>JABAOD010011281.1_pt1 | contig 13574 bp, 10 predicted proteins | sample 7062151 | NCBI WGS metagenome assembly JABAOD01 (sample SAMN14538626, study PRJNA623070) | marine sediment metagenome | biome: marine biome [ENVO:00000428]; feature: marine pelagic biome [ENVO:01000023]; material: deep marine sediment [ENVO:00002113] | place: India: Gulf of Khambhat ...
ATGCTCGGCCAAGGAAGCGGAGCCTCGAATCCTGGAGCTACCTGAAGAGGCGTCTCGACGAGCTCGGCCTGGTGGGTGAAGGCGGCGTCTACAGGACCAAGGCGAACTGCCTGCGAATCTGCCAGCAGGGACCGGTGGCCGTGGTGTATCCGGACGGCGTCTGGTACCGGGGCTGCACGCCGGCGGTGCTCGAGCGGATCATCCAGGAGCATCTCATCGGCGGCGTGCCGGTGGCGGACTACGTCATCGCCACGCGTCCACTGCCGGCGGATTGAGCCCGACACGGCGCCGCGTCACGACCGGACCTTGAGCACCATCACCTTCAATCCGTTGCTCTGCAGCTCCGAGCGGGCCTCGTTCAACGCCTGAAGGTTGGTGAAGGGTCCGACCCGGACCCGATGCCACTTGTTGCCACCCTCGATCGAGACGGTCTGAATCTGCGCCGGCATGCCGATGAGCGCGAGCTCCGCCTTCAGTCGATCGGCCTGGGCGAACTTGCGGAAGGAGCCGGCCTGCAGGACGTACGTGACGCCGGTCTCCTCCGACTCGCGGCCGGTGCCGGTGGTGCTTCGCGCGAGCTCGTGATCGGGAACCGCGACCTCCATCTCCGGCAGCATGGTGTAGAACTCGAAACGCGGTTTTTTGGTTTTTTTATCAGCCTCGCTCGCGGCACCGGCGGCGCGCTTCTCGGTTGCATCGCCGCCGGCCACCTCGCGAACCGCCTCGACGACACCCTCTGCGGAAAAGTACGCCTGGAACTGCGCGAACAGCGTGCCCGCTACGCCGAGCACGAGCCCTGACACGAACCACAGCCAGACACGCGGGGGCTTGGACCTCTTGCCGCTCTTTCGCCGGTGCTTGTAATCCCTCGGTGCCATCGCCTTGCGTCTCGCGGGTGAGACTACATCTCCAGCGGCGCCGAAACGCCTAGAAGTGCCAATCCACTGGCCAGAACCTGTCGCGTCGCCGACACCAGTGCCAGGCGCGCGCTGCGCAGCCCGGCGTCGTCGACGAGAAACTGATGCGCGTTGTAATAGGTATGCAGGTCATTGGCAAGCTCACGCAGATAGTGCGCAATCTGATGAGGCTCGAGCTCGGCGGCGGCCGAGTCGACGACCTCAGGATAACGCGAGAGCGTGCGCATCAGTGCGAGCTCGTGAGACTCGCCGAGCCGCGTGGCGTCGAACTGCGTCTGCTCCGGATCGAAAGCAAAGCCGCGGGACTCGGCCTCGCGCAGCACACTGCAGATGCGCGCGTGGGCGTACTGGATGTAGTAAACGGGATTATCGCTCGACTGGGATTTTGCCAGGTCCAGGTCGAAATCCAGATGCTGCTCGCATCGACGCATGACATAGAAATAGCGAGCGGCGTCGTTGCCGACTTCTTTGCGCAGCTCGCGCAGTGTGATGAACTCGCCGCTGCGCGTCGACATCTGCATTTTCTTGCCGCCGCGGTAAAGCGTCACGAACTGCATGAACAGCACATGGAAATTGTCCGGGTTCTCCCCCAGCGCCTGCAACGCGCCTTTTACCCGCGCCACGTAGCCATGGTGATCGGCGCCCCACAGGTCGATGACGCGTTCGAATCCGCGTTCGAACTTTTCCATGTGATAGGCGATATCCGAGGCGAAATAGGTCGGCTGGCTATTCTCGCGCACGATCACGCGATCCTTGTCGTCGCCGAACTGCGATGAGCGGAACCAGATGGCACCGTCTGCCTCGTAGGCGTTTCCGGCCTCTTTCAGTCGTTCGATGGCGCGATGCAGCGCGCCGCTGGTGACCAGCGATCGCTCCGAGTACCAGCGATCGAAGGTCACGCCGAACTCTTCGAGATCCTCGCGGATCTCGGACTGCTGACTGTCGAGAGTGAACGCGTGCACGGCCTCGAAGCCGGCATTGCCGAGCAGCTGCTGCGCGCGCGCCACCAGTGCATCGATGTAGGCCTCCTTGTCGCCGCCGTCAGCTTCGTCGGCGGGCAGCTTGTCGAGGATGTCCGCAGCGGCGCACCGGTAGCGTTCCCCCTCGCGTTCGCTGAGCACCCGGCCCATGGCGCGTACGTAGTCGCCCCGGTAGCCGTTGGCAGGAAAGGGAAGCGATTCCCCGCACGCCTCCTGATAGCGCAGCCACACGCTCACCGCGAGGATGTTCATTTGGCGTCCGGCGTCGTTCACGTAGTACTCGCGTTGAACGTCATAGCCGGCCGCGTCGAGCAGATTGGCCACCGCCGCGCCGTAGGCCGCGTGGCGACCGTGGCCGACGTGCAGCGGTCCAGTGGGATTCGCCGACACGAACTCGACCTGCACGCGCCGATCCTGCCCGCGCTGGGAGCGCCCGAACGTCCCGCCCGCGGCGAGGATCTCGTCGAGCAGCGAGGCCCGTTCGGTTTCCGCGACGGTGAAGTTGATGAACCCCGGGCCGGCCACCTCGACCGCCGCGATCTCGGCAGAGGCCTCGAGGCGCGAGACGATGAGCTCGGCGAGCTCGCGGGGATTCTTGCGCACGCGGCGCGCGAGACCCAGGGCCACCGGGCTCGCGTAGTCACCGTGATCGCCGGCCCGACTGCGCTCGACGGGTATCTCGGGCAGCGAGTCGAGCTCGAGCTCGCCGTCGTCGACGAGCCGGCGCAGCGCCTGCTCGAGCATGGATTGCAGTGATTGCCTCAAGGTATCCGTCGCTGCTCCTGGCAAGCAGCGTATTCTGAGGACTTACTGCCTGCTGCTTCAAGCATGCCCGCGCTCTGAGCTCACAGCATCTCCTGGGGATCCACGTCCAGCGACCAGCGTACGCGGCGGGCAGACTGGAGCGCCTCGAGCTCGGACAGCCACGGCGCCAGCAGCGCGTGCAGCGCAGGACGCTCGGTGGATTGCACCAGCAGCTGGGCACGGAATCGGCCGGCGCGCCGCTCCATGGGCGCCGGAACCGGGCCGAGCGACTGGACTCGCTCGTCTCCCAGTTGCACGGCGCGCGCCCGCGCCTCCTCCAGAAAAGCCATCACGCGTTCGCGCTGCGGCGCCTCGGCGCGCAGCAGGGCGAAGCAGCTGAAGGGGGGAAGCGCCGCCTGCCGGCGCTCGGCGAGCGCCGCCTCGCCGAAGTGCCGATAGCCCTCGCGGATCAGCACCTGGAGCAGCGGATGATCCGGGTGGTGGGTCTGAATGAGCACGCGCCCGGGCCTTTGGCCGCGTCCCGCGCGCCCCGCCACCTGCACCAGCAGCTGCGCCATGCGCTCCGCGGCGCGGAAGTCGGCACCGAACAGGCCCCCGTCCGCATCCAGGATGCCCACCAGGGTCACGTTGGGGAAGTGGTGGCCCTTTGCGAGCATCTGCGTGCCGACGACGATGTTGGTGCGTCCACTGTGGATGGCGTCGAGAAGCTTCTGCATCGCGCCCTTGCGCCGGGTGCTGTCACGGTCCACGCGGTCGATGCGGGCGTCGGGGAAGCGGGCTTCGAGCGCGTCGACGACCCGCTGCGTGCCGAGCCCGAGAGCGCGCAGATCCCCATCGCCGCAGTCCGGACACGTCGTCGGCACTTCCTGCTCGGCAGCACAGTGGTGGCAGCGCAGCCTGTCGGCGCGTCGATGGTAGACCATGTGAGCGTCGCAGCGGCTGCAGTCCGCCTGCCAGCCACAGGCGTGACAGATGAGTATCGGCGCGTAGCCGCGTCGATTGACGAACAGCAGCGCCTGCTCACCCTCGGCCAGGCAATCGGCGATGGCCGCGGTGAGCGCGCCGGAAACGCCCTCCTCGAACGGCTGTCCGCGCAAATCGACCACCTCGATGCGCGGCACCAGCGCACCCTGCGCACGCCTCGAGAGGCGCAGGCTCTGGTGGCGACCGGTCTCGACGTTGTTGAGGCTCTCCAGCGACGGCGTCGCGCTGCCGAGCAGCACCGGCACACCGCACTGCCGGGCGCGCACGATGGCCAGATCGCGCGCCGAGTAGCGAAACCCGTCCTGTTGCTTGAAAGACGCGTCGTGCTCCTCGTCGACCACGAAGAGCCCCGGTCGCGCCAGGGGCGCGAACACCGCCGATCGCGTCCCCACCACCACCGAGGCGCGCCCGTCGCGGGCCATGGCCCATGCGTCCATGCGCTCGCTGTCGCTGAGACCGGAGTGCAGCACTGCCATCGGCATCGACAAACGCTCGCGAAGGCGTCCGACAATCTGCGGCGTAAGGCCGATCTCCGGGATCAGCATCAGGGTCTGACGGCCCAGGGCGACAATGCGCTCGATAACCGCCAGATACACTTCGGTCTTGCCGCTGCCGGTGACGCCGTCGAGCAGGAAGCTCTGAAAACGATCCCGGGCGGCATAGACCGCTTCGATGGCCGCGCGTTGCTCGTCGCTGGGCGTGGGTGGCGCTGCGCGCGGCGCCGCTGCCCCATGAGCGCGGGCGGCGACCGTATGCACGCACGCGACCCAGCCCTTGGCGGACATCGCCTTGAGCGCGCCGCGCCAGTCGCCTTCGAGAACCGCCAGGTCCGATTGACGCGCGCCTTGCTCGAGCTCGAGGAGCCGCCTCCAAACAGCCTCCTGGCGCGGCGCGCGCGCGAGTTGCGCGGCACCGAGAGCCCTTCCCGCCGCGCTCAAGCGCCAGCGCAGCTCACCCGCGGCCGGCATCGGCTTGCCCGCGCGCAGACGCGCCGGCAGAGCGCCCGTCACCACCTCGCCGATGGGATGATGAAAGTAGTCGCTGGCCCAGCGCAGGAACTCGAGGTACCCGGGATCGAGAAGCGGCGCCTCGTCGAGCACCTGAGCGATGCGCTTGAGCCGATGCGGCGGCACTTCGCTATGCTCGAGCAGCTCGAGCACCACGCCGACCCGCGAGCCCTTGCCGAACGGCACGCGCACCCGCGTCCCCGGAACCGGCAGCTCGCCATCGCCGCCGTACAGCGGCAAATAGTCAAACGCACGGCGCAGCGGTGACGGCACCGCAACACGCAGGAGCCGGGGCCGGGCGGCGCGCGCGCGCGATAACGGAGCCGGCGCGTCGGTCACGCGAGGCGGGCGCTAGGGTTGCATCGCGCGGCTCACAGGGGCTCGCCCGCCAGCGCTTCCACTGTCTGCAGAGCCGCACGCTGCATGGGCCTGCCGTCCACCGGGCTCAACGGCACGCGACGCCGCGCCCGCGCTGCGAACACCACCAGCTCCACCGGCACGTCATCGGCCATGAACCGGTATGTGGGCAAACGCTCGGTTTCGTCGCTGGCGAGCCTCATGACGCGTTCGCCGTGCTCGTGTGGAATACCGTTGTCGAGGAGGAAAAGCCTCACTTCCTCGGCGGTGTCGGCAAACAGATGCAGACAAACATCGCTGTGCTCGTCGGCGGTCCCGCTCAGCACTGCGCCCACGAGTCTGGGTTTGAAACGCGCGAGAAAACGCATGGCATCGATCGCCGTGCGGCGCAGCTCGGCAAGGTGTCGCGGCTGACGATCGGCGCGAAACAGCCGCTGGTATTCCGACACGGCCGACTCGACCTGCTCGTTGCTCGGCATGAGACGTTGATCCGACACGCGCAGTCGCTGCACCGCCTTGCGTTTGGCAAGCTGGAAATCGCGAATACCGGCTTCGCACATCATGCGCGCCGCCTCCTTGGCAATGCGCTCGCGAACCTGGGCCGACTTTGTACTGGTGCGGGCGGGCATGACTCTACGCACTCGCTCGGTTCAGAAAAGCTGCTCGGTGACGCCCGACTCGGGCGTGGTTGTCACCCTCGTGCCAGGACTGGTCGCCGTTTCCACGAGAGCCTCGCGGGGCACGTTGTCGGCGCGAAACGTCTCGAACACGGCCCCCGGCTGCGAGGCGCCGGCACGCAGACCCGACTCGGGATCGATACGCACGGTGACCAGCCCGTCGGGCTGCGCCAGCGTTTCCTCGGGGACGCCGTCGAGCGCCACGCGCATGAAATCGATCCACATGGGCAGGGCCGCCCCGGCGCCGGTCTCGCGGCGGCCGAGCGGCCCGAGCTGATCGAATCCGACCCAGGTCGTGGTCACCAGCTTCTGGTTGAACCCGGAGAACCAGGCATCCTGCTGGTCGTTGGTCGTGCCGGTCTTGCCCGCCAGGTCGGCGCGCTTGAGCCGCAGCGCGCGCCGGCCAGTTCCGCGCTTGATGACGTCTCGCATCATTGAGTTCATCAGCCAGGCGTTCTGCGCACTGAGAGCCCGCGGCGCATACGGCTCCTCGTCGAGTCCGTCCTCGGCGAGCACGACCTCGTCGAGGTCCGAGTCCACAACCCCATCGAGCGCGGTATCCTTGCCCTCGTCACAGTCGCGGCACACCTGCAGCGGATCCGCGGCATGCCACAACGACCCGTCGGCCGCCTCGATGCGATCGACGAAAAACGGTGTCACGCGGAAGCCACCGTTGGCGAGCACCGCATAGCCGCTGGCCATCTCGAGCGGTGTCACGCTGCCGCTACCGAGTGCCAGCGACAGATCGTGGGGGACGCGGCTCACGTCGAGCCCGAAACGTTTCAGGTACTCGACCGCATAGTTGATGCCGATGGCGCGCAGCAGCCGAATGGAGACCAGGTTGCGCGATTTGAAAAGCGCCACCCGAAGCCGCGTCGGCCCGAAAAACTTGCCGCTGTAATTCTCCGGCCGCCAGACCGCCTCGAGCCCCGGGTCGTCGAACACCACCGGCGCATCGTTGATGATGCTGGCGGCGGTGAAGCCGGAGTCCAGCGCCGCCGAGTAGATGAACGGCTTGAAGCTCGACCCGGGCTGGCGCTCGGCCTGCACCGCGCGGTTGAACTTGCTGCGATAGAAATCGAAGCCGCCGGTGAGCGCGAGCAGCGCGCCGTTCTCGGGCGACAGTGCCACCAGTGCGCCCTCGACGGCCGGCACCTGCACCAGGCGCCAGCCGTTCTCCTCGAGCTGCACGCGAACGACGTCGCCGCGCTCGAGAAGATCGCCCGCGGACTCGAGCTCGGGGCCCAGAGTGTTCTCGTCTATGTACGCGCGTGCCCACTCCAGGCCGTTCCACGGGATCTGAATTTCGCCGAAGATCTTCGCGTAAGCGGTGACCGTCTTCTCGCCCACCTCCACGACCACAGCGGGCAGCAGACCCGCGGTGGCAGGGATATCCGCGAGCACGCTCTCCAGGCTGACATCCGTTGCGTCCAGGTCGACCCGCAGCTCCGCGCCTCTGAAACCGTGGCGCTGGTCGTAGGCGAGCAGGTTTTTTCGCAGCGCTTGATTGGCCGCCTCCTGGAGACGGCTGTCGATGGTGGTGATGACCCGGTAGCCCGCCGTGTAAGCGTCGTCGCCGAGCCGATCCTCGACGAAGACGCGCACCATCTCCGCCACGTAGGGGGCCTCGACCTCCACGGAAAGGCCGTGCAGACGGGCCGTCACCGGTGTCGCCAGGGCCAGCAGGTACTCTTCCTCGCTGATCGCCTCGAGCTCGCGCATGCGCCCGAGCACGTAATCGCGGCGTGCCCTGGCCCGATCGGGGTTGACGATGGGGTTGAAGCGCGAGGGCGCCTTGGGCAGGCCGGCGATCATCGCGACCTGGGCGATACTGAGCTCCTCGAGCCGCGCGCCGTAGTACACCTGCGCGGCCGCCTCGACGCCGTATGCCCGGTGGCCGAGGAATATCTTGTTCAGATAGAGCTCGAGAATATCGTCCTTGCTGAGCTCCTTCTCGATCTTCAGGGAGAGCAGAATCTCGTTGATCTTGCGCACGTAGGTCTTCTCCCGGCCGAGGAAGAAGTTGCGCGCCACCTGCATGGTGATGGTGCTGCCGCCGGGACCTTTCTCACCGGTGCGCACCAGGTGCAGCACGGCCCGGGTCAGCCCCTGCCAGTCGACGCCCGGATGCTGGTAGAAACGCTCGTCCTCGGCCGCCAGCACCGCCTTCACCATGAGCGGCGGGACCTGCTCGAACTCGAGCGGCGTGCGGCGCTGCTCGCCGAACTCGGCGATGAGGCGTCCGTCGCGGGAATAGACCCGCAATGGCTCCTGCAGTTGGACGTCCTTGAGGCTTTCGATTGGGGGCAATTTCGGCGCCAGATACCAGTACAAGCCGGCCGCGCCGATGCAGCCGAGAAGCCCGGTCACCAGCACGAGCACACCCAGCACCCGCAGCACGCTAGAGAGGCGAAACATCGTCTACGCTTTTCCTGGCAGGCCGTTCAGGAGACCACCGTGCGGGCCTTTCACCCCCGGCAGAGCCCGGCGACGCGCTCACGTATCCCGCGCCGACACCACCCCCGGGGCATCGGGTCCGATGGCGGTATGCAATGAGCCGTGGCCGGTGCGTGCCGATGGGTGGGACCCATCCCGCAAAACCCCTCGCCACATGTGGCGAATTGGCAGGCTATAACTAAAGTTCCTTCTAGTATACGCCGTCAATAACAACCACACGATGACCGTTTGTAACCGCCGGGAGCGCGTTTGGACATTCTGAAAAGCGAGTCTATATTTTAATGTGGCATTTAATGTAACAGGGCACTTCCTCACCCTAAATGCCGAGCCCCAAAGGGAAAAATCATGGGTTTACTCTCCAGGAAAGAGCTCCCCGTTATGGGCGTGGACGTCAGCTCCACGGCCGTCAAAATCCTCGAGCTGAGCGGCAGCGGCGACAAGTACCGGGTCGAGACCTACGCCGTCGAGCCGCTGCCGTCCAACGCGGTGGTGGAGAAGAACATCACCGACGTCGAGGCGGTGGGCGAGGCCATCGGACGCGCCATGAAGCGCGCCCAGACCAAGAACAGGCTGTCCGCCCTCGCAGTGCCCGGCTCGGCCGTCATCACCAAGGTCATCTCCATGCCGGGAAGCCTCTCCGACGACGAGATGGCGAGCCAGATCGAGCTCGAGGCGGACCAGTACATCCCCTACTCGCTCGACGAGGTCAACCTGGACTTCGAGGTCATCGGGCCTTCAGAGGCGGACCCCGACCGGGTAGAGGTGCTGCTGGCCGCGTCGCGAGCCGAGAACGTGGACGTGCGGGTCGCCGCTGCCGAGCTCGGCGGCCTGACCTGCAAGATCGTCGACGTGGAGGCATTTGCTCTCGAGAACGCCTTTTCGCTCATTGCCCGCGACCTGCCCACCGGCGGCATCGGCGAGACCATCGCGCTGGTGGATATCGGCGCCACCATGACCACGCTGAGCGTATTGAGCGATTTGAAGATCATCTATGCACGTGAGCAGGTTTTCGGCGGCAAGCAGCTCACCGAAGAAATTCAGCGCCGCTACGGCCTGACCTACGAGGAGGCCGGTCTCGCCAAGCGCCAGGGCGGCCTGCCCGACAACTACGGCCCGGAGGTGCTGGAGCCGTTCAAGGAGTCCATGGCGCAGCAGGTCAACCGCGCCCTGCAGTTCTTCTATTCGTCGAGTCAGGTCGGCCAGGTGGACCGCATCGTGCTCGCTGGCGGCTGCGCATCCATCGAAGGCTCAGCGGAAGTCATCGCCGCCAAGACCGGCTGTGAAGTCATCACGGCCAACCCCTTTTCTCACATGTCCCTCAGCTCCAAGGTTCGCGAGAGTGTGATCGTCAACGACGCGCCTTCCTTGATGATTGCGTGCGGGCTTGCCATGAGGACCGCTGCCTGATGCCCAAGATCAACCTATTGCCGTGGCGCGACGAGCTGCGCAAACGGCGCGAGAAAGAGTTCATCATTACCGCGGTGATCGCCGCGCTGTTCATCATTACGGCTGTCATCGCGGCGCTCCTGATGGGCGGCGTGGTGCTCGGCGTGCACCTGCACTACGAGAGTCGCATTGCCTATCAACAGCAGAGAAACAAATTCATCGAGCTCGAGATAGCCGCACTCGACAAGAAGATTGCGGAGATAGCCGAGCTCAAGAAAGAGCGCGATAACCTGATCGCTCGAACAAAGGTCATCCAGGACCTCCAGTCCGGCCGGCCGGAGATCGTTCACGTCTTCGACGAGCTCGTCAAGACACTGCCCGAAGGCGTCTACTACACCAAGGTGGCGCAAAAAGGGCGCGCCCTGAACCTGCAGGGCATCGCCCAGTCAAACGCGCGGGTCGCCTCTTTGATGCGAAGCCTCGATGCTTCCAAATGGTTCACGAACCCGGCGCTGGTCGAGATCAAGGACGATACCGCCAAGGACGAGTCCGTGCGCACGAGCTCCTTCATCCTGGACGTCAAGCAGGCGCCCCGCGAGAAGAAGCAGGAGCTGCAGCAACAAGCAGCAGTGGACAGGTGATCGATCATGCAAATGCCTGACTTTTCAAAGATCGATCTCGATCCCCAGAACATCGGCAACTGGCCGGGGGCGCTGAAGGGACTGGTCATTCTCGTCCTTTGCGCCGTTCTGCTCGGGGCAGGCTATTGGTTCGACACCAAGGAGCAGCTGGTGAGGCTCGGCAAGGCGCAGGAGAAGGAGATCCAACTCAAAGACCAGTTCGAGGTCAAGCAACGCAAAGCCGCTAATCTCGAGCCGCTCCGAGAGCAGCTCAAGGAAATGAAAGAATCCTTCGGTAACCTTCTCAGGCTGCTTCCGAACAAGACCGAAATCGAAGGCCTGCTGGTGGACATTTCCCAGTCGGGCCTTGCGGCTGGCCTCGAGTTTGAGCTTTTCAAGCCGAGCAAGGAGCAACTCGAGGAATTTTATGCCATTCAGCCGATCACCATCCGCGTGACCGGCAGCTATCACGAGTTCGGAAACTTTGTCAGCAGCGTTGCAGCCTTGCCCCGAATCGTAACCCAGCATGACGTGAATATCGCACCGGTTTCGAAGGGTGGAAAGGCGGTGGGCGGCCAGGACCTGATCATGAGCATGGTGGCCAAGACCTACCGTTACCTCGAGGAAGAAGAAATCGAGGCCGCTGCCGCTGCTAAGAACAAGGGCAAGAAGGGCAAGAAAAAACGCCGCCAGAGAAAGAAAAAGTGATGTCGCGAAAGTGGTTCAAATTTGATGGCGGTTCTCCGCCAATTCGCAGCAACGGCGTCGCCAGGGCGCTCGCCCTCCTGCTGATCGGATGCGTCTCGCTTGCCGGCTGCGGCGGCGGATCGATGGACGATTTGAGAGGCTATGTGGCCGAGGTCAAGACACGCAAGAGCACCCGCATCGAGGAGCTCCCGCCCATCGAGCCCTACATCGTTTATAACTATCCCTGCGATGGCTCAATCGCGTGCGCAGATCCTTTCGAGCCGTTTTTCCTCGAGCCGCCGAACCCCTGCCCGACACCCGATGCGCCGGGTTGTGAGCGCGCCGTCTCCGACAACGGAATTTCTCCCGACTTCGACCGTAATCGCGAGGAGCTCGAGAGCTATCCGCTCGACGGTCTTCGCATGATGGGAACCCTGGAAAAGAGTGAGCAGTTCTGGGGCATCATTCGCGATCCAGACGCCATCATCCACCGAGTTCAAGTAGGCAACTACATGGGCCAGAACCACGGCAAGATAACCAACATAACCGAGGATAAAATAGAGATCCTCGAGATAATCCCGGATGGCCGTGGCGGCTGGGAGGAACGAAGTGCCCAAATCGCACTTGCCGAATAATCGAATACGGAAGCCCGCAATGATGAAACTCACCGAATGGTTCTTCGGCGAGGTGGCCAACACCACCTTGCACACCGCGATACGCACTGGGCGGCTCGCGTTGATGCGCACGGCGATGGGCTTTGCTGCACTCGCATGGGCATGTGTTGCCCAGGCACAGTCGGGAACGACGTTGGACAAGATCAGTTTCTCGACGCTGCCGGGCGACCGTGTGCAGGTCGTGCTGGACATGTCGGGTCCGGTGGACGAGCCGCTCAGCTTTGCCATCGACGAGCCGGCCCGGGTGGCGCTGGATTTCCCGGGCGTGTCGCTGAACCTGCCGCGCAAGACCGAGGACATCGGTGTCGGCATGGCGCGCAGCGTGACCGCCGTCGAAGCGGGTGGGCGCTCGCGGGTCGTGCTGAGCCTCGTGAAGCTGGTCCCCTATGCCATCGACGTATCCGGCAACCAGGTGGTCTTGACCCTCGATAGCAGCGGCAGCACGACCAGCCAGGCCGTGGCGAAACGCGCCGCGGGTATCAAGGGGAGCATCAAGAACATTGATTTTCGTCGCGGCGAGGCCGGCGAGGGCCGCATCATGGTGACCCTGTCCGACCCGGCTATTGTCGTGAACACCTTCGAGCAGGCCGACGACATCATCGTCGAGTTCATCGGGGTGGAGCTGCCGGAAGGTCTGTCAAGGCGTCTCGACGTCATCGATTTCGCCACACCCGTGAAGTTCGTCGACACCAAGCAGGAAGGCGACAACGTTCGCATGGTCATCGAGGCAGGTGGCGTATTCGATCATCTCGCATATCAGTCCGAGGACCTTTTCACACTGGATGTAAAGGAACTCACCCAGGTCGAGCAGGAGCAAGCCAAGAAAGACAAATTCACCTACACCGGTGAACGGCTGTCGCTCAACTTCCAGAACATCGAGGTGCGCGCGGTGCTGCAGCTCATCGCCGACTTCACCGGGCTGAACATGGTGGCGAGCGACACCGTCAGCGGTAGCCTCACCCTGCGTCTGAAAAACGTACCCTGGGACCAGGCACTGGATATCATCCTGAAGACAAAGGGCCTGGCGATGCGCCAGACGGGCAACGTCATTCTGATTGCGCCGACCGAGGAGATCGCGGCGCGCGAGAAGCTCGAGCTCGAGGCGCAGAAGCAGATCGAGGAGCTGGCGCCGCTGCGCTCGGAGTTCATTCAGGTCAACTACGCCAAGGCGAGCACGCTTGCGACCCTGCTAAAAGCCGAGGAGAACTCTCTGATGACCGATCGCGGCCGCGTATCGGTCGACGAGCGTACCAACACGTTGCTCGTCCGAGATACCGCGGAGGCTATCAACAGCATTCGCGAGCTGGTGTCAACGCTCGACATACCCGTGCGCCAGGTCCTCATCGAGTCGCGTATCGTGGTCGCTGAAGACTCGTTCAACCGCGACCTGGGCGTGCGTTTCGGCGTGTCCTATCAGTGGAACGTGAACGACAGCTCGAGAACCAACGCCGCAGTTGGTGGCGGCCTCGACGGTAACTCCGACTTCGGTGGCACCGTTCAACCGGGAGGTCTCGGCAGTGCATTTAGTGGCGGCGGCGCCGATCAGAACCTCCTCGTGGATCTGCCCATCGGTAACCCGGCCGGCGCGTTGAAATTCGCGGTGGTGTCGATTCCGGACTTCATCCTGCAGCTGGAGCTCCAGGCGCTGCAGCTCGAGGGCCGGGGTGAGGTGATCTCGAACCCACGCGTGGTGACCGCCAACCAGAAAGAGGCAACCATCGAGCAGGGCACCGAGATCCCGTTCCAGGAAGCCTCCTCGAGCGGCGCGACCTCGACCCAGTTCAAGAAGGCCGTGCTGAGCCTCAAGGTGACGCCGCAGATTACCCCCGACGATCGCGTCATCATGGACCTGGCGGTCAATCAAGACGAGGTGGGCCAGGAGTTTTCCGGGATACCCAGCGTGAATACGCGCTCTGTGACAACGCAGGTGCTGGTCGACAACGGCGACACCGTCGTCCTCGGCGGCATCTATGAGCAAATACAGCGTGAGGACACGGAGAAGGTGCCCTTCTTCGGCGATCTTCCCTATCTCAGCTGGCTGTTCAAGACCACCTCGGTGCGCG
>JABAOD010012106.1_pt3 | contig 13569 bp, 14 predicted proteins | sample 7062151 | NCBI WGS metagenome assembly JABAOD01 (sample SAMN14538626, study PRJNA623070) | marine sediment metagenome | biome: marine biome [ENVO:00000428]; feature: marine pelagic biome [ENVO:01000023]; material: deep marine sediment [ENVO:00002113] | place: India: Gulf of Khambhat ...
CGACGTGAGCGGCCGCAATCTGGATTGGTTCTGGCGCACATGGTACTACGAGACGTGGACGCTCGATCAATCGATCGTCGAGGTGAAGCTGGAGCGCGAGGGGACGCGCATCGTCGTTGCCGACCTGGGGCTCGCCCCGATGCCGGTGCGCCTGACGCTCACGCTCGCCGACGGGAATACCCTGCAGCAGGAAATCCCGGTCGAGCGCTGGCTCACCGGAGCCCGTACCGCCGACGTGGTGGTCAAGACACCGTCCCCAGTGGTCAAGGTCGAGATCGACGCCGACCGGTGGTTCCCGGACGTGAATCGAGACAACAACGTGTGGGAACGGAAGTAGATCGACGGCACCACGGACGACTCGGCAGTCGGGCGGATCGCTCCGGCTGCCGAGTCAGCATTTCTGCAGGTGGGTGACGCGAAACGCCTCGGGGTATTTCAGCCCGAAACCCAACACGCGATCCACCCCGATGTGGGCGAGCCNNGCCCCGATGTGGGTGAGCCATATGAGCCCGATCGCCATCAGCGCCGTGTGTTGCATTCGCAGTCCCACCAGAAAGGCCAGCGCGGGGAGCAGATAGGTGTGGAGCGCGTTGTACACCGTCGCCCCGGTGGTGCGGTTGACGAGGTAGGCGAGAAACGCGATATCCGGAGCGAGGAACAGGCCGGCGAACAGCCACCAGCTCGCCCCCAGCTCGCGGTAGAGGAACACCGCAAGCACGGCCACGGCAAAGCCGTCGAGACGCAGGAGCACGGCGGGTCGAGTGGGAGCGATCATGGGGTCCTCGGGTCGGAAGTGGTCGGCGACTGCCGACACCAATATGTCAAACACTCACGACCGGCAAGCGCGGCGGTGACCAGATGCCCGGTTCCTTGTTCGACCCCGCCGAGTACCGCGAGATCATGGCGCGGCTCGATCGGCTGCGCCCTGACCTTCGTCCGCAGTGGGGTGCGATGTCCGTCGGCCAGATGGTCTGTCATCTCGGTGACTATTTCGATGTGGCGCTGGGTCGGGTCGTCGCACGACCGGCGTTCCCGCGATGGCTCCAAGCCATCGCGCGGCCCGTCGTCGTCCGTTGGCCCTTCCGCTACCCGCGGGGGGTGCGCACACTGCCGGAGTTGAAGCGGACGAATCCCGGAGGATTTGCCGAGGATCTGACCCGGTTACGGGATGCCGTCACGGAGTTCGTCTCCCGTCGCGACTTTCCGACGTGGCCGCCCAACCCGGTGGCCGGTCCGGTATCGGGAGCGGAGTGGGCAATCCTCGCGTTCGCGCACGTCGATCACCATCTGACGCAGTTTGGAATCCACGCTCGCAAGCAGCTCGACGCCCTCCCCAGGGCTGCCCCCCGTTCCAGCCCGGCTCCGTCAACGTACAGTGAGAAGTCCTCGCATGAGTGAGCGACTCATCGGGCGCATCTTCGATGTGATTGATGAAGGCTTGATACTCATTCATCCGGATGGCCGCATCACGTACGCCAACCCGGCAGCGGAACGGATCCTTGGGCTGACAAAGTCGGAGATCCCGGCACGTGACTATGCGTCGCCGGACGGGGGGATCCTCCGCCCCGACGGTACGCCGATGCCGGCTGAGGAGATGGCGGGTCCGCGGGCAATGGCGACCCGGCGGACTGTCAGGGATGTCGTCATGGGAGTGAAGCGTGGCGACGGCTCGCTCTCCTGGATCAACGTGAACGCCACCCCGCTCTTCACGTCGCGGGGCGAATTCGAGGGCATTGCCGGCGCCTTCACCGACGTCACGCGCCTCGTGCAAGCGGAGGAGGACCTGAGGCGGCACGCGAAGGATTTGAAGGGGGTGGTTGAACGGCAAACCGAAGAGCTGCTTGAGGCCAATCGGCGCCTGCAGGAAGCCGTGAGAACGGACAGTCTCACAGGCGTGAAGAGCCGCCGCGGGTTCCTAGAGAGTGCGGAGCTGCTGGTCGAGGTGGCCGCACGTCAAGGGCACGCGGTGACCGTCGCCTACCTCGATGTTGATGGTCTCAAGGTGATAAACGACAGGCTCGGGCACCACGAGGGAGACCAACTCCTCGCGGCTGTTGGCGCTGTCCTGGCCAGTACGTTTNNGGTGGGCCGTCTTGGTGGGGATGAATTTGGGGCCGTCGTTGTCGGGACACCTTTTTCGAGATCCAAAGCTCTCATCCGTCGCCTGTACACGAAGCTATCCGGGACCATGCGCGACCGCGGATGGGAATCCGGTGTGAGTATCGGCGCAGTTGCCTTCTCGAAAGCCCCTAGGGACCTCGAAGGAGCGCTGACCGCCGCCGACAGGCTCATGTACCGCGCCAAGAGCAAGAGCGCCAACCGGATGATCTACGTCGAGTCCGAAGAGCTCGACGTACAGAGCAGAATCGAGAGTTGATCCAGGCCGAGGTGCGTTTGTGCCGAGCGGAATGACGCTGCGCCATTACGGCAGGGGAGGATGACGAAGAGACTCAGGCTGTCTGATTTCGAAACTCGTGTGCGCCAGAAGATTTGTCGGACGGCCGCGTCGGTAGCGGTGCTGCTCTGCATCGCCGCACCAGCGCGGGGGCAGGCGCCGCCCGGTACGGACATCTACTTGCTCGCCGCGTCGGGAACCGGGTCGGCCATGCGACTGAGTACACCACGGCGCGTGACCGATCGCCCCGGGTACGACAATCAACCCTCGTTCACACCGGATCATGCGAGCCTGCTGTACAGCTCCATTCGCGATGATGGGCAGGCCGATACGTACCGGTACGACATCGCGACCGGTGCGGTCACGCGCGTGACCCACACGCCGGAGAGTGAGTACTCCCCGACGGTCATGCCCGGCGGGGCGGGCTTTTCCGCGGTACGCGTCGAGATGGACTCCACGCAGCGGTTGTGGCGATTCGACCTGAATGGCGGCAATCCGTCCCTCGTGCTGGAGCAGCTCGCGCCGGTGGGCTACCACGCCTGGATGGATCCCGACCGCGTGGCAGTCTTCGTGCTCGGCACACCGCCGACGCTGCAAATGGCCGACGTCCGAAGCGGCCGCACGGCGGTCTTGACCAACGATATCGGCCGGTCGCTTCACAAGGTGCCGAGCCGACCGGCGGTGAGCTTCCTCCAGCGCGGCGCCGACGGCCCGTGGATCGTGGAGCGTCACCTCGAATCGGGGGCGACCCGCGTCCTGACGCGCCCCGTGGGTCAGAACGAGTACTTCGCCTGGACGCCGACCGGCTCGATACTGATGGCCGAGGGGTCGGTGATGTTTCGGTGGCGTGACGGCGGCGTGGGGTGGGTGCGCGTCGCCGATCTCGGACACTTCGGTATCCTGGAGATCAGCCGTATCGCCGTGAGTGGCGACGGACGGTGGATCGCCGTGGTCGCCGCCCGCTAGGAGTACTGAGCGCTAATCGCGCCACCCCTCCCCACGCAGGACCTCGTCGAGCGTCTCGAGGAAACGGTCGATGCGTTCAGGATCCGCGTTGGTACCCATCAGGCCGACCCGCCAGGTCTTGCCCTGCAGCGGGCCGAATCCCCCAGCCATCTCGATCCCGCGATCCAGCATTGCCCGCCGCACTCTCGCGTCATCCACACCGTCAGGAATGGCTATCACGTTGAGCATCGGGAGGCGATGCGCAGCGGGAGTGAAGAACGACAGCCCCATGCGCGTCACGCCGGCCGCAAACCGCTCGTGCGCTGCAGCGTGGCGGGCCCAGCGTGCCTCCAGGCCTTCCTCCATGATCAGTCGCAGGGCCTCGCGGAACGCGTAGATGCTCGATACCGGAGCGGTGTGATGAAACGCCCGCTGCTTGGCTGTGCCTTCTTCTCCCCAATATCGAAACAACAGGTTCAGGTCCAGGTACCAGGTCGGTGGCGGCTTCTTCCGCCCGCGCACCGCTTCCATCGCGCGCGGTCCGAACGTCACGGGGCCGAGGCCGGGGGGCGCGCCAATGCACTTCTGCGAGCACGAGCCGGCAGCATCGATCCCCCAGGCGTCGATGTCGACCGGCACCCCGCCCAATGAGGTGACGCAGTCGATCGCGATCAGGGCGCCGTGCCGCCGCGCAATCTCGGCGACGGGAGCTACGGGCTGAACCGCACCAGTGGATGTCTCCGCATGGACGAGCGCCACGAGCTTGGCCGGCCGGCGCTCGAGCTCCTGTTCGAAGCGTTCCGGTGGAATGACCTCTCCGTACGGCGCCTCGATGGTGCGCACCACGGCACCCGCCCGTTGCGCCATCTCGTGCAGCCGTTGTCCGAAGTACCCGATCACACCGACGATCGCCTCGTCACCGGGCTCCAGCAGGTTGAGCACGATCGTCTCGAGGCCGGACGTCCCCGTCCCGGACATCGGAATCGTGTGGTGGTTCTCGGTCCCGTACAGGTGACGCAGCATCCGCATCGTCTCGTCCATCACCCCGAGAAAGTACGGGTCGAGGTGACCCACCATGGGCCGCGCCATGGCCTCCAGCACACGTGGATGGGGATTGGATGGGCCCGGACCCATGAGCAGTCGTTGCGGCGGCTGCAGCGGTTCGATCGACGCAGGCATCACGGCAGCCACACGCCACCTCCCGTATGAACGATCGTCAGCCGACAGTCGACAGGAAAGCTACCCTCGCATTCCGGACCGGGCTATCGCGTCCTGTCACGCGGTCCGATATTCACCGCATGCGTTGGCTCTGCCCGGTCGTCCTCGCCACGACACTCGCGTGCTGCAACGGTCACGCCCAGACGGGGGCAGCGTTCGAATACACGGGAGTGATCGAGGGATTCTACGGCCCGCCGTGGTCCGACGAGGATCGTCTCGACATGGTGCGGTTCATGGGATCGGTCGGCCTCGGCTACTACTACTACGCCCCAAAAAACGATCCCTACCATCGCACGCGATGGCGCGAGTCGTATCCAGCCGATCGCCTTGAGCGCCTTCGCACCCTCGTGGCCACGGCGAGCGAGTACGGCGTGGAGTTCGTGTACGCCATCAGCCCGGGTGGCGGCATGGTCTACAGCGACTCCGCCGATCGACGCCAGCTGTTCCGCAAGCTCGACCAACTCGCATCCATTGGGGTGCGCCACTTTGCGCTGTTCGTCGACGATGTGCCGTATGTGCTGCGTCACGATCAGGATCGAAGGCGGTACGCAGATCTCGCAGAGGCGCACGCGTCGCTGATCGTCGCAACCCGTGACTACCTGAACTCGACGGGTGCAACACTGGGCGTCACGCCCACGACCTACACCGGGGCATGGGGGGATCGGACCTACCTCGAACGACTCGGCGCACGGGTGCCGCGCCAGGTGCCGATATTCTGGACGGGGCAGGATGTCGCATCGATGACCGTCTCGGCCGAACATGCGGCGTCGTGGGGAACGTTGATGGGGCGCCCACCCCTCGTGTGGGACAACTATCCGGTCAACGACTTCGCGCGGTGGCGATTGTTCCTGGGTCCCGTCATCGGGCGGGCGCCCGATCTGTCGCGGGAGACCATCGGGATCCTCTCCAACCCCATGAACGAGGCCCATGCCTCGATGATCCCGCTCGCGACGCTCGCCGAGTACGTGCGTGACCCACCCGGGTACGAGCCCAACCGCGCCCTGCGACGGGCGCTGGAGGGGCTGTACGGTACGGCGGCGGGACTGCTGGAGCCGTTCGTGCGTGTCTACGGCGACTACTGGTGGGACACGAACCTGTTCGAGCCGCTCTTCATGCCGGGCGCTCCCGTCGATCGCGAAGCGATAGCCGGCGCACTTGCCGAGTTGCAACAGGCACTCACGCGGCTGGATTCGGCTGCGACCACGGTCCCGAGTCTGGTGCCTCTGGTGGCGGAGCTGCGACCATTCGTGACCCGAACCACCGAGCGCCTGGCGGAGATGGAACGCGACCCGCTGTACGAGATCCGTGACGGGATCATCAACTTTCGCGCGGAGCTGGATCGGGTGGAGGTCACACCGCTGGAGGACCCGCCGACGGTGGACGGGCGTATCGATGAGTGGTCCCGCTCCGGCTGGCGACGGACCTACGGTGGTTCAGCCGGTACCGAGCGACCGCAGGTTGCGCTTGGCACGCACGGCGACACGCTGTACGTCGCCTTCCAGGTGCCGGGCCGCGTGCGCGCCGACGCCGGCAACCGCATCGGCGAGGGCGACCACGTGGCGGTCATCGTGCCCCGCGACCCTGAGCGGCCGCGGTCCGGTCTCGAGCGGGAGGACCTCGTGCTCCTCCTCACGTCGGCCGACGGGTCCCGCCACGCGGAGTGGGTGGGCAGGCTCAACGTGCACGGGTTCATGGCCAAGTTCCTGGCCGACAACCGCAATCTCACCTGGTCGGAGTTCTTGCTCACGTCGATGGGGAGACCGGATACAGCGGCGGCCACCGGCATTCGGCGCGCCGTGAGCGCCACCCGGAGCGGGTACACTGTGGAGCTGGCGATCCCGATCGCGGGGGCCAGAATGCGGCTCAGCCTCACCGTCGCCCAGACCGGCGCGAACGGGCGAGCCTTCAGTTCGCTGTCACGACGGAACTATCCAGCCAACCCGGCCACCTACGTGGAGCTGGTCCTTCCCCTTCCACAGTAGCGTCAGCGGATCACCACGCCCGCGTAGGCCACCACCTCGGAATCGTCGCCGGTCACCATGCCGCTGTGGCGGTAGTCGACGACGTCGGCCTGAGTCGCACCCAGCAGTCGAGCGGCCTCGAGCACCACAGCCGCCGGCCCGCGGCCACACATCGTCACCCCCTCACGATGGCAGGTGTCGAGCAGCGCTTCTCCATCCAGTTGCTCCACCGCCCTGAGCGCCAGACGGTCCTTCCGCTGCGCACTCGCCGCCGACTCGTAGTGGGTCATGTCCGACGAGGCAACGAGCAGCACCTCGTCGGGCCACGAGCGCACGACGTCAGCGAGCGCTGCGCCAAGCTCGCGCGATGGTTCCCAGCGGTCCCAGGAGATCACGAGGGGGGCGAGCATCGATGCCGGGGCCAGCACCTGGAGAAACGGGAGCTGAACCTCGATCGCGTGCTCGCGGTGATGCGCAGCAGCGTCGTGTCGCACCCGGTCGCACGCCGCTTCGAGGCGGCTCACGAATTCCTCGGCCACCGCGACACTACCGAGCGGAGTCTGAAAGCTACCGCGATCCCACGCACCCGCGCCGCCGGGGTTGTCGAGGCGGCCGGTATGGTTCGGCGCGAGGATCACGATGGTTTGGGGGAGATCGATACGTGCCCAGACGTGCGCGGCGCACTGCCCGGAATACACGAGTCCGGCGTGAGGGGCGATGGCCGCGATCGCCGACGCCCGCGCGCCATCCACGTGATCGAGGAACCGCGCCACGAGGGCGTGAAGAGCCTCCCGGTCCGATGGATAGAAGAACCCCGCCACCGCTGCGCGACGGTCGTTTGCGGTCCGGACCATGTCGCGCTCCTTTCGTCCTCCTAGATGCCAGCGGCGGCTGCCAGCCTCGAGCGGCCGCCACCAGTCTCAGGTCCGGAGGTCGAACACGTAGCTGTTCAGGTACTGGATCGTGTCGGCCTGTTCGGAAACCTGGTACGCCATGATGTCGCCACTCGTCACGATGCCACACAACCCGTTGACATCGACGACCGGGATGTGGCGGACACGCTTGTCCGTCATGAGCGCCGTGCACTCCTCAAGCTTTGCCTCGGGCTTGCAGGTCATGACGGGTGTGGTCATCACGTCGCGGATCAGGGTATTGGTCGGATCGCGGCGTTCAGCCACGACGCGACGCAGGATGTCCCGCTCGGTGAAAATGCCGACGACCTCGTCGTCCTCGATCACGACGACACCGCCGATAGTATGCTTGTTCATCAGGCGAGCCGCGCTGAGCACGGAATCGTCCGCGACGATCGTGACGACGTCGCTGCCCTTACGAGCCAGGATGTCCTTGACCATTGCCATGGGAGGCCTCCTCGATGGAGTGGCTTCCTCCATTTTAGGGGCAAGAGCCCCTCCAACGCCAGAGACGGGCCCTACGGCGTGGGCGCGGCAGCCATTCTCGCGCCCGCGGGGACGACGCCGAGTCGAGCCCCACAGGTTGGCGGCGCTGCGAGCGAGGGGATCCCGTTTCACAGCCCGGACCGAGGCGCCGGGGAAATGCTCGTGCGCCAATCGTCGAGCAGGCCGCGATGCACGTCGGGTCCCACGAGCACCGCGGCGCCAGGCTGGACACCGGGGCAGATCCCGCAGTCACTGGGGGACACGCACCACCGGACGGCCCATGTCGCACTCCTCCAATGCCCTCAAGTCGTTGGTCCGCGAACACTTGTCTGCTGCCGCCCACGGCCTCCGGATTGCGTAAAAGTGAGAACTATGTTCGGATCTTGCGACGCGTGAGACCCACGGCAACCAGGAGAAGAAGGCCGTGCCCCGACTGAACCTGCTCACGAGTGCTGCACTGGCTGCGGCCATCCGATTTCAGGCTGCGCCGGGTGGGACAATCCCGCCGCCATCGCGGATCTCAATCCGGAGGGGGAATTCGAGATCAGCGCGGCCCGAGTTGCAACCCTGGAGGAAGTCGAAATCCACGTGTGTGCGCGCGAGAGTGCGGGATGCCGGGGCGCATGCACCAACGTCAGATCGAGATCGAGCACGCGGCGAGTGAAACATTGCGGACCGCGACGCTCGAGCCGGAGAGCGACCATCACCTCCAGTGCAGGGGCAAGATCGAGGGCCTGGCTGATCGTGCACCTGCATACGTCCGGGCGTCGGCGATGAGCGCCGGACGGCCCCTACCCGCCGCCGTTCTCATACTGCTGTCGACGGCGCTGCTCACGAGCGGGTGCGACCGCCGGCTACAGGAGGAGTCCGGCGCCGGTGGAACGGGCGATCCGCGCCTCGTGGTGGACCGCGGCGTCATCGATCTCGGCGACGTGCCTGTGGGGAAGTGGGCGACCGCGACCTTCACCCTGCGGAATGCCGGTAGTGCCCCACTCCGCTTCATCGACGCGCCCTGGGTGAAGGCCGTCGCCGGCTGCTGACCGCCGATCCCGACCATCGGTACGATGGTGTTGCAGCCCGGTGAGGAGACGACGCTCGCAATGCGATTCATGATGACCGCGGGGATGGGCGGCTTTCACGACTTCCGTGTCATCCTGTCGACCAACGATCGGGTCTGGGGTGACAGCACCCTTCACGTCCTTTCGAACTGGGTGGTACCGTAGGCGCCTCGATTTGCTGGCTGCACTACGGTGACAGCGCCGCTGGGCTAAGCAGTATCGGGTGCCCGTGCCGCGGGTCGGCGACGACGGGAACACATGTCGGCCCGGTCGGCAGTTGCGTCGAAGACCAGCGATGGCGCTCCAGCCTGACGAGTCGACGCCCGAGAACGGCGTTTGGAAGCTTCGTCACGCCGTGGTGAAGCTTCGAAACCGTGATTTCGAGCTTCGAGACGGCGAATCCAAGCTTCAAAGCGGCAATGCCACGCTTCAAAACGCTGATTCCAAGCTTCAAGCGGCGTCAGCTGTTATGGCGCAGCCTGTTGAGGGAGGTGATCAGCGCCTCAAAAGACTGTCTTCACCCGAAGGTAGAGTTGGTCCACGTCGCTCCATCGACCAAACAGCGTGGCGCCATCCCCTCCCGCCAGCAAGCCACCCACCGAGACATCGACGTTGTCCAGCGGTGAGTACACGATTTCGGGGAACACCGCGTACCCGAGGTGGTCGGACCAATCGGTCCATCGGGCCAGCTCCGCGGCACCCTTGATGCCGAGCGCCACCGTCTCCCGGAACATGCGTCGCTCGAGCCTGCCGATCAGGTAGTCGTGAAGCCGGCCCGCGCCCCGCTCCAGAAAGAGCCCGTGTGCCCACTGAAAACTGAGATACCATCCGCCGCCGAAGGTGTAGTCCCCCCCCACGGTCCAGGTGACGTACGGGCGGCCTTCGAGCGCGATCTCCCGCTCGCGCGCGCTGTCGCCCGGCGTCAGGACGTCGGTGACAACGTCGATTTCTGCGGGGAATACGACTGCTCCTTCGCCCCACAGTCCGACGCCGCGCCACTCCGTCGCCACGTCGGCGCCGAGCACCCGAATCGGTGGAAGCGCGCTCCAAACGTGGCCCTCGAGCGCCGACGCGCCCAGTGAATCGCTCGGCCGGAACAGCATCCGTTCGACGACGGGAATGCCATCACGCCCGTGGAAGTAACTCGCCGAGAGGTCGAGGCCGGCGGCGCGTCCCGCGACCCTGAGGCCGACCTGGCTGTTGCCGAGCTTCGGCGGCGGGGGATCGAAGTGTTCCTCCCACGTCGCCACGGGGGCGGGCAGCAACGGCATTCCGTCGGCGGCGAACATGCCTTCTATTCCGATCGGCAGCAGTGGCGCGTGCGCGGTCGGCGCCCACACGGCCTCCACCTTCCAGTCCGCTGTCGGGTAGTATTCGGCGCGGAGGGCCCAGACAGGAATCCGCGCCGTGAAGTCGGTGAGATCCGAAAGGTCGTACGCGTTGAACCGGTCCGTCGGGTTCAGGCCGTCGGCGGTTCCCCACTGGATTCGCTGGCGTCCGACGGTCACGTCGAGCGGCTCGACCACGAAACCGGATATCCGCGCAAACGCCTCCCATACGACCAGCGAGTTGGGAAAGTGCTGCTCTGCGTCGGCGAGACTCGCGGCCGAGTGAGCGGCAGAGAAGTCGTAGAAGCGCAGCTCAAGGCTCGCCACGACCTCGGTATTCCCTCCCAGGCGCACGGTGAGTTCGGGCCGGAACACGTTGTAGAAATCAGCCAGCCGGATCGAATCGGCGAACGCGATGCGGCGGTCGAGCTGAACGAACCCACCAAAGCGCACGCCCGTCTGCGCGTGGGCGTCCGTCCCGATCACCGTTACGAGGAGCAGACCGACCCAGGCAGCACGGCGCGCGACGCCTTCCCCCACCCTAGCCTCGCCGTTTGAGCTGCCGCTGGCTGAAGAAGTCATCATCAAGTCCACGATCGAACTCCAACTCCTGCAATTCGAGCACCGTGCGATGGCCATCCTTGACGGTCTTCACTTCGATATGCCGCGCAATCCAGTAGCCGTCCACCAGTGCGACGTCCGACGCCACGACCGTCTTAGCCAGCCGACCGTCGCGGTCGTGCAGTGCCATCCGGGTGATGACCCAGGTCTCGTCCTGCGCCTGCATCTCGATCTTGCCGTAGGTCACATCCGCGCCCGCCCGGGGCATTAGCGTGAGCAGATGTCGCTCCCCATCGCGGCTCGCCTCGACCACGCGGTAGTCGTCCCCGTATCGGGTCCGCGACAGATCCTCGTATGAGAGGTCGGTCCCCATGAACGATTCGTTCTTGATGGACGACGCGATCCGCCGGACCCGCCGAAAGGCAGGGAGGTAGAGGTACATCTGATTCTCGGCGAGCCGGAGAAACCCGACGTCGCGCATGTCGGCAGGTGACTGGAACTTCACGAGCCGTCGTTCCGGACCCTTCTGATACACGTCAAGGACACGCACCTTCTCACCACCGTCGGGATCGATGAGCGTCATGCGCTGTACGGCGGCCATGTCCCGGAACGCGTTGAGCGTCGAGTCGACGCGCTCGAGGACCCCCGCTCCGTCCTGCGCCGCCGCCGGTGCCGCGCCAAACAGCCCCAGGACGACGAGCGCAGTTGAGATATCTGGTTTCCACATCGTTGCGCCTCCTTGGATCGAGCTGCAGATCAGCCGGACCGATGTGCTCCCGACACCGGCGCCAGGATTGACGCTGCCGGCCGCTGGCGCTCCCGATCTTTCGCGGGATCCCGCAGAAAACGGGGCCGCACTTTCAAATAGAGTGCCGGCAGCAGCAACAGCGTGAAGAGCCCAGCGGAGAGCATCGCCAGCGCCGTCAAGCCGCCGAACCGACGGATATGCTGCCCGCCCGCGGCGAGCAGGACCAGGAACCCCAATCCCACCGACAGCGCGTTCACGAGGATCGCGATCCCGCTCGTCGTCATCGTCTTGGCGAGCGCCTCCCGATCCTCCCCGCCCGCGCGGGCGAGCTCGCGACGGAAGCGGTGCGTGAAGTGAATCGCGTAGTCCACACCGAGGCCGATGGCGACGGAGGCCACCATCGCGGTGAAGGAATCGAGCCCGATCGATAGGTACCCCATCGCGCCGAAGCTCACGGCGATGGTCGCCAGCAAGGGCGTGATCATCAGGACGCCCGCCGCCGGGGCCCGAAACATGATGGACAGCAACGCCAGGACGACGATCAGCGTGAGCAGGACGCTCTGGATCTGGGTCGGCAGGAGTTCTTCCTCCATCTGTTTCATCACCGACGCCAATCCCGATCGGCCGATCGACGCGCGAACCTCTCGCACCACCGCGCCCTCGTCCACGCCCCACCGATCCGTCACCGCCCCGTCCAGCACCGTGAGCGGGCCGTGCGCTTCCCAGAGCACGCCACGCACGTCGCGTCGCAACACGCTGTCGTTGGCGAGCGCGGGAAGGGCCAGCGTCAGCGACGTCATCGTGTCCTCCACGCGCCGCCGGCCGACGGCCTCGAAGGTGACGCGTTCGAGGGACAACCCCAGCGCCTCGGTGTCTGCGCCGTCGACGTCCGGTCGGACCGTGCGCAGCGTCTCCGTCGCGGTCGCCGGGTCGACACCCCACAGCCCAACCACGGGTGTGACCGCGTCCGCGAGCCGGTCTGCCTCCTGCGCTGTGAGTGTCACCTCTGCCTCCGGGCTTGCGAGATACGCCCGCACGGCTTCGCCCGCCTGCGCGCGTGCTTCGGCGTCTGGCATCCACTCCGCGAATGCGGCGGCGGGTGCCGCGAGGGCCTCGGTGGCCTCGAGGCCGCGACCGGCAAGTTCCCCTCGGATCTGCGTCACGAGGTCGGCCAGCTGCTGCTCCCGCACTACGCTCGCCGGCGCACCTGTCAGCGTGCGGGGATCGAGCACCACCAGTCGGTCGCTTCGCGTCCCAAGCCACCCGTCCACACCCTCCACAGCCTCGATGATAGCATCGGTCTCCCAGTCAGCCACGCGGGCATGCACGAGGCCTTCCCCGGTCGTTCCCTTCGCCACGAGCTGTTCGATCTCGTCTTCCTCTTCCACCAGAAACCACAGGTTCGCCACTCCCTCGCGCGTCATGGGAATGGCGTAGGAACCGTTCATCGCCGCATTCATTTCGGCGATGACGCCGGCAATCGACTGGCTCCTGCCCAGTGATGGCTGCGCGTCGAGCCGCCGCTCGAGCCGCCGCATGGTCAGCAGGGTGGCGGGATCGAGCAGGTCTCCCCGCACCAGCAACTGCATCGGCAACGAGCCGTTCAGCTTCTCACGAATCAGCATCTCGGCGTGATGCGGCGAGCTCCCGCGCTTGAGGCAGAGGGTCCAGTCCACCGACTTGACGATGAGAACCATGCCTGACCCCACGATCACGACCGCAAGCATGCCTGTTGCCAGCACGACGCCCGGGCCGCGGGACACCCTGCCCGCGAGTCCCGTCATGAACGCAACGCCCTTCCGTGCTGCCTTGGGCCGGGGTGCTCCTGCCCCGAACGCCGCAAGTGCCGGCAGGAGCGTGAGCGTCACCACAAGCGCGAGGAGGAGGCCGAGCGCCGTCAGCAGCCCGAACTGGCGGATCACCGCGAAGTCCGAGATGGCCAGGCTGCCGAACCCCAC
>JABAOD010019738.1_pt1 | contig 13568 bp, 14 predicted proteins | sample 7062151 | NCBI WGS metagenome assembly JABAOD01 (sample SAMN14538626, study PRJNA623070) | marine sediment metagenome | biome: marine biome [ENVO:00000428]; feature: marine pelagic biome [ENVO:01000023]; material: deep marine sediment [ENVO:00002113] | place: India: Gulf of Khambhat ...
CGACGCCAGCCGCAAGCTGATCCTGAAGGGCGTGGACGGCGTGGTCTTCGTGGCCGACAGCCAGATCGAGCGCATGGAGGCGAACCTCGAGAGCCTCGAGAACCTGCGCGTGAACCTCCGCGAGCAGGGCTACGAGCTCGAGAAGATCCCGTTCGTCATCCAGTACAACAAGCGCGACCTGCCCAACGCCGCTGCCGTGCGCGACCTGCAGGAGCAGGTGAACCCGGGGTGGGAGGTGACCGAGCCGAGCAAGCAGAAGCCCGTCCCCGATCCGTGGCATGCCGGGGAGGCCCTCGTCGAGCGGCGCGATGGTCTCTGGATCCAGCGGGCTCCGCATTTCGAGTCGGTGGCGATCACTGGAGACGGTGTCTTCGACACGCTCAAGGCGGTCGCCAAGATGGTGCTCCGCACGCTGAGCTGAGGGGGTCCGCCGTGATCTGGACCCTGCCCAACATCCTCACCGTGGCGCGCATTGCGTTGGCGCCGGTCGTGGCGCTCCTGCCGTTCATTCGGGGATACGGGCCCAAACTCATCGCGTTCGTCGTCTTTCTCGCGGCCGCGATCAGCGACATCTACGACGGGCGCCTGGCGCGCGAGCGTGGCGAGATCACGGATCTCGGCAAGCTCCTCGACCCCCTCGCGGACAAGCTGCTGCTGGTGGCCACCCTGATCCCTATCTACTGGATCACGCGCTATCCCATGCGGCAGTACGAGATCCCCTGGTGGGGCAATCTGCCCCTGTGGGTGGCGTTGCTGCTGATAGGTCGAGAAGTCGTGATGACGGTCTTCCGCCAGATCGCCAAGCGGCGCGGTGTCGTCATCGCCGCGGCCCAGGCCGGAAAGATCAAGACGATCGTGCAGGACGTCTTCATCGGCGCGACGATCCTCTGGTTTGCGTGGAAGGACATGCGGGTGGCGTTCGGCTGGCAGGGCGGGTGGCTCGGTGCGTTCTGGGAGCAGTTCCACGGCGCCGTCGTCGCCATTACGCTGGGTGGCGCGGTCCTGCTCACCGCCTACTCGCTCGTGTTCTACGTGTATCGCTATCGGAAGCTGTTTCGGGGAACATCGGGCGCGCAGGGCACGTCACGCGATGGAGCTTGAGATCGTCACGGTCGGCTCGGAGCTCCTTCTCGGTTTCACCCTCGACAGCAACGCCGCAGACATCGCCCGCGCCCTTGCGGCGGTGGGCGCCCGGGTCAGCCGTCGTGTCACGGTGGGGGACGATGAACACGCCATTCGTGACGCGGTAGCGGGCAGCCTGCGACGCACGAAGTTGGCGATCGTGACCGGTGGCCTGGGGCCAACCAACGACGACGTCACCAAGCGTGCCGTCGCGAACCTGTTCGGGGTGCCGCTCGAGCTGGATCAGACGTATCTGGACGACTTGGAGCACCGCTTCGCCGCCCTCGGGCGCGTGCCGATGCCGCGGAGCAACCGCTCTCAGGCAGAATTCCCACGTGGTGCGACCAGGATTCCGAATCCCCGCGGCACGGCACCCGGCCTCGTGCTCGAGGGACCGCTGGGCACGGTGGTGCTGTTGCCGGGGGTGCCCGCCGAGATGCGGGAGATGCTCACCGGTCACGTCGTCCCGTACGTCGAAACCCGTGTGGCCCGGGCAGGCCACCCCAGGCGGCCGCTCCAGACTCGGACCCTGCGGACGACCGGGGTGACGGAATCCGGGCTCGCCGACCTGCTGTCGGGCACCGAAGAGCGACTGGAAGGCGTGCACCTGGCCTATCTGCCGGGGTGGGAGGGCGTGAATCTGCGGCTCACCGCGTGGACGGCCGACGCGGCGGAGGCCGATGCCCCGCTGGCACGGGCAGCCGCGGTGATCCGAGAGGCAATCGGTCACCACTACTACGGGCCGGATGACACCGACCTCGCGGGCCTGGTACTGACGGACCTGCGCGCCCGCGGCTGGCGTCTGGCGGTCGCGGAATCGTGTACCGGGGGCATGGTCGGATCGCGTCTGACGGCGATCCCGGGCGCGTCTGACACGTTCGTCGGCGGGGTCATCGCCTACGCCGACGAGTCAAAGATCCGCGACCTCGGCGTCCCGCCCGAGATGCTGCGTGCCGAAGGCGCGGTGAGCGAGGCCGTGGCGACGGCGATGGCCGAAGGCGTCGCCAGGCGGTTCCTCGCCGAGGCGTCCATCGCCCTCACCGGCATTGCCGGCCCTACGGGGGGGACGCCGGCCAAGCCGGTCGGGACGGTCGTGATCGCCGCCCGGCTCCCCGGCGAGTCGGCGGTCAAGACCCTGCGGCTTCCGGGTTCGCGCCAGGAAATCCGGCTCCGCAGTTCGCAGGCGGTGCTGAACCTGCTTCGCCGGCTCCTCGTTGGGCGGTAGCGACCGGATCTCCCGTGCTGTCGGATTGGCAGACGTGCGTGGTACGGTTCTTGTCCCCGAGGCTATAATTGAGGGTTACGAGCAAGCCGCAACATCGATCGAGTGACGCATGAGTGGAAAGCGAAAGAAGCCAGTGAAGCGGCCGGACGAGTCGGTGGCACAGGCGGGCGCCGATGAAGTAGCCGAGACGGTCAACGATGCTCTGGGAGAAGCGGGATCGGCGATCCCGGCCGCAGAGTCGGAGGACGCGACGGCCGTACCCGACACCGCCGAGCTGTCGGAAGCCTTGGAGCGGCTCACCGCGGAGCGCGACGAGTTGAACGATCGCTACCTGCGTCTGGCGGCGGAGTTCGACAACTTCCGCAAGCGTGTCGCTCGCGAGCGGGCGGAGCTGAGACATCGCTCCCAGGCAGAGCTTGCGCGCGCATTGCTCGAAGCCCTCGACGACCTCGGACGGGTCGTGACACTCGAAACGGCCAGCTCCACGGTACACGACGTCATTAGCGGCGTGCACCTGGTGGAGCGGAAGCTGATACAGGAGTTGGAGCGCGCGGGGCTGCAGCGTGTCGGCGCCGAGGGTGAGCCGTTCAACCCCAACGATCACGAGGCTGTGGCCACCCAACCCGCCGCCGACGAGAGCGAGGCAGGCACGGTGGGTTCCGTCCTCCAGCCGGGGTACCGGTTCGGCGAGGTGCTGCTCCGTCCGGCGCGGGTGGTAGTATGGGTGGAAGGTGAGCCGCCCGCCGAGGGGTCGCCCGCAGACGGCTAGGACCTGATCGATGCCGGCGGCGAAGGACTACTACCGCGTGCTGGGGGTCTCCGACAGCGCCTCCGAAGCCGAGATCAAGAAGGCGTACCGGCGTCTCGCCAAGAAATACCACCCGGACGCCAACCCCAACGACACGTCTGCCGCCGAACGCTTCAAGGAAGTGGGCGAGGCGTACGGGGTGCTGAGCGATCCCGCCCAGCGCAAGAAGTACGACACCATGCGGAAGTACGGTGCGTTCGCCCCGGGTGGCGGTGGATTCGCCCGTGGGTCGCGTGGCGGGTCGGTACGCACGGAGGACATCGATTTCGGAGGATTCCCCGGCTTCGGTGGGCTGGGGGATCTGTTCTCCTCCATCTTCGGCAAGGGCAAACGCGCGGCCGGCGTCGAGCCCATCGAGGTGTCGGCCGAGATCCCGTTTCGCACCGCCGCTTTAGGGGGCAAGGTCCCGGTCACGGTCGCCGTGACGGAGGCGTGCCCGGGGTGTGGGGGTACGGGGGCGGCTGCAGGCGCAAAGGTCGACGTGTGCCAGGAGTGCAAGGGGCGAGGCACGGTCACGTTCGGCCAGGGTGGTTTTGCGGTCACCAGGCCGTGTCCGGCGTGCCGCGGTCGCGGCAAGATCGCGAGCGAGACGTGCCCGCGGTGCACTGGGTCCGGCGAGGTCGAGGTGAACAAGCGGCTCCTGGTGACGGTCGCGCCGGGCACGGATTCGGGCCAGAAGGTGCGGCTCAAAGGGCAGGGACAGCGGAGCCCCGACGGGGGCCCGCCGGGTGACCTCATCGTCACTTTCCAGGTCGCGTCGGATCGGTTCTTCCGCCGGGAAGGGCTGGCCGTGCATTGCACGGTGCCGATCAACCTTGTCCAGGCGGCGCTCGGCACCAAGATCAAGGTCCGAACCATCGACGGCCGCCGCGTCGTCCTCACCGTCCCGTCGGGCACGCAACCGGGACGACGCTTCCGCATTCGCGGCCAAGGCATTCCGAAAGGAAGCACCCGGGGGGATCAGATTGTGGAGGTGGCGGTGACGATCCCGGAGGACCTCACCGCGGAGCAGGTGCGGGCGCTTCGGCAGTTTGCCGATACGGCGGGGCTCAAATACTGAGCGCCGTTACCGCCGAAGCCAGTGGTCCACGCTGTCGGAAACGATCTCCCCCAGCCGGGTCGCGACGAACGTCGCCGCGGAGCCCGGCTCTGACCATCTGACCACTTCCCCGGTCGCCTGCGAGAGCGTGAAACAGACGAACCGGCTGCGCGCGCCTCCTTCGCTCGCCAACATGTGGATGCGACCCTGCGGGTCCACGGCGAGGTCACTGACGAACACGCCCTCGTGCCATTGCCAGGGGAGTCGCCAGCGGATGTTGCCGTTGGCGTTGTACAGCGTGATGTAGCGGTCGGGCACCGCGTGAATCACGCCGCCCTGGGCAGCCACGAGGAGGCCCGTACGCGTGGCGGGATCGAACAGCGCAAAGGTCTGTAGCGTGTCACCGTCGATGGCCACGAGGCGGGCATTCTTGCCCTCGACCACAATTCGCCCGTCGGGCAGGACGGCGAACTGGTGCGCTGCGGTGGCGACGGTATCCACCCGACGGCGAGCGGTGACCTCCCACTGGGCGTCGAACGACACGACCCACGCACCCTGATCGTCGACATCCGAGACGTACCACATTCCCTGACGTTCCTGAACGTGATGGGGGCTATGGAGGGCCTCGGCGCCTCGCGTATACACTGCGCCCGTCCGGCGGTCGCGAAGGATGATGGACGACTGTCCCTGGCGCGTGAGGGCCAGGACGGAATCACCGGCGGCTGCCACGGCGCGGCCGTCGACGAAGATCAGATCCCCAGAATCACTCGGCGGCCCGCACGCCGTTGCCAGAGCCACGACGAACGGGCCGCCGAGCAGCAGCCTCCGGATCATCGATACCTAGGCTCCGATACTCACCTGGAGCACAAGATACGCAGGGATCAGCAGATCGTCGAATCGATCGATCACCACGGCGATGCGACCGAAGAGCTCGGCGAGGGCCTGCCCTTGCTCGGCCGACAACGGGTTGTCGGCACCATCGGTGAACACGGGATCCTCGGGCGTGCCGGAAATCTTCACGACCACATTCCCGCCATGCACGACCGAGCCCGACAGACTGGTGGGCGTCGCCTGGACGGCCATCGTGAGCGAACTCGCGCCGTCATGGACGACCAGCTCGAAGGTCGCCATGTCCAGCTGCGGGGCGAGGGTGGCCGTCACCGTCAGGCCGACGTGGTTCGACGGCACGTCAATCGTGTATGACAGCTGGAACCCGTCGACCTCCGACCAGGTGTGCGATAGCGAGAAGTCGACCTGGGTCGTGCCGTCCGACAGGTAACCCTCGGCCGTGAACGTGAGGCTCGACGTGGTGACCACCGCGCTGGCGAGATACTCCAGGTAGGTGATCCCGTTCACCACGGCGATGGCCCCAAGGCGATCGGCCGCCGGAGTGCCCTCGTCGGTCAGCTCGAGGTACCCGACCTGTGTGAGCGGTTCCACCGGCTCGTGGAAGATCGGATCGACCGCGTACAGGATGACGAGAATGCCGTTCGCCGGAGCGCCGGTACTGTCCGGGGCCACCTCGTACTTGCCGGTTGAGGTATTGTAGATCAGCGTTTTGGCGAGCCAATCGGCCGGGAAGATCACGGCGGGCTGCGTAGGACTCAGGAACGGCGCGATCTGCCGTAGCAGCCGGAGGTTCTCCGGAATGGCGATGCCGTCGGTCGCAGACAGGGCCGGCGCCGACGGGGCCCCCCCGAAATCGGGCATCGCGGTGGATAGGATCCCCATGGCCTCGAGGGCCGGGTTGCCCTCGAAGGGCTCCAGCGCTTCCAGGGCGGCCTGGTTGGCCTGCACCGGGTCGAAATCGCCGGGCGCCGTGGCGTCACCACAGGCGCTCATGGCCATGGCGGCGGCGACAAGCAGGGTGCCGGCGAGCCGGCCGTGATGTCGTTGACTTGGATTCTTCATGACGAACTCCATTCTGGTCACTAGGGCGGACGTTGCCCACAGTGTAACGTTCGACCGGGCGATTTCGCTGTGATGGGGTTCACGACGGGTGAACGACACACATCACATCCCGTACGGACGGAATGAAGGCCGGCATGCGCGTCCACTACACCGATCAATTCGAGGTGCCGCTCCCCCCGGGACACCGATTTCCCATGTCGAAGTATCGGCTCTTGCGGGAGCGTCTCCTCGCCGACGGTGTCGTGGGCGCCGACGACCTCGTCGTGCCGCCTGCGGCAACGGATGCCGAGCTGACCCGAGTGCACCATCCGTCGTACGTGGCGCGCGTGCGTCAGGGGACGCTGAGCCGGGACGAGGTGCGGCGACTGGGCTTTCCCTGGTCCCCCGGTCTCCTGGAGCGATCCTGTCGCTCGGTCGGGGGGACGCTCGGCGCGTGTCGAGCAGCCCTTGCCGACGGCGTGGCGGTGACGCTCGCAGGAGGGACGCATCATGCGTATCCCGATCGCGGCGAGGGATACTGCGTCTTCAACGATGTCGCCGTGGCGATCCACGCCATTCGCGCCGCGGGACGGATCGGCCCCATCGTGGTCGTGGATTTGGACGTGCACCAGGGCAATGGGACTGCGGCGATTTTCCGAGGCGATCCCAGCGTGACTCTGCTGGATCTGTACGCCGTGGGGAACTACCCGTTCGCCAAGGAGGACGGTCGTTTCGCGATCCCGCTCCCCGACGGCACGACCGACGACGAATACCTGTCGATCCTGGAGCGTGCACTGGGCGACGTGCTGCCGTCGACCCGCATCGACCTGGTGGTCTATGTCGCGGGGGCCGATCCATACGTCGACGATCGGCTCGGTCGGCTCGCGCTCAGCAAGAAGGGCCTCGCCAACCGTGACCGGTTGGTGTTCGACGCCTGTCGTTCAGCCGGCCTTCCCCTGGCCGTGACCATGGGCGGCGGCTACGCGCATCGAGTGGCAGACACCGTCGACATTCATGCCGCGACAGTGCAGTTGGCTGGCCGTCAGGCCACCGCTTAACTCGGGGAAATGGGGATGGTGGCGCTCGCCGCCGGGGCTCCGTCCGCGCGCTCCTGAGGCGGAGCCCGGAACCTGCGCATCGCCTGGTCGAGGGCATCGACGGTTCCCACCAGCACCACGGTGTCGTCGATCTCGAACTGGAACTCGGGATCCGGCGTGTGGTACGTCTGCCGATCGCGGATCACGGCGATGACTGTCGCCCCGGTGGTCCGGCGGAGACTCAAGGTGACCGGGTTTTCACCGACGGCCTGGGCGCCCTCCTCCACCATCACGGTTTCGACGTTGACCTTCACGCCGAGGTGCCGCAGCGTGTCGAGACGCAGGTCGGGGCGCGCCTGCCCACGAAACATCTCGTACTGCTCGCCGCGGACCGCCTGCACCTCGCGCTCGATCACGTTGGCCGGAATACCGAGCAATCGCAGCACCCGACTGAAGATCTCGATGGCCGTCTCGAACTCTTCGGGGATCACCTGGTTCGCTCCGAGTCGCAGTAACTCTTCGATCTCGGTGACGAACCGGGTGCGAACGATGATGCTCACGTCCGGACTGAGTTGTCGCGCCACCGCGACCCCGCGACGGGTGTCCGCCGACGCCCCGATGGCAAAGACGAGGGCGCGCGCCCGATCGATTCCGACGTGCTCCAGCACGTCGCGCCGCGTGCCGTCGCCGAAAAAGATCGGCTGACGCTCGAGGCGGGCGTGTCGCACCAGTTGGCCGTTCTGTTCCAAAATCACGTAGGGAAGGTCCGCGGCCTTGAGCACGCGGGCGAGATTGTGGCCGATCAGGCCGTATCCGACGATGATGACGTGATCGCGGAGGATCGACACCGCCTGGTACTCGCGCGTCGTGAGTTGGAGCGCCGGCTGCCGCGTCCAGCGACAGATGTGCTCGGCGATCGCTGGCGCGCCGGCGATGAGGAACGGCGTCGCCAGCATCGAGAGCACCGAGATCGCCAGGAATACCTGATATACGTCATCGGCGAGCAACCCGACGCTGCTCCCGACGACTGCGAGCACGAAGGAGAACTCCCCCACTTGTGCCAGGCCGATGCCGCTCACGAGGCTGACCTGGAGCGACCGCCCCAGGGTGCGCGTCGCCGCTGCGCCCATGAACGCCTTGAGCGCCACCACCCCGGCCGTGAGCAGGAGGACGAACAGCGCGTTCCCGCCGATGAACCGCAGGTCCACCAGCATGCCGACCGAGATGAAGAAGATGCCGGTGAACGTGTCGCGGAACGGCAGCACGTCGGAGAGCGCCTGCAGGCCGTACTCGGATTCGCTCACGACCAGGCCGGCGATGAATGCGCCGAGCGCCAACGACAGGCCGAACGTGGCCGTCAGGTACGCCGCTCCCAACCCGAAGAACATGATCCCGAGCGTGAACACCTCGCGGTTCTGGACGCCGACCAACTTTTCCAGGACCCACGGGACGACAAAGCGACCGCCGGCGACCAGCACGCCGACGACCAAGAGGCTGACGAGGGTCGCGCGCAGCACGCCGGTGAATCCCTCGTCCGTGCCGCCCAGGAGCGGAGTCAGCAGCATCAGGGGGACGACACAGAGGTCCTGAAACAGCAGGATCGCAACCACCACACGGCCGTGCGGCATGTCGAGCTCGCTCCGATCGGCGTACAGCTTGAGCACGATGGCGGTGGAGCTCAGGGCGATCAGCATCCCGAAGAACACGGCGCGCTCTACGGCGAGGCCGATACCCATCGCGAGCAGTCCCCCGAGAAGTGCCGTGCCGGCCAGCTGCACGCCTCCGCCCTGGACGACCGCGCGTCCCAAGCGGATGATCCGCGAGAGGGACAGTTCCAGGCCGATGGTGAAGAGCAGGAGCACGACCCCGAGCTCCGCGAGGCCAGCGACTTCGTCTGGATGCTGGATCAGCCCCAGCGCGTGGGGCCCGATGGCCAGCCCAGTGAGGAGAAACCCCACCACGGTCGGGATGTGAAACCGCTGGGCGGCGGCGACCACGGGGATCGCGACCGCGACCAGAATCACCAGATCTCTGAGCAGGTCGAGCGCGTGCATCCGCGAAGTATAGACGTGGCGGGTCGGGGCACCAGTGCCCCGACCTACCGTCCACGCCGCCGTCGGCTTAATTCCCGGTGGTCAACGGAGGCCAGGGGCTGGCTGCGGATAACGACTGGAGGGTGTCATGACGCTCGCACGGCGATGGACCTTCACGCTGGATGCCGAGTTCGGCCATCGCAACATCAGTCCCGAAGTGAAGGCGTTGGTGGCGGACTCCGGAATCGCGACGGGTGTCGTGACCGTGCAGCTCACCGGCTCGACCGGAGCGTTGACCACGATCGAGTACGAAGCGGGGGCGTTGTCGGACCTCCGTCGGGCGCTGGATCAGATCGCGCCGACCACCATCGAGTACGCGCACAACGAGGCATACCACGACGGCAACGGGTTCTCGCACGTGCGATCGGCAATCCTGAAGACGAGCCTTGCCATTCCCGTGATCGACGGCGAGCTGCAGATCGGGACCTGGCAGGAAGTGCTGCTGCTCAATCTCGACAATCGGGGGCGGAGCCGGGAGGTCGTGGGGGTCGTGGTGGGCGAGTAGGCGGATCAGCGTCGGTCGACGGACCACACCTCCACCGTGCCCCGCGGCCCCACGAATGCGTTGGCCGCCCATCCGGTCACCCCGACGATCACCGATGCGATGATGGCGCTCCCCAGGCCTTCCAAATGGAACGCCGGCATGAGCCACGCGACGAGCATGACCATCGCGCCGTTCACCACGAACAGGAAGAGGCCGAGCGTCAGCAGCGTGAGAGGGAGCGTCAGAAGGATCACGATGGGACGCACGACGCCGTTGACGATGCCGAGGAGCACGGCGGCGATCCACAGCGTGAGCACGCCGTCGAAGCGCACACCGTCGAGCAGGCTGTCGGCCATCCAGAGCCCGAAGGCCGTGATGAACACCCGCGCTATGAATCCGCGCACGTCGATCGCCCGAATCTCGGTGGAAGGGGCACGTCAGGAGAACAGCGGCAGCTTCGCGTTCAGAGTCGCGAGCGCCTTCGGGGACACCTCGGTCTTGATGGCGTCGCCCACGATTCGGCAGAGCTCGGTGGCACGGTCGCCGTCGTACTCGGCGGCTGCGAGGGTGCGCTTGACGGCGGCCGGGGTGGCCATGACGAGCATCTCCCCAGTCCCGTCGCCCTGAAACGGCGCTTCCACCATCCACTCACCGACGTCGGGGAACGCGGTGGCGATGGTCGTGAACGTCCGCATGTCCACGGCCATCCGGATGGCCACGAACAAGGTGCCAAGTCCCTTGCGGGCCTGGGCCTCGTCGATGGAAAGCCGCTCGGTCAGTTCGTGTACCAGGTTCACCGAGCCTCCTTACCCGATCACTCCGCCGCCGAGCAGGCGGGTTCCGTCGTAGAGCGCCCCGGATTGCCCCGGCGTGATCGCCCGCAGCGGTTCGCGCAGGGTCAGCGCCAGCGAGGTGCCGTTGGTGCGGGACGGCACCACCACCGTCGCCCGCGCCGCCCGCGCTCGGTACCGGACTTGAATATCACAGGAATCACCGGGCTGCAAGGGCTCGGTGAGCCAGTTCACTTCTCCGAGTTCGACTCGGCGGCCCAGCAGCTCGTCGGCCGTCCCGACCACTACGGCCCGCTCGTCCGGCTCGATGGCCACGACGAACATGGCCTGGGAGAAGCCGCCAGGGAGGCGCTTGCGCTGCCCGACGGTGTAGCGGGCGAACCCGTCATGCTCTCCCACGACCTGTCCGGTCGTGGTGCGGATCGGGCCTGGTGACAGCGCGGCGTGGTCGTGGGGCAAATGACGGCGCAGGACGTCGACGTAATCCCCATCGGGGACGAAACAGATCTCGACCGATTCCGCCTTGTCGGCGGTGACCAGTCCCAGTCGGCGCGCGAGCGCCCGGGTTTCGGACTTCGTCCGATCGCCGACCGGGGTCAGCATTCGGGGCAACACGGCGCGGTCGATTCCCCAGAGGAAGTAGGTCTGATCCTTGGCCGCGTCACGCCCGCGATAGAGAGCCCCGTTCCGGGCTACCGCATAGTGGCCGGTCGCGACGTACTGGCACGCGAGCGCGTCGGCATGCGATAGGAGATCCTGGAACTTCGTGAACGTGTTGCACCGGACGCAGGGGATGGGCGTGCGACCGCGCGCATACTCGGCGACGAAGTTGTCGATCACGTGGCGGCGAAACCGATTTTCGAGATCCAGCACGTAGTGTGGAATGCCGAGCCGATCCGCCACGGCCGCCGCGTCGGCGATGGAGTCCAGCGAGCAGCAGGGACGGTCGGGCACGGTTTCGCCGTAGCAAAAGAGCCGCATGGTCGCGCCGATCACGTCGTACCCCTGCTCGACGAGCAGCGCGGCCGCCACCGACGAGTCGACGCCACCCGACATGGCGACGAGCACCCGGCCCGCGCTCATCCGTCGCGCTCCTGGAGTGCGCGAGTCACGACGCGCACACGATCCATCACCTGAGGCAACACGGCCGTGACGCGAGCCACGTCGGCGTCGGTGCTGGACGCGCCGAACGAAAACCGGACCGATGCGCCAGCGACGAGCGGCGCGAGCCCCATGGCGGTCAGCACGTGCGACGGAGTGACCGCGCCGCTGGCGCACGCCGACCCCGCCGAGCAGGCGATACCGGCCTGATCGAGATGGAGGAGCATGCCGGCGGCATCGGTGCCGGGGAACGCGACGTTCGTCACGTGGGGCGCGCGCGTGGCCCGCGATCCGTGGATCTGGACGGCGTGGTCCATCGTCGTGATGGCCGCTTCGAGTCGATCCCGCAGCGCCGATGCTCGGGCGGCGAACGTCGGCTGTTCGTGCGCGGCCAGCTCCACCGCCACCGCCAGCCCCACGGCTCCCGCCACATTCTCCGTCCCGGGTCGGAGCCCTCCCTGCTGCCCTCCGCCGTGGATCAGCGGTTCGATGGTGCTCGGGTCGGTCACGACCAGCGCACCGATGCCCTTCGGTGCCCCGATCTTGTGTCCCGAGATGGACACGAGATCCGGCAGCGGGGAAGGAAGCCGCCACGGCACCTTGCCCAGCGCCTGGACCGCGTCGGTATGCAACAGCACTCCGGCTCGCTGGGCGCGCGCCGCGACCTCCCAGAGGTCCTGGCACACCCCCGTCTCGTTGTTCACCCACATGACGCTGATCACGGCCACGCCTTCCTCGAGCGCGGCGTCGAGCGCGTCCAGATCGAGCAGGCCATCGGCATCCACGGGGAGCACGACCATCGAGCCCCCGAAGTGCTCGATCGCATGCGCGGCGTCGAGAACGGCCTTGTGCTCGGTGGCGCCCACCGCGGCGCGGAATGGCCGCCCGCGGCTGCGGCCCCGGAGCGCGCCACCCAACACCGCGAGATTGTCGGCCTCGGTGCCGCCGGAGGTGAAGACGACGGTGGCGGGCGGTACGCCCATGGCCATCCCGATCCGCTGACGCGCATCGGTGAGTGCGGCGCGGGCTGTCCGGCCGAACCGGTGGGCGGATGACGGGTTACCGAAGGTCGCTTCCGACAGGAACGGGAGCATCGCCTCACGCACCTCGGGCCGTACCGGAGTGGTGGCGGCGTGATCGAGGTAAACCAGGCGCGGGGCGTCGGGAGGGGAAACCATCTCGCTACAAACGTAGGGGGGGAGTGGGGGCGAGGGGTAGGGCACCCTCGCTCTCGGCCTCACATGGAGCGAACGCCCATGGCCACGACGTCGTCGATCCGGACCGTTTCGTGCGTCAGATACGGCTCCCCGTACGCCGCGCGGATGAGGCTTCCGTATCGCGCACAGTGCATGCGGACGTTCTCATAGACATCACCACCCGCCGGAAAGATCTCGCCGGCCGCCATGCGCCCGTCGAACTGCGACGCGTAGCAGCGGATCGCGTCGAGCTTGGCCTCGAATTCTTCGCTGATGTCGACGACGAACGTCGGCTTCACGGCGTCCTCACGATACGCCAGGGTGTAGAGGATCTTCTCGGGCCGGTGGGCTTCGCCCGTGGCCTGGTAGTTCGCGAGGCCGGCGAGGTAAGACGCATCCCGGCACAACTCGGAGGCGATGCGATGGTCCGGGTGCCGCCCGATGGGGTAGGGCAGGATCACGACCCGGGGGCGGAGGTGGCGAATCAGCTCCACGACCACGCGACGGGTGGCATCGGTATTGTGCAGACCGGCGTCGGGGAGGCCGGCGTTCAGGCGCACGGCAGCCCCGAGCACGCCCGCCGCGGCCTCGGCTTCGGAGGAGCGGATGCTCCGAGATCCGTGTGTGCCGGTCTCCCCCCCGGTGAGGTCGACGATCGCCGTGCGGTACCCCTGGCGGGCCGTCTTGACCAGGGTGCCGCCGCAGGTGAGCTCCACGTCGTCGGGATGCGCCCCGATGGCCAGCAGATCACAGGACTCAGGCATGCGTCCTCGTCACTCGTA
>JABAOD010007671.1_pt1 | contig 13560 bp, 13 predicted proteins | sample 7062151 | NCBI WGS metagenome assembly JABAOD01 (sample SAMN14538626, study PRJNA623070) | marine sediment metagenome | biome: marine biome [ENVO:00000428]; feature: marine pelagic biome [ENVO:01000023]; material: deep marine sediment [ENVO:00002113] | place: India: Gulf of Khambhat ...
TGTTGCCGGGCTTGATGTCGCGGTGAACGACGTGGCGGCCATGCGCGTGCTCCAGGCCCCGCGCCACTTCGCCGAACACTCGCCGAGCCTCGCCGGTCGGGAGCCGACCTTCCCGATCCAGCAGCTCGCGCAACGAGTGGCCACGCACCCTTGGCATGGCATAGTACACCAGTCCCGATCCCTTGCCCGTGAACAGCACCGGTAGGATGTTGGGGTGGTCGAGCTGGGCGGCGAGCTCGGCTTCGCGCCGGAATCGCTCCTTGAGTTCCTTCGCGGCCAGCAGGCTCGGACGCATGACCTTCACGGCCAGGTAGCGGTTCCGCGCGAGATCGCGCACCGAGAAGACCATGGCGAATCCCCCGCGGCCAAGCTCGCCGATCAGGCTGTACTCCGCGCCGAGCGCCGTCGCGAGCCGCTCGCCGACGGTCGCGTCCCAGGCGACGTCGGCCTCCATGCTGTGGCCGCAGTGGAAGCAGAACTTGGCGTCCGATGGGACTTCCGTGGCGCAGCGTACACAGGTGGTGAAGCTCATCGGACCCGGATGAAGGACCGCCACGACGGAGACACTGACCCGACAGCCATGGATGCCAAACTTATGCCTGGAGCGGCCCCGCGCGAGATCGTGCTGCTTCTCCCGGGCATGACCCTGAACGCGACCATCTTCCCCGAACTAGGTGTGCCCTCGCTCGCGGTGGACTTCAACCGCGTGGTGCACGGTCGGGATGGCGGGGCCGCGGCGGACGAGCGGATGACACCCTATGTGCGGATGCTCGACGCGTTTCTTTCCGGCATCGCATCGTGGCGGCAATCCCGGCGCTACGTCATCGGCCACAGCTTCGGCGGGGTGCTCGCCCTCGAATGGCTCCTGGCCCACCAATCGGAGGGCCTCGCCCGGATCGACGGGCTCGTCCTGATCGGGGCCACCGCCGGACCCATGTTCGACATGGTGCGGATTCGCCTGGGCCGCTTCCGGGGCCGCGAGCGTCGCCTCAAGTTTGCCTGGCTGCTGCCGCTCTGGAACGCCGCCTGGCTCACCCGCAGCGTGAAGCAACTGGTGTCGCGTGGCTCGGGTCGCGCCCGGCCGGTGGACTTCCGTGCGCTCCAACGCCGGTCGGACCTCGCGCTGGATCTAGCTGGATGGCGCAATACGGATTGGCGCGCCATGCGCGCCTACCGGTTAGCGCTGCGTGGGTTCGATGTCCGGCACCGCCTCCGCGAGATCGGCGTCCGGACCATCGTGCTCCACGGCGTGGACGACACGCTGCTCCCCGTGCGCGCCGCCGAGGAACTGGCGGCGGGACTCCCCAACGCCGAGTTGCGGGTGGTGCCGGGAGCGGCGCACGGGCTTCCCCTCACGCACGGCGACGCCGTCCGGCAGGCGTTCGACGATCTGCGAACCTCCGGCCCGTGACCCGCACCCCACTCACGACCACCGAAAGACGCGCAGCGCCACCCCGAAACTCACCGCTCCCCACAGCGCCATGACCCCAAGGAGCGCGGCCGTCGCCATGAGCGGGGCACCGTCCAGCAGCACGGCCCGCAGCGCATCGTTGAGCGCCGTGAGCGGCAGCGCCCGAATGAACGGCTGCACCGGTTCCGGGAAGTTCGCGTAGGCGAAGAACACACCGGAGCAGATCCACATCGGGACCATCACCAGGTTCATCAACCCCGAGACGCCCTCGATGGTCTTGGCGCGGCTCGCCACGAGCAGGCCCAATCCCGCGAACGTCATCGCGCCAAGCACGACAATGGCGGCGAGCGCGAACAGCGTGCCGCGGACCGGCACGTCGAACACCAGCGCGCCGAACGCCAGCACCGCGGCGACCTCGAAGCCCAGAAACACCAGTCGCGCCAGCACATACGACAGCAGGTAGCTGGTCCGGCGCATGGGGGATGCCAGGAATCGCTTGAGCAGCTTGTTGGTGCGGTCCTTCACGATGCCGAAGCCGACGCCCCACATCCCCGTCCCCATGATGTTGAGGCCGAGCAGGCCGGGAATCAGGAAGTCGATGTATCGCGCGCCCGGCTCCGTGACCCGGACTTCGCGCACCGCGCGCACCACAGGTTGGCCAGCGGCCCGCTGCAGGGCCCGATCCACGACGAGCCGCGCCACCTCGCTCTCGCTACGCGTCGAATCGTAGCGGAGCACCACCGGCTCCTCGGGCCGCACCACCAGGGCGACCCGGCCGGTGCGGAGGCGGTTCTGCGCCTCCGTGGGCTGCAGGAGCTGCGCTTCGATGCGCCGGCTGGCCGCGAGCGCGGCCATGACGCCCGAGGCGCCGGGCCCGTCCTCCACGGCGACTCGGACGGTCTCGGGCGGCCGGTTGCGGAACGCCAACCCCAGCGCGAAGGCCAGCACGATGGGGAACGCAAACACCCAGAAGAGGGCCTCGGGCTCCCGGGTGAACTCGCGGATGCGCCACAAGGTGAGCTGGCGCAGACCGCCGCCGACGATCCTACGCATCGCGCAAGTGTCTCCCCGTGAGCGCGAGGAACACGTCTTCCAGCGTGGCGTGGTGGGTGGTCAGCTCAGCCAGCGTGGCGCCGCGCTCGTCGAGCAGTCGCATGAGCGCCGGCACCACGCGGTGGACCCGCTTGGCCGTCAGACGAATCCTGCCCGCGTCGTCGGCGACCCGCTGTACGCCCGGCAACTCGAGGTAGACGCCATCCGGCACGGTCACGCCGTTGTCGATGGCGAATTCCACGACGTGGTCCGCGCCCAGCGACGCGATGAGCGCGGTCGGCGAGCCCAGGGCGATGATCTTGCCATGATCCACGACAGCCACCCGATCGCACAACCGCTGCGCCTCTTCCATGTAGTGCGTGGTGAGCAGAACCGTCCCGCCGTCCGCCCGGAACGCCGACACGATGTCCCATACCTGCCGCCGCGATTGCGGATCCAGTCCCGTGGTGGGCTCGTCCAAGAACAGGATCTCAGGGTCGGCGACCAGTGCGCACGCCACCGCCAGGCGCTGTCGCTGTCCACCAGAGAGCTTTCCCACCCAGGCGCGCCGCTTCTCCGTGAGCTGCACGAGGTCGAGCACGTCCTCTACGGCGCGACCCCGTCGGTAGAAACTGCGGAACATCGTGATGACCTCGGTCACCGACAGCTTCTCCGGCAGCTTGGTTTCCTGAAGCTGACTGCCCATGCGCTGACGCAACTCGGCTTCGTGACCCTGCCAGGGCAGGCCGAGGACGTGCACGGTGCCCGCGTCGGGCGCCAGTAGGCCCTGAATGATCTCGATGGTGGTGGTCTTCCCCGCGCCGTTCGGACCCAACATGCCGAAACACTCTCCACGCTGGACCGAGAGGTCGATGCCGCCCACGGCGGTCACGCCGGGGTAGCGCTTCTCCAGACGCGTGCAGCGAACGGCCGGCTCGTGCATGGCTGGCAATCAAATCACGGCGCCTGGGGTGGAGCAAGCGTACCGGCTGGCGCCAGCGGCCCCGAGCAGCGAGCTTGATCGCATGGTCATCGCCCTCTCCATGACAGTGATTGCTGCAGCGTGGGCCTTGCTGTTCCTCGGGGTCGATCCCGTGCCCACATGGTTCTACGTGCTTGCGTGGTATCCCACGCTGGCTGTGCTCGACCGGATTGGCACCCGCCTCGGTGCCGGGCCCTCGCTCTTGGGCGACCCGCGCCGGGCGCTGTCGCTGTTCGCGTGGTCGCCGGTCATCTGGCTGGTGTTCGAGGCGGCCAACTTCCGGCTCCGCAACTGGTACTACGTGTTCCTGCCCGGCACGGGAATCGAGCGGTGGGCGGGCATCGTGATCTCGTTCGCGACCGTGGTGCCGGCAATCATCCTGACCGCACGGTTGCTCGAGGGTATCGGGCTGGGCGTAACCTGGCGCTCCCGCCCGGTGCGCGTGCGCAGCCGCCATCTCCACGCCGCCACCGCGCTCGGTGCGCTCTGCGCCGGCTTGGCGCTCGCCGCGCCAACCCTGTTCTTTCCCCTGGTCTGGGCGGCCGCTTGGCTCTTGCTGGAGCCGTACGTCTATCGCCGGCGTCCGGAATGGTCGCTGTTCGCCGATATCGGGCGGGGCGAGTGGGGCCGGATCGCCCGGGTGATGACGGGCGGACTCCTCGTCGGGATCCTGTGGGAGTGCTACAACTTCTGGGCCAGAGGCAAGTGGATCTACACCTTGCCGTGGCTCGATGACCTCAGGCTCTTCGAGATGCCGGTGCTCGGGTTCCTGGGGTTTCCGTTCTTCGCCCTGGAGGCTTGGGCGCTCTATCACGCGCTGTGCGCGGCAGGGTTCGCCGTCGCCCCGTTCGACATCCGCGCCCCCTCGGCCCGCCAACTGCTTCCGGGCGCCTTGATCGCCAGCCTGTTCGGCGTGGCCACGTTGGCCGGGATGGAGCGGCTCACCATCAGCTCAACCGTGCCCCGTCTCGCCGACTTGCCGGGAGTGACGCCGGACGTGGTCGTGCAGCTGCGCGCCGCCCGGCTCGGCTCGGTGTTCGATCTCGCCGAGCTGGATGCAGCGGAGCTCGCGCGCCGAAGCGGGCTGCCCCATCCCACGGCGGAGCGGCTCCAGGCCACCACGCAGCTGGTGACGACCCGCGGCATCGGTACGCGGCACGCCGCGACGCTCAACACCCTCGGCATCGTCAGCGTGTGTCAGCTCGCCGACCACGAGCCCGCCTCCCTGTGGGAGGACTACCGCAAGACGCGGGTCCAGGGTGCCATGCAGGACCTCCCACCAGCGCTCATCACGGAAGCCATCGCCGCTCCGCCGCGCCCGACGCAGGCCGAAGTCCGGGAGTGGGTGGCCGCGGCGTCGCGCGCCTGCCGGTCATCGACGGGCGTCGCGCCCGACGCAACCGCGCGGCGCCCCGGCGGAAGCCGTACCCCGGGGCCGGGGAGTCCCGGTGGTTAGCTTTCCGCGCATGCTGCCGGTGGCGCTCAAGATCCTGGCTGCCCTGGTGGTCGCCTATGCGCTGGTGGTGCTCTTGGCGTGGCGTTACCAGGACCGCCTCGCGTTTCCCGGCCCCAAGGGACGACTGCCCACGCCCGCCGAAGCGGGAATGCCCGACGGCCGCGTCGTCGCCGTGACGACCACGGACAGCGTGACCCTGCGCGGGTGGTACCTGCCCCCCAACCCGCCTCCGACTGACGGCACGCGTGCCCCGGGGCTGCTCTGGTTCTACGGCAACATGGAGACCGTGGGAGGGATCGCGCCGATCATCCGGGAGTTTCGGCCACCCAGCATCGGCCTGTTGGTGCTGGACTATCGAGGATACGGGCAGAGCGACGGCCGACCGACCGAAAAGGGCGTGTATCGGGACGCCGAGGCGGCGTGGGCGTATCTGACCCGGCAGCCGGAGATCGACAGCACGCGAATCGGGTTGTACGGTCGATCCATCGGGAGCGTGCTCGCCCTGTACCTGGCGACCGAACGACCCGCCAAGGCGGTGGTGTTGGAATCCCCGTTCACCTCGGGCCGCGACATGGCCGAAGAGCACTACTCCATGGTCCCGCGGAGCCTGGTCCGTCTGCGGCTCGACAATCTCAAGCGGGCCAGTCGCCTGGCGGTGCCGCTCCTGGTGTTCCACGGTTCAGAGGATTGGATCGCCCCCCCGGAGATGGGTCGCGCCATCGCCGATCACGGTCGGGCCGAGGCCTTCGTGCTCATCGAGGGCGCGGGACACAACGACACCTACGACGTCGGCGGAACGATGTACCGCGAGACCATGCGCGCCTTCTTGGCACGACACCTCGACGCGGATACGCCACGCCCGAGCGAGACCGGCCCTCGCCCGTGAAGACGCCGCGCGGCCAGCCTCAGGTCGCCTCGGCGGCCTGAGGAACGGCTACGCGAAACGCGAGGAGGGTCACCATCCCCACCACCGCGGCGGCGATCCAGAACGGCACGCCGATGCCCAGCCCCTGGAAGGCCGCCGTGGCCCAGATTGGCGCGATGACGCGGGCGATCCCTCCGAACGCCTGTTGCACTCCGAGGGTCTGGCCCAGCTCGTGCTGGCGCGCGCGGTGCGTCACCAGTGCGGAGACCGCGGGGAACAGGCACGCGGTGCCGATCGGCACAAAGCCCAACACCAGCCCAAGGACGACCACGGACTGCGGGAGTGGGATGAGGAACAGGCCCATCGTGAGCAGCGCCGCGCCCACCCGCATCAGTCGGACTTCACCCAGCCATTCGACCAGCTTCCCCAGCATGACGGCGCGCATGACGACACCGATGGCACCGACATAGACGAAGAACACCNNAACACCCAAATCGTCTCCTCGGTGATCCCGAACCCCTCGTCCAAGTAGAGGGCCAGGACGCCGGTCATCGACATGAAGCCCAGCATGCCGACGGCGTAGATCCAGATCAACTGGGCGACCTCCTCACCGGGGGCACGGATGATCCCGCTCATCATCGACCGGATGGACCGCGCCGGCGACGTCACGGCGTCTGCACCGATGGTGGCCTCCGACCTTCGACCGGCGTAGGACTCGGGCAGCAGCCGAAACGCGAACACGATGTTGGCCAGACACAACGCGGCTGCCACGAGGCCGGGTGCCTCAGACCCGAGGTTGAACGCCAGCGACCCGATCGCCGGGCCGATCATCACGCCCGCGCCCGTCGCCGCCGAGACCCAGCCCAGGGCCTTGGCGCGATCCTTGGGCTCGGTCACGTCGGCCACGTACGCCTGCAGCACCCCGGTGGTTCCGCCTCCGATCCCCTGGATGACGCGCGACAGGAAGAGCATCCAGATACTGACCGCGAACCCGAACACCACGAAGGCGATGGCCGACGTGCCTAGGCCGATCAGGATGGCGGCCCGCCGGCCGAAATGATCGGAGAAGCGGCCCCACAGCGGAGCCGAAGCGAGCTGCATGATCGAGAAGCTCGCGATCATCCAGCCGATCACCCACTCCGCCGCCTCGAGGCGCAGCGCGTAGAACGGCAGGAGCGGGAAGATCATGGCGAACCCCAGCATGTCCACGAATGCCGTGGCCATCAGCACCGCCAGCCGTTTCATCGCGCCCTCCCCGCCGCCGGCAACGCGCTCAGCGACATGCCGACCGCGACCACGGTCACCGCCCCGATCACGTTGTGCCAGAGGAACGAGACCTGGGGAATGCCGAAGGTCACCGCCGCCACTACGCCCATGCCCGCCAGCAACCCGACAAACCCGCCCAGCGCGCGGGCGCGTGGGATCATCGCCAGCAGGAAGACGCCGAGGATCGAGCCGTAGAAGAAGGAGCCGAAGCGGTTCACGACCTCGATCAGGGACCCCAGTGTCGCGGCGAAGGTCGCCACGAAGCAGGCGAACAGCCCCCACAGGCCGGTGGCGGCCTTGGATACGACGAGGAAATGCCGGTCGCTCCCCTCCGGCCGGATCCACCGCCGGTAGAGGTCGATCACGGTCGCGGTGGAGAGCGAATTCAACTCGGCGGCAATACTGGACATGGCCGCCGCCATCACCGCGGCAATGAAGATCCCGGCCAGCCCGATCGGCAACTCGTTGAGCACGAACCGCGGGATGATGTAGTTCACGTCCGTCGCCGACTCGCCGGTCACGCGTTCCGCGAGCGCCAGCGCCTCGGCCCGCACGGACTGCACATCGTCCTCGCTCGCGCGAAACGCGTCCATCGCCGCCGCCACGGCCGGTCCGTCGTCGGCTCCTCGGACGGCGGCGGCGGCGAGCGCCGCGGCTTCGCGCCGCACCACCGCCGCACGATAGCGGGCGTCCAAGGTCGCGTACGCCGATGCATCCGCGCTCCGCACACTGGCCTCGTGCGCAGGGTTGAACAGCATCGGTGCCGGTCGGAACAGATAGAACACGAAGACCAGCACGCCGACCAACAACACAAGCGCCTGCAGGGGGATCTTCCAGTACGCGCTCATGAGGAGCGAGCTCCGCGCCTCGTCCACCGACCGCGCGGTGAGGTAGCGCTGGACCTGGCTCTGGTCGGTGCCGAAGTACGACAGCATGAGGAACGTGCCGCCGATCAGGCCCGACCAGAAGGTGTAGGTCCTCGTGGTGTCGAAGGAGAAGTCGAACACCTCGAGCCGCCCGACCGCCCCCGCGATGCCGAGCGCATCGTCGGGGTTCACCGGGAGCCGGAGCAGCAGCACCACCACCACGGCGACCAACGCCAGCACGATCAGCACCATCTGTTTGACGTCCACCCAGGTGACCGCCTGGACGCCGCCGACCATGGTGTACAGCACCGTCGGGATGCCGATGATCGCGACCGACCACACCAGGTCCCAACCGAAGACCGCCGAGAACACCACCGCCGGTGCCGCGAGGATGGTGCCGGCCGACATGCCTCGTGAGAGCAGGAACAACATACTGGTCAGGGAGCGCGTCTTCGCGTCGAACCGCCGCTCCAGGTACTGATAGGCGGTGAACACCTTGGCCCGGTGCAGGAACGGGACCAGCGTCACGCCCAGGATCACCATCGCGATCGGCAGCCCGAAGTAGAACTGCACGAAGCGCATCCCGTCGGTCGCGCCCTGCCCGGTGGTGCCGATCATGGTCACGGCCGAGAGCTGGGTCGCCATGACCGACAGACCGACCGCCCACCAAGGCAGGCTCCGGTCCGCCAGGAAGTAGCCCTCGATCCGGCTGGTGCCCTTGGCGCGGCGCACGCCGTCGACCAGCACGTACACCAGGTAGGCGACGACGATGATCCAGTTCAGCGGATGCACGACGGCCCCCTCACCCGCCGTAGCGTAGCTGGAGCAGCCAGAGCAGGAGGAGCGCCACCGCCTGAACCGCGAGGACGCGGAACAGCGTGATACGGAACCGACCCTCGCGGGGCATCGCTACCGCTCTCCCAGGGCCAGCAGATTCACGAACAACCGCACCGCGCCAGGCACGCCCGCCGGGAGCGATCGGAAGAAGCTGATTCCGGTGTAGACGAACGTGCCCGCCCCGGGCCGTGCCACCAGGAGCCCGCCCCGCACCGGTTCGCGGCCCGGGTCCTGCATCTCGAGGAGCGGCGTGTAGGCCGGGTCCCACTGGCCCGCGAAGTAGAGCCCCCGCTCCTGCGGCCAGCCGTCCCAGTCCTCGGGGTCGATGCGGTGCGGATGCCGGAAGACGGGGTGGTCGGGGACGAGAACGCGGACCGGAGCCGTCTGGTCGGTGATCCGGTCGTGGGGGCGGCGGATGACCAAGGGGAACGGCGCGTAGTCGCCGCGGGTGAATTGGTACTGCTGGTACTGCACCACCAGGTGCCCGCCCGCCCGCACGTAGTCCAGGAGGCGATCATTGTGGTGGACCAGCGCCGTGTCGGTCTCGTAGGCCCGCGCCCCGACGACGATCGCGTCGAAGCTGCCGAGGTCCCCCGTCGCCAGGGCCGCCGGGCTCAGCAACTCGACCGGGAGCCCCAATGCTGCCAGCGCCTCCGGGACCCGGTCGGACGCGCCGCGTACGTAGCCGACGCGGGCGAGGCGCGGCAGCGTGATCGGGGCGACGCGGACTTCGCTCACCGCCCGGACCACGTGCTGGGTCGGACGGATATGCGGGTACTCGACCGCCTCGACCGCCGTGTCGAACGTCCGACCGTCGTCAGCGCGGGCGTAGGCACGCACCGTGACCGCGCCGCGCGTGAAGCCCGGCGGGCGCCGTACCTGAAACGCCAGGGCGGCCGTCGCACCGGGCGCTGGCAGGAGGAAGCGTTGCGCCGGAGGCGGGGGCCACCCGTCGACTTCGAGATACACGTCGCCCGACACGGGGGCTTCGCCGTGGTACACCAAGCGCACGCTGAAGGGGCGCGGCTCGCCATCCGCGCTGGACCAGACGAGCCGTGCCGGTGCGAGTCGCACCTCGACCGGCGGCACCACGCGCACCGGCCGTCGAATCTCGCCCACGGCCTGGTCGGCAAACCGGTAGGTCACTTCGCGCCGCACTGGAACTGCGATACCCGCGATCTCGACGTCGAGCGTCGCTTCCAGGACCGGCGGGTCGAACGGCCGCCCTCGCACGGCGTCCGGCACGCCGCTCCAATCGTAGCGGGCACCATCCAGGGGCCGANNTGGGCCGCGACATGCACCGTGAGTCGCCTGGTGACTTCGGCGCCCGGGACGACCGTCACCGGTGCCACGGGGCCGCTCACGCTCCACCCGGTCGGCAGGTCGAGGTGAGCGCGTCGGAGCACCACGCCCTCCGGGCCCCCGTTGTACACCTGAATGTCCACCCGATGCCGCGACCCGGGCACGAGTTCCTCGGCATCGATCCGCGCATCCACCACGACTCCGGCGGCAACCGCAGCCGCCTTGGCCAGGAGTCGCAGAGCCTCGGCGTCGCGGCCCTCCGCCCGCGCTCGGCCGAAGGCTTGGGCAAGCGGCCGCGCCGCGGCGTGCATCCGCATCGGCGTGAGCATCGATCGCAGGGAGTCGGCCAGCCGGGGGAGCCACGACGTGTCCCGGGGGACGCCGGCCATCACGTCGTCGTCCACCGACGCCGTTACCCGGCTCTCGAGCAGCCCGAGCGACGTGCTCCCCGGCCCGGTCGGCTGCACCATCCCGAAATCCTGCGATCGGTGGCGGCTGCGGCTCGCCATCGCGAGCTGATTGTAGGTCAGGCCGGTTCGTGGATCGAGGCCGCCGGTCGCCACCAGGTGGGTTGCCGACGCCCGGTCGAACCGCGTCGCTCGGAAGAGCCTGAGCGGTCGCCATGGAGTGGCTGGACCACCGGGGAACCGGTCCGCGTCGCCGGCGATCCGGAACGCTTCCCGCGCCACGACTCCGGCGAACTGGTGCTGCCCGTGGCCGTCTCGCGGAGTACCCGAGAACACCGACACGATGACGTGTGGGCGAAACGCCCGCACGATCCACACGACGTCGCGCAGGACCTCGTCGGCCGACCAGGTCTGCTCGGCCTCAAGTCGAGAGCGTGTATAGCCGAAGTCGTAGGCCCTGGTGAAGAACTGCTCGCCGCCGTCGATGGCTCGTGCGCTCTCGAGCTCCCGGGATCGCACCAATCCGAGTGGGACGCCCAACTCGTCCCCGATCAGGTTCTGCCCTCCCTCGCCGCGGGTGAGGGAGAGGTAGGCGGTGCGGATACCGCGTCCCTGGGCGAGGGCAGCGAGCAACCGCGTGTCCTCGTCGTCGGGATGCGCACCGATCACGAGCACCCGCCGATGCTCCATCAGCCGTTGCAGAAGGCGGTCGAGCTCGGGCAGCCCCCCGGTCGACGGTGGCGCGAGCTGAGCGCGAAGCGGCGCGCCGCCCAGGGCCAGCAGCGACAACAGGCCCGGGAGGCTACGCAGCTTCACGCGCGACGACGATACTGCGCAAGCGTTCCGCGCTCGGGTCCTGAGGATCGCCGAAGGGGTTGGCGTGGCCGGCGGCATCCATCAGAACGGCAGGACACACGAGTTCGATGCGGCGCGCCCGCAGGCGGTCCTGCACTGCTTGGGTGGCGACCGGCGCGGCGGCGAGCACGGTGGCGGGTTCCATCTTCCGCACCGCGTCCACGGCGGCGAGCACCTTCCACGGCGACACGAGATGACCGTCCACAACGACCACGTTCATCCCCTCCACGGACCGCAGGGGCCGCGGGCCGCGGAACAGGAGCCGCTCGGTCTTCACCGCTCGCCGTGCCTTGTCGATTCCCTCGTTCAACGCGTCCATCACGCCGAACCGCGGATGGAAGTCGGGATCCAGCACCGCGTCGGCGTCCTCCGCTACCGCGCCGATGATCCCGAGATTCTCGACGCGTACATGGGCGGCGACGATCACATCGAAGGAGCATCCCATGGCCTTGGACGCGCCCGCGGCGACCTCGACGCCCGTGGGTGTGATGCCGAGCACCAGCGCGGGTTGCGTGACGCGCTTGTACACCTGGCGTCCCAGAAGGGCGCCGGCGCCGGAGCGAGTGGGGTAGAGCGCTTCAGCCGTCGCCGTGGTCATCTCGCCGCCGAATATAGACGCCCGTGCCCCGCGGCCGACAGCCCGACCCCGTCACCGGGCCGCGCGAGGGGTGAGGTAGCGTGCCAACCAGGCGTGTACCTCGGTCCACCACAGCTTCTGGTTCTGCGGCTTGCCGATCCAGTGCCCTTCATCCGGGAAATACAGCAGTCGGGCCGGCACGCCCTGCCGCCGAAGGGCCGTAAAGGCCTCCAGGCCCTGCGTGTCGGGCACCCGGAAGTCCAGGGCGCCGTGGATCACCAGTGTCGGCGTCCTGAAGTTGCTGGCGAACCGATGCGGCGACCACTGCTCGTAGTACGTGCGGTTCTCCCACGGCGGGCCGCCGAACTCCCACTCGGGGAACCACAGCTCCTCGGTCGCGCCGTAGAACGACTCCAGGTTGTAGACGCCCGCGTGCGCAATGAGCGCGTCGAACCGGTCGGAATGCCCGTTGATCCAGTTGATCATGTACCCGCCGTACGATCCGCCGGCGGCGGCAATACGCGTCGAATCCACGAAGCGAAACCGGGCAGCGTGCTCGACGCCCGACATGATGTCGATGTACACGCGCCCGCCCCAGTCGCGGGAGATCTGGTCCACGAAGCGCTGGCCGAACCCGGTCGAGCCTCTAGGGTTCAGGAGCACGGTGACATAACCGCCGGCGGCGAACATCTGAGCGTTCCAGCGGGAATGGAAGTTGTCGCGCCAGGCGCCTTGCGNNTGGCCCGCCATGGATCAACACCAAGAGCGGATACCGTGCGCCCCGCACGAACTGTGGCGGCCGCACGAGCATCCCCTGCACCGTGTTGCCGTCGGCCCCCACCCAGCTGATGTCATCGGCGGGGTGCATGACCACGTCGCGCAGTCGATCCGCGTTGCGCGCCGTGAGTTGTCGGGGCTCGGCACCCGGCTCGAGCGTCAACACGAAGACATCACCCGGTCGGTGGATCGCGTCGCTCACGAAGGCGAGAGTGCGGCCGTCGCCGCCGAGGGAGAGTTGGCCCGCGTTGGCGCTTCGCAACACCTCTCGCACGCGCCCGTTGAGATCGGTCCGGTAAATGACGTTGCGGTGCCGATCCTGTGCCGAGAAGGCCAGTTCGCGCCCGTTCGGCAGCCACTGGAACTCGCTCACCCAGCGGTCGAACCCGCGCGTGACCTCGCGCACGGCACCCGACGAGAAGTCGTGCACCATGAGTCGCACGCGGTCGGCCTCGAACCCCGGCCGCTCGAGCGAGAAAAACGCCAGGGACCTTCCGTCGGGTGACGGGCTCGGATGCGATTCGGCTCCCAGAAGCGCAGGCGTGAGGTTCTCGGGCACCCCGCCCTGGATCGGCACGCGGAAGAGGTCGCTGTTGGTGTGCCACGCCTGGTCGGTCCCGAGTTTGGTGGTGAACACGAGGGACTGTCCGTCCGCCAGGAACGCGTAGTCGGACGAGCCGCCGAACGGCGGCACCGGCACGTGGTAGTCCCCTCCCGCCGTCACGTCGAGCGGCGCGCCGCCGCCGACGGACACAACGAATAGATGACTGCGTCGACCGTCGTCCCAACGACTCCAGTGGCGGTAGAGCAATTCGTCATAGATGCGCGCCCGCGTGGGGTGCTCGGCCGTCGCGCGCAGGCGCGCCGCGTTGCAGGCGTCGTCACCGCACTCGGGGTACACGCTCGACACGAAGGCGAGGTGCGTGC
>JABAOD010004668.1_pt1 | contig 13556 bp, 16 predicted proteins | sample 7062151 | NCBI WGS metagenome assembly JABAOD01 (sample SAMN14538626, study PRJNA623070) | marine sediment metagenome | biome: marine biome [ENVO:00000428]; feature: marine pelagic biome [ENVO:01000023]; material: deep marine sediment [ENVO:00002113] | place: India: Gulf of Khambhat ...
ACCTTGTCCTCGATCGACGGGCAATAGCGCGGACCGACGCCCTCGATATGGCCGCCGTACATGGCCGAGCGATCAAGGTTATTGCGAATGAACTCATGGGTTCGTTCGTTGGTGTGGGTGATCCCGCAGGCCACCTGACGCACAAATGGTTTGTTCGACAGAAAAGAGAAAAGAACCGGATCCTCATCTCCTGGCTGCGCCTCCAGCTGATCCCAAGCGATGGTGCGGCCATCCAAACGCGGTGGTGTACCAGTTTTTAGACGCCCAAGCGGCAATCCAAATCCGTCCATTCGCTCGGCCAGCTTCACAGACGCCTTATCCCCGATACGTCCACCGGGTCGTTTAACATCACCGATATGAATGACCCCGCGCAAAAATGTGCCCGTGGTCAGAATGACCGCAGCTGCGGACAACTGCGATCCATCCGCCAGCTCAACACCGTTTACGGTATCGCCATCCATGATCAGATCAATCACCTCTCCTTCGACTACCTCCAGATTGGGCGTCGCAGAGATAAAGGCCTGCATGGTCTCGCGATAGATCTTACGGTCGGACTGCGCGCGCGGGCCTTGTACAGCAGGGCCTTTGCGGCGATTGAGCAGACGGAACTGGATGCCTGCGCGGTCTGCGACCTGCCCCATCAGCCCGTCCAACGCATCGACCTCGCGAACCAAATGGCCCTTGCCCAGACCACCGATTGCGGGGTTGCAGGACATCACGCCGATGCCATCAAAGCGAAGCGTTATCAGTGCGGTACGCGCACCCATCCGCGCGGCGGCATGCGCTGCATCCGCCCCGGCATGGCCACCACCGACCACCACAACATCAAAGTCGCGATGTTTCACGTGAAACACTCCTTACTTTCCAATGCAGAAGCTCGAGAATATCTCATCTAGAATATGCTCGACATCCACCCGTCCGACCAATGAATCAAGGGCTCGGACAGCGGTGTTCAAATCCTCGGCGGCCAGCTCTGCAAGATCAGGGGCCCCTATTACCTGATTCCGTGCATTTTCAACAGAGGCAATGGCGGAAAGCACAGCCACCCTGTGCCGTTCCCTCGTCATCGTTGCGGCCCGCGCTGCGCGGGTTTCCAGAACCTCGGTGATCTGAGAGATCAGCTTACCAACTCCAGCACCCGTCTTCCCGGACACCGCAAGAGCCTCTCCCCAGGTTTCCAGATCAGCCTTTCCGTGAACCACAATGTCCTGAGGTTCTGGATCAAGTCCCGGTTTATCTTCCGGCCCGACCAACAAAAACACACGCAAATCAGCTTCGGCCGCGCGCTGTCGCGCCCGTCCAATGCCGATGCCTTCAACGACGTCCTCGGTCTCGCGCAGGCCTGCCGTGTCTAAAACCGTGACCGGCAATCCGTGCAACTCCATCCGCACCTCAATCACGTCGCGGGTGGTGCCAGCGTATTCAGAAGTAATCGCAGCCTCTCGCCCCGCCAGTGCGTTCAACAAGGTCGACTTGCCCGCATTCGGAGCGCCAACGATTGCCACCTCAAATCCGTCACGAATACGCTCGGCGGCAGAGACACCATCTGCCTCAGCCTGCAAATCACCGAGAACATCATCCAGCAATTCCAGTACTTCAGGCGTCACATCGACCGGGACCTCTTCGTCCGCGAAATCAATCGTCGCAGCAATCAAAGCGGCGGCGCGGATAAGTTTTGACCTCCATGCCTCTGCCCGCTCACCAATGGCTCCTGACAAAACCTGAAGCGCCTGACGGCGCTGTGCCTCGGTCTCGGCCTCGATCAGATCCGCAAGGCCCTCGACCTGGGCAAGGTCCAGCGTCTCATTCTCCAGCGCCCGTCGGGTGAATTCCCCGGCTTCGGCCATGCGCAGGCCGTCGATCTCTGAAAGTGCCTGTAGGACAGCACGCACCGTCGCGGGGCTGCCATGCAGGTGAAGTTCGACCACTTCTTCGCCGGTGAAGCTGGCCCCTTTAGGGAACAGCAGAACCAAGGCCTGATCCAGCAGCACACCATCCCAGAAGATCTCGCGCAGGGCTGCCCGGCGCGCGGTTGGAACCGTCGCCCCCAAAGCAGACAAGGCCGCACTTGCGTGCGGCCCCGAGATCCGGATGACAGCGACGCCCGCTTTTCCGCGGGCCGTCGCCAAGGCATAGATCGTGTCCATTGGCCCCTCTTAGGCGTTCATGGAATCGAAGAATTCCTCGTTGGTCTTGGTCTGCTTCAGCTTCGAGATCAGGAACTCGATCGCATCCGTCGTACCCATCGGGTTCAGGATACGGCGCAGAACGAAGGTTTTCTGCAGGTCTTTCGGGTCGACCAGCAGGTCCTCTTTCCGGGTGCCGGACTTGAGGATATCCATCGCCGGATAGACGCGCTTGTCGGCAACCTTGCGGTCCAGAACGATTTCCGAGTTACCGGTGCCTTTGAACTCTTCGAAGATAACTTCGTCCATCCGCGAGCCGGTATCGATCAGCGCGGTCGAGATGATGGTCAGCGAACCACCCTCTTCAATGTTCCGCGCAGCACCGAAGAAACGCTTGGGACGTTGCAGCGCGTTTGCGTCCACACCACCGGTCAGAACCTTACCCGAAGACGGGACGGTTGTGTTAAAGGCCCTACCAAGTCTTGTGATCGAGTCGAGAAGAATAACAACATCTCGTTTATGTTCGACCAAACGCTTGGCTTTTTCGATCACCATTTCCGACACGGCCACGTGGCGCGAGGCCGGTTCGTCGAAGGTCGAGGAGATCACCTCGCCCTTCACCGAGCGCTGCATGTCGGTCACCTCTTCCGGGCGCTCGTCGATCAGCAGCACGATCAGGTAACACTCCGGGTGGTTGGCCTCGATCGAATGCGCGATGTTCTGCAGCAGCACGGTCTTACCCGTCCGCGGCGGCGCCACGATCAGCGAGCGCTGGCCCTTCCCGATCGGCGCGACCAGGTCGATGATCCGGGCAGAGCGGTCCTTGATGGTCGGATCCTCGATCTCCATCTTCAGGCGCTCATCCGGATAGAGCGGCGTCAGGTTGTCGAAGTTGATCTTGTGCTTCGCCTTCTCCGGCTCTTCGAAGTTGATCTGCGTTGGCTTGGTGATCGCGAAGTAACGTTCGTTCTCGGCCGGCGCCTTAATGACGCCTTCGACGGTATCACCGGTACGCAGCGAGAATTTGCGGATCATCTCGGGCGAGACATAGATATCATCCGGACCGGGCAGATAGTTCGCTTCGGGCGAGCGCAGGAAGCCGAACCCGTCTTGCAGGACTTCAAGAACACCGTCACCGGAAATCTCCCAACCCTCGTCCGCGCGTTCTTTCAGGATCTCGAACATCATCTCGCCCTTGCGCATGGTCGAGGCGTTTTCGATTTCCAACTCTTCGGCCATCGCCAGAAGGGTTTTCGGGCTTTTCGATTTCAGGTCAGCAAGGGCCAGACGGTTCTCTGCCATAGTGAATAACTGCTTTCGGTTTCATCCAAGTGGATGAAGATTTTGGATTTCCAGGGGAAGTAAACAGACCGGACGGCCTGCGCGACAGGGACATAAGTCGTTAGCGCTACAAAGTCAAGGAAGTCAGAATTTCACGATCACCGAGAAGACGATGACGATCATCAGAAGGGTTGGCACTTCGTTCATCATCCGGTGCTGTTTCCCGCTGAACCGGTTCATCCCTGCGATAAAGTCCTTACGGCGGTAGCCAAGCCAATGATGGAACCACGTCATGCCAAGCACCGCTGCCGCTTTCGTAAAGGGCCACACAGCGCCCCAATCGACGATTCCGGGTGTAAAGACCAGCATCAGGCCAAACACCCACGTGGCGATCATCGAGGGGTTCATAATGAACCGCAGCAACTTGCGTTCCATAGTCTGGAACAGCTCGTCGCGACTGGTTCCCACTTCCACCTGTTCAGTGTGATAGACAAATAGTCGGGGCAGATAGAACAACCCGGCCATCCAGGCGATGACCGAGATCACATGCAGGGATTTAGCCCACGGATAAAACGACGCCAGGAAATCAAACATACAGGTCACCCTCTTTCCCTCTCTCTAAAATAATAAAAGAGAAAAGAAAAAGATGATGTTTTAGTAGGGCCTGTGGATAGCTGGGATTAATGCATAAACCACGGGATCTTCCACAGGGGATTTTGGGTTGTGAATGACTTTGTTTATAACTCGATGATTTCGCCAGATTTCACATTTAATATAATAAAATCAATGTGATAGGATGAAACATAACCACAATAAATGTGGATAAATTGCGCATAATGTCTTTGAATCCAATCTTATCCCAAAGGCCGGAAATTAGTTTTACGCTGTGAAATCTCAGGGGTATATCCATTGACATTACCCCCCGTGATCGCGGAAGGGCTGATTATGTCCCAATATGCCCCGGCGCTGTCCTGCTGATTCCCGGGCAATCATCCACAGGGTTATCCTATGGCTACACCGCTGATCCTTGCCTCTGGTTCCGAGATCCGCCAACAGCTTCTACGCAATGCCGGAGTTGAATTTACCGTTCAGCCGGCCCGTATTGACGAAGAGACAATCAAACAGTCCCTTCTGGCAGAAGACGCGACACCGCACGACATTGCCGATGCTTTGGCCGAATTCAAAGCTCGTCGGATCAGCGAAAAGAACTCCGACGCCTTGGTGTTGGGATGCGATCAGGTGCTCGAATTCAAGGGCGAGATGCTGTCCAAGCCCACCAACCCGGACGATGCGCGAGAGCAACTGCGCCGCCTGAGGGGCGCGCGACACAAGCTGTTATCGGCGGCGGTGTTATATGAAGAAGGGAAACCGGTCTGGCGCCATGTCGGTCAGGTTCGGCTGACCATGCGACCTTTTTCCGATAGCTATCTGGAATCATATGTTGAACGTAATTGGGACAGTATCCGACACGCAGTCGGGTGTTATAAGTTGGAAGAAGAAGGTGTGCGCCTGTTTGCGCAGATTGACGGAGATTATTTCAACGTGTTGGGTTTACCGCTTTTGCAATTCTTGAATTACCTGACCTTGCGTGGAGACCTTCCAGCATGAGTGATCGTATTCCCTTGGCTGGGGTTATCGGTTCGCCGATCGCCCAATCGAAGTCGCCCCGCCTGCAGAACTACTGGCTGTCCCGATATGGGATTGCCGGCTACTACGTGCCGATGGATATCGCCCATGCAGATCTGGCAGAGGCTTTAATGACACTGCCCAAGCTGGGCTTTGTCGGGATCAATGTAACCAGCCCACATAAAGAGGCCGTCTTGGCCGCTGCGGACGTGGTCACCGACCGGGCTGCGTTGATCGGGGCGGCGAACACGTTGACATTTGGCTCAGATGGCAAGCTGATTGCAGATAATACTGATGGATATGGGTTCCTTGAAAACCTGAGACAGTCCGCTCCGGATTGGGACCCAACGTCAGGGCCAGCGGCGGTTCTGGGCGCAGGCGGTGCCTGTCGGGCGGTCGTGTCGGCGTTGATCGACGCTGGCGTGCCGGAAATCCGACTGGCCAACCGCACCAAGGCGCGCGCCGACGCGCTTCGCGATGATTTTGGTTCGCGGGTGACGGTGTTTGACTGGGTTCAAACCCAACAGATGTTGGAAGAGGCCGCAACTCTGGTGAATACGACAACACTTGGCATGGTTGGGAAGGGAGAGCTGAAACTGTCGCTGGAAAGCCTTCCAAAGGATTCGCTGGTGACAGATCTAGTCTATGCACCGCTGATCACGCCACTTTTGCAACAAGCGGCAGACCGCGGCAATCCAATCGTCGATGGACTGGGGATGCTGTTGCATCAGGCTGCACCGGGGTTCGAACGTTGGTTTGGTCAGAAACCCGAGGTCGACCAGACCACCAGGGATCTGGTGCTGGGGGAATGACGCGCCCGTTTCTTCTGGGCCTGACCGGCTCGATCGGCATGGGAAAATCGACCACGGCGCAGATGTTCGCAAATGAAGGCGTGCCGGTTTGGGACGCAGACGCGGCAGTTCACAGGCTATACGCCAAGGACGGTGCCGCAGTCGAGGCGATCGCGTCGCTTTGCCCAGAGGCCATCCGCGATGGTGCCGTTGATCGGGATGCCCTGAAAGACTGGATTGCAAAGGACGCCTCGGCGCTTCGCAAGATCGAAGCCGCTGTTCATCCGCTTGTGGCCGCGGATCGAAGGAGGTTCATTGCTGACCATTCCGACGCTCGCGCGATCCTTTTGGATATTCCGCTGCTGTTTGAAACGGGCTCGGCCGGCACAATGGATGCTGTCGTTGTGGTCTCCGCCCCGGCAAAGGTTCAGCGCGCCCGGGTACTGGAACGCGGCACCATGTCCGAGGATCAGTTCAACCTGATCCTTTCGAAGCAGGTTCCGGATGCAGAGAAACGTGCGAAGGCGGATTACATCATTGAAACAACCAGCCTTGAAGCTGCCCGTACCGCTGTGCAGGATGTCTTGAAAGATATCCACCGAAGGCTGGACAATGCGTGAAATCATTCTCGACACCGAAACCACGGGATTTGATCCCGAATCCGGCGACCGCATTGTCGAAATCGGGGCGGTTGAACTGTGGAACCACCTTCCAACTGGCAAGACCTATCACCAGTATATCAATCCGGAACGTGGCATGCCGGACGAGGCCTTCGGCGTGCATGGGATCGGACCTGACCTTCTAAATCCACCGCGTGAGGCGAAAACCGGGGAAGTTACCCTGCTGGACAAGCCGATTTTCACCAACGTCGGTCAGGCCTTCGCTGATTTTGTGGGCGACGCCAAACTGGTGATCCACAACGCGGCATTCGACATGAAGTTTCTGAATGCTGAACTTGGTTGGATGAACCTGCCTCTCTTGCCCTGGGATCAGGCGATCGACACGCTAGCCATCGCCCGGAAAAAATTTCCGGGCTCGCCGGCCTCGCTGGACGCCCTCTGCCGCCGGTTCGGGATCGACAACTCTAACCGCACACTTCACGGCGCGCTTCTCGACTCCGAGATTTTGGCAGAAGTCTATCTCGAGCTGATTGGTGGCCGCCAACCCGGCTTGGTGCTTGGAGCGCGCCTCGAAACTACGGCGCCAGGAGCGACCACTGCCGACGCATGGCGTCCGTCGCCACGACCAACACCGCTACCGGCACGCCTGACAGAGGCCGAAGCCAAAGCTCACGACGCGTTCGTTGACAAAATGGGCGAGGATGCGCTTTGGCGAAAAATGAGCGACGCCTGATTGCTCGTCCACGGGATGTGCCAGCCTCTTTCGCTCTTCCCTGCGGAATAAAGGACCGGACTAGTCGAGCGTGCGTGCTTCGTCGACCAGCATGATCGGTATCCCGTTTCGGATCGGGAAGGCAAGATTTGCCGACTTAGAGATCAGCTCCTGCTTTTCTGCGTCATAGCTGAGAGGGTCCTGAGTAACCGGGCAGACGAGGGCCTCGAGCATTCGGCGGTCGGCGGTAATCTGGTCAGTCATTGCATCACCTCATTGCTGCCATCACTGTGCAGCGCAAATTCCAAAAGGGTTATCAAGGTTTCCCGACGGGTCTCCAGTGACGGTGCCTCAAGCAGCGCCTGTTTGTCTTCGGGCGGGAACGGACAGAGCATAGAGAGAGAGTTTAAAAGAAGCTCATCCTCGGCCTGTTTCAGATTGTTCCAGTCCGTATCGAGATCATTGGCCCGGAAGTAGCGCTCCAGAAGGGGCATAAACTTGTCACGGTTGAGGGCCGTATCATGTTCCGGCCCGCCAAGGTCTCGGTCAAAACCTTCCCAATCGACATCGGCGCGGATGTAAGGGGCAAAGCCGGTCACCTGCTGCAATGTTCTGAAGCGCGAGACACCGGTGAGGGTGATCATGTATCGACCGTCCTCGGTTTCCGAAAAGCCGGTGACACGGCCCGCGCAGCCGATCTGGTGCAGTTTTTCAGGGCAACCTGCTGGCACCTCTTGAGGTTGGATCATGCCGATCATCCGGTGCGAGGTCTTAAGCGTGTCGTCCAGCATCGCAAGATAGCGAGGTTCGAAAATATGCAGCGGAAGCCGCGCCCTCGGCAACAAAAGCGCGCCGGGAAGCGGGAACAGCGGGATCGTGTCCGGGAGGTCAGCCGCGGAGAACATGGAAACTAATGTAGTCCGGGATGCGCCTCAGGCAAAGATCATCGACGAAAGCTTGCGACGACCCGCGAGTGCTACCGGATCTTGAGGAGGCAGGGCGTCAAAGATCGTGAAGAGCTGGGTCTTGGCGGCTGCATCGTTCCATTCTCGGTCTCGGCGGAAAAGCTCCAGAAGTTCGTTCACGGCCTCTTGGACATCGCCATTGGCATGGAGCGCCTGCGCGAGATCGAACCGGGCCTGATAGTTGTCGGCATCGGCCTCGACCGCAGCGCGTAGCTCGGCAACAGGGCCGGCATCGGCGGCCTGTTTGGCCAGCTCAAGCTGGGCGCGGGCAGCTTCGATTTCAGGGGCGTTCGCAATTTCTTCCGGCACGTGAGCGATAAGCTGTTCCGCCTGCTCGGTCTCTTCCAGCGCCAGATGAGCGCGGATCAGACCACCGTATGCGGCGGCGTTGTTGGGCTCTTCGCCGAGAATTGCCGCGAAGGTTTGGGCCGCATCGGTGACTTCACCGGCTTCCAGCATAGCTTCGGCAGCCTCGACCGCTTCGGCCAGACCGCCGTCACCGCCAAGCGCTGCGACACGGTCGACGAATTCCTGAACTTCGGACCCCGGAACCGCCCCCTGGAAACCGTCCACCGGCTGTCCATCATGGAAGGCATAGACGGTGGGGATCGACTGCACACGCATCTGGCCTGCAATCATCTGGTTCTCGTCCACGTTGACCTTGACCATGCGGACTTTGCCGCCAGCAGCGGTGACGGCGGCTTCAAGCTGCGGGCCAAGCGTCTTGCAGGGGCCGCACCATGGGGCCCAGAAATCGACAATGACCGGAACTTCTTTACTGGCCTCAACAACGTCAGCCATGAAGGTGGCTTCCGAAACGTCCTTGATCAGATCGGCGGCGGGGGCGGCAGTGTCCTGACCGAATTCCAGCATGGGTTTGTTCCTTTAACGAAGGGTCGGGCCTTATATGGACCGGGATCGGTCCGCTGCCAAGGGGTGAGGCTACAGATCGAAGGTGGCAAAGACCGGGGCGTGGTCGCTTGGCTTTTCCCAACCCCGCGCATCGCGCAGGATGCGAGAGCCATGGGCCGCCTGCGAAATGTCTTTCGAGGCCCAGATGTGATCCAACCGTCGCCCCTTGTCGGCGGCATCCCAGTCCTTGGCACGATAGGACCACCAGCTATAGAGAAGCCCTTCAGGGATATCCGCCCGGGTCACGTCAACCCAGTCACCCTCTTCCTGCACGTTGCCAAGATGTTCGACCTCGATCGGCGTGTGGCTAACGATCTTCAGCAATTGCTTGTGGTTCCAAACATCGTCTTCCCGCGGCGCGATGTTCAGATCGCCGACAAGGATCGATTTTTCTGGACGATTATCACGGAACCAGTCGCGCATATCGGTGAGGTAATCCAGCTTTTGCCCGAACTTCTCATTCACCTTNNTTCACCTCGCGATCCGGTTTGTCGCCGCCTGCCGGGACGTAGAAGTTATGAATGACCGTGCCGTTTTCCAGACGCCCGGCCACGTGGCGGGCATGGCCGAGATCGGCAAAGTCGAACTCGCCTGCATCTTCAATCGGCAGTTTCGACAGGATCGCGACGCCGTTGTAACCCTTCTGTCCCCGGGCAACCATGTGGCCATAGCCAATCTCGGCAAAGGCTTGCAGCGGGATCTTGTCGACCGGGCTTTTGCACTCCTGCAGACACAGGACATCCGGCCCCTCTTCCTGCAACAGCTTGCGGACAATCGGCTCGCGCAGGCGGACAGAGTTGATGTTCCATGTGGCAAGGGTAAAGGGCATGGGCGCGATCCTGTGGTCAACTGGTTGCGGCAGACCCTATTGGGCCGCTCCGCCCGGTTCAACCCAAGTCGATGCCATGCGCCTCGCAGAAATCTGCGACCATGTTTTCATGCGGCAGGCAGCCTTTGGCCAGATAAACCAGCTCTTCCGGGGTCGAGATGCGTCCCAGTACCTCGTTCCGATGCGGGTGACGCCCAAAGCGTTCGGCCACCCACTTGGTAAGCATCGGGCGTTTGGCCGCGCCCGCGTACATCTCGCGCAGTGCCTCGGGGGCCTCAGCCGCCAATTGTGCGGAGCGCACAATTAGGTCCTTAGAACGTTCCAAGAGGTCCGGCCCCTCGCAATGCGAACTGGCGATCAGGAAAAACTGTTTCTCCCAAACATGGGCCAAAGCGTCGTAATGGCCATTGGCAAAGGCCTCGAGCACCAGCCGCGTCGCCTTGATGTCCTGCGCAAAGGCTCCGGGCGTTTCCCGCCAGATCGAGCGCGGAAACTGGTCTAAAGCGATGATCAACGCCAGCCGCCCGCGAGGTGTCTCCGCCCAATGGTCCAACCGTCCCTCGGCGGCGGCTTGGGTTAGATCGGTGAAGCGCTCTTCGATTGCGTCATGCGCCTGCCCCTGCATGCGCCAGACCCAAAAGGCGATGTGGCTTTCCTCGGATTCCCAATGACCATCGTCCGGGAACCAGAACTTAAGAACCTCTTCCGGTCCAACGTCCATCCAATCCGCAGTCATTCTTTGCCCTCACTGTTTCCGGCTTGGCCCTCTGACCTATCGGCGACCTTGGCGTAAGTTTCCAATGCAGCGCATCCCGCCGACGATAGGTCATAGATTCCTGTTTCGACGCGCTCAAACCAACCATAGTGGTTGTCCGCCATCAGCCGTGTCGCCTTTGGGACACCTGTTGCCTTGGCCACCTGCGCCCCCTTCATGGCGCCTTCGGACTGCAACAGGCGCGCGCAAGCCAGCGCATCCTGCCTATAAGCCGTGATTAGATTTACCTTCTGCGCCCCACCTTTGTTCGGGTCACCAACCCGCTGCGCAAATTCCCGCAGCAGTTGTGTTTTACGCGCCTTCGACTGACGTGGTCGATAGGAACCCGGGTCACAATGCACTTCGACAAAATCATCACGAGACCGGACCGTGATCAGCCCAAGCCCCAAACGGCGGCAAAGCGACAGGTTGTTCTTCAGCGAGGTCTGGAACCGCTTCCCCGACCCACGTGGAACCGCGACATAGACGCAATCCGTCACTGTTTGGCGCGCCACACCCTGATGAAAGAGCGACAGGGAAAACCCCGTCTTCAATTCGACGATCAATGGATCGTCCCCCTCTCGGCAAGCCATGATATCGGCCGCGCCAACCTCGGATTTCACCTCGTAACCCTGCCCCTCGAGGAAGGACTTCACCGCCGGATACAGGTCTGTTTCACGCAACGTCTTTGCCATACCTCCTTGCTACCCCGGTCGCGCGGCCAAAAAAAGACCCGAGCCGAGGCCCGGGTCAGTCCAACAGGGAGGTTCATGCCTTTAACCCGGCATGGGGGTACGTATCACTCTCTCACGCATTTAAACGATAGCCGCCAGATTCGGTCACAAGAAGGCGCGCATTGGACGGTTCTGGTTCAATTTTCTGCCGAAGGCGGTAAATATGTGTCTCCAATGTGTGGGTCGTGACCCCGGCATTATAGCCCCAGACCTCGTGCAGCAGCACATCACGGGCGACGACACCCTCTGACGCGCGATAGAGGAATTTCAGGATATTGGTCTCTTTTTCGGTCAGCCGGATTTTCCGGTCATCCTCTGTCACCAGCATCTTGGTGGCGGGTTTGAACGTATACGGCCCAAGCTGGAACACAGCGTCTTCGGACTGCTGGTGCTGGCGCAATTGCGCACGGATACGGGCCAGAAGGACCGGGAATTTAAATGGTTTGCTGACATAGTCATTGGCCCCGGCATCAAGACCCAGAATCGTATCGGCATCGCTGTCGTGGCCGGTCAGCATCAGGATCGGGCATTTGACCCCCTGCTTGCGCATCAACCGGCACAACTCGCGACCATCGGTGTCGGGAAGGCCCACGTCGAGGATGACAAGATCGTAAATCGCTTCCTTGGCGCGCTCCATCGCGGTTGCGCCACTGTCGGCCTCGTAGACATCGAAGTCCTCGGTCATGACGAGTTGCTCGCTCAGGGCGTCCCGCAGATCATCATCGTCGTCTACCAGCAGAATTTTCTGGATATTTGCCATTCTGGCCTCCCTTCAACTTTCGACTGATCTGGCCTTCGGGGTCGATTTCGGCAAGATTTGCGACAAACAACTCACGCAAGCGTGTCGTAACACCGCGAAATGTTTCATTTTCCATCAAATCAGACTACATCCCGATGAACAACGGAATGAATGTATGACCTCTTTGCTGCCAACAGCGACCGAACGACTGGCCCGCGCCTATGCCGATCTGCGCATGGGCCTGCCGGTGGTGTTGCGTGACGACAGCGAAGCGGTTCTGGCAATGTCCGCCGAAACACTGACAGTCGAACGGCTGGCCGACCTGCGCCAAATGGCCGAAAGCCCCGTTCTGGTTCTGACTGCCCGGCGGGCAAAGACACTCAAGGCGAGGTTCTACGACAACGAAGTCGCGCGCATCGTAATCCCGCAAGAGGTCGACCTGCGTTGGATTCGCGCCCTGGCCGATCCGGCCGATGATTTGACCCATCCGATGAAAGGCCCGCTGGCTTCCTGTCGCGGTGGCCCGGTCAAACTGCACCAGATGGCCATCACCCTTGCCAAGAATGCGCGGGTGCTGCCTGCTGTTGTTGTTTGCCCCCTCGAGGACGCCGTAGTTTTCGCTGCCGCCAATGACCTGACTGTTCTCGACCACGGGCAAGCCGCCCCGGTGTTGTCACAAGCGAGCCCGATGTCCGAGATCGTGCACGCGCGCCTGCCGATGCGCCTGGCCGAAGCCGGACGGCTGCATATTTTCCGCCCTGAAGATGGGCGCGAAGAGCATTACGCGATCGAAGTCGGTCGGCCTGATCGCCACAGCCCCGTCCTCGCGCGGCTGCATTCGGCCTGTTTCACCGGTGATCTTCTGGGCAGCCTGAAATGCGATTGCGGCCCGCAGTTGCAAACCGCATTGGCCCAGATGGGGGCCGAGGGTGCGGGCGTGTTGCTCTACCTGAACCAGGAGGGTCGCGGAATTGGCCTTGCCAACAAGATGCGCGCCTATTCCCTGCAGGATCAGGGATTTGACACGGTCGAGGCCAACCACCGTCTTGGATTCGAAGACGACGAGCGCGATTTCCGCATCGGTGCGGCAATCCTGCGCGAGCTGGGTTTTTCCTCGGTGCGCCTAATGACCAACAACCCGCGCAAGGTCGAGATGATGCGAGACCATTGTATCGAGGTCACGGAACGTGTGCCGTTGCGGGTTGGAAAGACCCCGCAAAACGCGAGTTATCTGGCAACCAAAGCCGCCAAATCGGGACATATTCTGTGACACCGCAGGATCTGGTTCTGACCAAGCGCGGCCTGCGTTTTCAGGGGCGGTATTTTCCCTGCACCATCGGACGAGGCGGACTGAGCAACGACAAACGCGAAGGGGACGGTGCAACACCCGCCGGAACGCACCGGATCGTCGGAATGTACTATCGACCGGACCGCCTGCCCCGGCCAGTTCCCTGGGCTGTGCCGATC
>JABAOD010023457.1_pt2 | contig 13547 bp, 9 predicted proteins | sample 7062151 | NCBI WGS metagenome assembly JABAOD01 (sample SAMN14538626, study PRJNA623070) | marine sediment metagenome | biome: marine biome [ENVO:00000428]; feature: marine pelagic biome [ENVO:01000023]; material: deep marine sediment [ENVO:00002113] | place: India: Gulf of Khambhat ...
GCCATGAAACCCCTTTTTGGATTATCCCAACGTACCAGAGCCTCAAGCCCGCTTATTCGGCCAGTCTTCACATTTATTTTCGGTTGGTAATGCAAAGCCAATTCGCCCTCACCGATCGCTTCTCGTAATTCTGCTTCAAGCGACAAATGTGAAGGCTCGGATTTCGTTTCGCTCTTATCATAAATGGCAAACCCGCATCCGCTGCGTTTCGCTATGCAAAGTGCAGTATCAACGTGATGCATTAGTCGATGAGCGTCAGCCCCATGTTGCGGGAATAGCGCAACCCCCATGCTCGCCCGGACATCGATCGCTGACCCGTTCACCTCAACAGGTTCTTCCATCAAACTTTGGATCTTCGATGCTGCCAAAGTGGCATGGCCGATATTCATGACTGTAGGTAATAGGAGGCCAAACTCGTCGTCGCCGATTCGCAAACATACATCAGATTCATGAAGCATACTTTGCAAACGCTCGGTGACCTCCATAAGTACTTGGTCGCCGATTGCATGTCCCCAGGCGAAATTGATGTCCTTGAATCGATCGAGATCCATAATTAACACGGCAAGTGACCGGTTGGAATCGTGGCTGGCTTGTAGCGCTTCGTCTAAACACGCAAAAAACCTGCCCCGATCAATACATATCCCTTTCTGCTCTGTCATCGCGTATGCTGCCCCTGCGCCTAGTGTTATAGATAAAACTCCTTTGGATTAATCCCGTATGCACCAGCTTCCAGTACATCGATGATGTCCAGTGGCTCTCCGGACGGATCATTAAGCACGGACATCAAATCGATGACAGGTGCCGCCGCCGTTCGCTGCTTGTTCTTGTCAAGAAGTATCATGACTTTGGGTCTTAGTCGGCGCACGCGATTTTGCGACAAAAACCACAGCCACCTCGCCCGTACTGAGCTCGACCAAGCTACCAACGGGATAAATACCGATGCACTGAATAAACTGCTCGACCAAAGCATCTTGAAATTTTTCATTGCGTTGAGCGTATAACTTTCTCAACGCTCGATGCGGAGACACAGCACGGCGATACGGCCTGTCACTGGTCATTGCGTCGTAGGAGTCTACAATCGCAGCGAGTTTTCCCAGAATCGGAATGTCTTCAGCTGCCAGGCCCCGGGGGTAGCCATGGCCACTGATGCGCTCGTGGTGCGTATGCGCCGTCTCTACAGAATCGGGGTGAACGTCTTGTATACCGCTCATGATCTCGACGCTGTGGAGAACGTGGCTTTTTATCACTTCAAACTCTGCTCGCGTTAGCCGCTCCGGCTTCTCTAGCAACTCCTTCGGCAGCCGCATCTTACCGACATCAAGCAAGAGCGTGCCCGCACCCAGGGTCTCGAGTTCTTCCTTTGAGAAGCCGAGATGGCGGCCAAACAGAAGGGCCAAGATGCAGACATCAAGTGCATGCAAATAGGTATACGAATCCTTGGTTTTAAGCCTGGTCAGCAGAGTAAAGGCATCTGGATTGCGAATTATGCTGTTCGCGATACCTGCCACAGTTTGTTTTACTTGGCGTGAGTTAATTTTCTTCTTGAACTCAACATCGCTCAGGATCTCGGTCAAAAAGTCTGTGGCGCTGGCATAAAGTTCCTTTGCGGTCTCTAGCTCCTCTTCTAGACTTGTCTTGTTTTGATAGGCGCGCGAGGTGCCATCGACAACAGCGGCGCGGCCGTTGGCACCCGGAAGTATTATGTCAGGAGGTCGAACGTCAGCAGTGAGATCGGTATCGATGTAGACGTGCTCACAAATCCTACGCAAGGTATCCATATCCTCTTTCCAGCGAATCTCGAAACCCTGAAACAGGAATGGCGTGTCGCGCCACGGGCGATCGAGCTTGGACACCCACATGCCGTATTTTAAGTCTTGAACATCGATCTTTTTTCTCATCCTAACAACCCCATCTACTTCCTGTGTCATCCTAAAGACACGGCGATGTGCCCTCTGTGGGCGTAGGGCGCGCGCGGCCACACGTTCATCGATCCTTTAAAGGGCGCGATGCAAACTCCTTTCTCTAAGGTAGCAGCAACGCGGTTCCCGGGAGTTAACGCTGTAGCAATTCCTGTACCAAGGACGGCGCTTGCTCCAGTTGACTGCTTTATTGACTTTCTTCGCCGGTAGGGTTATGCTGCAGTGCACAAAATATTAGAGGAAGTAACGTGCAAAACATCATTCCTGACCATCGGCAACGGCTGTTGGCGCACCTCCGTGCGCTCGATCCGGTGCAGATTCAGCTCAGCCAGCGCCTGGCGGCGCGGACGCCGCGCCGGATCGTGCGCTGGGCCCATTCGCTGCCGGACACGCTGGAGCGCTGGCGACAGCGACGCGCCACCGTTCGGGCACTCAATGCGCTCAGCGACTGGCAACTCGCCGATATCGGCATCCAGCGTCAGGCGATTCCGGCAGCGGTTGATCTGGCGCTGGCGAATACTGGCGAGCGGGCTTCACGGTTACAGGCACCAGCGGCAGCGCCCGATCGCCTGGCCGCTTGAGGCACGGCGGCATCGCTTGTGAGCCGTCGGCCTGGGGGTATCGGCGAGTATAGCTAGGCTCGAAGGCCTGGCAGCCAGCTCCCCGGACGCGGTCCGCTGGCAGGTCGTTCACGGACGTGGTGCGTTCGATCCGCTTCGGTCGTCAGCTTGGCGGCCGCTCGCGTCCAATTGACCGAGCCCCCACGGTGATTCGACAATCCATTGGTTTAATTTTTCGTGCGGCATCGGCGGGCCCATGTAGTAGCCTTGCGCATAATCACACTCCAGCCTTAACAACATATCCCAAATTTGTTTACTCTCCACGCCTTCAGCAACGGTCTTGAGCCCGAAATTCCGCGCTAGCTCGATAACGGACTGGACGATCATCGCATCATCTTTTTGCTCTACCATCGTCATGACAAATGACCTGTCTACCTTGAGCTCATCGACTGGGAGTTTCCTGAGATAAGCGAGCGATGAATAACCAGTCCCAAAGTCGTCGATCGAAAGCGATATCCCCAGAGCGTTAAGTTCGTTAAGGATCTTCAAAGAGTGAACTGGGTCCACCATGATCGCATTCTCCGTAATCTCGAGGATCAAGCGTGACGGTGCCGCATTCCAGGTCTCCACGGCGCGCAAGACCAACTCGGGGAGCTCTGCATCGTTAAGATTACGAGGCGACAGATTAACGGCTATGCTCAAGTCGGTTCCTTCGTCCGAATAGGCAATACTCCGCCGTAGCGCAGCATTCAGCACCCACAGGGTAAGTGGTTGGATCAACCCAGTTTGTTCTGCAACCGGAATAAATTTCTCGGGTGGCATGAAGCCTTTAGTCGGACTATGCCAGCGCACGAGCGCTTCGAGCCCACCGATTTGGCCGCTTCGAAGGTCTATCTTTGGTTGGTAAACCAGCTCTAGATCGCCCTCGCCGATAGCCGCGCGCAACTCGGACTCAAGCGAAAACTGTGACCCGTCGCCATCGTTATCTTCTTTGTCGTAGATCGAAAATCCTGACCCCGACCGTTTCGCCACCGACAGCGCCGTATCCGCGCATTGCATAAGTTGATAGCTGTCGGCCCCATGCTCTGGAAATAGTGCGATGCCGACGCTTGCTTTCACGTTCAATCGGTGTCCGCCAATAACAAAAGGATCGTTTATTATGCTCTGTATTTTAGATGCTGCTAACATGGTATGGCCAATGTTCATCACGCTTGCCAGTAGCACTCCGAATTCATCGTCACCAATTCGAGCGAGTGCGTCATTTTGACGCAGCATACCGCGAAGGCGCTCGTTCACTTGCTCGAGCAGCAAGTCGCCCACGCGATGGCCTAATACCTGGTTGATTTCTCCAAATCGGTCCAGATCTACGATAAGCACAGCCAACGGCTCATGCCGCCCGGCGCTCTCCTCTATCATATTCTGCAAAGATTCGAAGAAAGCTCTTCGGTCGAGACAAGTTGGTAGGCTATTTGGCACAGCTAACCTTACTGGGCTGGATCGCTTTTGATTCCCATTACGAAGTCAAAGAAAAAACTCCTTCGGGTCGATTCCGTATACGGCGGGTTCAACAACTTCCTTGATGTCTAAGGGATTTCCCGAAGAATCTGTGAGTTCCACCATCAAGTCAATGATGGGAGCGGATTTGGTTGGCTTCTTGTTCTTATCGAGGATCACCATGATCTTTGGCCGAAGCCGACGGACTCGGTTCTGGGATAACACCACGCCGACCTCCCCGCTGCTTAGTTCCACAAGACTGCCAACGGGATAAACTCCCAAACACTGGATGAACTGTTCGACCAGTACAGTTTGAAACTCCTGGTCCCTTCGCGCGTACAGTTTTCTCAATGCCTTATGCGAAGAGATTGCAGGCCGGTAAACTCTTTCACTGGTCATCGCATCATAGCAGTCGATAATGGCAGCTAGCTTCCCGAATACCGGTATCTCTTTGTCCGCCAGTTTCCTGGGATAACCGCGGCCGTTGTTGCGTTCATGGTGTGTGTGGGCAATCTCTATGGCGGCTGGTGAGATCCCGCTGGTGTTGCTCATGATCTCTACGCTGTGCAAAACGTGTTTTTGCACAACCTTGAACTCTGCTAGAGTCAGTTTTTCCGGCTTCTCCAACAGCTCCCTCGGTATCTGCATCTTCCCGATATCGAGCAAGAGCGTGCCCGTACCGAGAATATCCAGCTCTTCCTTTGAGAGTCCAAGGTGACGTCCAAAGATAAGTGCCAGCGCGCAGACGTCAAGCGAGTGAGAGTAGGTATATGAATCCTTCGTTTTTAGTCTCGTGAGCAAATTCAATGCGTCTGGGTTTCGAACAACACTCGCTGCCACGTCTGTGACTATTTGATTTACGCGTTGGGCGTCGATTTTCTTGTCAAGGTGCACGCCATCCATGATTTCCGCGAGTGCTGCTGCGCTGTTCGCATAGATTTCTTTGGCGGGCCCGAGCTCTTCCTCAACGGAGGTCTGCTCCTCGTGTCCAAGGGCATTCTGCTCGGTAGGGATTCCTACAGGTGAGTCATTGACGGTGGGGCCGCTGCCGTCGCCGCCGAGTTCGGTGTCGATATAGACATACTCGCATACGCTACGTAGCGTCTCGATTTCATCGGGTGTACGAATCTCGAAACCTTGAAAGAGAAACGGGGTTCCGAGCCAAGGCCGGTCGAGCTCGGAAACCCACATTCCGTACGCCACATCGTGAACGCTGATCTTTTTCCTCATGTCTTAGCTTGGCATCCTTGCACTTGAGTTTCCGTGGATATTAACCGCGTATTGACTGGGCCATCGTTGCTCAACCGTCGTTGACATTTCACGGCCGCGCTAAACTTCACCAAACAGTCAAGTCTATTTAGAGCCGCTGCGCCAGCCCGTTATATTCAGAAACAAGATCGATGACCTCTACCGCCATTGAGCAGCAGCTTGATCAGACCCCATCAGCCACCAGAGGCAACTGGCCACGTGTCGGCCATGGCGTCGAAGCGCCCTGTCACTCTGAACTCTAGTCCCTATTGCCTTGCGGGCTGTTTGCACTGTAAGGCAAATTCTGTGCCAGCTTCCTTTAAGTGGCCATGTTTGTTGGACTTTTGTGTCGACGGGTGGATTGCTTGCCGCTCACAGTGGCCCCTAGCACTCGAGCGGGGGTTCGCGAAACGTCGCCGGGGAACCGCGATTGTCGACGGTGCATGGCTGCGGGGGTGCAGCCGGGTCGCTTACCAGCCACCAGCCCCGGCGGTGTCGACGAGCGCCTTGCTCAACGGCACCAGCGGCGTTAGACCAACGCGCGCCAGTGCACGCAGTGACTCGCGCTCACGAATATAGTCCGCAAACGGTGGACTGAAGCGGTAGTATTGCTCGACGAACGCCCGCCCCCATCGGCGCGGCAGCAGATACTGATCGCGAAACGCCCGCAAGTAGCGGACCTCGTGGGCCATGGCGCTGCCATAGGCGGCCGTGGCGATGAAGCAATCATCATCGTTGTCGCTTCTACCAGCGCCTGTATTGATCCCCACGGTGACAGCGATCACTTCGCTGGTGGTGATCGCCGCGTTTTCCTCGTCTTCTGCTGTAAAGGTGACGTTGAATGCGCTGCCGACGGGGGACGGGTCCGGCCAGTCAAAAACGCCGCTCGCCGGATCGAAGGTCGCCCCGGCCGGCACGCCCGTTGCCGACAGCACCGGTGTCGTGCCGTTGCCGTCCGTGGCCGTCACCGTCAAGCTGAAAGGCCTTCCCAGGAATGCCAGAATGGTCGACGACGCTGGCGAAACAACTGGCGGCACGTTGTTAAGCATTACGTCAATCGTGTCCGTGCCCGTCAAGCCGCCATCATCTGTCACGGTGAGCCGGAATGTGAGCAGTGTCGTGAGGCTGGGGGCATTCGGCGCGGTAAAACTGGGCGCGGCGGTATTGGCGCCGTTCAAGGTCACAGCCGGGCCAGCCGTCTGGGTCCAGGCATAAGTGGCAATCGCCGCAGGCGCATTGGCGGCACTGCCACTGCTGCCATCCAGGTTCACCGTCGCGCCGGGATCGACATTCTGATCGGCGCCGGCGTCCGCGCTCGGGGGAGTGGTGTTGGCCGCCGACTGCACCGCCTTCGCGGCATCCACAATCCCCGCACCGCAGGTTGCCGTCGTACAGTCCGCCCCCGTGCCTGTCGGAAAAACCCGGGCCGTCGCCTGCAACTTCTGTAACACCTGTGTCGGGTTGAGCCCAGGGGGTGGGTCCACAGAAAGCATGAGAGAAACAACACCTGATACATGAGGTGTCGCCATGCTGGTCCCCCGCAAAGGATTGAAGGCATTGTCATTAAGCACGCTAGTAGCGCCGTCATCATGCGTCGAGAGCACGCCGTCGGTGGACACGGGGCTGTCGCCGCCTGGGGCAGTAATCTCCACCGTACTACCGAAATTGCTGTAACTTGCTCTGCCTCCGTTGCGGCGGCTTGCGGTGACGGTAATGACCCCGTCGCAATTCGCGGGCGTCATGGACACAGAGTCAAGATTCGCGTCGTCGTTTCCTGCCGCAACGACAATGACCTTGCCTGCTGCAATAATCTGGTTAATCGCATCTTGCTCCGGGCTACCGCAGGCACCGGAAGCACCAAGGCTCAAGTTGAGTACATGCGCAGGATTTGCGTTCACGAGGTTGTCAGGAGCACCAGAGTCGGCAAGACCCGCCGCCCATAGCGCGCCATCGATAATGTCCGACAAGAACCCGCCGCATCGGCCAAGCACGCGTACCGGCAGGATTGGTGAGTTCCAATTGATGCCGGCTACACCGAGGGTGTTATTCGTTAGAGCGCCGATCGTGCCCGACACATGGGTGCCATGCCAGCTGCTAAATGTCGGGCAACCAAAAAAAGGGTCAAATGGATCACTACTTTCGGCCACTGTCACCCAGTCACCCGGATCGGTCGGATCGTTATCGCGGCCACTGACACTGTCGTTTTGATCTAAGAGCGCATCAACAAAATCGTAGCCCGGCAGGAAACGTCCCGTTCCATCAAGCACATTGTTATCGAGATCCGTGTGAGGTAAGACGCCTGTGTCGATAACAGCGACAACTATATTTGCGTCGCCCATCGTGACATTCCAGGCGCCGGGTAGGTTGATGCCGCCAGGCTCAATTCCCGGCTCGAGGTAGTGCCACTGGCTATGGTCGATAAATAAAGGGTCCGGAGGAGCCGCCAAATGGCCGAGCGGGCGTAGAATGCGATCGGGTTCGGCGTATTCAACGTCCGGGTCTTCCGCGAGTGTTGTCGTGACCGCACTCGCCTCGGCCAGCGTCATGCGGTTGGGCAGCCGCAGGATCTGTGCACCCGTGGCCATCCTGCGCACGTGTGCCAAAGGAACGCCCGCGCGGTTGCCCAGGGCCTGCAGCTTCGTAGCACTCATGGCAGCCGTTCGCCCTGCAGCGCTACCGCCACGAAACTTCACAATCAGGCGATCCGTATGATCGACACGCGGCGGCGCGCGCAGGGGCTCTTTGCCACCCCCCAGCGTAAGCGCTGGCATGACCACCAGCAGCATAGACACCCATGGGGTTAATCTCACCATGCTCACCTATTTCTATTTACCCCCTTGATGGCGAAGCCTACGATCCTGTTCCACATAGATCACGTCACGCCGTGCGGATAATCTCGCTATGGCCTCTTGCAGCTGTGACATGCTGGAGACGTCCCCGAGCACGAAGACGTGCACGTTGTCGCCCGCCATCGCCCGCACATAAGCGAGCTTGGCGCCCGCGTCCCTCGACAGTTCTTTCAGATACGCCTCGGAAGAGGGTTGGGTAACACTCTTATCGAATTTGACGATAATCCTAGCCTCACTCGAAGGTCTAGTAGACATAGGCACAGATGTACCCGCCGCCACGGTCGTCGCCTCGGGTTGCGCGCACCCGAGGATCAAGCAGCTAAAGAGGACACACAGCGTGTGTCTCGGAATATGAACGTGCCTCACTTCGAAAATTGCACCCCGGTTTGCGCAGACGCCAGTCCGCTTCCGGCTTTCCCTGCAGCGAGCTTCTTTATCGCTCGACCGGGAGTTTTCTGTCGTTCCAGTCGAGCATGCCCCCCTTGAGGTTCGAGACCCGTTGAAACCCCATGCCGGTCAGGATGGCGGCCGCTGTAGTGCTGCGCACACCGGCCCGGCAAATCACAATGATCGGCATGTCCTTATAAGACTCTAGCTCTCCCACCTGCTGGGTCAATCTGCGCAGCGGCACGAGTCGGCTGCCCGGGATGTGTCCGAGCTCACCCGTGTATTCTTCTGGCTCGCGTACATCCAACAGCAACGGCGGCTGCGAGCCGCGCAGTCTCAGTCTGACTTCATCGGGCTCGAGCTGACGCACTTCATTCAATTCGGCAAGTCCGGGAAAGGCCGTGCGGTCGTCGTCGATGGCGGTCTGATTGGGCTGCAAGACCTCCTGGATCTTGTTAGGCAATGGGAACTCGATGCTGTTCATGAGCTCGATGTATTGCTCGCGCGTGCGCCCGGCCAACCGCGGGTTGTGCTGCTTCTCCTCGCCGATGGTCGACTGGGTGTTGCCACGGTAGTCATGACCGGGAAAAACGAGCGTCGCGTCCGGAAGCGCGTAGAGCTTCTTTGTGATCGCGTCGTACTGCTGGCCAGCATCACCGCCGGCAAAGTCCGCCCGTCCAGTGCCGCGAATCAGCAGCACGTCACCCGTCAATACGCGATCACCGACATGTAAACTGATGCTGTCGGGGGTATGGCCGGGTGTGTACAAGACTTCGAGCCTGAGCTCGCCGATATTAATCGTGTCGCCGTCCTCGACATGCTCGTCGACCAGCGGCGCCGGAGCGCGGCGGTGCATGATGAGCCGGGTGCCAAGCAACCGCCGCAGCTCGAAGCTCCCGGTCGCATGGTCGGCGTGGGTGTGCGTGTCGATCAGCGCATCGAGCTCGAGACGTCGGTAGGCCAACAGGGCGAGATAGCGGTCGAGGCTGTCCTTCCTAGGGTCGACCAGGGCCGCTTTCCCCGTTCTGTGACAGGCGAGTAAATAGGTCTTGCACTGCGTGCCGTTCAGCTCCTGAAAGATCATTCTCGATATACCCTCGCGCTCACGGGCACCCCGCTCGCCGGCGTAAAGCAACGAGTGTTTTGCAAAGGTCGCCGCCGACCGCGCCCGCCCTTCTGAGGCACACCTAAAGCCCAGGACATCCTACTGTACATGCATGGGCTGGCGTAGGGTTGGCCGCCATTTCGGCGGCGGTTCGCGAAACTAGCGCTAATCCACCCTTCCTAGGGCACGGTTCTTGCAAAAAATGCCCGGGGTGCACCCCTGGTCCCTTTATGGTAGCGCACTACAAGCGGGATAGAGCGGAAAAACGGCACGAATGTCCTTCCCAGCTCTTTCCCCCACTCGCAGTCAGGGATTGCCGCGCTGTGCCAGTTCAGCGGGCAGGGGCAGCAAGGTCGATCATCAACGGTATTGGACATCGATATGACATCTGTGACATCAGAGGAGCTTTCGGCGCTGCGCTTGTTCGACGGCGTGGCGTTCCAGTCTATCTCTACGCTCCTGAATGCCTGCGAGGTCATGGAGCTCGGTACCGGCGACAGCTTGCTCGCGGCGGGACAACTGAACAATTGCCTCTATCTCCTGCTCTCCGGGCGTCTAAAAGTCTGCCTCGATGCTGCGCGCGGAGAGCCCCTGGCCGTCATTGAGCCTGGCGAAAGCGCGGGCGAGATCTCCGTGATGGATCAGCAGCCGACCTCTGCATATGTCGTCGCCGAGATTCCCTCGCGTGTGCTGATCATCCCGCGCGAAACGTTTTGGAAGCTCGTCGATGCCTCACACAGGGTCGCTTCCAATCTGCTGTCCATACTGGCGCAGCGTCTGCGCGGCACGAACCGGGCTATACGACACGGTGAGGAGCAGGTTCAAGTGTTGCTCGAGTCGACTGGCGAGGCCATCTACGGCATCGATCTCGCCGGCAATTGCACGTTCGTCAATCCCGCTTGTGTTCGTATGCTGGGCTACGAAAGCTCTGAGGAGTTGATCGGAAAGAACATCCACTTACTGCTGCACCACGATTCCGCACAGCGCGCGTCCAGCAGCGCCGATGACTGCCGCGCCTGCCGGGAGCTGCGGGGAAATGATCAGACTCAACCTACGGATCATATCCTGCGCCGAAAAGACGGCAGCGAGTTCCTCGCCGAGTACTGGTCAGCGCCGATTCGCCGTGACGACGAGATTATTGGTCATGTCGTCACGTTCGTGGACACCACCGAGCGCAGGCTCATCGAGACCGAAAGACTAAAGCTCGCCAGCGCGATCGAGCAAGCCGCCGATGTGGTCATGATCACTGACCGTGACGGCGTCATCGAGTACGTAAACCCGGCCTTCGAGCAGACGACCGGCTACACGCGCGCCGAGGCCTTGGGCAAGACTCCCGACCTGCTGAATTCCGGGAAACATGATGTCGCTTTCGTAAAGCGACTGTGGCAAACCATCAAGGATGGCCACGTTTTTCATGACATATTCGTGAACCGCAGGAAGAATGGGGACATCTTCTACGAGGACAAGACGATCACACCGCTGACCGACCGGAAGGGTGAGATCACACACTTCATCGCTACCGGCAAGGACATCACTGAGCAGATGGCGACCTTAGAGCGACTGCGCTACCTCAGTCAGCATGATCCCCTCACAGATGTGCCAAACCGTAACCTGTTGATGGATCGCCTTAACCACGCACTCGCGCAGGCACGCTGCAACGATCGCGTGGTCGCTGTGCTGTTCCTAGACCTCGACCGCTTCAAGCTTATCAATGACACGCTCGGACATGATGCCGGCGATCAGGTACTGATGGCAGTCTCCCAGCGACTGCGCAAGTGTGTGCGTAAGACCGATACGGTGGCACGTCTCGGCGGCGATGAGTTCGCTATCGTACTCTCAAACATCGCTCAGCCCCATGACATCTCGGCCATCGCCCGCGGAATCCTCGAGGTCTTTGCTCACCCGATCGAGTTGAAGGATCGCGAGGTATTCGTCACGGCAAGCATGGGGATCAGCGTCTATCCCTATAACAGCGAGGATCCGCCTACGCTGCTGCAACATGCCCACATCGCTGCCTGTGACGCCAAGGAAAATGGCAGAAACAATTACCGTTTCTACACGCTGAAGACAGGCACGAATAACCGCAGTGTCGATCGGCTCAACCTCGAGACCGACCTGCGCCGCGCGCTCGAGCGCGGTGAGTTCCGGCTCCACTATCAGCCGCAGGTCGAACTCAGCAGCGGCCGTATCGTCGGGCTGGAAGCGCTCATCCGTTGGCAACATCCCGAGCTTGGTCTGGTGGCGCCCTTGGAGTTCATCTCATTATTGGAAGAGACCGGCCTGATCATTCCGGTCGGGGAATGGGTGCTACGCAGCGCTTGTCAGCAGGCCAAGGCATGGAATGATGCCGGCCTTCGCCTGCCCCATGTGTCGGTTAACCTATCCGCACGCCAGCTGGACGATTCCGGCCTGTTGGCTGTTATCGACAACTTGCGCAATGAAATGCCACGCGAAGCCGGCCTACTTGAGCTCGAAATCACTGAAAGCGTCATCATGCGCCACGGTGACGTACCCGTCGATACGCTGCGGGCGCTGCACGCAATGGGTGTGAGACTGACGATCGATGATTTTGGCACAGGCTACTCGTCGCTCGCTTATCTCAAGCGCTTCCCGATCCAGACCCTTAAAATTGATCGCTCATTTATCCAGGACCTAACGGTCGACACCGACGATGCCGCGATTGTTACCGCCGTCATCGCCCTGGCTCGCGGCCTCGGGCTCAAAGTGGTGGCGGAAGGCGTAGAAACGCAGGAGCAGCTACGTTTCCTGCGCGCCAAGCGCTGCGACACGATACAGGGCTATGTCTTCAGCACACCCCAGCCGGCCAAAGATATCACGGCATTACTCAAGAAAGGGCGGCCGCTCCGACCGGCGGCGATGGAAAAAAACAAGCAGGACTCAAAGGTCAGTCGCCGCGTGCGTGTGTCACGTCCAAATCGCGGCGCTGCTTGATGCCGGCGTCAGTTGCGATTTCGCCTGCTGCCTAATCGACCTGAGTCTTATCAGAGCACACGTTCTTTGCCGCCGATGATCTCGAAACGGATCACCGCGTCGGTCATCCAGCACGATGCATAGCGCCCAGTGAGCTGTCTCGTGAGCGAGAACAGATAACCTGCACGCTCACCGTTCGGTGTGACCAGAATCACCGGTTGTACCGCTTTGTTTCCCTCGATCTCGATCTGACCGAAGTGGGCCTTGCGGTGATTCAACATCGCTCGGTAGGGCGAGCTGTTGACGAGATTGATGAAACGCGGAAGCGGGCCGGTTGTACTCTTGTTTGCGGGGGAAGCGAAGCGGAAAGCTACCTCGATACCGGCATCCTTGTGCGGGGTATCATTGGCCTGCAGCGCCTGCAGCTGAATGCGCACGACATCGGCGGGCGTGAACTTCGGGTCCGGCTGCAAGAAGCTGGCGTCCTGGATGGCTGGCGCGTCCCCTGCACAGGCGTAGCCACCAGGCACAGCGAACAGGGCCAGCAGCACCGCCAGCTGAGCCAAGCGGTAGACAAACTGTGCAGAACATTGCCGTAGTATGAAGATTGGATGTCGCAAAGCCGCGTTCCTTGGGTACAATGCCGACGCCGCCGCGAAGGCGTGGTGGCCACGCGACAAGAGTATACGGGTAGGAGTGTTCATGCACTAGCCGCTGATCGCGGCGACACGGGTCGGGATGCCATGCCAATACGGGCGATCACATTCGATCTCGACGGCACGCTGTGGGACGCCGAGCCAGCGCTGTTACAGGCCGAGCGTGCAGTCCATGACTGGCTGCAGGCCTGCCATAGGCCGTTGGCTGATGCCTACTCGATCGCCGATCTGCGTGAGCTGCGCCGACAACTCGCCGAAGACCACCCCGAGCTGCGCCACAACGTAACGGCGCTGCGCAAGGAATCGCTCAAGGTAGCGGCCGCACAGGTGGGCATCGATCCGGGCGTGTCTGAGCAGGCCTTCAGGGTGTTCATGCACTACCGTAACTGCGTGCAGTT
>JABAOD010016001.1_pt4 | contig 13543 bp, 8 predicted proteins | sample 7062151 | NCBI WGS metagenome assembly JABAOD01 (sample SAMN14538626, study PRJNA623070) | marine sediment metagenome | biome: marine biome [ENVO:00000428]; feature: marine pelagic biome [ENVO:01000023]; material: deep marine sediment [ENVO:00002113] | place: India: Gulf of Khambhat ...
GTGGTGCGTCGCGGCCTCGAGGATCGCCCGACCGGACATCGACCGCTGGAAGGCCTCGTCGCCGAGGGGCGGCGGCCGGACCAGGTGGAGCTCCTTCACGCCGAAGTTCGACAGGAGGCGGGCCGTCGCGCCGATGTTCCCCTCGATTCTCGGCTCGACGAGGACGACTCGGAAGTCGGGCATGCTGGGGCCATTAATACTGGGATATTAATGGGCGTGCCGTGCGGGTCGCGCTGAAGGTGGCCTACGACGGACGACGGTTCCGCGGGTCTCAGGTGCAGCCGGACGTGCGGACCGTCGAGGGGGAGGTCCTGCGGGCCCTGGCCGAGACGGGCATCGCCTCGGACCGGGAGGCGGCCCGCTTCCAGATGGCGAGCCGGACCGATGCCGGGGTCTCGGCCCTGGGGAACGTGGTCGCCATGGACACGGAGTATGAGACGAGCGGGATCCTTCCGGCCTTGAACGCCGCCTCCGAGGACGTGTGGTTCCTGGGCATCGCTACCGTTCCAGACGACTTCCGCGTCCGCCACGCCATCCGCCGCTGGTATCGGTATCACCTGAGCGGGACGCACGACGTGGCGACCCTGGCCGAGGTCGGCCGGCTGTTCGAGGGGGAGCATGACTTCTCGGCGTTCGTAAAGGACGCGCCGTCCCCCGCGACACAGAGGGTCGATGCGGTAGATGTCGAAGAACGAGGGGACCTCGTCATCCTCGACTTCGTGGCTCCCCGGTTCCTCTGGCACATGGTCCGTCGGATGGTGGCGGCGATGACTGCCGTCGAGGAGGGGACCGCAAAGACAGAGGATGTGGCGTCCTCGTTGCGGGGCGGTGGGCCGCCTTTCGGCCTCGCCGCCGCCGAGCCCCTCTTCCTCATGGAGGTCGATCACGGCCTTCAGTATACGATGGATTCGGCAAGCCGGGGACTCCTCCATCGTCGCCTCGCGGCTTTGCGGGTGGACGCGGACCTCACGGGCGAGCTCCTTCAAGGACTCGCCGACGCATCGCCAGAGTGATCGTGGCTCACGAGGGGCGTCCTGCGCGGCGGTTGCTCGTGGGATCCTCGCCGCGACGCCCCGAGAATCGCTCCACGTGCGACCAGAACCTGATAGAATACGTTTCGACAAATCTTATATAGCGTACTCCGGATGCCATGCCGCCTCAGGTTTTTATTAGGCAATCGGAGGAGAAAGAATGTCTGTTGCAAGGAAGACGTGGATTAGCGCATTGGTTGTTGGGGCATTGCTGCTGTCCGCGTTCCCCTACTTCGTGATGGGGGATGCGACCCGGCCCGCTCCGAGCGGGATCGGCGAGGTTGAACTCCAGGCTGGAGCCGGCGAGTCGACGACCCCCACGGGGGAGACCCAGGAGACGCCAGTGCCATGGAGCAAGATCGACCCCTCGTTGAGGGACCGAGCAAGAGCTGCAGGAAAGGGACTGGTCGAAGTGTCCATTCTGGCGAGCGACGCGGCGGAGCTCGCGGTCGCCCTCCAGAAGTGGGGAGCGGAGCGACACCCCGAGCTCGCCCTGGAGCGGGACGCACCGCCGCGACGGGACGTGATGAGCCTCGGTCTGCCGAGCGGGCATCAGGTCTCCGCCGGCATCCAGGTCTTGGTGCCCGAAGCGGCTCTCGGGGAACTCGCCAGCTTGCCTGGCGTAGTCTCCATCGATCAGCCTCCTTTTGCGACCATGGGCCTGGATGAAAGTCTGGACCTTGAGCTCATGCGCGACCGGGTGGAGGAGTTCAGGGACACCCGGCTCGACGACGCGAACCTCCGAGAGGTTGACGAATGGGGCATCGTAAAGGTGCACGATATCGACGATGTCTGGACGGACCCCAACCTCGGTTACACAGGCACCAGCGTAAACGTGGCCGTCTACGACACCGGAGTCGACTTCGCCCATCCCAACCTCGTGGGCACGTGGGCCACGGTGACCGACCCCGCCTCTCCCTGGTATGGTTGGCCCATCGCGTTCGACTGGGACTCCATGGACCTGATGACGCTGACGAACACTGCCGGGAGCGATTACGATCGAGCGCCCTACCCCATCTTCTACAGTTTCGGGGAGTCGTCTTGGTACGCGGATACGAGCTACCAGGCGCAAGCCGCGGTAAACGGGACCATTCACTACTCCCACCTCAACACGGAGTACGGCGTCCTCCAGTTCTCGAAGCGAGCCAACCCCAACGGCTACGGGGCACCCGCGGACATGAGTAGGATAGACCGGTACTATTACGTTGGCGACATCCTCGACCCCAACCGAATCAACTCCGCCAGCGGATGGTACCACGTAGGCGTGTCCAAGGACGACACGCTCACGACCTACTGGGGAACGCGCGTCGGGCTCCTCGTGACGGACTCCACCACGCCATTCGTCTACGACACCGTGTACGTGGACATGAACTTCAACATGGATTTCACGGATGACAAGCCCGCAACGCAGGCCGACCCCGTCGTCGCCTGGGATATGGACTTCGACGGGTTTTACGACCTCTCGAGCGGCATTATCCACTTCATCTCGAACACGACGAGCACGGTGGTCGGCGAGACGGTCATCGCGGGGGCCACCGGGACGGAGACGGGAGCCAATCTTGCAGGCGACCACATCGTCATGGACATCTTCGGCTTCGACCTGCAGGTGACCTTGGTCCTCTACCAAGACGGGGTCTACTGGCCCTCCTCCACCGAAACCATCTGGGAGGTCGTCGTGGCGGACACGACGGGCCTCGGCGACGAGACGGGCACCACGTCCCAGCTCACGGCCGGCACGAACGCCAACACGGGAGCCGCGGTGGATACCTTCGCGGTTCTGGCGGACTATGACTTGAGCTTCGTGTACGACATCTACAACTCGAGCGGTTCCCTCGCGGAGGGAGCGGACTACAGCATCGACCTAAGCACGGGAGAAATCACCTGGCTCGTCGACTTCCCCGACGGGGACTTCGTCGAAATCATGTACCAGTTCGACACCTGGACGGTGGACTTCTCCACGGGGGTCCTGACCTTCTCCGCTCCGCCTCTGGCGGGGGCTACCGTGACCGCCGACTACCAGACGGGAGTCGGCGTCGGGTACAGCGACACGTTCGCAGCGAGCCACGGCTTTGACAACTTCATCCCAGCGAGCGGGGACTTGGTTGCCATGCACGGGGCCTACGACACCTCCGGCCCCTACTGGCACGGGACGGCCGTTGCGAGCCACGTCGCCGGTAATCCCGTTGGGAACTTCTTCGGGATTCTGGACATCTTCGGGGGCGCGCCGGACGCAAAGGTCATCAGCGTCCATCTCGCGTCAGTCGGGCCTGACGAGATCGCCGACAACTTCGGGTTCATCGCGGCTGGCTACGACGGGGTGCGAGGCACGGGTGGAGACGACGCAAACGTCGCCTCGAACTCCTGGGGCTATATCGCCGAACTCCGGAACGGATTCCACTGGTCGGAGCGGATCCTCTACGACCTCCTCACGACGCAAGCCCAGGACCTGGCGGTGTTGTTCTCCGCCGGGAATGAGGGGCCCGGATACGGCAACAGTGCGCCCATGGGCTCCGGACCAGGAGCCATCACCGTGGGCGCCAGTCTCATCATGAACTACCGATGGCTGTTCGGATCCGATGGCGGCCCGTGCTACGACTGGGTCGTCCTGATTGGTTCCTGTCCCATCCCCTTCGGCGACGTCGTGGACTTCTCCGCCCGCGGCCCGACCCTCCTGGGAACCCCCGAGCCCGACGTCCTCGCCTCCGGGGCCTACGCGCTTGGCGCTATGAGCCTCAACTACGGCTGCGCCAGCTGGGGCTGCGGAGGCCTAGACGCTTGGGACCTGTGGGGCGGAACTTCGATGTCTTCCCCCGTGGCCGCAAGCGTAGTGGCCCTCATCTATGACGCGTACAACGACGTCAACGGAATGTGGCCCTCCGGGCAGATGGCAAAGAACATCCTGATGTCCTCCGCCAACGATCATGGATACGATGTCCTGCAACAGGGAGCGGGTGTCGTGAACGGGAGCCGGGCAGCCTACATCGCCTCTGGCCAGGCGGGTATCTTGAGCGACACTCCGTTCTGGACGCCAGGGGGCTATCAAGGCGTCAACCGCCCCGCGTTCGTGAACTTCGCGACACCGGGCACGCCCGATTCCACGGCGATTGCCCTCACGAACTATGACACGGCCGCCGCGAGCGTTACCCTCTCCGCGGCGATGTACGATAAGGTGGCGCCTGACTTCGTGTTCACGTGGGACAACGTAGCCCCGTGGGCCGCGCGCGACTGGCGCATCCTCAAGGCCACCGGACTCTACGATGCGGACGGAGTCACCCTCCTTGACCCGACGGACATTTCGGCGGGATGGAACGCCGCGGACTTCCTGCAGATCACCTTCGAGCGGGACCCGACCATCCTTGGAGGGACGCCGTACACCTACATCGAGACCTTCGACTGGTTCAACTACGCCCGCGACGTGGGAGGGGAATTCGTCGCAGAGTCCACCGTCACCACGGAGACGGGCGAGATCCTGGTCATTGGCTTCCTGGGAGAGACCAAGGGATACACGGCGAACACGCCTGTCCTGCCCGGAACGTACGTCTTCTACCGGAACGCGGTGCCTCTCATTGAGGGCGTGGACTACACGTTTGATGTGAACACGGGCCTCGTCACCCTGCTCGGACCCCCGCTGGCGGACGGCGAAATCCTCAGCGGAGACTACGACTGGTACGTCCCGGTGCTGGCGCCTCAGGCCATCCCGCTGTCTTGGACGTACATCATGTCGGGCACCGAGACGGTGTGGCTCAATGGCATGATGTGGGACAGCGGCGGGGGCGCCAACTGGACCATCGACTTCCTCAACGGGGTCTTCAACCTGTGGGTCGACCTCAACCCCGGCGACCTGGTCGAGATCGACTACACCTACAACACCCCGATGTTCGAGAGCTACGACGAGCGGAGCCGAACCGGTTGGTGGGGCGTCACTCCAGGGCAGAACATCGTGACGGCCCAGGTCCATCACCCGGCCACCCAGATCCACGATGGCCTCGCGATCTCCTTCCGGGACGTCAACAGCCTCCTCGGACCCACCCAAATCACGGTGTCGTTCTACGGATCGGATACGCACCCGTGGATGAGCGTCTCCCCCGGCACCCTCAACATCGGCCCGGGAGCGACGGAGTCATTCACGGCCACCGTGGATGTCCCCGTGGGGACCGCCGCCGGCTCCTACCAGGCCGCCATCAAGGCGGACGACGGAACAAGCACGGTCGTCATACCCGTCCTGATCAACATCCTGTACACCGGATTCCCCGCCTTCGTCGGAGGCGGCGTTCCGGCGAACTCCCTCTACGACATGAACAGCTTCCTCCGTTCTGAGAAGTGTCGGGATTGCGGCGACGCCCGCTTCCTTTGGGCTGACGTGGGCGCTCTGACAGCGGGAGACAACCGACAGATGATCTTCGACCTCTTCTGGACCAGAGAGGAGTCCGACATGGACATGGGAGTCCTCTCCCAGGTCCCCGACGACACGTACACCGACGACGCGATTTACGGACCGTCCACCTTCGCGCTCCTCGCGGAGACGAAGTGGCAGGACGGGGTCACGGACACGATCCGGAACGATGCAGAGATCCTCAAGGCTCCGATGACCGGAGGCATCTTGGGGATCGTCTATCGGGCCTTCACGGCGACGGCGTTCCCCGAGCCGTTCAGCGCCGACGTGGGGTACATGCAGACCGACCCCATCGTCCTGGATGTCGAGACGAACCAGCTCGCGGGGAGCCGCCCCGTGTCCGTCACGGCGAACGTCGACCTGGTGGACGGCCTCGGCGCCGCGGTGACGGAGACCATCTCAGACGCCCAGATCGGCGTCTGGGTCGACCCGTTCCCGTTCCCCGGCGGCGACTTCCTGACCTACCTGTACAACACGCGCAACGTGAACCCGACGAGCGTCCACATGACCTTCGTGCCGCCTGATACGATCAGTGCCGCATGGGAGGTCCCGTTCTACGGGACCGCGTCGGACATTGACGTGGGCATCTTCCACGAGGCGGCGAACGACCCCGGAGACTGCACGGGCAGCTACGGCGTATCGGACGGCGCAGCCATCGGCACGAGCATGTCCACTGGCAACAACCCGGAGCGGGGAGCGTTGAAGTTCCCGCCCGCCGGGTGCTACTGGGTCCACCTCGCTGGATACACAGTGGGCGCGCCCGGGCCGCAGGCGGACATCATGTTCGACGTGCTCAAGATTGGGGCGGGTGCCTTCCAGGCGGCCAACGTCCCGTCGACGACCATCCCGGCCTACACCCCCTCGACCTTCGACATCGCCTGGGACTTCCCCGGCAGCACTTCAGAACACTCGCAGTCTTCGGCCCTTCTGGTGAGCCCCGGGTACGCGCCCTTCGCCCTCGTACAGCCCATCGACATCGCCTTCACCTACGACACCACCCCGCCGGGCTTCCTCGGGGAGTCCCCGGCGGACGGCGCCGTCATCTCGGACGCGGGCACCTCGGTCCTCGTGGGCATCTCGGATCCCCCGGGCGGCCTCGATCCCGCGTCGGCGAAGATGTGGCTGGATGGCGTGGAGGTCACGGACCTCGTGGCCGTCTCGGCGCCGTGGGACGACGGCGTGGACGGGCGCCCCATCGGGGCGTTGACCTACGCGCCGCCGGAGCCCCTTGGAGACGGCATGCACTCCGCGGTGGCGATGATCAGCGACGTGGCGGGCAACGAGGCGACCTTCGTCTGGTCGTTCACCGTCGACACGACCGCCCCGAGCCTGGCCCTCACCGCTCCGGCGGACGGGCTGATCACCACCTCGGCCACCGTCACGGTCTCCGGCATCACGGAGCCCGGGGCGACCGTGTCCATCGGCGGCGGCACGCCCTTCACGGCGGGCACCGCCGACGGCACCTTCAGCGGGACCTACACCCTGGACGAGGGCGCGAACATGATCACCGTCACCGCGACGGACGGGCTGGGTCACCAGTCCTCCACGAGCGTGATGGTGCACTTGGACAGCTCCGTCCCCGTCATCGGGTCCATCGCGAACTCCGCGGGGGCCCTGACCCGGGACGCGTCCACCACCCTCTCCGGGACGGTGAGCGCCGACGCCCAGCTGTGGATCAACGGTCAGGGCGTCGTGGTCAACGCCGACGGATCGTGGTCCGCGACGGTGGCCCTCGTCGAGGGAACGAACACCATCGACATCACCGCGGTGGACGCCGCGGGCAACTCCGCGAGCACCCAGCTGACCATCACCCGCGACAGCGCGCCGCCCGTGATCACCCTGAGCGCCTTCCCGGCGCTGATCCAGGAGCGGGCCCAGTGCGACCGCGCGGAGGACGTGACGGACGGGTACGTCTGCTACGTCACCCTGGACGGGACGGTGGACGACTCGGGGGCCCTGGTCTTCATCAACGGCAACCCCTCCGGGAGCGGTGGTACGTTCAGCCGGGAGTTCGCCCTGAACTACGGCTCGAATGACTTCACCGTGACCGCGGTGGACGGGGCGGGCAACGCCCAGCAGATCAGCGCGTCCGTGTCCTTCACCCCGCAGGCGGTGCAGGTGCGACAGGTCTACACGACGGTCCTCCTCATGGCCCTCGCGGTCGTCCTCCTCGTCATCGGCCTGTTCATCGGCATGATGCTCCGGCGCAAGCCCGGGGCGCCTCCGGAGGAGATGCCTCCCGAGGAGGAGCCCTTGGAGATGGAGGAGGAAGAGATGCCGCCTCCGCCGGAGGAGGAGATGATGGAGGCCATCGAGGAAGAGGAGGACCTCTTCGAGCTCGAGGAGCTGGAGGAGGAGCCTCCCGCGCCCCCCGCCGAGGAGCCCCCTGAGGGCCCCTCGAAGGGAGAGGAGGGTGAGGAGCTATGAAGAAGGCTCTCGTGGCTTCCCTCGTCCTGGCCCTGCTGCTGGGATGGGGCGCGGCCGCCCAGGCGCAGCCCTTCGACATGGAAGGGTTGCACGGCGGCACGCTCCGCGTGGCCCTGCCCGTGAGCGGGGCCCCCGACATCAACCCCCTCACCGCCGACTCGATGACGGAGTGGAGCGTCATCGACCTGCTCTACGACTCCCTCGCCCGGATCGACCCGGTGAGCCTGCTCCCCGAGCCGTGGATGGCGGAGTCTTGGACGGTGGAGGACCCCTGGGTGAACGTCACCCTGCGGGACGGCCTGACCTTCCACGACGCGTCCCCCGTCCAGGCGGCCGACGTGGCCTTCACGTTCGGCGCCTCGGGCCTCGGGTCCTCGGTGAAGTACGGCTCCGTGCTGACGGGGCTCGTCGCCGTGCCCGTGGACACCATGACGGTGAGCTTCGACACGACCGGGATGGCCAAGCCGGGCCTCTTCTTCACGGAGGTCCTCACGGCCCCCATCCTGCCCGCGAGCTTCACCGGCGCGGAGAACGGCGCCGGGCCGTTCATGGCCGGGGCCACGGGGACGTCGACGGTGGCCTACGTGGGCGACACCGTCATCACGAACGTCACGGACCCCGCCGGCACGACCTCCGGGATGCTCAAACACCACTACTTCGCGGACAGCGCCTCCAACGACGCCTTCAACAACGACCTGGTCCTCTACGAGAACGGCGTCGCCCTCGTCCAGGGGACGGACTACACCTTCGACATCATGACGGGCGACATCGCCTTCCTGACGACCCTCGCGCTCTACGCGACGGTCACCGCGGACTACAGCTTCACCATCGAGCACTGGACCATCGACGCCTACGAGGGCTATTGGTTCGGTGACGCGCCCTTCGTGGACGCCATCCAGTACACCTGGTACCCCGACGACCCCACGACGACGGTGGACGAAGCCGTGGACAAGGCGGCCAAGGCCATCATCGACGGCTCCGTGGACCTCATCGGCTGGAACATCGGCTCGGGAGACACGACGAACCTGCGATGGGGCGGCACCGAGTTCGAGACCACGCTGCTGGCGGCCACGGACGACGAGGGCAAGACAATCCTCGCCGTACGGGGCAGCCCGGGCTTCGGCTTCCTGTACTTCGGCTACAACAGCGACGCCGGATGGCCGGCCGCGGACGCGAACCTCCGTCTCGCGGCGACCCAGCTGGTCAACAAGGAGAACGCGAACATCATCGATGGGGCGGGCCGGATCACCCACTCCCCCATCAACAGCATGGTCGTCTCCTGGTACAATCCGGACCAGCCCACCTATGACGCCAGCTTCAAGCTGGACGCCACGGGGCGGCCGAGCACAAACATCGACGCGGGCGTCTTCACCTTGGCCACCTCCGGCTACTTCGACCGAGACGGCGACGGCTGGCGAGAGGACCCCGCGGGGAACCCCCTCGTGGTGGACATCCTCGGACCGGACTTCTCCCTGAACCCGAAGTGGCCCGTCATCACGGACGACTTCGCGACGGCCCTGGAGAAGGCGGGGCTGCAGACCACAGTGACCCGGATGTCCTCCTGGACGGACATCTTCAACAACGTCGGAAGCTACGACATGTACCTCGGCTGGGCGGACGGCACCCTCGACCCCGCGTTCCTCGCGGGCCTCGAGCCGGTGACCCGCCTGGCGGACCCGGGGATCACCCTCCACTTGGACCTGGCGGACGCCTCGCTGGAGATCGGCGAGCGACAGTCCCACATCTGGATGGCCCAGGACGAGTTGGGGACCGCGCTCCCCATGCAGCCCGTCCTGTCCTTCCCGACGCTGGTGGCGACGACCCAGGAGCCCTTCTCGGGCTGGGTGTCCATCCCGGGCGGCGCGCTGAACTTCTGGTCCTTCCTCCACGTGGGACGGGCCCAGATGGGCTCGCTGCACATGACCATGACCACCGACGCCGCGTCCCTGAACCCCGACAACAACCAGGCGGACGTTTCCGTCCAGGTCTTCGACGACATCGGCCTCAACGTGGAGAGCGCGTACGTCGAGTTCACCGCGATGGGCGGCGGCACCCTGTCCGCGGCCTCCGGGTGGACGGACGCCAACGGGTTCCTCTCCGTGACGTACACCGCGGACGCCGTGACCGGGGCCACCGAGGTCAAGGTCATGGCGACGGCCACCAAGGCCCAGTACGCGGGCGACAGCGCCTCCGTGATGATGACCGTGCACCCCGAGGTCCAGTTCCTCACGGTGCAGGTGGACACGGGGGCCGCGGCGCCCTTGGAGTCCGGGCAGTCGACCACGGTGACCGTCCAGGTCTTCGACCAGAACGGGCTCGGCGTGGTCGGGGCGGGCGTGACCCTCACGCTCTCCCAGCCCGGTGGGCGGGTCGGCACCTCGGCGGGGGTCACCGGCGCCAACGGGGCCATGGAGACCACGTTCCAGGCGGACGTGACGCAGACGACGATCTTCACCATCACGGCCCACGCCAGCCTGGCGGGGTACGAGCCGGGCTCCGGGTCAAGCAGCGTCGCCGTGTTCGGCGCTGGCGAGACGGCTCCCGACCCCATCGAGAAGGTGGAACAAATCCCGTCCGTGGGGCTGGCGGCCGTTGTCGGGACCCTCGTGGTCCTCGCGGCCATCCTCCGAACCCGAACGAACCGGGAAGAGTGATCTTCCCGCTCTCTCCTTTCTTCTCCCCGAAGGTGTAGCGAACGCAAGGCATAAGACGCCGGGCCTCCTCTGCGGGTCCCGTGCGGGTGGCCATCACGGGGAGCCCCGGCGTGGGGAAGACTGCCGTCGCGGACGCCCTCGAGGCCCGGGGCTTCCACCGCGTCGACCTCATGAAGGTCGCGGAGACCGCAGGGGCCCTGGAGACGGGCTCCCAAGGCGCGGAGGTGGACTTGGAGGCGCTGGCCGCCGCCCTGCCCGCGAACGACCCCGGTGAGACCCTCGTGGAGTCCACCTGGGCCCACCGCCTCCCCGTGGACGCCATCGTGGTGCTGCGCTGCAGCCCCGCGGAGCTGCGCGCCCGCCTGGCCGCCAAAGCGTGGTCTGAGGACCGGATCAGAGTGGCCATGGAGGCGGAAGCGGTGGACGTCATCGCGGTGGAGGTCCTGGAGACAGGGGTGCGGGCGTGGGAGGTGGACACCACCTCCCGCACCGCGGAGGCGGTGGCGGACGAGGTCGCCCGCCTGCTCCGGGGGGAGGCGGACGGCCCGCCCCCGGGGACGGCGGACTGGAGCGAGGAGGTGTTGGCGTGGTACTAGACGCCTATCGGCGGTACGCGGACCGGTTCCTGGATCCCATGGCCCGCCGGCTCCTCCACGTGTCCCCCGACGCCCTCTCGTGGGCGGCCTTCGTCCTGGCCATCGCCGCGGGGGCCATGTTCTACTTCGGGGAACCGCCCGCCCTGCTCCTCCTGGCCTTCCTCTTCATCGCGGGGAACGCGGTCCTCGACGCCCTGGACGGGAAGCTGGCCCGCATGACGGGGGTGGCGTCCCGCAAGGGGGACTTCCTGGACCACGTCCTAGACCGGTACGCGGACGTGTTCATCATCGGCGGGCTCCTCCTGGGACCCCTCTGCGACGACCTCTTGGGGCTGCTGGCCCTCCTGGGGGTCATCTTCACGTCCTACATGGGGACCCAGGCCCAGGCGGTGGGAGTGGGGCGGGACTACGGGGGCGCCCTGGGGCGGGCGGACCGGCTCGCCCTCCTCCTGGTCGCCAGCCTCCTTCAGTTCCTCCTCCTGGTGTTCGGCGTGCGGGACCTGGGCGTCGCCCCCTACTTCTCCTTCACCGTCCTGGAGTACGCGATGATCGTCGTCGCCGTGGGCGGGCACCTCACCGCGCTGCAGCGGGCCCGCGCGACATGGCGGAAGCTTTAGCCCGCCGGGCCTTCGTCCGGTAGTACGTCAGGGGATGCTTCATCCAGTCCTGGGCGCACAGGTCGTCGGGGTTGTAGCAGATCCCGTAGGACACCATGGTGCTGCACTCCGGCGGGGTGTACTCCGTGCCGGAGATGACCCCCGTGATGTGGTCGATCTGATAGCGGGTCTGCCGCTCGTCGAAGTCCGGGAAGGTGGAGTAGATGCGGAAGATGGCGTCGGAGTCCAGGCCGATGTGGTTCAGGAACGCGGTGAGGGCGAAGCGCCCCATGTGGGGGACATTCTCCCCGTTCTGGACCATCGCGAGGAGGTGCTGCATGCACGGGGGCAGGTTCGTGATGCTCACGTGGGCGATCTCGTCCGCTTGGTAGCGGCGCTTCTTCTCCTTGAGGAGGCTCTTCAGCGCCCCCGCCTCTTCCTTGAACGCCGCCAGGATCTCGCGGTTCACGGGAAGGGGGAGCTCCTCCTCGATGCGCTGGCGGATCCGCTCCTCGAGGATCCGGATGAACCGGTGCCTCGTGAGGAGCACGTGCCCGTCCTCCAGGGCCTGGTTCACGAGCTTCCATTCCTTCGCCCGGATGCTGCGGGTGGCGGCGAGGAACTGGGGGAAGGGGAGGCGGAGGCCCCCGTCCGCCTCCACGTCCAGGCCGTAGTGGCCGGCGACGAGGATGAGGAAGCCCAGGTCCTCTCCCATGAACCGGCGGCTGGCCGCCTTCGCCTCCGCGACCGCGTAGCGCCGTACGAGGTAGTTGTCCCCCACGCAGGAGACGAGCATCCGGCCCACAGGATAGGAGAGGAGCTCCGTGTAGGCGTCCTCCTCCCGCTGCATCGGGTGCTCGTCGATGAAGCCGTTCTCCAGGGCCTCCAGGACGCGCTCGTAGCCCGCCCGACGGGGCACGTCCAGGGCCATCAGGTCCTCGAGGCTCAGCCCGTCGGACCGGATCCGCGCGACGGCCTCGGGGAGAAAGGGGTACATGGCGAGGCGGGGGAGCTCCACGCCCCGACCACCGCCGCCGGCCGATTTATACGTTGCCAGGGGGGGTTGCCGAAGGTGTCCTCTCTCTAGAAAGACGCCCTGCCAGAGCGCAGGGGGATCAGGACGCCCATCCGTTGGCGTACTTGCCGCTGACGAGGCGCTCCACCACGGCCTCCGCATCCTGGAGCTCGTCGAGGCGGCCCGTCCAGTCCGCGAGGTAGGGGAGGTTGCGGCCCTCGAAGTCGTTCATCGCGGCCCGCATCTGGGCGGGGAGGCCCTTCACCTGGGGACCATTGACGACCGTCGCCAACACCGCGTGCTCACCCTCCGTGAGGAACACCCGGGAGTCGCCGATCTGCAATTCCTGGAGCCCCGCGCCTTCCCGGCGGAAGCTGTCCCGCACGAATTCGCTGAGGACGACGATCATCCCGCTCATCAGGTCGGGATCGTTCGCGGCCGCGCTGTTCGTCCCCCAATAGTGGATGAGCCGACCGGCCACATCCAGGAGGAAGACCTGCTCAAATCCGGGGCGTCGCCGCCGCCGGTACGCGAGGAAGGCCGCTCCGCCGGCCGCGGCGGGAATCGCCGGGACGGCGACGACCCACAGGGGGAGGGGGGCGTCGCCTCGCGGCAGGGAGATGCGGAACTCGTGCTCGTAGGTCTCCGTCACCCAGGGACCGGTGTAGCCCTTGAACTCCACGTGGACCCGGTTCACGACCCGGCCGCCGTCCCCGGCCGAGCCGGGAAGCTCCACGGTGACCGTCTCGTTGTACGCACCGGGCGCCAGGTCCTCGTACTCTCGCTCCCACACCCCCTCTTCATTCAGGTCCTCCGGATCCCCGAGGTACG
>JABAOD010036067.1_pt1 | contig 13543 bp, 14 predicted proteins | sample 7062151 | NCBI WGS metagenome assembly JABAOD01 (sample SAMN14538626, study PRJNA623070) | marine sediment metagenome | biome: marine biome [ENVO:00000428]; feature: marine pelagic biome [ENVO:01000023]; material: deep marine sediment [ENVO:00002113] | place: India: Gulf of Khambhat ...
CATGGGCCCTTTTTTCTTTTTGTGCCGCTCTGGCGAGCGATCCAGTGATCGGCGTGAAAGGGTATCAGTAAATAGGACCTGCTAGAGCCTGCAACCGATTCATGTCGTGGATGTGAACACGCCTGCGGTACACGCTCAGCAGCCCGTTGCCCTGGAAGCGGGTCAGCAGCCGACTTACGGTCTCGCGCGCGAGACCGAGGTAGTTTGCGATGTCGTCGCGCGGCATGCTGAGATTAAACTCCTTTCCCGAAAAGCCGCGTTGGCTGAAACGCGAGGCCAGATTCAGCAGAAAAGTCGCCAGCCGGGCCTCGGCGCTTCTTTTCGCCAGCAGCAACAGCATCGCATGCTTAGCCGCCACCTCACGTCCGATCAGCCGAAGAATCCGATGCGGTAACCCGGGCAGGCGGTGGCACATCTCCTCGAGCTGCGCGAGCGGCAACTCACACACGTGCACCGTTTCCATAGCCACGGCCGCGCATATGTGGTTTTCATATTCCAGGGCATCGAGTCCGACAAGTTCTCCTGGCAAGTGGAATCCCAGGATGTGCTCGTGCCCGTCGGGGGTGCTTGTGCAGCTCTTGACGCAACCTGAGTGCAAGGCATAGAGCGCCTGCGAGGCGTCGCCGACCTGAAACACATAATCGCCGCGCGGCACCGGGCGCCGTCGCCGAACGATACGGTTGAGTTGGTCGATCTCCGACCGGTTGAGACCATGCGGAAGGCAGAGCTCGGCCAGGCTGCAATGGCTGCAAGAGACCTTGATACGGTTGGCGAGCGAATTTTTTTTGCTAGGGCTCACGGGGAACCGCGGCTGTGCAATAGATCGGGTCTGATCCTAAAATCCCCTATCTGGCAAGTGCAGCGAGTTTACGGGATTAGCAAAGTCAATTCAGCCGATATGCTTGGACCGCGCGAGATTGTTGCGTCGCTGCAACACTTGGGTCTGGTACCCCCAGGGCAGGAACCGCCGATGGTCGCATTAGGCGGCGGCGTATCGTCAGACATCTGGCGTGTGGAGCTAGAGTCAGGACCTGTGTGCGTCAAGCGTGCCTTGCCGCGTCTCAAGGTAGAGGCGCTGTGGGAGGCGCCGGTCGAACGCAATGCTTACGAATGCGCCTGGATCGAAAAGGTAGCAATGGTCTATCCCTATGCCGTGCCAAGGATCCTAGCGCATGATCCTAGCGCGAGTTTGTTTGTCATGGACTACCTCGATCCTGCCGACTATCCGATCTGGAAGGAGCGGCTGCACGAGGGCGAGGCACAGCCTGCATTCGCTGCACGCGTTGGCACGACGGTGGCCGGTATCCACCGGGCCACGGCTGGCGACGAAAAAGTAGCCAAGCGCTTCGCGACCGATTCCATCTTTTATGCGTTACGCCTGGAGTCTTATTTGGTGGCCACGGCGACCAAGCACCCCGATATTACAGGCGCGCTGCAGGCGCTTGTGCGGACCACCGCGCAGACGAAGCTCGCGCTGGTCCACGGCGATATCAGCCCGAAGAATATTCTTATAGGTAAAAAAGGGCCAGTATTTCTTGATGCCGAGTGCGCCTGGTACGGCGATCCTGCATTCGATCTTGCATTTTGTCTTAATCATTTTCTCTTGAAGTGTCTTTGGACGCCGCGGGCAGCGCGGGATTTTCTAGCTTGTTTTACGGCGATGGCAAGTGCGTATCGCGCTGCCGCAACGTGGGAACCGAAGGATGAGTTGGAAAGGCGTACTGCACGTCTGTTGCCGGGATTATTCCTCGCGCGTGTCGATGGTAAGTCGCCGGTNNCGCCGGTGGAATACATTAAGAAAGAGCGCGACAAGGATCATGTGCGCCGTGTGGCAAAGGCCTTGCTGCTAGCACCGCCGCTGCGGCTCGAGCAGGTGCGCGCTGCATGGGCAAAGGAGCTCGGGTTGTGAGCGCGACGAAGATTGCCGCTGTCCGCGCTCGGCGCGTGTGGGACTCGCGCGGTCGCCCGACCGTTGAAGCCGAGGCACACCTCGCGAGCGGTGTGAGCGGACGTGCGATCGCACCCGCCGGCGCCTCGACCGGTTCGGGCGAGGCGACTGAGCGGCGCGACGGCGGCGAGCGATTGGGCGGTTACGACGTGCAACAGGCCCTGGCCAACGTCAATGGCGAGATCGCCGATGCACTCAAAGGGGTGGACGCCGTTGACCAGGTTCGCGTAGACGGGATACTCATTGATCTCGACGGCACACCGAACAAATCTCGACTCGGCGGCAATGCCTGCGTGGCGGTCTCTATGGCAGTCGCACATGCAGCCGCAGCGGCATGGCATCAACCGCTGTGGCGCCATCTACTCGGTGAGGACGACGCGGCGCTGCCCTTACCGCAGATTCAGATTTTTGGTGGTGGAGCACATGCCGCACGACGTGTCGACGTTCAGGATTTTTTACTGGTGGCGCCAGGCGCCAAGAGCTTCGGCCAGGCGCTCGAATGGACCGCCGAGGTCTACCATAAAGCGGGGACGATCATGGCTGAACGTGGCGAGCTACACGGCGTCGCTGACGAAGGCGGATGGTGGCCGGCGTTTGCCAGGAATGAGGATGCATTGGATACCCTTGTGCGAGCGATCGAGGCGGCCGGTTTCACAGCGGGTGAAGAGATGGCCATTGCGCTGGACGTGGCAGCATCGCAATTCGGAGGTAACGGACGCTATCGACTCCGCCTTGAGGCACACGAGCTCGATAGCGACGCCTTTGCAGACTTGTTGATGGGTTGGCTAGAGCGTTACCCGATTGTATCTATAGAAGACCCGCTGGCCCAAGACGACGAGGAGGGTTGGCGAAGATTTACCCAAGCCGCGGGCGGCCGCGTGCAAATCGTGGGCGATGATCTGCTGGTGACCCATGCCGACCGCGTACAGCGGGCGGCTGAGCAGGGCCTGTGCAACACGGTATTGCTCAAGCCGAACCAAGTGGGGACCTTAACCGAGACGCGAGCGGCACTCGATGCAGCGCGCGCGGCCGGCTGGGGCACGATTATTTCGGCCCGTTCTGGCGAGACGGAGGATGTCACCATTGTCCATCTCGCGGTTGGCTGGGGCATAGCCCAGCTGAAAGTCGGATCGTTCTCGCGTTCCGAGCGCATGGCCAAGTGGAATGAGGCGTTGCGCATCGAAGAGCAGTTGGGCGCCAAGAAATGCTTTGCAGGAGGTGAGGTGTTGAAATGTGGTGTTTCGCGGCCAGAGCCTCGTGGTCGCAGGCGAAGCCGATGAGCGGTTGCCTATGGCAGTCAGGCGGCGCAGGGTATCAAATGTGCCGTAATAGGAATGACCTGCGGAAACATGATAAAAGAGGGGCTTGCCAGCCGATTGCTGACTGCCCACTATGGACGAACTCCAGACCGAGTAGCGAGACCCGAAATGTCGGCCGTCGAGCCGGAGTATCGGTGCATGATCTCGCGGCATCACGATTTGACGCAATAGAGGAGGAAACATGCGTAAGACGTTTATTTCCAGTCTCATGGTACTAGGTCTCGTTACTGCTTCACTTTGGGCACAGGCCGGCTGGGATCCGAGGAAGGGTGAGAAAGAGGTCAAGGCGGCGCAAGAGACGATCGCGGCTTTCAAGAAGAAGGACCCAGGCATCAACAAGTTCTTCGACCAGGCCTACGGCTACGCAGTGTTCCCCACTATCGGCAAGGGCGGTTTCATTGTCGGTGGGGCCCATGGTAAGGGCATCGTGTACAAGAAGGGTGTCATTGTCGGCCGAGTGACCATGTCGCAGGGGACGTTCGGTGCGCAGATTGGCGGTCAGAGTTTCAGCGAGGTGATCTTCTTCGGTACCAAGGAAGCCTTTGACCGATTCACGCAGAGTAAGCTTGAGTTCGCCGCGCAGGCGACGGCGGTGGCGGCTAACGAAGGCGCGGCTGCCAACGTCGACTACAGTGGGGGTGTGGCGATCTTTACGATGGTGAAAGGTGGCCTGATGGCGGAGGCGGCTATCGGCGGGCAAAAGTTCAAGTTCGAGCCGGCCACCAAGAAGTAGGTGAGGGACACGCTCCCAGACGGGCGGGCAAGTTAGATTTCGAAGTACCTGGCTGCGTATCGAGCCTTCTTATGGCCCAGATATCGCTGCACGATCCGTGCATCGATGCCCTGACTGGCAAGCATGTAGCCGGTGGCGTGCCTGAGCTGATGGGGATGCACGGGAAAGGGGATCTCCGCGAGTTTGCCGGCCCGTGCCAAGATTTTGCGCACCGCTGCCGCGGAGAGCGGTGCCTTGCGCTCGCTCACGAACACATGCGGTGCGTCGGGGTAGTCGCGCTGGAGCCTTCGGAGCGCGCGCACCTCCACATCCAGTAATCGGTGACCTGACCTGACCCCGTTCTTGAGTCGCCGGACCTGCAGCAGGCCCTTTTCAAGGTCGACTTGGGCCCATTCGAGCGCCACGGCCTCGGAAACCCGCAAACCGTGGCGAAAAATCAACAGAATCAGCGCGGCGTCTCGGTGTCCATGTCTTCCGACGCTCTGGGCTGCCTTGATCAGCTGTGTGACCTCGTCCTGCGTTAGGTGCTCGCGTGGACGTCGTTCCCTGTTTGCGAGCCGCCGTGGCGGAACTTTTCCATTTACACGCTGCATGTCCGGGCTCCAAGAGTTCACTCCCATTTAGAGCTTAGCTGCTGTTCGCCTACTGGAAAGCTTCAGGTCGCGACCTTCCCATTTACTTTCCGTCCTGTCTGTGTGGGTTCTGACCGTCTAGCTAAGACTTTCCCATTTACGATTCCATCACGCTCCCGTCACGCGAACGACGTCCGTTCTACGAATCTTTTTTGGGAAAGTTGACAAGGCATTTTCTATCAACGGGTTAGCGATGGCGACACGGAGCAGGTGGGCAATGCGGGCACTTTCAGAGATGCGCGAGACAGGCTGTGGCGCCGTCCCCATGAGCGATCGGCGAAGTGGAACGCGGACGCTGTGTGTCTCTCCGCTGTCGCGCTGCACAAACCCGGCGAGGGTCACACGCGGACCAAGAGGCCTAATCCCTGGGCCAACGTCCCGAACGCGCATTCGGCGCTTTTAGTAGCCGCAGGTAAGAGTGCACGCAAGAGTGATGATCTCACCCCTGTCTAAATACCTGTTGGCTAGGCGGAGGTCAAAAGCAAACGATCACCCGAAGCCTCTGGCGAAGAGTCTTGGCCTCAGAATTCTCCTGTCAAGCGAATGCCCGGTATCCAGCCTTTCGGACCGCCGCCGGCGTCGAGTTCCTCGTTCATGTATTGCACGTCGACAGTCACCGCAAAATGGCGCTTCGGCACGAAGCGCGCGTAGACTTCGAAGACCTGAGTGCGGTCGATACCCGCGTTGCCGCCATCGAGGTAGGCATAACCGATTCCCATGTTGTCCTTGGGCCGCTGCCACAGTTTGCCGCTGATGTTCACGCCGCCGGAGTAAAGAGCGCTGAAGTCGACAGCGGCTTTGTCCTATTGCCAGGCCAGTCGCAGGAAACCACCAAAGGTGTCACCGAACTGCTGATCAAAGGACAGTGACACGCCGGCGAGCCGCTCAAGGGCAGTGCCTGCCGGGTTAAGGAACTCCTGGGTCGATCCACCCAAGGTGATACGGTAATTTCCTTGGCCGAGGTGCATGGCGATGGCATAGGCGAGCTGTGCGCTGAAGAACGAGTAGTTGTTCCCATACTCGTTTTCACCGACGTTCATGACGACGCCATGCACGCTCCATTGGTCCATCTTCCACTGCACGGCGGCACCGATGTCGTATGAGGGCAAGAAGGCGTTTGTCGCGCTGGGCCCATTATTGAACACCTCATTCATGAACTGATTGTATTCATCATTTGCGTAGGCATTCTCATCGAGGTAATCCGTAGAATCGATCAAACCAACGGTGGCACTGAGCATTTGGTCTTGCTCGTTCTTGAAAAGGCGCTTGTACCATGCTGTCAATAGGTAATCCCGACCACGGGCGTTGATATTCTTTACGTCATCCTCGAGGTCGGCACTCCAGGGAACCAGCGTGAAGGGTGTTTTTGCATTGAGGCCGTTGCCGGCTGCAAATCCGAGCTTGACGAAAAGCTGGTCGACATCGGTCGGGCGAAAGTCGAGCTGAGGCTGGAAAGATATTGCACCGCCCGCTTCGTCTTCCCCTCCGTCATCACGCTCTAGGAACTGGTACTGCGCCGCACCGGCTACCACACCGGTAATTGATAGCTTATCGTTTACTTCGCATGGGTGGCTGAGACGAAAGCGAGCACGTACACTGCCACCGCAAGTATCGGCAAGGGCCACCCTGACAACCTCTTCGTTCCAATGGTCTGACGTCCGCGGTCGCTTGTTTCACGGGATAGAAGGACACCGAGCCGACCAGGCGCGGTTTTCAGTGAGAAACTCGAGCTCATCCTCCGACCAAGCTCTAATGACGAATCGGTGACTTTGATAGCGAGACCCTGACCACCCAGACCTGTGTTTACAGGCCGCACGCAGCTTCTCGAAAGATATTGTCGATTAGGTTGGTGATGGGATCTGAGCCACGCCCACCATCGTGTCGCGCGTCACCAGTGCGGCCAGCTCTTCTTCGCTCAGGTGCTCCGTGCCCCCCGGACGCATCGGCAACACCAGATAACGCATGTCGGCGGTGCTGTCGTGCACGCGCACGTCCACATCGTCGGCCAGGGCGGCCCCGAACTCCGCCAGCACGGCACGCGGCTCGGATACGGCACGCGAACGGTACTCGCGGCTCTTGTACCAAGCAGGCGGTATGCCGAGCAGCATGCGCGGATAGCACGAGCACAGCGTGCACACGATCAGGTTGTGCACCTTTGGCAGGTTCTCGACCACGACCAGCTTGGTTGTGCCCATGTCGATGCCCAGCTCCTCGACGGCTGCGCTGCCATCGGCGAGCAAGCGTCGCTTGTAGTCGGGATCGACCCAGGCGCGTGCCACCACGCGCGCACCTTGCGCCGGCGTGCGCGCGTCCATCGCCTCCACCGCCCGGCGCATGTCCTCGGCCGTAAATACGCCCTTTTCAATCAACAGCTCTCTGACGGCGTCCGCCAGGTACTGGTAATGGCCGTGCGGCTCCATGTCCTCAACAGCGGCGTGCGGCGGGTCTCCGGGGCCATGTGTGTGCTCGCTCATTTGTTTGCTCCCTCGCTGGCAGGCATCAACCAATGCTCGAAGATCTCGACATCGACGGTATCAGCGTCCGCGCCCGTGTATTTCGGCCACACTTGATTTTGGCGAAAGCGCACCCGGTACAGCGGCCGCTTGGGTAGACCATCGCCACCGTAAGCAAGCTCTTCGGGGTTTGGGAATGCGCCACAGATACGCTCGATCGTGCCGGTCATGCCGCGGATGTAGTAAGGGGTGCGGCAATGTCCCTTGGGGTAACGCCTGTCAACGACGACACGGTCACCGGGTGCGAATCGTGGACTCATGTCTTTGCCTCCCGGTTTGCGCGCAGTTGCTCGATGCGAGCGTCGATTTCTTCCTGCGTGAGAATACCTTTTTCTACCAGGATCGCGGCCATCGAAGCAATCCAGCGCTCGTAGTAGCTGAGCGTATCGTAGGCGTTGGGCGACAGGCTTTCGATGCCGCGGCGCAGCTCGTCGACCGTCATGAGGCGCCGTTCCTTCCCCGTCAGCAGCATCATGATGGCGTCGATGCGCTTCTCCCAAAAGGCAGTCTCGTGCTCGCTGCGATCGACCGGGCCGGCAGGCCGGCCACCCAGGTCGTGATAGCCGCGATAGGGTGTCTCGCTCATGGCCGCTATTATCAAACTTATCATTGCCGCTGCAAAGCAATCGCTGGCCGACGCTGTGACGAAAACGATATTATAGGTGTGTACCTTGAGAATTAGGCAATCTCAACGCTCTGCTCCGCGTCCGCTACAGTTTCCTGTGGGCGACCTCTGGGTGTTCGGCTACGGCTCGTTGATGTGGAAACCGGGCTTCCCGCACCTGGAAGCGCGACCGGCGCGGCTTCACGGCTACCATCGGTCGCTCTGTGTGCGTTCGTGGGTCTACCGCGGTACGCCTCAAACCCCCGGCCTGGTGCTGGGTTTGGATTGGGGGGGTTCATGCATCGGACGTGCCTTCCGCGTCGCCGAGGCGGACAAACCTTCCGCCGTCGATTATCTCTACCAGCGTGAGCTTGTTACCGACGTTTACGTGCCGAAACTAACGGCTGCGCGGCTTGACGACGGGCGCGTGATGACCATGCTGACATTTGCCGTGGACCGCAGGCACGCCCAGTATGCCGGCAGATTGGGCATCGTGGAGGCGGCTGAGATCGTTCGCCATGCCAGCGGCCGAAACGGCCCAAACGTGGACTACATCATGCATACCGTCGCCCATCTCGATGAGCTCGGCATCGCCGACAGTCTACTGCACCGGGTGCAGGCGCTGCTGAGTAGGCGCCCCTAGCGGCGACTACTCCTGCGAGACCAACTTTTCGTAGGCAGGCAGGGTCAAAAATTCGCTGAAGTTATCGTCCAGCACCAGCTTGTCCAGGATCTGCACTACATCACGGTAGTGTCGTTCATCGATCCCGCCAAGCTTGTGCAACTCATCATCACGCAGCCGCCTGTAGAGATCAGCGGTTACCGAGCGACCGTTGTCAAGCTTGGCGCCGTTATGCACCCACTGCCACAGCTGCGAGCGTGAGATCTCCGCGGTCGCGGCGTCCTCCATCAGATTGAAGATGGCGACAGCCCCCAGACCGCCCAGCCAGTTGTCCATGTACTGCAAAGCCACACTGATGTTGTTGCGTACGCCGGCCTCGGTGACGGTGCCACCAGGCACTTTGAAATTAACTAGCTCCTTCGTCTTTACGTTCACTTCCTCACGCAAACGCTCCAGCTGATTCGGGCGGCTACCAAGCACTTTGTCGAATTCCTCGGTGGCAACGCCCACCAAATCGGGATGTGCCACCCATGTCCCATCCATGCCGTCGCTGGACTCGCGTTGTTTGTCTTCGCGCACCTTCGGGATCGCGATTTCGTTGACGGTGGGATCCCGGCGGCTTGGAATAAAGGCGGCCATACCACCGATGGCGTGTGCCCCGCGCATGTGACAGGTCTTCACAAGCAGCTCGGTATAAGCACGCATGAACGGCACTGTCATGGTGACCTGCGCACGATCTGGCAGCACCAGCCCGGGTTGCTTGCGGAACTTCTTGATGATGCTGAAGATGTAGTCCCAGCGCCCGGCATTGAGGCTGCAGCCGTGCTCGCGCAGCTCGTACAGGATCTCGTCCATCTCGAAGGCGGCCAGGATCGTCTCGATCAACACGGTGGCGCGAATGCTACCGCGGGGGATTCCCAAGGTGTCTTGTGCGTAGTTGAACACGTCATTCCACAGACGCGCCTCGAGGTAGTTTTCGATCTTCGGCAGATAGAAGTACGGTCCGCTGCCGCGCGCGAGCAGCTCTTTGGCGTTGTGAAAGAAGAACAGTCCAAAGTCGAACAACGCGCCGGATATCGGCTTGCCATCGACCAGCACATGGTTCTCCAGCAAATGCCAACCGCGTGGACGCACGAGTAGCGTCGCTACGGTGTCGTTCAGCGTGTAGTGCTTGCCGTCCTCGGAGACGAACTCGAGGGTGCCGCGTATCTTGTCGTTGAGGTTGATGTGGCCCTCCATCATGTTGCTCCAGGTGGGCGAAAGGGCATCCTCGAAATCCGCCATGAATACCTTGGCCCCGGAGTTAAAGGCATTGATCATCATGCGCCGGTCAACCGGGCCGGTAATTTCGCAACGGCGGTCGGCAAGGTCCGCCGGTGCGGCGGCTACCTTCCAGTCCGCTTTGCGTATGTCGGCCGTTTCCTTGGGAAAGTCGGGCATCTGCCCGGCGTCGAGCGCGGCTTGCACCTCGTCGCGACGCTTCAGCAGGCTGAGCCGGGTGGGATTGAACTTTCGGTGTAGCTCGGCCACGAAACGCAGGGCCTCAGCCGTGAGCACCTGCTGCTCCCATTCGGGGGTCATGTTAGCGGTAATTTCGACCCCTTCGACTTGACGCTTGGCTGACATGATGATTCTCCCCAAGATAACCGGATAAGAATGTGCCCCCAGCTGGCAACCTGAAAAAGGTGCAAACGCCCCTCCCGCGGGCGGACCATCAGCGCTTAGATTAGGATTTTGATGCGCGTAACACCCGGCAGGAGCTACTCAGACTGTGGATAGTACCATGGGTGGTCCGGGGGGCGGTCAAGATCGTTGTTTCGCCCGCACTCTTGTCTGCGGTGGGGCTCGGGCGGCCGCGGACTGAGGTGGCCGGCCCGCTCAACCCTAACCGGGGGGATCGAGCAGTTCGATCCAATGGATCACCGGGACTCGGGCCTCACTTTGCATATGGGCTAGGCAGCCAATATTGGCGGTTGCGATCAGTTCCGGCCCGCCGGACTGCAAGGCCTTTAGCTTGTTCCTTAATAGCTGCTGGGACAGACGTTCCTGCAGGATCGAATAGGTCCCGGCCGAGCCGCAGCAAAGATGCGCATCCGGCACTGGTGTGAGCGTAAAGCCGAGTTTGCCGAGCAGACCCTCGACCACGTCGGCGAGTTTCTGGGCATGCTGCAACGTGCACGGCGAGTGGAATGCAATCTTGCGGGCTCGAGGAGTGAGGGCGGAGAGATCGCTGTCGGCCAGGACCTCGCCGATGTCGCGTGTTATCGCCGCTACACGTGCGGCCTTGTCAGCGTAACGACTGTCATGGCGCAGCAGGTGCCCGTATTCTTTGACCACCGCTCCACAACCCGTGGCGGTTATCACGATGGCCTCGACGTTGGCCTCGATGTGCGGCCACCAGCTGTCGATTAGCCGGCGCATGAAATCGAGCCCTTCTTCGTGCGCATTCAAATGGTAACTCAGCGCCCCACAGCAACCCGCGCCCCGTGCGCGCACGAGGCTGATGCCAATACGATCGAGCACGCGCGCAGTCGCGGCATTGATACGTGGAGCGAGGGCGGGTTGCACGCAACCGTCGAGGACCAGCATACGACGTTGATGCCGTGTTTCCGGCCACGGTCCCGCAGCCGGCACGGAGTTGACCGAACGCGTCACCTTTGTGGGGAGCAAGGGACGCAGCGCTCGACCGAGCTTCAGTAGTGTTGTGAAACGCGATGGATATGGCAGCGCAAAACGTAAGCCCCAGCGCTGGAGGCGCTCAATGAATGGGCGCGGTACGCGCTCTTCGACGATCTTGCGGCCTATATCAGCCAGGCGGCCGTACTTGACGCCAGACGGGCAGGTCGTCTCGCACGCTCTACAGGTGAGACAGCGATCGAGGTGGAGTTGCGTGCGGGCCGTTACCGCTTGGCCCTCGAGCACCTGTTTAATAAGGTATATGCGCCCGCGTGGGCCATCAAGCTCGTCACCCAGCAGCTGATACGTCGGGCAGGTGGCGGTGCAGAAACCGCAGTGTACGCAGGCGCGCAGTATTTCGTTGGCCTCGCGACCTTCAGGCGTATCCTTTATGAAATCAGCAAGTGCTGTTTGCATGTCAAACTGATCAGGGCTGAGGACTGAGGGCTAAGTGCTGAGACAAGACTGTCATGAAAGCATTGACCTGAGTCCTCAGCCCTTGTCGTTCTTACCACGCTTTGTACATTCGACCCGGGTTGAGAATGCCCTTGGGGTCGAAGGCGTCCTTGAGTCGTCGATGTAGCGTTTCTATTGCTGGTGCGAGCGGGTGAAACACATCGCTGCTGCGATCGCCGCCACGGAACATCATTGCATGGCCGCCGGCAGCGGAAGCCTGTTGGCGAATAATCTCGGCCGGCTCATCGCTGACAAGCCAGCGCTGCGCACCGCCCCAATCGAGCAGCCATTTGCTGTCGTTGCTCGGTGCCGGCGTGGCGGCGGGTACTGAGAGTCGCCAAAGGGGTGCATCGCCGCGGAAGAACGGCAGTTGCTGCTCACGCAAGTCCGCCCAGTAAGTACTACCCTGGCTGACCTCTTCGCCGCCGATTTTCTTGCGTGCCGATCGTAGGCCGCTTTCCGATCCCGACAGTCGCACGCGCAACGCCTCGCCGTCGTAGGCGCAGGCGGACACCGGCAACGGCTGCCCGGCCCACGCGTTCATCGTGTCGATGGCCGCGGCGGTATCCAGGGACAGCGCTGCCGTTAGCTCGCATGGCGGGCGCGGCAATACCTTGAGCGAGATCTCGAGCAGCACGCCGAGCGTCCCCATTGCACCGACCATCAAGCGCGATATGTCGTAGCCGGCGACGTTCTTCATTACTTGACCGCCAAAAGCGAGGCGCTCGCCTTTTCCGTTAATACACACCACACCGAGCACGAAGTCGCGGGCTGAACCCGCGTAAGGCCGTGCCGGTCCGGATAACCCGCAGGCGACCGCGCCACCTAGGGTGGCCGATTCGCCGAAGTACGGTGGCTCGAAAGGCAGCATCTGACCGCATGCGGCCAAGGCGTTCTCGATCTCTTTGAGCGCAGTGCCGGCACGAGCAGTGATGACGAGCTCGGTCGGTTCGTAGCTCACGATGCCGCGATGTGCGCTTACGTCGAGCGGCTTGCCCATTGCGGTCCGACCGTAAAAGGACTTCGTGTCAGCGCCTGAGATCCTTAATGCTGTGCCCGTCGCAGCCGCTTCGCGGACCGCCTGTTGAATCTCTTGCGCTATGTCGCGTTGACTCGTCACCGCTTCTGACACGAGGTATCAGCTCGGATTATGCGGCGCTATACGCCCTTTTTTCACGCTTTAATTATGGGAGACTTCTTCTGAAAGCCGCAGCGCGTCCACAGATGAATCACCGCATTGTGATAAGTTGCCAAGCGGCTGTCCACTCTGATTCGATAGGCCTTAGTCCAAGACGGCACTCATCTCGCTGATCTCGCCAATTTGGTGATTACCCAGCATTTCTAATGCCTTGACGAGCGCGGAATGATCCCAGCCCGTGCCATGATGGGCAGCGCAGGCATTGAAGAGTTCCTGGCAAGTGGCCGTACCCGGCAAGCTTAGGCCGAGGGCGCGCGCCCCCGTCAATGCAAGGCCCAAATCCTTCTGGTGAAGTTCTATCCGGAAACCGGGATTAAACGTCCGCTTAATCATGCGCTCACCGTGCACTTCCAGTACCTTCGAGGACGCGAAACCACCCATAAGCGCTTGCCGTACCTTCGATGGGTCGGCGCCCGCCTTGGACGCGAACAGCAGCGCTTCAGCGACCGCCTCGATCGTGAGTGCGACAATGATCTGATTGGCCACCTTGCACGTCTGTCCATCCCCGTTGCCCCCCACTAAGGTGATGTTTTTGCCCATCAGCTCGAATAACGGTTTTACCTTCTCGAAGGCTGTTTCGGGGCCGCCGACCATGATCGTAAGTGCTGCATTCTTGGCCCCTACCTCGCCACCGGAGACAGGCGCGTCGAGGTACTCGCAGCCAAGGCGGTTGATGCGGGAGGCAAAATCCTTTGTTTCGATCGGCGAGATAGAGCTCATGTCCACGACGATCTTGCCCTTCGTCAGGCCCTCCGCCACGCCGTCTTTGGCGAACAGCACCTGATGCACCTGCGGGGTATCAGGCACCATGGTGATGATGATGTCCGATTTTTCCGCCACCT
>JABAOD010003779.1_pt1 | contig 13539 bp, 14 predicted proteins | sample 7062151 | NCBI WGS metagenome assembly JABAOD01 (sample SAMN14538626, study PRJNA623070) | marine sediment metagenome | biome: marine biome [ENVO:00000428]; feature: marine pelagic biome [ENVO:01000023]; material: deep marine sediment [ENVO:00002113] | place: India: Gulf of Khambhat ...
ACAGCCCCCACGACGTGGTCGACGTAGGCCGTCCGGAAATCGTGCTCTGTCACCGATGCGGCGGCGACGGCCGGTGAACCGGGCTCCTCGGCGGCCCGTCGGATCTCGGTGAGGCCGCTGTCCGCCCCCACCGGAGCCGCCCCCGGGAGGCAGAGCTTGATGCCGTTGTAGGCAGGCGGATTGTGAGATGCGGTGACCATGGCGCCGGCCACTCCCTCGGCACCCGAGACGTAGTACACGAGATCGGTGGTGACCTCGCCGATGTCCCACGCCTCGACCCCGGCACCCGTCACACCGTCGATGAAGGCGGCAGCGAGACCCGGCGAGGTGAGCCGGCAATCACGGCCGACGGCCACCGGGCCGGGGCTGGCGAACGTCCCAAAGGCCCTTCCGACCGCCCTCGCCACGTCCTCGTCGAGCTGTTCGGGGGCCCGCCCGCGGATGTCGTACGCCTTGAAGATCGATCCGAGATCCATCGCCGGGGCAGTCTACGGGTGCCGTAGACTCGCCCGTCGATGCACGTCTCGGTCGTCATACCGGTCCACAACGAGGCATCCACCCTTCCGCAGGCGGTTCCCGCGCTCCTCGACCAGCTCGCCGAGGTGGACGCCACCTTCGACATCACGCTGTGTGAGAACGGGTCCACCGACGACACCATGGCCGTCGCCCGGGCGCTGGCGAACGAGTACCCGCAGCTGCGGGTGACGTCGCTGGGCGAGCCCGACTACGGGGCGGCGATGCGGAGGGGCTTCCTCGCCGCCACCGGTGACTGGGTGGTCAACTTCGACATCGACTACTACTCGGGGCCCTTCGTGGCCGCAGCCATCCAGTCGCCGGCCGACATCGTCCTGGCATCCAAACGGGTGGCGGGAGCCCTGGACACGCGCGGGGCATTGCGAAGGACCGCCACCTGGGGGTTCAACCTATTGCTGCGGGTCCTGTTCTGGGTCCGCGTCACCGACACCCACGGCATGAAGGCGGTGCGCCANNGCTCTCCACCGAGGACCTCTTCGACACCGAGCTGGTCATCAGAGCCGAGCGGGCCGGCTACGAGATCGCCGAAGTGCCTGCCACGGTCATCGAGACCAGGGAAGCTCGCTCCGGCATCTGGAGCCGGGTGCCCCGTACCCTCGCCGGCCTGGTGCGACTGCGCCTGGCGATGTGGCGGGAGGGCTAAGCGGCGAACCGACCCTCGGAGCGACGGCCCACGAGACGCCGCCAGCCCATGGCCACGACGATGCCCACGACGGTGAGAGCGATGCCGAGCCACTCGTCCCACGTGCGAACGAATCGCAGCTCGACGTCCGCCTCCGTCGGCACCACCACCATGAACGAGGGAGCGGCCGGGTACGGCCCGTCGGCCCCCGTCGCCTTCCAGTTCGGGAAGTGAGAGACCTTGACGAGGTGGGGCACACCCACCGCCGTCGTGGAGAAGGAGATGCTGTCGTCTGTGAGCTCGATGTTGGACACACCGCCCGCTTCCTCGATGGGCCTCCCCACCCCCACCAGGGAGGGGAGGGTCGGCTCGCCATCGACCGACCGCGCCGGGAGGTCCTCGACGCGCGGCCACTCATCTGGGCCATAGGCCACGAGCCACCGGTCGAGCTCGTCGACCCTCCCGTACCACTCGACGCCCACACCCAGGCGGTCGAAGAAGCCACGGTCACCGGCGTAGACGGCGGGTTCGTGGGCCGCCACCTCGACGAGATCGGACGGCGGTGCAGCGAAGACGGTGAACGGTTCCGACTCGGCGATCATCTCGAAGTCGGGGCGACGGCCGGCTTCGGCGGTGGCCTCTTCGGTGAAGCTGATGTAGTAGTCGATGCCCGAGAACGGGAGGTGCTTGCTGGCGCGCTCGAAGTCGAAGTTCCGGTAGTCGAGGCCGCGCACGGGGTTGGAGGGGCGCCGGCTCACCTCGGCCGTGTTGAGGAAGTGCGTCGGCGTCGACACCGACGACTCGAAGTAGACGCCTTCCATCGACTCCTGGGCGCCCTCGGTCCAATACGGGATGAGCATCAGCGACATCGGGGTCCCGTAGCGCCCGAGGTCGCTGTTGGCCTCCCATTGCACGCGTCCGGGCGGCAGGTCTTCGACGGTCTCCATGAGAGCGGCGTACTCGCCGAAGGCATCCCGCCCTTCGTAGCCCGTGTAGTTGTACTGCACCCAGCCGGGAGCATCCGAGGTGCCGATGACCCCGACGGTCAGGATGGCGACGGCCGCCAGCCCGGCCCCCCCACCGAGCGCTGCCTCCCGGGTGGTGCCGGTGTTGGTGGCGGACAGCAAGAGAAGCCCGAGGATGCCGGCGATGAGCGGCAGGTAGACGTTGGCCGACGACAGGTAGCCCGTCGAGGTGACGGCCACGGTGATCGCCCCTGCGGCTGCCGCCCACAGCGCCGCCAGGACCCCCGGCCGATAGCGGGTGACCCGCCGCGCCCACAGCGAGACCGCCATCCCCACCGCCAACCCGGCGAAGACGAACAGCGTGTAGTAGTAGAAGGGCAGGAGGCGGGCGTTGTAGAGCTTGGTGAAGCCGAGCACCGGTATCGCCAGGTACCCGGCGGCGGGCACGATGGCCAGCCACGCCGCCGGCACCACATCTCGCTCCTTGATCAGCGCCCAGGTGAACCCGACGATGCCGAGTGCCAGCACAGGCCAGAACTCCCGCGGCCACAGGTTGCCGGCTCCCCGCACGGGGTCCCACCCCATATCGATGGTGAAGGGGAGGCGGAGCAGCAGCGGAAGCGCCCACATGCCGGCGATGGCGAAGCCGAGGACCCACGACCCGGCGACCGTGGCCACACCCCGGCGGCGAATGAGGAGGGGCAGCGATGCCACGACGACGACCATGACCACGATGATGTGGCTGAGGGCGGTGAGTGCCAGGAGCACCCCCGCCTTGGGTGTGAAGCCCCTGCCCTCCCGGCTGGCCGTGATCACCGAGGCGAGGTAGAGCATGCCCAGCGCCAAGGCGATCGAGAAGGAGAACTCCCCGGCCATGGTCGCCTTGATGTTCCCTCCCCAGATCTGGTGGCTCTCCATGAAGACGTACATGCCTCCGGCCACGCCCCCGAGCGCAGCCACCACTCGGGCGAAGCCCATCGAGCGGGCGAAGACGTAGCTGGCGGCGGGAAGGGCGACGATGCCGGCCGCGGTGACGACCTTGAACGCGACGCCGTAGGGCAGGAGGACGTCGAGGGCGACGATGGCGAGGGCCGGAAGAGGGAAGTAGAAGTAGAGAGCAGGGAAGCCGGCGTACCAGTCGTTGCTCCAGCCCATGATGCGACCCTGCGGGAGCAGCGTGTCCCGCAGGAACGCCGGGAGGAAGACGTGAGCCCCCATGTCGCCGCCGGTGGGCGTGTTGGCCCGCAGCATGAGGTCCGGCCGCATCACCACCAGGGCCACCAGCGTGCCCAGCCCGATGATGGTGAAGGCGACGGCGCGCCGGGAGGTGAGCATGGTCGGGTCGAGGCTACCGGGGAACGGGAACGAGCGTCAGTCGGCTGAGCGCCGCGCCATCTGCAGCAGCAGGGCGACGTCGACGTGCTTGCCGTCCTGGTTCCACCACCGGTTCTCACACCGATGACAGGAGCAGAACTCGACCTCGGTCCCGTCGGGGAGCTTCAACTCGATCTGGATGGCGTCGGCGGCACCGCACTCGGTGCAGGCGACCGTCTTCTGGTCTGTGCTCATAGGTCCTCGCAGTCTAGTGACTCTTGGTGGTCAATCACGCGCTCCCCGCGCTCAGAGTGTCCAGATCGTCGGCACGGCCCACGTACCGTGATCGCCGGCGCCCGTTCTCCCGCCAATAGGCGTACCAGTAGGGCCCGTGCGGGCAGCTCGTGCATGATGCCTTGCCGCACTTCACCAAGCGGCGCCGCAGCGTCACCCGGGGCCCGGAGGCGCCGGTGTCCACCCCGGACGCCTCGAGCCGGGCCTGGGTGAGCATCAGGAGCCGTCGCAGCTCGTGCTCATCCATCTCTTTGACAGCGTCGATGACGTCGCGATCGATCGCCACGTCAGGAACCCGGTTCCCGGCCCATCACGCGACTTCGAGCGACACCACTGGTGGTGCACTGGCCCTGCGATCGGCCAGCACCCATCCCACCGGGGGCGTGAACCGATCGGCGTGTTGTGCGCACAGCGGATGGCCCGCCCCGTTCACCCCGTCGTCCAGCCAGACCTGGGCCTGGGGGTAATCGAACGTCAGGAGGGCGGCTGCCTCCAGCCGGCACTTCGTACAACGCATGGCGTCGAACCTAGGGAGCACCCGGGGAAGGAACAAGGATTTCGCGGCCTTACGCGCCGATCGGCGCGTAAGACGGTTTTGTCATTCGATCACCGACCGTTGCGAGCCATCACCGAGAGGGGACGCCGATCGAGAAAGCGGCCGCCTCCGGGCTCTGGACCGTCCAGGCGGCCACGAACGGCGTCAAGGACTCCGCCACATAGGCAGTGGTCGGCTCGATGATGAACTGGCGCAACGAACCGGCCGGGAGATCGACCTTCTCGACAGGGCCGGCGCCGTCGGCTCCGAGTGCCCGCAAGCTGATCGTGGCCGCAGATGGGCCGGTGTTCATCAGCCACACCGATCGCAGGCCGTCGGCGGCCGCCCCGGCTCCCGGGAGCAGCCAGCGCTCCGCCGCCTCGGCCGCCCCCACGGTGGCCGCCAGGCCGCCCCCGCCGCGGGCAACGACCGCCGCCGCCACCGGGCGCTCGGCAGTCACCCGAGCACCGAACGTGCCCCCGACGGCGTCGGCCAGGTCGATCACCACCGGCTCGCCGGGTGAGACCTGGACCATGGCAGCACCATCGATCGGGCCTTCCGGTGTGAACAGGTCGATCTCGACCGCCGTGGCCTCGTCGTTCGGGTTGAACAACGCGATCGAGCCGGCGAGAGAACCTGCCCCCACGACCGGGAACTGCCACTCCGTCGCCAGCCCACTTCCCACCCACATCGCCTCGTCGTCTGAGTCGGAGGAGAAGAGCGCGGGCAGGACGATCCCTTCATCCCCCGCGACGACGATGGCCAGGGAGTCGCGGAGGCGCAGCGTCCCGCCCATGTCGATATCGGTCCAGGTGCGAGGCGACACCGTCACGGCCTCGAGCGCGGTCAGCGGCTCGGGCCCGAACTCGGAGGCGGCCGTCACCGACACCTTGGCGGTTTCGGGGAAGGGGTTGAAGAGGCGCAGCACCAGGGACTCTCCCTGGCGACTCGACCCGCCGACGAGGTACCAGACCTTGGGCACGGAGCCGATGCACGCATCGGCGATCAGGGTCGATGGGCCTTCGACCAGGACCCCGGCCGCCGTCGCCACCTCACTGAACTCGACGAAGCCCGGCACATGCCCCCGCAGAGCGACTTCCGCCACCTCCAGCAGGGAAGCACCGGGGCCCGGCAGATCGAGAGTCATCGAGTCGGCCTGGCCGCCCGGCTCGGGATTGGGGAACGTGGCCGCGGCGGCGGTCGGAACCGAGGCCACCAGGGCCAGCGACCCTTGCCGCTCGAAGCTCGACTCGAGCCATGGGCAGTACCACACCCCGGCAACCGGCGTGGCGGTCTCGGGCTGCTCGGGAGCGGTGGGGGGCGGCGGATCGGGAGGCCGCGGAGCCAGCGCCACCCCGGTGGCGCCGGCGGCGAGGAGGATGACGATCGCCAGCCGTCTCATCCGCGCCTCCTTCCCGCTCCCGCCACCGCCAACGCCACGAGCAGCGCGAGGTAGGCGAGCGCCGCCAGCGCCTCGTTGCGCATTCCGGGACGCCCGGAGAAAGATGCCTCCCCCGTTGCTGCACTCATCTCGTTGGCCCATCCGGCCTGTGCCCACCCGGCCGGGCCCCACCGTTGATCGGCCGCCTCGGCCACTCGCACCGCCTCGCCGGGAGCCCTCTCCCCTCGATAGGCAGGTCCGATCCAGTCCCACGGCTCGCCGGACGACGCCGCTGCTCGCACTGCCACTTCGTCGTTCACGAAGGCTGTTTCGTCGAGACCGGGAAGCGGGAGCAGGTCGAGCTGCCCCGCGAAGAACACGTCCAACACCGTTTCCTCGGCGAACACCACCCACTCGATGCCGAACCCGGCCAACGCCTCTCCGGCGCGGGCAGTTTCGCCCCCGACGATGGTCCGGAGCACTCCCTCGAGAGCGGCATCGGCCTGCCGCTCGACACCGAGATGGGCTTCCCACAGACCCGGAACGGGCGCCGACGTCACCCGGTAGGCAGTGCCGTCCAGCGACCTGGCCTCACCGGGCAACGAATCGGCCGACCCGATCAAGAGAACCCGCGACCGTGAGGGATGAGCGGCCGAAGCCGTCGTGAACTCGAGGAGGTCGCGGTACCGGTCGTCGGGGAGCCCGGCTCGCCCGGGAAGCACGAACGGCACTACGGCCACCGCTACGACCATGGCGGCGGCGGCTCCCGAACCGGCCACGGTGCGCCGCCATCCCGGGACGTCGAGCCGCCGGAAGACCTCGATGGCAGCTCCGGCAACGACGGCCGAGCCGACCGCCGCCGCCACCAGGCCGGCGAGCTCGACCTCGGTGCCCGACCCGAAGTCGCCACTCCGTGCCGCGCCGGCACCCGCCAGCGCCACCAGGCCGCCCCACCCTGCCACCCCCGACAGCAGCCTGTCGCCCGCCACCACGGCGCCGAGGACCGCCACCCCGAGAGCGGCGGCCCAGACCGGCGACGGCGACCAGAACGCAGGTTCCCCGGCCCGCACGTACTCGGGGGCGGAGATGACCCCGAGCCACGGGAACAGCAGGGGGAGAGCAGCCGCCGCCGTCACCGCTCCCCTGACGCCGGCACCCCACCGATCGCCGGTACCCACGATCATCCACAGCAGCAGGGCGACCGGAGCCACCACGACGGCTGCCGGCAGGAAGGCGGCGGTCAGCCCNNACCCACGGGAGCGGCCCCAGGGCCACCAGCGCCGTCCAGTGGGTCGTTGCACCGACGGCAGCAGCGGCCGGCCCCGCTACGTAGATGACGCCCGCCAGGTAGGCAGCGGCGGCCGACAGGCCGAAGCCGCGCAGCAGCCGGGCGACACCGAACGCTCCCGCCAGCAGTGCGACCACCGTCACCACGGTGGCCGTGAGCTCGGGTCGATCGAGCAGCAGCCGCTGGATCAGGGCCACAACTCCCACCGCCGGGCGGAGCGGCCAGAGCGTGCCGAGGCCGGCCGGGTTCCAGCCCCCGGCGTACGCCCCCAGGACATCCGACGCGTCGGCGGCCGGCGGTAGCGAGTAGCCGACCGCCGGCAGCCGCCCCGACCAGATGGACCGGGTGGCGAAGATGACGAGCGCCGCGGTGATGGCACCCCAGATGAACCCGGCGCTGCGGACGGCCGCCTGGCCGGTGGCGAGGAACCCGGCCAAGCCCCCGACCCGGCCCCGCAGCAACCTCTCCTGCAGCAGCTCGCTCGCCTCCACCCCCAGGGCTCGCAGGCGGGCCGACCCTCGCATCTGGTAGCGGAAGAGCTCCTCGTCTCCCGCNNGACGATGTTCCACCCCCAGGCCGCCGCCCACCGGAAGAGGGTCCAGCGACCCACCAACGGCACGATCATCGCTTCGACGAGGCCGAGCAGGAAAGCGAGCGGGAGGGCCCACAGCAGCGTGACGACGCTGTAGCTCTTGATCATCGCCCGGATGCGGCCCGCTTCCTCCTTCCACGGCGTCGTTCGGCGGCCGGGCGGAGGCGCCGGGACCAGTACCTCCGACGACGGCACCACGATGATGCGCGCCCCCCGCAACCGGGCCCGGAAGCAGAAGTCGATGCCGGCCGCCTCGGGTGCCAGGCGCGCATCCGGCCCGCGCAAGCCCGCCAGCAGGTCGCGTCTCACCAGGAGGGAGGTGGCCGAGGCGGCGGCCACATCCCGGATCACGTCGAACTGCGCCTGGTCGCGCTCGTCGTGCTCGATGCCGAGGTAGGGAACCGCGAAGACGTCGGTGGCGATCCCCACCGACACGAGGATCTCCGGATCGTCGAGGCGCAGCTCCTTCGAGCCGGCCACCGAAGCATCTACTCGCTGCGACTCGGATACGAGCGCTCCCAGGGCATCGGGGCGCGGCCTCACCTGCTCGTCGACGAACCACACGTAGGTGGTGTCGGCGGGGATGACATCGGAGAGCTCGCCGACGGCCCCGACCCACGGAAGGTCCTGATCCTCGGCCACGATGCGGGCGGCCGACCCGCCACCCACGATGATGGTGGTGGCCGATCCGTAGACTTGCCGGCCCAACGCGTCGAGCCCCTCACCGAGATCGGTGGGGTTGCGCACCAAGACGACCGTCACCACCCTGGGAACGGCGCCCCCGGCTCCGGGGTCCGCGAACATAGAGGGTCATTGTGGGGTCTCTGCATCGCCAGCCCAAAGAACCAAGCCATGTCACCCTCCTGAGCGGCGGGGTGGGCGGAGCCCGCCTGGCGCGCGGATTGACCGCCGTCTACGAGCGCGTGACCGTGATCGTCAACGTCGGTGACGACGAAGAGATCTACGGGGTGGCCGTGTCGCCCGACGTCGACACCGTCGTCTACACCCTGGCGAACATCGAAGGGCCCCACGGGTGGGGCATCCGGGACGACACCTTCACGGTGATGGAGACCCTGGCCGCCGCCGGGATCGACACCACGTTCCGGCTGGGCGATCGCGACCTGGCGAACTGCCTCGTCCGCACCCTCGCCCTGGCGGGCGGCGGGTCGCTGGCCGACACCACTGCCGCCGCCTGCGAGCGGCTGGGGGTGACGGCACACGTGCTGCCGGTGACCAACGACCGCCTTCGCACCATGGTGGGCACGGCCGAAGCCGGATGGCTCACGTTCCAGGAGTACTTCGTCGGGCGTCGGCACGCCGACACCGTCACAGAGCTCAGGTTCGAGGGGGCCGAGCTGGCCTCGCCGGCTCCGGGTGTGCTGGATGCCATCGCCGACGCCGACCTCGTCGTCGTCGGGCCCTCCAACCCGCCCCTGTCCATCTGGCCCATCCTCGCCGTTCCCGGAGTGCGGGAGGCGGTGGCCCGCCGCCACGTCGTCGCGGTGAGCCCCTTGATCAAGGGAAGGGCACTCAAGGGCCCGGCGGCCGACGTGCTGAAGCAGCTGGGGTATCCGCCCGGCTCGGCCGGGGTCGTCGCCGCCTACGACGGGCTCGTGGACACCCTCATCGTCGACGACGCCGACGCCGGGGAGGAGCCGGCCGGCGTGGAGGTGAGAGCCACCGACACCCGGATCGCCACAGCGGCGGCGGCCGCCCGGCTGGCACGCTGGCTGTGATGCAGGTCATCGGGCTCTCCGGGATCGCAGAGGTCGGGATCGGGGACGATGTCGCGGTCCTCATCTGGGAAGCCGCCGCCGGCCACGGGGGCCTGGTGGCGGGCGACGTGGTCGTCGTCACACACAAGATCGTGTCGAAGGCCGAGGGCGCCGTTGCCACGGTCCTCGACGATGCTCAGTACCGCGCCCTGGTCCTCGACCAGGCGGCCGCGGTGTTGCGGCGCCGGGGTGACCTCGTGATCACCGAGACCCCCCACGGGTTCGTGTGCGCCAACAGCGGCGTCGACCGCTCGAACGCGGCGCCAGGTACCGCCGTCCTCCTGCCGGTCGACCCCGACCGATCGGCCCACGCCATCCGCACCCGGCTGGCTCGGCTGGCGGGGTTCGGCGTCGGGGTGATCATCACCGACACGTTCGGACGCGCCTGGCGGCGGGGCCTCGTCGACGTCGCCATCGGTGTCTCGGGGGTGACGGCCGTGCGCGACCTGCGGGGAACGCCCGATGCCGCCGGCCGCGTGCTGGAAGCCACCGAGGTGGCGGTGGCCGACGAGGTGGCGGCCGCCGCCGACCTCGTCATGGGGAAGGCCGACGACATCCCCGCGGCCATCGTGCGCGGGCTGGAGCTGGCGGGCGACGGGCGAGGGACCGACCTCGTCCGCCACCCCGACGACGACCTCTTTCGCTGAATGCCCGAGCTCCCCGACATCGAGGCCTACCTGGCAGCGCTGCGCCCGCGTGTGGTGGGGGAGGAGCTGGTCGGTGTCCGGGTCTCGTCGATCTCTCTCCTGAAGACGTTCGACCCTCCGCTGGAAGCGGCCGTCGGATCGCGGGTCACCGGCCTGCGTCGCCTCGGCAAGCGCATCGTCTTCGAGCTCGAAGGCGAGCTGTTCCTCGTCCTCCATCTGATGGTGGCCGGGCGACTGCTGTGGAAGGATCCGGGTTCGAAGATCCCCGGCAAGATCGGGCAGGCGGCCTTCGACTTCCCCAAGGGGACCCTGGTCCTCACCGAGGCCGGCACCAAGAAGCGAGCATCCCTTCACCTCGAGAGCTCCGAGGAGGGGGTAGGCAGCCACGACCGGGGAGGGATCGAGGTGGCCGACTCCTCGTTCGATGAGTTCGCTCGCCGCCTGCGCTCGGAGCGCCACACCCTCAAGCGATCACTGACCGACCCGCGCCTGTTCGCCGGCATCGGGGGTGCGTACTCCGACGAGATCCTGCATCGGGCCCGCATGTCCCCGCTCGCCCGCAGCGACCAGCTGGCCGACGACGACGTCCGCCGCCTGTACGAGGCGGCTGGCGCGGTACTGGCGGAGTGGACCGATCGGCTGGTGGCGGAGGCGGAAGAAGCGTTCCCCACCGGGGTGACCGCCTTCCGGCCCGACATGGCCGTGCACGGTCGGTACGGGGAGCCGTGCCCGGAGTGCGGGTCCCNNCGCTATGCCGCCAACGAGACCAACTACTGCGCCACCTGCCAGACGGCCGGCAAGCTCCTGGCCGACAGAGCGTTGTCGCGGCTCCTCAAGGACGACTGGCCGCGATCACTCGACGAGCTGTAAGGGCCTAGGGCCGGCGGCTCTTCATCCACTCGACGGTGAGGCGCAGGCCCGTTTCCAGGTCGGTGAACGGCTCCCAGCCCAATAGCTTGCGAGCACGGGAGGCGTCGAGGGCCGAGCGGGGAACGTCGCCCGGGCGCTCCGGGCCGAAGACCGGCTCGCCCCGGTAGCCGGTGAGAGCGGCCAGGGCGCGGTACAGCTCGAGGACCGACGTCTCGATACCGGTCCCGATGTTGAGCAGGCGCCCCGATCCTCGCTCGGCCGCCCGCACGATGGCATCCACCACGTCCTCGACGTAGGTGTAGTCGCGGGTCACCGACCCGTCACCATTGATCACCGGCTGTCGGCGATGGAGCATCTGCTCGGTGAAGATGGCGACGACGCCGGCTTCCCCATGGGGGTCCTGGCGGGGCCCGTAGATGTTGGCGGGGGCGATGCTGACGAAGTCGAGGCCGTACTCCGAATCGAAATGCTTGAGATACTCGAACGCCAGCTTCTTCGAGATGCCGTACGGTGACTCGGGAGCCTGCTTCGCTCTCTCGGTTGCCGGAACCGGGGCCCCGGAGCCGTACAGGGCGCCGCCCGTCGTCACGTTGACCACCCTGGTCGCCCCGGCCGCCAGGGATGCCGACAACACGTTGACGGTTCCCACTACGTTGATGTCGGCATCGATGACCGGGTCCTCGACCGACAGGCCGACGCTGGCCTGGGCGGCCAGATGGAAGACCACCTCCGGGTGGTAGCGAGCGAACACCTGCCCCAGCTCCCGATCCCTGATGTCCAGCTGGTGGAACACCAACCGATGGGTACCGCGGGCCTGGGCCAGGTTGTCGAGGTGGCCGGTGGAGAGGTCGTCCACGACCAGCACTTCGCACTCCTCGTCCACGAGGCGGTCGACGAGGTGGGAGCCCACGAAGCCTGCACCGCCCGTGACGACGGCCCGCCCGATCATCGCGGAGGAGTGACCGTGACGGACCCCGGAGGGAGCCGCGTCCCGGGCGCCAGGCGGACGCCTCCCTGGAGCTCGCAGCCCTCCCCCACCACGCAGTTCTCACCGATCAGCGAGAAGCCTCTCACCACGGCAGATGGCTCGACCACGCTCCCCCAGCCGATGACGGCCTGCGAGACCATGGCCCCTGCCTGCACGACGGCGCCGCCGAGGATCATCGCTTCGTCGATGACGGCACCTTCCTCGACCGTGGCTCCCGGGCCCACCCACGACCACGCCCCACGGCGTTCCCCGGCCACTGTGGCGGTGGCATCAGCGATGTGGCCCCGGGCCGGGGCGAGGCGCGTTCGACCCCCGAGCAGCGCATCGTGGGACTCGAGGAGCAGCTCCGGCGTCCCGATGTCGAGCCACGACCCCTCCACGATCTCGGCCCCGAGCTCTTTCCGCTCGGCGAGCTCGGGGAACACCCGCCGCTCGAATGACAAGGGGCCCCGGTCGTAGCCGTCGAGCACCCGCCGCTCCATCAGGTAGATCCCGGCGTTGACGGTGTCGGCCGGGGCCGTGCCCGGTGCCGGCTTCTCCACGAACCGCTCCACCATGCCGGCATCGTCCGTCACGACGACCCCGTAGGCGCTGGGGTCGGGGACCCGCGCCAGCGCCAGCACGATCCCCGCTTCCGGAGCATCGGCAACGAAGTCGGCGAGAGGCACATCGAAGACGACGTCCCCGTTGAGCACGAGGAACCTGTCGTCGAGCTCATCGGCGATCAGCGTGATGGGACCCGCCGTGTCCATCGGCTCCGTCTCGATCGACACCGACAGCTGCGGGGGGCCGGACCAGCCGGCGGCGTACTCCTGCCAGGCCGAGGCGTGATCCTGCGACACCGCCAGCCAGGCGTGCGTGACGCCGATGTCGGCGAGTCGCTGCANNGCCGTGAGCGGCCACAGCCTGGTGCCCCGGCCGCCGACGAGCAGCACGGCATGGCGAACTCTCATGCAGCCTCAGCCGAGCCGATCTCCCCGAGGAAGGCGGCGATGCGTTCGACGGCGTCGGCGGCGGCGGCCTCGTGATAGGCATCGCAGTCGATGTCCCAGAAGCCGGCGTCGGCGCCTCCGTAGAACACCCACGTCGCCCCCGGGAGGTCGAGCGAGCGGGCGGCGGTGGCGGCATCCCCGTCGGCGCCGTAGAGGCCGAGCACAGGTCTGCTGGTAGCCGGGGGGACCGTGTCGAGACACACCAGGCTGTGAGCGTCACCGATGCCGTGGGCGGAGTCGTCGGCGAGGAGCACCACACCGATGCGGGTGGCGTCCGCCCACGGGGTGCCGGGGGCCTCCAGCCAGCGCATGATGTCTCCGACATCGCCCGGCCGATGGGGTTCGAATCCCACTGCCGCGATCCCGCGACGGGCGAGACGGCGGGACAGGTCCTTGACCCCCGCCCCCACCGGCCCCAGGAGCACCGCCACCGGGAAGGCGCCCGACACGTCGGGGCGGGCGAGGTAGCCCTCGTGGATGCGAGTGCGGGCGGCGAAGCTCGTCGACCCGTAGAGGATCACGAACGACCCCTCTCCGGGAAGAACGCTCATGGGTCTCGCCTCATGGCGAGCACGGTAGCCATCCGGTGCACCTCGTTGGTGCTGACGATGTGCCGGCCGTCCGGGGTGGCGACGACCAGGCCCCCGTCGTCGGCGATGTCGACCGCCGTGCCGGCCCCCCCTTCCCAGACGACGCGCTCGCCGATCGTGACGCACCGCTCCCGGAACTCGGCCCGCCCCCA
>JABAOD010001563.1_pt6 | contig 13533 bp, 13 predicted proteins | sample 7062151 | NCBI WGS metagenome assembly JABAOD01 (sample SAMN14538626, study PRJNA623070) | marine sediment metagenome | biome: marine biome [ENVO:00000428]; feature: marine pelagic biome [ENVO:01000023]; material: deep marine sediment [ENVO:00002113] | place: India: Gulf of Khambhat ...
ATGCCCGCCGCGGCCGGAGGCGCTGCTCCATGGAATCCTCACTTTGCATGAAAAAGTCAAGGCAGAGAGACCCCTGAGCGATGAATACCACCGCTGAAAAGCCGGTCGACGAACCCGGCGAGGCAGGTGGGGCAGGCTCCAAGCGCCTCGGATGGATCTACCCTGGAGGCCATCCCCATGCCCAGTGATAGGACACAGATCTTTACAACACCCGAAGGCCGAGCCAAAGTCATGGCCGCCTACGAGGTCATGCTCAGCCTTTGGCCAGCGCCGCACCAATCATTCGATATCCAGACCCGATATGGCAATACGCATTTCAACGCCGGTGGGCCGGAGGACGCCCCTCCGCTCGTGCTTCTGCACGCCGCGGGACTTAGTTCAATGGCAGGGTTGGCCAATATTGGCGCGCTGAGCCAGAATCATCGCGAGTATGCCGTCGATATCATCGGCGACACAGGGAAAAGCAGGGTCAATCGGTTGCTGAAGAGCGTCTCAGATCATGCCGAGTGGTTGAAGGACGTTTTTGATGGGCTTTCCCTCGAACGCACCCACCTTATCGGTCAGGCACTGATCATGAGCCAACCAGAGCTCGTAAATGCACGCATGTTGAAGTTCGCATCGCATTGGAGCCAGGATCGTCTTCCCTGAGCTGAAGGTGGCCGGTCCACTGCGCGCAAAGCATGTCGGGGAGGGATCACTAGGGACTGATCGATGGCAACCGTCTTCATGAAATGGCTTGAGACCACGCCCGGAGACTATGATCGGGGGATTCAACTTCTGACGTGGGGTCGCCTGCAGATCATCAAGGAACGCATTGCCTCCGAGTGCCTTCAGCCGGATGAGGAAACCGGCATCCGGGTGCTCGAGATCGGCTGTGGCACTGGCAGCCTGGCGATCCTGATGGCGCAGCGCGGCGCGCATGTGACGGGGATCGACGCTTCGCAGAGGATGCTGGCCGAGGCGGAGCGGAAGGTGAAGGCGGCTGGGCTGGAGGACGCCGTTGAGCTTCACCAGTTGGATGTGACGGAGTTGACTGGACGGTTCGAGGCCGAAAGCTTTGACGTGGTCGTCAGCACGCTGGTCTTCAGCGAGCTCCCGCCGGAGGTCCAGCGCTACGCCTTGCGCGAAGCGGCCCGCCTCCTCAAGGCCGACGGGCGACTGCTGATCGCCGACGAAATGCTGCCCGAAGGCCGCCTGGCGCGCGCCGTCTACTGGTCAGTGCGCCTGCCCCTGGTGCTCCTGACCTGGCTTCTCACCCGAACTGCGACGGCGCCCCTCCGAGATTTCAATCAGACTCTGCGCAAGGCGGGTTTCGCCCACAGCTTGATCGAGTCCCACTTGGGGGGGAGCCTGCAGCTGGTCAGCGCCCGTCTATCCACCGTCCCTGAGACAACCCAACGTCTGTGGGCAACCTGCCCTCGGCTCCGTCACCGGGTCACCCTCAAGACCCTGGTGCTTGACTTCTGGAGCTACACCAATCGCATGCTCCCGCCCTATGCAAAGCATCCCACCGGACTGTATCGAATCGGCTATCCGGACCGGAGGTCCCCGGTGCTCGTCACGGGCAACTACGATCTGACGGTCCGTCGTCTGGTCCGCGCGGTGGATGGCAGGGTGGACTGCTGGCTGGTGGTGTCGAACAGCCGCGGCATCAACGTCTGGTGCGCGGCCGGAGGGGGTTACTTCACCGCTGGGGACGTGATTTCAGCCATACGAACCAGCGGCGTCATGGAAGTCGTCGATCATCATGCTTTGATACTGCCTCAACTGTGCGCCAATGGGGTGGATGGCTGGAGGATCCGGCGAGAGACCGGTTGGGGCGTCCACTGGGGGCCCGTACGGGCGGGCGACATTCCGCTCTACCTGTCGACGGGTCGCAAGAAGACCGATGCGATGCGTCATGTTCTGTTTCCACTGAAGGATCGACTCGAAATGACAACGGCCGTCCTGTTCTTCTACGCGGCCATTCTGGGAGTGGCCGGGGCGCTCTTTTGGCGCCCCTATGCTCTGACCGTTCTGGCCCTAACGGCACTCATAAGCTACGTCTACGGCGTTTTTCTCCCCTGGCTGCCGGGGCGCGATGGGCTAGCCAAGGGGATTACACTGGCCGGTCTCACGCTACTTGGGTTGTGGGGGTGGTCATACGGCTGGGGACAGTTGCCGCCTCTCGCTCTGTTCAACTGGTCCCTGGGATTGGGATTGCTGGCTTTCCTGGTTGGAGGGGAGTTTCAAGGCATGAGTCCCCTGATGCGCGGTGAACAGGCCAACTGGAGTCTTATGAGCCTGGCAGGCCTTGCCACCCTGGCTGTCTACGGTGCGGGCCGGCTGCTGTTCCGAGGCTGAGAGATGGGCCTGAGAGACCTCCTGGCTGCCGAGTGGAAGAATGCCAGGCAGCTACGTTATCTACAGATCCAGTTTGATCCGACCCGATGTATCGGCACCTGGCAGTGCTACGAAGTCTGCCCTCTTGGTCGTTGGGTCCCCGACTATGAGAATCGAGTGGTCCTTCTGCGCGATCAGCCTCCGTGCGTCGCCTGTGGGGCTTGTGTTTTGCAGTGCCCGGAGAACGCCATTCGATTGACGGTCAGCTAGAGTCGGTACTCGCCCTCCCGGGGATCGTCTGCGCTCCGGGCATTGGGATGCAGGCAGCCTGGGATTCGGATGACACGGTTCGAAACGGGAGCTTCCAGCGGCCGAGGAGGTGCTCGAGGGCTCATGCGCGCGCTCGACTGAGGAGAGCGGTTTCAGGCCACGAGGCTTGAACCAAACAACGGGTCGATAGCCTCGCACTTCAGTTGAAATCGCTGGGGCTGGAGCGCATGAGCCAGGCTGGGGATAGGAACGCAGCGCTACCATGTTGCCTGAAGGACAGCGGCGGAGTCCCAAGCCGCACGTTCGATCGAACTCGCATATGCCAACGTTGTTATTGGATGCTGTGGGTGGGGAGGAACGGCGGGCGCTCGCCCTGGCCGATTGGGCGCTCTGCAGCCGGAGGAAGCTCATGGAGTTGATCAAGCCTGCTTGGATGGCGTGTTGGGACGGGATGCATCCCAATGCTGCAGCTTGATCACTCGAGTCTGAATGTCTCTGAACTCGCGGCGGCACAAAGCTGCCTCGAAAGGCAACTCGGCTTCCGCCTCTCAGTTACGAGAACGGCCCCACGTAGCCACGGGCGGATATTCCTTGATCGAGGCTACATTGAGGTGGCGGCCTCGGCCGAATTACCAAGAGGGTTGCCTCGAGCCGCGTCGTTGCTTTCGTGGGGTGGATACTTCTTTCGAGTCGAGGCTATCGAAGCCTTCGTTGAAGCCGCAAGCGAACGGGGAGTCGAGGTGAGCGCCCCGAGTGTATATACCGGGCACGATGGTGAGTGGTTGGACGTCCTGATCGGCCATCCCACTTGGCGGGACCTCTTCCCGATCATCGTCCAAAGGATCTCTCCCCCTGAAATCGCGGCTGACTGGCCTCCTCCTTTGCGTGACGAGCACCCCAACGGCGCCCGAACCTTGGCCTCCGTCTACCTCATGACGGAAACCCGTAACGAAGCCGAAGGCCTGCTGGAGGGGCTTTCTAGGCTGATGGGTCTCAATGCCAGGGCTTCGGTCTGGCGAGCAAATGCGTTCCTCCAAGCGACGGAGTCTTCCATCGACCTCCCTGGAAGCAGGAAGGTCTTGATTGGAACCCCCTCCGCTGAGGGTAAGGCAAGGGCCTGGTTGAGGCGGAATGGCCCCGGGCTGTTTTCGGTGGCCTTTGGCACGCCGGACTTAGGAGACGTCCAGGGCTTTCTGGAGAAGCGGGCCGTACCTTTTGTCGAAAGGGGGCGAGACGGGTCTCACGGGAAGGGCGGCATGGTCTGGGTTGAGCCGTTCGGAGACTCGAACGTTTTCATGAGTTTCACACAGACCGAATGAGTTCCGATCGAGGGGAGAAAGGGCAGGACGGCCATGGGTGGCCACGCAAGAGGCTCCCCGGGCTGCGCGGGCCGCAAGGCGGGGTTGCCTGGAGAGGATGGGCTTCCGCCATGAATCAAGGAGAGATGTGAAATGAGAACCCTCAGCCCCAAGCAGCTTTCAATCCTTCTGGCCCACGGCCTGGTTGGATGGGCGCTGTGCGGCGCCATCATGGGCCTGGGTATGGCGCTCACGACACTGCAAAACACCCTCATCGCGCATGCGGCCGGAGCCCCCATCATCTTCGCCGGCGTTTCCTGGGTCTACTTCTCAAGGTTCAGGTACACCACGCCCTTTCAGACGGCGATCTCCTTCCTGCTGATTGTGGTGTTCATGGACTTCTTCCTGGTGGCGCTGGTCATCAACCGCAGCCTGGAGATGTTTGCGAGCCTCCTGGGGACCTGGATACCCTTCGCACTGCTCAGCCTCTCGACCTACCTCACCGGCCTTTATGTCGAGGCTCGGGCCGCGAGGACCCTGACGGTGTGAGGCCTACTGGAGAAGCCTTGCAGTGTTGGAGCCCTGGCCAGACATGAATGGGGCAGAGGCTGCAGGCCTCAAAGCTCAATCCGAGCCATGCTGGGTGCGTCCGTTTGAATGGAGTCCGACTTGGTGGACAGCCTCCTGAAGACCAAACTCAACCTTCCTCCGGTTCGAACCGAGTGGGTGGCTCGACCGCGTCTCAGCGAGGCGCTGAACGACGGGCTGAGGCGCAAGCTGACCCTGGTGGCCGCGCCGGCTGGCTACGGCAAGACCACGCTTTTGAGCGCCTGGGTGAGAGAGAGCGGGGGGCGCGCAGCCTGGTTGTCTCTGGATCGAGGCGATAACGACCTGGCGCGCTTTCTGACCTACCTGGTGGCTGCGCTGCAGAAGGTGGAGTCTGATGTTGGGGTTGGAGTGCTGGCCCCCCTGCAGTCCCCCCAACCTTCCCCGATCGAGGCGGTCCTGACGCTGCTGATCAACGACCTGGCGGCCGTGGCAGAGCCGGTGGTGGTCATCCTGGACGATTACCACCTGATCGAGGCGGCACCGATCCACACTGCGCTTGGCTTCCTGCTGGAACACCTGCCGGCTGGGGTGCATCTGATCATGGCTGCCCGGGCGGACCCGCCGCTGCCGCTGGCGAGGCTGCGCGGCCGGGGACAGCTTGTCGAACTGCGGGAGGCGGACTTGCGCTTCACGCCCGCTGAAGCCGGCGATTTTCTCGCGCAAACCATGGGCTTCCGGCTGGGGAAGGAACTCGTCGCCAAGCTGACCACCCGCACCGAAGGGTGGATCGCCGGACTGCAGCTCGCAGCCGTCTCAATGAAGGGCCGGGAGGATACGCAGGCCTTCGTGGAGGCCTTCTCGGGCACACACGAATATATCGTCGACTACCTTGCCGAAGAGGTGCTCAAGCGGCAGTCCGAGGCGACCCGCAGCTTCCTGTTGCAGACCTCGATCCTCGATCGCTTGAACGGACCCCTGTGTGCGGCGGTGGCGGAGCGGGACGACGCGCAAGCCATCCTTGAGAGGCTGTGGGAGAAGCATTTGTTTCTGCTGTCTTTGGACGACGAGCGGCGCTGGTACCGCTACCACAACCTGTTCGCCGACATGCTGCGCAAGCGGCTGACCCAGGAGCGCGCGCAGATCATCCCGAGCCTTCATGCTCGCGCCGCGGCCTGGTACGAGCGCAACGGTCAAGTCTCCGAGGCGATCGATCATGCCCTCCAGGCGGAGGATTACGATCACGCAATCGCCATGGTCGAACGCGTGGCCCAGGAGACGCTGATCCGCACGGAATTCGTGACTTTCTTGAAATGGGCCGCCGCCCTGCCCGAGGAGCTGGTGCGCGCCCGCCCGCGCCTGTGCGTCTACTACGCCTCGGCGCTGATCTTCAGCGGACGCGAGGTTGAGATGGCGCAGTCGCTGTTGCAGGATGCCGCCCGGAGCGACGAGTCGGACAGCCTCCGCGCCGAAGTGGCCTTCTTCCAGGCGGTCATCGCCATGCTTCGGGGGGATGTCGAGGCCTCCATCGTGCAATCGGAGCACGCGCTCGAATTGCTGGCCGAAGACCAGCCTTTCCTGCGCAGCCTGGTGATCAGCCATCTGGGCGTCGGCTACATTTCGAGCGGGGACGTCGAGGCCGCCAGCGCGATTTTCGCCGAGGCGGCCGAGATGGGTGAGCGCTCTGGCAGCTATCTGTCAAGCGTCATGGCCATCCGGCGTCTCGCCGAGATGAGCATCCTCAAGGGGGAGCTCCGCGGGGCCTGGGCGCTGTGCGAGCGCGGGCTGCGCATCGCAGCGGGCGGACAGGGCAAACCACTGCCGGTAGCGGGACTTATCAAGACGGTGCAGGGGGATCTGCTGCGTGAATGGAATGATCTGGAAGCGGCGCGCGAGCATCTGGAAGCTGGCCTTGAGCTTGTGCTGCAGTGGTCGGAACTGATGGCCATCGACGATTACATTGCGCTGGCGCGCGTCCGGCAATCCCAGGGCGACGCTCGAGGCGCCTCGGAGGCCATGACCACGGCCGAGCAGATCGCCCGGGAGTCCGACGCCAGCCGCGTCGCCCCTATTCTCGTGAGCCTGCACCGGCCTCGCTTGTGGATCACTCAAGGGAACCTGCAGGCCGCGGCCCGTTGGGCGGCTGAACGGCTCCCCATCGAACAGCTGCTGACCGCCCAAGGGTACGATACTGCCTTCTACCATCACATCAAGGAGCTCGAAGGCCTCACCTTGGCCCGCCTGCATCTCGCCCAGGGAGAGCCGGGGCGCGCGCTGGCGATCCTCGAACCGCTTTACGAAGCGGCCGAGAGCCTGGGGCGGGGAGGCAGCTCGATCGAGATGCTGGTGCTCCAGGCTTTGTCCCTAAAAGCTCAGGGTGATCTCAAGGGGGCGCTGAAGGCGTTGGAGGCGGCGCTGCGGCGCGCGGAGCCGCAGGGGTACGTGCGCCTCTTCCTCGACGGGGGTGAGCCGATGCGAGCCCTTCTCACCAGCCTGGTGGAGGCGGCCGGTCGCCGCGATAGGTCGGGAGACCCGGCCTTACCCTTGGCGTACATGCAGAAGCTGCTGGCAGGGCTGCAGGCGGAGCGGATCGCCAGGAAAGTCGATCCGCCGGCGAGTCCTCGCCAACTGACCGAAGCCCTCAGCGATCGAGAGCTCGAAGTGTTGCGTCTCCTGGTGACTCATCTGACCAGCCGCGAAATCGCGGAGGAGCTGTACATCTCTGTTAACACGGTGCGATTCCACACCAAGAACATTTACGGCAAGCTTGGAGTCCATCGACGCGCCGACGCCGTGGAGCGCGCCCGGGAACTGGGACTCCTCTAGACGCTGGGGCTGGCCCCACAACCCACCGAAAGGTTCCGCCCACCTTGCGGGAATCTGAGCCGCCCCGACCTGCAGTCAACGGGGTGTGGTTGGGGAGGCCGGCGCGGGCGCAGGCCGCAGCCTCTGTGTGGCGCCCAGGGTGGAGGGCCATCCAGACTACCTACCTGAACCACCCAGCCTGGGTAGTGACAAGCCGCCCAGTGAGCGGCTTTACTTGATGCAAAACAACCCAGCAGCCGCCGAATGAAACAACTGGCGCCACGGGCATTTCATGGATAGGCAGCGAGTGAGGCCTGCACCCTATGATCGAAAACCGGGAAGTGGAGAAGCCAACCATCTATCAGCTAAAGGTTCAGGGCAGACTGCGTGAGAGCTGGTCCGAGTGGTTCAACGGCATGTCCATCCAATTTGTGATCGAGGCCGACGGGTCACCCGTCACAACTCTCATGGGCCCGGTTGTCGATCAAACGGCTCTGCACGGTCTGTTGCACAAGATACGCGACCTGGGTTTGCCGCTGCTATCCCTGAGTCGAGTACAGATTGAGCAACAGCCACCCAGAAACAGGGATGAGACCCGGGCAGGCCAGGATCCTGAGCGGTAGGACCCTGGCCGAGCTGGCTAGAAGTGCCACCCGCAGCCTTCGGCTCAAAACGGCCAGAGCGCAGTAGACGGGCTGACCCTGGAAGGCGTGATCGGATGAATTCCAAAATTGCAGTTCTGACGGAAAGGCTTAAGGATGAAAGGAGTAAGAGGGTCGTTTTCGTCTCCCATTGCATCTTGAATGAGAACGTCAGATATCAAGGTGGGGGCTTTCGCCCGGGATGTATCGACGAGATCGTGGATGAGCTGCAGCGTCAGGGGGTTGGGATCGCTCAGATGACGTGCCCGGAGAGGAAGGCATGGGGTGGGGTGCTGCGAAGGTATATGTGGCTGCCGCTCGGCTCGAAGGGGACGTGGTTGTACAGGCTGAGAGGCACCTTTCTGCCCCTTTTCACCTGGCACACGAGGCGGATCAATAGAAAGATCGCTCGTGAGGTTGCGGCCGAAATCCAGGATTACATCCAATCGGGGTTTGAAGTACTCGGCATCCTGGGCATCAAGGCCTCTCCCAGCTGCGGCCTGACGAGAGTGCTTGACCTGAAGCGGTCGATTGAATTCGTGGCGTGCACCAGTTTGGATGCGCTTGATCGAGAAACCCTGAACGAGTTTGGGGTCAAGAACCTTCTCGTTGATGGGGAGGGCTTCTTGATTCAGGCTTTGAAGGACGAATTGAGAAGAAAGAATCTTTCCGTGAAGTTCTACGAGCATGATTTCCTGGCAGAGATGCGGGGTGAAACGATCGCCCTGGAACTCTGAGCGCCGGGTATTCGATCAATGAAGCTATTCCCCCAGACCCTCAATGAAGGTGACACAGCGCCAGAGCTTCACGAACGAAATCGATCACGGCCGTTGCCCCGCAAGGTGCACCGTCCATGAACACGAAGTCGAGCCGACCAGGCGAGGAGGGTGTCGACATGATCAATCAGCAGGAAAAATGGCTCAGGGCGTACCTCTATCTGTTTGGACTGGGCAATGTGGTCCTTCATCCGGTGCTCCCCTTTCTATTTCAAGAAGCCTTCTTCTGGACGCCGCGAAACCGCCCGTATGAATTCATGATCGGAGGCATCTACATTGCGATGGGGATCATCATGATCCTGGCTGCCAACGCGCCAAGAAAGCACAAGCTGTTTGTGGATTTCATCATCCTGGGCAATTTCCTACATGCCGCGGTCATGATCGTGTTTGGCATCCTGGAACAGCCCGCGCACCTGTATGGAGACGTGCTCTGGATCAGCGCACTGTGGGTGCTTCCACTGGTCTTTTATCCGTGGGGAGCGGGCAAGCTCTTGAGGCCGGCCTGACCCCTCTGGGACCCCAGGAGAGGATTGGAGGTGACCGGACAAGTCCGTACGTTTGCCGAGATAGGGGAAGAGGAGCGGCCCCTGGCGGGCGGGAAAGGCGGCACGCTGGCGCGGCTCCACCAGGCGCATTACCCGGTCCCGGATGGATTTGTCATCCTACCCTCCGCGTTTGCAGGTGACCGGCTCTTGCCGGAGGCATGGGCGCAGGTGCAGACACGCCTGGCCTCTTTGCGCAGAACTGGCGACGGCCGCGTTAGGTTTGCCGTCCGCTCTTCTGCCCTGGCGGAGGATTCAGCGCAAGCGAGCTTTGCCGGCGAGTTTGAGACGGTTCTTGAGGCTGGCAGCGATGACGAAGTCCGACAGGCTGTCCAGATCGTGCGCCGCTCACGGCGGAGCGAGCGGGCGCAGGCGTACAGTCGGGCCAAGGGGGTGCCATCTGAAGAAATCGCCGTCGTGGTCCAGCAGATGGTGCCGGCGGATATTTCGGGGGTGCTGTTCACCGCGGATCCAGTCAGCGGCAGCCGGATGGCCATGACGGGCAACTTCGTCCACGGGCTGGGCGACCGACTGGTTGCGGGCGAGGCCACCGGGGAGGCGTTTACGCTTGAGCGACCAAACGGTCGGTTTGCGGGGCCCGCGGAGCTGAAGCGTTTTGCCCGCAGCCTGTACAGGCTGGCCGGCCGCCTGGAAGAGGAACTCGAAGGCCCGCAAGACATCGAGTGGGCCATCGCCGGAGGCAAGCTGTACCTGCTTCAATCCCGACCGATCACGACGCTGGTCGGGTACAACCCCGCCAGCGGGGAATGGAACGATAGCCTGACGGGCGAATTCCTGTGGTCGAACGTCAATTTTGGCGAAGCCGTCACGGAGGTGATGACGCCGCTCAGCTGGACGGTGCTGCAGCTCATATTTGGAGAGTGGGTGGTCCTCCCGGGATATAGCACGGCCGGCAACATCGGCGGTCGACCCTACCTCAACATAAGCCTTTTCGCTTCGGTGTTCTACGCCCTGGGCAAGGGACGCCAGGATCTGCTCGAGACCTTGGAAGGCGTGCTCTACATGCATCTTCCGGAAGGGATGCAGATCCCGGTCATTCCGCTATCGAAATGGTCCCTTCCGTCCATTCTCACTGCCCTGATGCGAACGCGCCTAAGGGAGTGGAGAGGGCTGAAGGATCTCCCGGCGTATCTGGCCTCCAATCCGGCAAGGTGCCNNGTGCAGCAGCCTGCGACAGCGGATCCAGAAGGCCGGGACAAAGGCCGAGCTCGTCAGGCTGTGGCAGGGGGCGCTTCGGCCGCATGTCACCGGCAGCCTGTGGAACGTGATGGGCAGCGTCTCGGCCTCCACGGCCTACACGCTGGGGCTACGCCGGGAGCTGAACGAACTCGTGGGGCCCGATGATGCGCATGTGCTGATCTCGAACCTGAGCGACCGATCAGGTCTGCTAGCCATCCTCGGACCGGTGGTCGGGATCGCCAGGCTCGAGGATGGCCGGATGGGACGTGAAGCGTATCTGGAGCAATATGGTCACCGGGGAGCGCATGAGTTCGAACTTTCCATCCCGCGTCCGGCGGAGGAGCCCAAATGGGTCGACGAACAACTCGCGCGCTTCAGGGAGTTCCCGGTGGACGTCGAGGCGTTGCTGGCCAACCAACGGGCCGGGTTCGACGCCGCCTGGGAGCGCTTCCGGGCGCGCTACCCCCGGAAGGCGAAAGCCGTCCGACGCCGGATTGACGAGGCGGCCCGGCGTGCGCGATTGCGTGAATCCGCCCGTTCGGAATACGTACGCGATCGCTGGATGGTCCGTGCTTTCGCCTTGCGTGCCGGGGAATTAACCGGCTTGGGGAACGATATCTTCTTTCTGACCATCAACGAAGTGCTGGACGTGCTGGCTGGGGATGAGAAGGCCGTCCCCTTCGTCCCTGCGCGGAAGCAAACCTACGCGAGCTACAGGGCACTGCCGTCCTATCCATCCATTATTCGCGGCCGGTTCGACCCCTTCCAGTGGGCTGCCGACCCCAAGCGGCGGAGCGACCTCTTTGACGCTCGCGCCCCTCTTCCCGAGATAGACACCGAGGTCGGCGATGCCGATATCATCACCGGTTCACCGGGAGCCGCCGGCCTGGTTGAGGCGGTGGTCCGGCGGCTGGATCGGCCGGAGGACGGCGACCAGCTGCAGGAAGGCGAGGTCCTGGTCGCCATGCAGACCGACATCGCCTGGACGCTGCTCTTCCCACGGGCGGCCGCCATCGTCACCGATGTCGGAGCGCCGCTCTCCCACGCGGCCATCGTCGCTCGCGAGCTGGGCATCCCCGCCGTGGTCGGTTGTGGGGACGCCACCATGCGCCTGGAGACGGGGGATCGGGTGCTTGTGGATGGCGCACGCGGGGTTGTGAAGATTCTCGAGCCTGCCTGATTTGCGCTAGGGCAGCCGGGAGGAGGAACGATGCGAGCGTTCAACTTTGAGATCGAGTCGGAGGTGGCCGCCTCTCCTGAGGAGGTCTGGCGTCACTCTACGGACATGCGCACCGTCAACCTCGAGCTTCGACCCTTGGTTCGCATGACCTATCCACGGCGGCACGAGGACCTGAGAGCCTCGACGAGGCTTCTGGGGCGGCCTCTCTTTCGGAGCTGGGTCCTGCTCTTCGGCCTTGTGCCGTTGGATCATTATGACGTCACCTTTCTGGAATTTGAACCCGGACATCGCTTCTTGGAGCGGTCTCCCACCCTCACCCATCGTCTATGGCAGCACGAGCGCCTGATCGAATCCTCACCCGTGGGTTCGCGTGTCACGGATCGGCTGGTCTTCTCCCCGCGCCTTCCTTGGCTGGGAACGCTTCACCGCGTTTTCGTCAGGACCCTCTTCACCTTGCGGCACAAGAACCTTCGCAGGCTTTTTGGCGGCCCCCAAGCACAGGTGAAGCTAGGGACCCCCGGCCGTTCAGCAGGAACCTAGTGAAATGGATCAGCGGGGATCTCCAGGAGGGGTGGATCAAGTGTACAGATTCATTTTCTGGCAGAGATGGCTGTTTGTCATTGCTCTCGTGGTCTCTGTCTTTGGAGCGGTGCTGGCCTTCTTTGGTGGAACCGCGCTCTTTGAGCCCTTCGACCGCCAGATCAATCCCGTTTTCTGGGGCCCCGCAGACATTGGCGCTGAGACGCGAGCTTTCCAGCAGTGGAACTATGGGGTAGTTGGAGCTGCATTGGCAAGCTGGGGGGTTCTGGTTGCGTTCCTAGCCCACTATCCTTTTCGAAACAAGGAGATCTGGGCCTGGAATGGCCTGTTTGTGGGTTTGCTCCTGTGGTTCGTGATTGACACGTCTGCCTCTCTGAAGTTTGGCGTGTACTTCAACGCTCTATTCAACACCGGTCTGCTGGTCTTGCTGCTGCTCCCGCTCGCCCTCACCAGGAGATTCATGAGGTAGGCGCCGAGGTGGTTCAAGGAGCGCCGCATCGCAGGGGAGGGATCGATTTATGAGATAGGTAGAGGTACGGGGAAAGCCCTATGACATGGGCCTTAGGTGTGGAATGCAGTCTAGAAGGGAGATACGACCAGGGCCTTATGCTAGTTCCGCATGATTGACGAAAAGTCCTCTAGTGTGATATTGGTAAGTTGCCACCAACCAAATCACCACACTGGAGGACACCCCAATGATAAACGACTTTGAGGACTTCTGTACCTGGATGTACGTAATCGTGGATGACATCTGGCAACAAATCGCTCCCCTTTTCAAGCGGCCCGGTCCTGCTCCTCTCTGCAGCGACAGCGAGTTACTCACCCTGGTCCTGGTGGGTGAATGTCGCGGCTGGGTGGTCGAAACTGAAATGCTCAGTTATTGGCGCGAACAGCGGGCACTGTTTCCGATTATTCCGTCCCAAAGTCGCTTCAATCGCCGCCGGCGACACTTGTTGCAGGCCTTCAACCTGGTCCGCCGGGTGGTTCTCCAGCTGCTGGACCTGGCCCAGGATCGGCAGTGCGTGATCGACAGTATCCCTATCCCGGTGGTGCAGTTCTATCTGGTGCCCAGCTCGACCGGCGACTGGCGAGCCTATGGCGCTACCTTTGGCAAGGTGCCTTCTCGGAATGAGACCATCTTTGGTTTCAAGTTGCATCTGCTGATCACACTCGGGGGTCTGATCCTGGATTTCGAACTGGCCCCGGCCAATGTCACCGATCTGGAAATCGGTTTTGAACTCTTGAGTGAACATACCGATCTAGAGGTCCTGGGCGACAAAGGCTATATCAGTGCGGCCAAGGCAGCCGAGTTGTGGCGTCACAATCGCCTGCGTTTGCGGACTTTACCCCGGCGCAATCAGAAGAAACAGGTGCCGAAACCCGTGAGACGCTTGTTCAACACCATTCGGCAAG
>JABAOD010006510.1_pt2 | contig 13525 bp, 5 predicted proteins | sample 7062151 | NCBI WGS metagenome assembly JABAOD01 (sample SAMN14538626, study PRJNA623070) | marine sediment metagenome | biome: marine biome [ENVO:00000428]; feature: marine pelagic biome [ENVO:01000023]; material: deep marine sediment [ENVO:00002113] | place: India: Gulf of Khambhat ...
AGGTAGGAGAGCGCCTCGCTCTCCGCCATCGGAGGCTGGGAGTAGAGGGTGACTTCGGGTGTCTTGAGCGTGCCCTTGATCAGCAGGCCGGCGATCACACTGTCGGAAGCGACCCGGTAGGCGCGCACGTCGAGGCCGGGGTTGTCGATGGGGCCGCCGCCGAAGATCACCCGGCCCGGATCGATGGTCAGGTTCTGCCCGTACGCCTTGTAACCTCCGTCGCGGATCACCAGCTCACCCGTCCCCGCCGTCGGCTTGCCCGGTTCCTCGATGGCCAGAACGCTGCCGGTCAGGCCGGCGCTGAATCCAAAGCCCCGAAACGACACCTCGTCGCCGAGCACCAGGCGGACACGGCCGCTGACCGCGACCATCGTAGGCTGTGGCTCCGCCGTCGGGCCGACGAAGACGACGTCCTTCGATATGGGCACGGCGGTCTCAGGGATTTCACGAAGATGGATGTTGGCTTGAGGGATCCGCACCTCGCCATCCAGCACGATCCGTTCACCGGTGACGGTGACATCGACGCTCGGTGAGATCAGAAGCTGGACCTCCGGCGTGTTCATCGCCTGAAAGCGGTCACCGGTTATCTGGAAGCGCGACGGTCTTTCGGGCGTCGGTCGGAGCGGCGTCGTGCCCGTGAGCGAAACACGCCCTGGGCCCGACGCGGCCGAGCTGCGGAACGTGGCGCCACCCGCCCCATCGCCCGCCGCGACGATCTCGATCTCACGCAGGCGCGTGCCGAGCAGCGGTAAGTCGGCTCGCCCCTCGACCAGGCGCAGCTCGCCCAGGAGTCGCGGCGACTCCACCGTGCCCGAGACTTCCACATCAGCCTCGATCCGGCCACCGGCGCGAGTGATACGCGTCGACACCGCTTCCAGCAGCGATAGGTCTTCGAGGCGGACGTCGAGACGCCCGCGTACGGTCTGATCCCGCAGCGAGTCGGCGAGGCTCGTATAGGTCGGCAATTCAAGATCCAGGTTCAGGCGACCGAACGCCGCACCGCCCGCCGTCGTCAGGTTGAGACGGGCGCCACCTCGCGTGCCTTCAGGCCCGGCAAATAGCTGGAGCGATCCGCGGTCGTAGCGGACGCTTTGCGTGTCCACGCCGATGGGATAGGTGATCGTACCGGGGCCGGGATAGAGCTCGATCGTCGCCGCCAGCGCCCCGTCCGCGGCGACCCCGGCCGCGGCAGACCCCTCGAGCGTCCCGTCCATCGACCAGCCGGGTGGCAGCAGGGGACGCACCGCGGCCAGGGGCACCTGGCGGAAGGAAGAGGTGAAGTCCCAGCCCGCCTCTCGTCTCCAATTCCCCGTGCCGCACGCGGCGGCGCTGGCTGACTCCAGACAGAGGTCGCCGACCCGAACCTCGTTTCGGCCGGCGCTGACGGCCACCGGCTGCACAAGCCGGTAGTTTCCTGCGGTACCGCTGCGGACGTCGAAACGCCGAATCGCGCCGGCCCAGTCGCGTCCGTCCAGACCACCCCGGACCTCGAGATCGACGTTCGGTTCGGCGCTCCTCAGCGCGAGGGCGACGGTGTGATCTGCCCGGCTACCTCGGCTACGAAGGCTGAGCTGATCGATCCGTCGCGGCCCGGCGCGCAGGTCGCTGGCCTCGAGGGTGATGTCGGCGGTCCCGGGGTCGCCGAGATCGACGTCGATTCGTCCCGTCAGTTCGCCCACTTCGTAATCGCGCAGCACGATCGAGCGACCGGACACGCGTCCTTGCAACTGGGGGATCTCCCGCGTGCCGCTCAATCGCCCGCTAAGTGCGAGCGCCCCAGCGGCATCCGGCCAGGCCATGGCGAGATCCGGTGCGTTGACCTCGAAGCGCAGGTCGAGCTCGTCCGCGATCGTACCGCTCGCCTCAAGGCGCGACGGCCCCCAGACCAGCTGCAGCTCCGGCAGCCGGTAGCCGGGCGGGTCGGCGATCGCCACGGCTCGAGCGCCGATCGGCTGTCCCCGCAGCGATCCGTTCAAGGTGTCCAGCTGAAGCTCGAACGCCGGGCCGGCGGCCTCGACGGTGCCCTCGCTGCGCGCCCTGAAGCTCAGCTCACCGGGCCAGCGATCCGGCTGTGGGAACAGTGGGGCAGGGGCCAGCCCTTCGCCCACCATCGCCAACCTCCAGCTCCGGCGTGGCCGCCAGGTCACGTCTCCCTCGGCCCGTATGACGCCGCCGAGCGTCTCAGCCCTGACGGTGTCGAGGGCAAGTCCGACCAGGGCACGTTCGCTGCGCAAGCCGTGGCCCTTCAGAATCACTCGATCGACCTGTAGCTGTGCCCAGGCGAGCTGCTCTGCTTGCAGGTCCAACTCTATTTCTTGCGTCTCCCCCCGCCCGAGGTCGACCTGACCGCTCACGCGGTCGAGCCGGTAGCCGCGCAACTCCAAATCCTCGGCCGCCAGCTGCGCCTGAATGGTGGGAAGCGCCCGGGTGCCGCCGATACGTCCGCTGGCCCGCAGCGATCCCGCTGCTCCGGGGTATGCCAGGCCGAGGTCGGGTGCGTCGATCTCGAAGCTGAGATTCATGTCGGCGGCAACCTCACCCGCGGCCTCCAATCGCGTGGCTCCCCACTCCAGGTCGAGCCACGGCAGCGAATAACGGGAGCCATCGACAAGAGCCCGCGCGTGACCGCTCAGCCGCTGGCCACGCAACGAGCCGTACAGCGTGTCGATCTGCACATGCCCAACCGGGCCGGCCTCCATGATCCGTCCCGCCGAATTGGCTTGCAGCGTCACGCGGCCGGGCCACAGGCTGGGCTCGGGCAAGAGCGACCCGGGCGCGAGGCGTTCGGCGCGCAGTTGCAGGTCCCAACGCGGCTGCGGCTTCCAACTGAACACCCCGGCCACTTGAAGCTGACCGCCCAGCAGGTCCGCCTCGGCCCGCTCCAGGACGATCGAGCCGGGATCATCCGGCGCGCGCACACCGCGCGCTCGGATGTCGATGCGAGCGACGCTGCGGTTCCCCAGCGCGACCCGGGTCGCTTGCAGGTCGAGGCGTGCAGCGTCCGGCCGCCCGGCGTCGAAACTGACCTCGCCCGTCAACTGATCGAGGCGCATCTGCGCCAGCCGCAGGCCTTGCGCTTCCACCTGTGCCCGGACCGAGGGGGCGGAACGAGAGCCCTCGACCTTGCCGTCCATCCGCAGCGTCCCGGCGGCGTTGGGCAGCGTCGCGCCGAGGTTCGGGGCATCAAGCTCGAACGCGACGTTCAGTGAGTCGCCGACCACGCCAGCGGCGTCGAGCCTCGTTTCGCCCCACGCCAGACCGAGCCCCTCGAGGCGGTACCCGGCGCCCTCGAGCGCGAGGGCGCCTCGGCCGCTCAGCGGCTGGTCACGCAGCCGGCCCGTCAGCGTGTCGAGCTGAACGGAGCCGACGGGGCCGCGTTCGCTCAACACGCCGCGGCTACCGGCGCGCAGCCTCACGGCGCCCGGCCACGAGTCGGGGTCCGGGAACAGCGCGGCCGGCGCCACGTCGCTGGCTTCGACCGCGATATCCCATTCGAGGTCGGGCAGCCAGGCGATCCGTCCCTGGGCCAGCACCGAGCCGTCGAGCACGTCGAGTCGCGACGCGTCGATCTCGAGCCGGTCGAGCGCGCCGCGTCCGCGCAGGGCGAGCCGGGCTTCCGGAAGCCGCGGGCCACGGACGACCGCGGTCGCTTCCAGCTGGTAGCTCTCGAGCGTGCCCGTGATCGTCAGTTCGCCGTCGGCGATCTCGATCTGATTCGGTGCGCGAACGGATAAGTCGCGCACCACACCTTTGCGGATGACGATATCGATGGGCGATTGGGGCGCTTTCGCATCACGGTCTTGCGCCTCAGGGGTGGGCCGTGGCTCGTCTTCGGCTGACCGGATGATCAGCGAGACGCCGTCGACCTCGATCTCATCCACGGTCAGGCGCGCGCGCAACAAGCCGAGCAGGCGGGGTTCGATCACTGTCCGGTCGATTTGAAGCGACGCCGACTCCAGGCCGATGCGGACGCCGTAAAGCTCCAGCGGACCTCGAAGCTTCCCGCGGACCTCGGCAACTGTGATCGGGGCCCCGAGACGCGGCAGCTGTCGCATGAACCAGTGGGCCCCGGCCGATGTCGACACGACGATCCAGAACAGCACCCCGGCCAGCGCCCCTAGCAGGGCGACGGCCAGCAGGACGCGGCGCCAACGGCCAGCGGGCCAGGGCAGCTTCACAGGTCGGGCCCGATCACGAGGTGAAACCGGAACGGCACGTTGTCTTCGCTCACACCGAAGGCCGCATCGGCGCGCACCATGCCGATGGGCGACAGCCAGCGCAGACCCGCACCGACACCTTGCTTCAGTGTGCCAGCTGAGCCGGGCACGTTGTCCGAATCGAACTCGAAGGCGTTACCGGCGTCGAAGAACGCGGCTAGACCCCAACGATTCAGGAGCCGCTGCTCGAGCTCGATGCTGAGCACGGCCATACCGCGACCGCCGATGACCCGGCGGATTCCGTCGGCCCCCACCTCGGCGGGCCCCAGGGAGCGGAACCGATACCCGCGTACGCTCTGGTCACCGCCCGCAAAGAAGCGAACGGTGGGGGGCAGCTCTCGAAACTCGGCAAAGCTTGACGTGTAGGTAGCGCCCACATCGGCCCGGGCGATCAGGCGGGTGCGAGCGGTCAAGCTGCGGATGAGCTTCCCGTTGAGCCGTGCCTGCGCGAACGAACCACTCGAAAGGACGGCCTCGTGGCTGGCCATGACATCGAAGCGGACCCGCTGGCCGTGGGTGGGAAAGACGCGGTCGTCGGCCCAGGTTCGGGACCAACTGGCGCTGGGAATCAGCAGGTTCGTCCTGCCGGTATCGGGGCCGACCTCGAAGGCCTCGCGTTCGAACGTGAGAGAGAGGGTCTCCTCCCAGGAGCCGCGCAGGCGGCTGAGGCTTGCGCCGACCAGAATCTTGTCGCTGTCACTCGACCGCGGGTCGAGGCGGGCGAAACCGGCGAATAACGTCAGGATAGAGGTGCGCGGGTAGCGACTGGGTATGAGGTAACGCCCGGTGATGCTTTGCTCGACGTCCGAGGCCTTCAGCTCGGCCCGTACCCGATGTCCCTGCCGGTTGGCACGACGGTGCTCGGCCTCGAACGTCCCCCGCAGCCCCGTGTCCGTTCCGTAGCCCACGCCCAGCTCGTAACGCTGTGGCTTGCGCGGCTCGAGATCCACCTCGATGGGAACCCTGAGGCTGTCGGCTCGGTCGCGGCGCGGCAGGACTTCCACCCGGCTGAAATAGGGCCCGCCGCTCAATGCCCTCTGCAGCTCCAGCAGCCGAGCCGAACTGAACGGCTCGCCCGGGCGGAAGTTCACGTAGCCGCGCAGCACGTCGGGATTGAGCACGCTCTGGTTGAACACGACAGGCCCGAAGAAGAATCGCGGCCCCGTTGCGAAAGCGAGCGCGATCTCCGACGAATACGCCTCGAGATCGATCCGTATCTCGCTGGTGGTGAAGCGGGCGTCGAGATAGCCGCGATCGGCCGCCTCACGGGTCAGGGACGACTTCCCCGCTTCGTAGGCGGCGTGCTGGAGCGGATCGCCTTCCCGGAGGGGGAATTGCGCGGCGGCCGTCCGGAGCTGCGCGTCTTGCGCGCCGTCGCCGGTTAGCTCGAGCGTCAGTCGCCGGATGCGGAGCGGCGGCCCTGGGTCGATGCGGTAACGGGCTGTCCAGCGGTCACCCGGCGTTTGCAGTTCAGCTTCGATCTCCGGCCGGTAGAAGCCGAAAGGCTGCAACGCCAACCTGATCTCGCCCGGCGCCCGGGCGTGCAGCCGTCGCACGCGCTCGATCGTCAGCTCGCCCTCGCGGGCCGCCGCCGCGATGCTGAGCACGGAGCGCACGTTGTCCCGCACCGCGCCGCCCACGCCTTCGATTATCACTCGCACCCGGCCGCTTTGCGGGTGGGCCGGGGACGCGAAGACAAGGGAAACGGTGAAAAGCGCCGCCGATATCAGGGCGGCGTGCGTGGGTTTAGACACGTCGAAGGTTACCCCGTCGCCATCGCGGCGGTTGGCACCTGGTCTCGCTGTCGATCCAATAGCTCATCACTTAGGTTTTAAAGAGTAGTGTTACTCGCACACCATGGCCAGATTGTCCCTCGGGTGCGCAGCTCTTCGTCATCGTTCACGTCTGGAGGATCACTTGGGACACGGCGTGGTCCGGAAGTACGTTCGCTATTCGCAAGACGGCCGTGTCGCCTTCGGGCTGCTCGAAGACGACACCGTTCATGAGCTGTCGGGAGACCCGTTCGGAGCCCCCGAGCCGACCGGCCATTCCCAGGCGCTCGAGGCGGTTCGTTTGCTGGCACCGTGCGCTCCATCAAAGGTCATCGCGGTCGGCCGCAACTACCCCAGCCATCTGGGCGACCGGCCGGCACCCGAGTACCCGGGCCTGTTTGCGAAGTTTCCTTCCTCGATTATCGGTCCGGGCGCGGCCATCGTCATCCCAGTGGACGCGGGCAGCGTCCACTACGAGGGCGAGCTGGTCGTGGTGATCGGCAAGAAGGCCAGAAACGTGCCGATCGAAGATGCCGGCGCTCATGTGTTCGGGGTCACCGCCGGCAACGACGTCAGCGAGCGCACCTGGCAGCGCGGCGATCTCCAATGGCTACGCGCCAAGGCGACCGACACGTTCGCACCGCTGGGCCCGGCGATCGTTCAGGGTCTGAACCACAACGATCTGCTCTTGCAGACGCGGCTGAACGGCGAGCTGCGCCAGTCGGAACGCACGCGCGAGACCTTTTTCGATATCGAGACGCTCGTGAGCTACGCGAGCCGCTATTTCACCTTGCTGCCCGGCGACCTGATCTTCACCGGGACACCGGGCACCACCGCAGCCATGAGCCCGGGCGACGTGGTCGAGGTCGAGATCGAGGGCGTCGGCACGCTGCGGAACCCCGTAGTGGCGTCGCCCTTCGCCAGCTGAACGGAGGCGCGCCCGCATCGGGCGAGGAGCCCGGCCCCCAAAGTGGCGGCGGGGCGCCCCAGGCTGTTCGATGGCCGCCGCGGAAGTAGGCGGTCGAAGGAACGTCAAGGAGCACCCCACCACAAGGGAAGAGATGCACAAGCGTCTCTATCCTATAACAAGTCCCATGCCACCTGCGACGGCCTTGTCATTGCCCGTGATACGTCGTTTTGAAACTCGTTGGCGCCGAGTGCACGCGACGATGTCGCAACAGGCTCGTTGCGTGCCTGCGACGTGAAACCCACCAGGTTTGTGATCTGAATCGCGCCTTTGTCAGCGGGGCGAAGCCGGGCCCTTCCACAGGAGGACCGTCGCGACTACCCCCGCGTGGTCCGATGGCCAGAGTCCCGACGGCGTCCGATCGCCGGGCTCCGCCCCCACGCGCCTCGAGAATCGACGGCTCCGGGACATCGCGGTCGGCCGTCTCAGATCGCCGCGCAACAGAATGAGATCGACCCTTCGGTCCAACAACGAGCGTTCATTTCGCAGGTCGGACGCCTGGCAGCAGGTCGGTCCCTCATCGCCCCCGTCCCAGGCATCTGAGAAGCGGGCGGCGATCAGGTTGCCGTATGTCGGTGTGCCGCTCCCGTCGGCGGCGGAGTTCAGATCGCCAGTCAGAATAGTCGGGAGCGCTCCGTGATCTCGATCCAGTCGATCGATCGCCGCGAGCAACTCCTGGCTCTGGGCGACCTGTATCTGGGGCTCGGTATCTCCCGGTTCGAGATGTGTCGTCAAGAAGCGCACGGTCGAGCCTGCAATCCGCGCGTCGATCGAGGCCCAGCCGCGACGCACGGGAAGTGGCCGGGGACCAATCGAGGCGTTCAGTGAGGTTTCGAACTGTCCATCCTGCGGGTTGAAGACTTCGATATCCCCACGAGCGAGGATAACATCGGAATCGATGAGTCGGATGTCCGTGGTCGAGTTTGGCGAGTCGGGGTCGAGGATCGGAAGCTCGCCGTCGAAGTTGCGAGAGGCCGAGACGGGCACGTAGTCGAGACCGCGCGCAGCCAGCGCCGACAGCAGCAGGCGGCGAAAGTCCAGCGCCGTGTCTGCAGCGGGCGTCGCGCCACCGAAGGCCGCGTCACCCGGGGTCTGGGTGAGATAGGCCGATACCTCCTGCAACCCAATGAGGTGCGGACGCTCACGCGCCACCTCTTCGGCAAGCGCCACCGCACGTTCGCCGAAGTCCGTCGCCTGGACGCTGGCCCAGAGCGCCGCCGCCGCCGCGGGAATTTCGCTTGCCGCCAGCCCGGAGTCGAACAGCCGCTCGATCGGCGCGCCGGCATAGACGTTTCGAGTCATGACCCGGGCCAGAACCGAGTCGCCGCGGCTTTCCGACCCGGGTTCGCTTCGTCGGTCAGCGTCGCAGCCCGCCGCCAGCGCCAGGGCGATGGTGACGAGCGAAAAGTGCCAGCATCGGCGTTGCATGAAGGGTCTCACTCTGCTTGAAGAGTTCGCCTCGAAGGGCGCCGCGCGAAGCCGGGGCGCCCCAAGCACTCCTACGGCGGCGACGTCAAGAGTTAGTCATGTCGGGAGGATGATGCAAAGCCGCCGCCCGTGGGCGGCGGCTTGATCGAGGGGAGGGCGGCAAGACCCGGTCTCAGCCGGGCACCGCGGCGCGCGGCTCAGCCCGCCGGCGCCGACGTCTCACAGGAGGAACACGATCCGTCACCGGAAACGACCTGCGCTCTGTCCCCCCGGTGATGCGCGGCCCAAACCCGGAACCAGCGCTCCGCGAAGAGGAAAGCCACCAATATCCAGAACAACCACCCCAGCTCGAACACCGACAATTCTCCCGCCAGTTTATGTTCCACGCCTTACTACGGGCGCCGCCCCTCCGGGGTTTCGGTCGCCACGCCTCCCCCTTTACCGTATTAGACGGACGGGAAGGGAAAAACGTTTACAGGTCGGTCGGAACCTAAGCGCGCTGGAGGTTCGGGATGCGACTCTCCCAGATGATCACCGCGGTGGACGTCCACGCCGGCGGCGAGCCGGGAAGGGTCATCGTGGGTGGGGTCGTCGATGTCCCCGGGAAGACGATGTTCGAGAAGAAGGTGTATCTCGAGACCTACGCCGATGACCTCCGCAAGCGTATGCTCCGCGAGCCGCGTGGGTACCCGGCCCTGTGCTGCAACCTCATTCTTCCCCCGACCCACCCCGACGCCGACGCGGGCTTCGTCATCATGGAGCAGACCGAGTACCCGCCAATGTCGGGAAGCAACACGATCTGCGTCGCCACCGTTCTGCTCGAGACCGGCATGGTGCCGGCCCGGGAGCCCAAGACCGACCTCGTCCTGGACACGCCGGCTGGATTGGTGTCCGTCTCGGCCGAAGTGTCCAACGGCAAAGTCACGAAGGTGACGTTTCAGAATCTGCCGGCCTTCGCCGTCCACCTCGACGCCGAGATCGAACTGCCCGAGGTGGGCCGGGTGACGGTGGACGTAGCTTACGGCGGCATGTTCTACGCCATCGCCAGCGCGCAGGCGCTCGGCGTCCGGCTCGTTCCCGGGGAGGGCCGGCGCATCGCGCGGTTGGGGCGCATGATCACCGCCGCTGCCCGGGAGCAGCTCCCGGCCGTGCACCCCGACAACCCCGCCATCGCCGGCGTCACCATCTCACAGCTCTCGGGCGCGCCCGACCATCCCGAGGCGGCTCGCAAGAACGCGGTCGTCGTCTCCACCGGCGAGCTGGACTGGGAGCGCCCCGAGACCTGGACCGGCGCCCTCGACCGCTCGCCCTGCGGCACCGGCACCTGCGCCCAGATGGCGGCGTTGTTCGCCAAGGGCGAGCTCGCCCTCGGCGACCACTTCCACCACGAGGGCATCCTCGGCACGCTGTTCAGCGGCCGGGTGGTCGGAAAGACATCGGTCGGCTCGCACCCGGCGATCGTGACGACGCTGAGCGGACGGGCCTGGATCACGGGTGTGGCCCAATACGTGGTGGACGCCGAAGACCCGTTCCCGAACGGGTTCACCGTGGGCGACATCTGGTGAGAAGTGTTGGAGCCGGGGGGAAGCGCTTTGAGGCCGCGCGCGTTGCGGGGCTCTAAGCGTGGGTTGCGGTGTAAGCAAGTTCGGTTCTTTCGGAATTCGCGTGGGCTCGCCGGAGTCCGGCATCTGAGGGTGGGGCGGCGGGCGGTCGTCTCGCTCCGGCCTCCCCAGCGCTGCGCGCTGCGCGCGGGGTCGCTAACCCCAGCTCCGCTCGACGACCGCTCCCGCCGCCCCGGTCTAGTGAGGGAGCATCACCGAGCCGCGTCCCATCGAGAGGACTCAGACGTCGCTCGGGTACAAGAGAATCGCTGCCGGCCAACGGCGCCGCGGGTCGATCCGGCTCCGACCCACGCGAACGTCGGAAGAGCGGACGATTCTCAACAACGACAAGGCAACGCAAGCGGATGGTGGTCCGATGACGATATGTGGCGCGGAGGCGAAAGACGCTCCGCCCTTTGACGACGTGGCGCGCAGCTACGACGCGGTGCTGGTGATGTCGTTCGGCGGTCCGGAGGGGATGGACGATGTCATGCCGTTCCTGGAGAACGTGACCCGCGGCCGCAACGTCCCGCGGGAGCGGCTGCTGGAGGTGGCGCACCACTACGAGAGCTTCGGCGGCGTGAGCCCGATCAACGCCCAGAACCGGGCGCTGATCGCCGCGCTGCAGGCCGAGCTCGAGGCAAAGGGGCTGAAGCTCCCCGTGTACTTCGGCAACCGGAACTGGCACCCGTTGATCACCGACACGGTGCGTCGCATGCGCGACGATGGGATCCGACGGGCGGTCGTGTTCGTGACCTCCGCCTTCGGGTCGTATTCCGGGTGCCGGCAGTATCGCGAAGACGTCATCGCAGCGCAGGAGGCGGTGGGGGAGGGCGCCCCGGAATTCGACAAGCTCCGCCTGTACTTCAACCACCCGGGCTTCATCGAGCCCAGCGTCGCCAACCTGAGGGCGGCGCTGGAGCGGATCCCGGCTGAGCGACGCGCCCGGGCCCACGTCGCTTTCACCGCGCACAGCGTGCCACTAGCGATGGCGCGCGGCAGCTCCTACCTGGCACAACTCGAGGAGGCGAGCCGGCTGGTCGCCGAGGGTGCCGCTCACCGTGACTGGTCGCTGGTCTTTCAGAGCCGCAGCGGGCCGCCGCAGGTGCCCTGGCTGGAGCCCGACATCCTGGATCATCTGGACGAGCGGGCCGCGGCCGGCGTGACGGACATGATCGTCGCTCCGATCGGCTTCATCTCGGATCACATGGAGGTGCTGTTCGACCTGGATGTCGAGGCGGCGGAGAAGGCGGAAGAGCTGGGGATCAACATGGTTCGCGCCGCCACGGTGGGGACGGCCGCGCCCTTCGTCGGCATGATCCGCGAGCTGATCCTCGAGCGGATGGCCGCCCAGCCCGAGCGGCGCGCTCTGGGGGCGTTGGGGCCCAGCCATGACGTGTGCCCACTGGATTGCTGTGTCGGTAGACTGTAGGCGGTAGACGGTGGACAGTCTACCGTAAACTACCCACCGTCTACCGAAGACGTGGCGCGACACGCCGGGTCGCTTAGATTGGCGGGCTGGATTCACTCTCGTCCGCGTGATAGCTGAAGACTCGAACCCATCTGAAATAGGGAGCCGGTCGTGAGAGTTCTCGTTCTTACCGCTGCGGTACTGAGCGCCACCGCGACGCCGGTCGCGGCTCAGACACAAGACCCGTCGCTGCTCACCCTGCAACGTATCTTCGCCTCGGCCGAATTCCGGGGCGACTTCTTCGGCCCGGCTCGCTGGCTGAGCGACGGTTCGGGCTATACGACGCTCGAGTTTTCCGACGCCGCTCGTGGTCGCGACATCGTGCGCTACAATCCGGAGACGGGGGACCGCGAGGTGCTGGTGCCGGCGACGCGGCTGATCGCCGAGGGTGAGTCGGCGCCGTTCTGGATCTCCGGTTACGAGTGGTCGGAGGACGGCGGCAAGCTGCTCATCTTCACCAACACGCGGCGCGTCTGGCGCCAGAACACGCGCGGTGATTACTGGGTCCTGGACCTTGCCAGCGGCAAGCTGCAGCAGGTGGGGCGCGACGCAGAGCCGGCCAGCCTGATGTTCGCGAAGTTCTCGCCGGACGGGACCCGGGTTGGATATGTCACCCAAAACAACGTGTACGTGGAAGATCTCGCCAGCGGCGTGTCCACCCAGCTGACGCACGATGGATCGGAGACGCTGATCAACGGCACGTCGGACTGGGTGAACGAAGAGGAGTTCTTTCTTCGGGACGGGTTTCGCTGGAGCCCGGATGGCAAGTGGATCGCCTACTGGCAGTTCGACACCGAGGGCGTCCACACATTCCAGCTGATCAACAACACGGACTCGCTTTACCCATCACTCACGGAGTTTCCCTATCCGAAGGCGGGGACGACCAACTCGGCCGTTCGCCTGGGGATCGTTAGCGCGGAGGGCGGCGAGACCACGTGGTTGAAGATCGAGGGCGACCCCCGCGACCACTACATCCCGCGGATGGAGTGGGCGGCCAGCTCTGATGAAGTCGTCTTTCAGCACATGAACCGCCTGCAGAACACGAACCGGGTCATGCTGGGTGCGGTGGGCACGGGAGAGGTGCGGACGGTGCTGACCGAGACCGACGCGGCCTGGCTCGATGCGGTCGACGACCTCCGCTGGCTGGGCGACGGTGAGACGTTCACCTGGATCAGCGAACGGGACGGCTGGCGGCATGTCTACGTGGTCGCCCGCTCGGGGAAGGGGGTCCGCCTGGTCACGCCGGGCGAGTACGATGTCGTGAGCGTCGAGGCGGTGGACGAAGAGGGCGACTGGCTCTACTTCATCGCATCACCCGACGACCCGAAGAGCCGCTACCTCTATCGGACCTCCCTCAGCGGCAGCCGCGCGCCCGAGCGCCTGACGCCGATCGATCAGCCGGGCACGCACAGCTACACCCTCTCGCCGGATGGGCACTGGGCCTTTCACACCCACTCGCGTTTCGGCGAGCCGCCGACGATCGAGCTGGTGAGTCTGCCGGGCCACAAGGTCGTCCGGACCCTCGTCGACAACGAGGCACTTCGCAAGAAGGTCGATGCGTTGAAAAGCTCGCCGGTTGAGTTCTTCCGAGTGGATATCGGTGACGGGGTCCTGCTCGACGGCTGGATGATGAAGCCGCACGACTTCGATCCGTCGCACAAGTACCCGCTGCTGCTGTACGTGTACGGTGAGCCCTGGGGCCAGACGGTTCGCGACGCCTGGACGGGCGGCCAGTACCTCTGGCACCTGATGCTCACGCAGCAGGGCTACCTCGTGGCGAGCATCGATAATCGCGGCACGCCGGCGCCGCGCGGTCGCGACTGGCGCAAGATCGTTTACCGCAAGATCGGCGTGCTGACCTCGGCCGATCAGGCGGCGGCGATGCGCAAGATCGAGGCGTGGCCCTACGTCGACCCCGACCGCACCGCCATCTGGGGGTGGAGCGGCGGCGGCTCGTCGACGCTGAACGGCATCTTCCGTTATCCGGACGTTTACGAGGCGGGCATGGCGGTGGCGCCCGTACCCGACATCCGTCTCTACGACACGATCTATCAGGAACGCTACATGGG
>JABAOD010002694.1_pt3 | contig 13518 bp, 15 predicted proteins | sample 7062151 | NCBI WGS metagenome assembly JABAOD01 (sample SAMN14538626, study PRJNA623070) | marine sediment metagenome | biome: marine biome [ENVO:00000428]; feature: marine pelagic biome [ENVO:01000023]; material: deep marine sediment [ENVO:00002113] | place: India: Gulf of Khambhat ...
GATGTCGCACTCCAGCTCCAACAGCTCTTCGTTCGAGACCGCATCGGCACCTGGATACTCCACGACCGACCCCGACTCCGCCTTGTGGTTCAACACGCGGACCGGGTCCAGTCCATCGGGGTTGAGGATTCCCCCTCGGGAGTCGCTTACGGCGATGATCTTGGCACCGTCCTCATGAAGGAGCCGGGCGGCGATGCTTCCAGCGTTCCCGTATCCTTGGACGGCGACCGTAGCCCCCTCCAGATCGATGCCCAAGTGCCGTGCGGCGCGCCGAGTGGTGAACTGGAGCCCGCGTGCCGTGGCCTCCAGCCGCCCCGCCGAGCCCCCGATCTGGACCGGCTTCCCGGTCACGACCGCCGGGATGGAGTACCCCCGGTGCATGCTGTAGGTGTCCATGATCCAGGCCATCACCTGGGCGTTGGTGTTCACGTCGGGCGCCGGGATGTCTCCCTCCGGACTCATCAGCACGGAGATCTCAGAAGCGTAGCGTCGGGTCAGGTTCTCCAGCTCCTGCAAAGACATCTCCTTGGGGTTGCAGATCACGCCGCCCTTGGCCCCTCCGTAGGGGATGTTTACTACCGCCGTCTTCCAGGTCATCCACATGGCCAGGGCCCGCACTTCTTCGAGGGTCACATCGGGATGGTAGCGGATTCCGCCTTTGGTCGGTCCCCGCACCGTGCTGTGGTGGACCCGGTACCCTGTGAACATCTTCACCGACCCGTCGTCCATGTAGACCGGGAAGTTGACAATGAGCTCTCGCTTGGGCAGCCGGAGCATGTCACGGATGCCCGCTTTGATGTGCGGCAGGTAGGCGATCGCCTTGTCAAACTGCTCAACCGCGATCTCGTACGGGGACTTCTCCTCCATCAGGTCCTCCTTGATCCTTCTCCTTGCTGTTCTCTCCCTTCCGGGCCCCATTCTCGAAGGTGCTCCTCCAGCAATTCCCGGGCCAACTGAGGGTCGGCCTGACCTCTCGTGGTCTTCATGATCTGGCCGATGAGAAAGCGCAGCGCCGTTTCCTTTCCCTTCAGATAGTCGGAGACCGGCTCGGGGTGCTCTCGGATCACCTGCTGGGCGATCCGATCCAACGCCGTCTCGTCTTTGATCTGAGCCAGCCCCTGCTCCTCCACAAATCTCTCAAGCGGCAGGGTTTCCAGCGCATCCATGGGGTATATCTCGCCCAGTTCGGTCGCCGTGCTGCGGGTGATCGTACCCTCTGCCAGCATCCGGATGAGATCGGCCACAAAAGCAACTGGGTACCTTTCCAGGATGTGCTCAGGCCGCAGGGAACCCTCGTTCAGCTTCGAGAACACCTCCGCCTCCATCCAGCCAACCAGGAGCCGGACGCGATCGGCGGGACTCCCGCCCCCAGCGTTTCCCACGGTGACGGCGTAGGCCTCGAAAGCCTCTCCCACCGCCCGTTCCTGCGTCAGTGCGGCCGCCTGCGGGCGGGACACCCCGTAGTCCTCCTCGAAACGGCTCTGCATCACGCTGGGGAGCTCCGGAAGCTGGCCCCGCAACTTCTCGATCCAGTCCTCACGGAAGACGAGCGGAGGCAGATCGGGCTCGGGGAAGTAGCGGTAGTCGTCGGGGAACTCCTTGGTCCGTTGAACGAGGATCTCCTCCTGCGTCTCATCCCATCCCAACGTCTCCTGCTCCACCTGGGCCCCAGATTCAATGATCTGGCGCTGACGCTCCGCCTCTTTGGTGAGGAACAGCTCCAGGGTTCGGAACGAGTTGAGGTTCTTGATCTCGGTCCGGGTCCCCAGCTCTTCCGACCCTGCAGGGCGGAGCGATATGTTGGGTTCCAGCCGGATCGACCCTTTCTCCATGTCGCCAGAGGAAACCTCGAGCCAACGTAGGATCTGGCGAAGTTTCTGCACGTAGGCTCGGGTCTCGGCGGGTGATCGGAGATCCGGCTCGGTCACAACCTCGATCAGGGGAACTCCCGATCGGTTGAAGTCCAGGAGGCTCCGTGGAGGCCCCCCGTCGTCTCGCCCGTCGCGGTGAAACAGCTTGGCTGTGTCCTCCTCCAGATGGACCCTCCGGATGCGGATTCGACGAAAGTAAGTCGCCACCGATCTCCACATCCAGCCATCCATCCGTTGCCAACGGGAGGTCGTATTGGGATATCTGGTATCCCTTGGGGAGGTCGGGGTAGTGGTAGTTCTTCCGGTCAAACTTCACATCGGCTCCGATCCGGCAGTTCAGGGCCAGAGCCGCCAGTCCCGCTAGCTCCAGGGCACGCCGGTTCACGGTGGGCAGGGATCCCGGCAGGCCCAGGCACACGGGACAGGTGAAGGTGTTGGGGCGGGCATCGAACGAAGGGACAGCGCAGTCGCAGAACATCTTGCTCTGCGTCAAGAGTTGGGCATGCGCCTCCATCCCAATGACGACCTCGAAGCTCAAGCGCAACTCCTAGCCCTGTCGCTTCAGGAAGCCTGCGAGCCGGTCCAAGGCCTCCTCTATCTGGTCCAGGGAAGCAGCGTAGGCCACCCTGAGAAACCCTTCCCCGGATTCGCCGAAGGCGTTTCCCGGCACTACAGCCACCCGCTCGTCGAACAGGAGCCTCTCGGAGAACTCCTCCGACGACAGGCCGGTAGAGGAGATGGAGGGAAAGACGTAGAAGGCTCCCCGAGGCTCGTGGCAAGGCAGTCCCAATTCCTGCAGTCCGGCGACCATCACCCGGCGACGCCGATCGTATTCCTCGACCATGGCCTGGACGTGGGGCTCACCAGTCCTGAGCGCCTCCAGCGCTCCCACCTGTGCGGTGGTCGGCGCGCACATGATCGCGTACTGGTGCAGTTTCAGAACTGCGCCGATGATCTCCTCCGCGGAGGCCACATAGCCGATCCGCCATCCTGTCATGGCGTAGGACTTGGAGAATCCTCCGAGCAACACCGTCCGATTCCGCATCCCAGGGAGTGCAGCGAAACAGATGTGTTCCGTCCCGTACACGAGCCGGTCATATATTTCGTCCGAGAACACCAAGAGGTCATGCCGGTCTGCGATCTGTGCCAGTCCCTCCATGAGAGAGCGGGACATGACGGCACCGGTGGGGTTGTTGGGGTACCCGATGAGGAGCCCGATGGTCCGGGGCGAAACCGCGTCCTCCACCGCTTCGGGCAGGACTTGGAAGCCATCAGACATCCGCGTCTCCACCACCACCGGCTCGCCTCCCGCCACAACCACCCCCGGCTTGTAGGACACGAAGCAAGGCTCCGGCACGATCACCTCGTCCCCAGGATCGACGGTGGCCAGGAGAGCCAGATGGAGGGCCTCCGAAACCCCCACCGTGATGAGGATCTCGGACTTGGGATCGTACCGAACCCCATACAGTCTCTCCAGGTGGTCGGCCACCGCCTCGCGAAGGGCCAGCATGCCTGAGTTTGACGTATAGGCGGTCTCTCCCCGCTCTAGCGACGCCGACCCCGCCCTGCGGATCGGTTCTGGAGTGACGAAATCGGGCTCGCCAACCCCGAGGGAGATCACATCCTCCATTTCGGCAATGATGTCGAAGAACTTCCGAATCCCAGATGGCGGAATCCGCACAGCTCGGCTCGCGATCCGGCCCCGGCCAGCAGGCGTCCTGCTCTTGTTGGCCCGCCTGACCCGCTCCACCCTACCCATCCTCCGGATGGATGAGGACCCAGCGATCTTGGGCCTCGCGGTAGGCAAGATGGAACCGAGAGCCATCGCTTGATCTCACCACAAAGTGAGGACCCCTGGGACCCAGCCACTCGCGCTCCAGGCGGTCCACCGTGTGGACGTCATCCTGCCACACGAAGGAGAGCGGCCGCTCTGCCTGCCTCCGGCCGGAGTATGCGATCACCTGCACCGGATGGCTCTCGGTCACTGGCCGAACTCCACCTGCGAAAAGTCCCCAACGTTCACTTGGCGGATGACCCCCATGAGCGCGGCATGGGAGCCCACCAGCGACCGCTCCAGAGACACGTTTCGGATCTCCACGCCTTCGTTGATGATCGCGTCCCTCACAATCGAATCCTCGATCACGCTCCCATCGGCTGCGGAGACGTAGGGACCCACAATAGACCGGAGCACCCGCACCGAGGGGGCAAGATGGACTGGAGGGATGATCACGGAGTCCTCTCCCTCCACAGTGGGCCCAGCCTCTTTTTCCAGAAGGTATCTCTGTGTCTCCAGCAATGTCTCAGGCCTGCCGCAGTCCTGCCAGACCCCAACAGGCGCAGGCTGGAGATCCGCGCCCTTTTCAACCATGAGCTGGAAAGCGTCGGCCAGAAAGTATTCGTCCTTGGTCCGGATCTCTCGCTGGATCAGCTCCTCCACGCACTGGACAAGCAATGACGAGTTGCGGACGTAGTACATACCGATCANNTACCGATCAGAGCCAGGTTGGAGACCGCCTCCTCGGGCTTCTCGATGAACCGGACAACCCGCCCGCCGTCCAACAGAGCGATCCCGAACCTGCTGGGGTCCTCGACCTCCTTGACGAACACGACGCCGTCTGCACTGCAGTCCGCCAGACCCCTGAGATCTGCCTCGAAGATGGTGTCGACGAAGACGATCAGGACCGGCCGATCGATCAGGTGTCGGGCCAGGTGGACAGCGTGGGCCTGACCTCGGGGCTCCTCCTGCACCACGAACTGGGTCGGGAAAGAGTGGTTCTGGGTGACATAGGCCTCGATCTGCTCTCCCAGATAGCCGACAACGAAGATGTACTCATCCACCTCCAGAGACGAGAGCCGGTCCAGGATGTGACCCAGCACAGGTTGGCCGGCCACGTTCAGAAGAGGCTTGGGACGAGAATGGGTGTGGGGCCGCAGTCGGGTGCCTAGGCCCGCCATAGGTAAGATCACCTTCATTGCCCGGTCCTCCGGGTGCCGTCCGTCGCGCGCTCCACCCTCACAGGGGAGGGACCCTCTCGTGCCATGGCGTGGCCTGCTCGTACGCGTGAGCGACCCGCAACACCACGTCCTCCGCCAGCGCCGGACCCATGATCTGAAGGCCGACCGGCAGCCCCTCCGAGAAACCACAGGGAATTGAGATGCTGGGTATCCCAGCCAGAGCCTGAGAGAGAGTGTAGAGGTCGGCCAGGTACATCTGGAGCGGATCGTCAGTACGCTCTCCCTGAGGAAAGGCCACAGTGGGCGACGTGGGCCCGAGGATAACGTCGCAGCGTTCGAAGGCGTCCTCCATCTCAGTCTGGATCAGTGTTCTCACCTTCTGCGCCTTGAGATAGAAGGCATCGTAGTACCCAGCAGACAGGGCATAGGTTCCCAGCATGATCCGCCGCTTCACCTCGGCGCCGAATCCTCCGCCTCGAGTCTTCCGGAACAGCTCCCAGGCGTCTCCGGCGCCAGGGGTGGACCGACCGTATCGCACCCCGTCGTACCGGGCCAAGTTGGCCGAGGCCTCAGCTGGGGCGATGAGATAGTAGCAGGGAAGGGCATACTTGGTGTGGGGCAGTGAGACATCCACCAGCTCGGCACCGAGCTGCTCCAAGACCCGGATAGCTGCCCGCACCGCGTCCTCCACCGCTGGCTCGATGCCTTCCTGGAAGTACTCTTCGGAAATCCCCAGCCGCACCCCCTTCAGCGATGGATCGAGGGAGGGCGCGTACCGAGGGGGTTCCACATCGAGAGAAGTGCCGTCCTCGGGATCGTGGCCAGCGATGACCCCAAGCACCAACGCGCAGTCCGCCACGCTGCGCGCGAGCGGGCCAATCTGGTCCAGCGAGGAGGCAAAGGCCACGAGTCCGTACCGCGAGACCCGTCCGTAGGTCGGTCGTAGCCCCACCACCCCGCAGAGCGCGGCCGGCTGTCGGACGCTCCCCCCGGTGTCAGTTCCCAGCGCGAACAGGGCTTCTCCTGCGGCCACGGCGGCCGCCGGCCCCCCGCTCGATCCTCCCGGAACGCGAGAGAGGTCCCACGGATTCCGCGTCGGGTAGAAACCCGAGTGTTCCGGTAGAGGAGCCCATGGCAAACTCGTCGGTGTTGGCCTTGCCCAGCACCACCGCCCCTGCTTCCCTCAGCCGGGCCACAGCAGTGGCGTCGTAGGGAGGCACATACCCCTCAAGGATCCGAGAGCCGCAGGTGGTCTCCATCCCCTTGGTGCAGATCGCGTCCTTGATGGCACCGGGGATCCCAAGAAGGGGAGGGATCGGATCTCCTCGTTTGCCCGCCCTCTCCAATCTCTCGTCGGCAGCCCGGGCCTGGTTCAGGGCCTCCTCCGGGGCCACCAGGAGGTACGCTTTCACATCTTCCTCGACGGCCGAGATCCGATCGAGAACGGCGCGAGTCAGTTCCACCGAGGTGATCTCCCTGTTTGCCAGGAGCTCACTGGCCTCGCTCACGGTGAGACGGTACAAGGGCTCAGACAAGGCTTTCGTAGACCTCCAGCAGCCGGTCGATATGCCGCTCGAGCGAATACCGGTCCAGGACGCGCTGTCGGGCTCGCTGACCCATTTCCCGGCGCAGTTCCGGGTACTCCACCAGCAGTCTCAAGGCGACAGGCAGCTGCTCCTTGAGATACCGCCTCTCCACTACGATGCCCGCGCCCGAGAGGGCCTCCGCGTCGCTCCCCACGTCCGTCGCCACAGTGGCGAGCCCGCAGGACATCGCCTCCAGCATTGCGAGAGACAGCCCCTCCACCTCGGAGGGCAGCACCCAGATGTCACACCCGCGCAGCATCTCAACGAGTTGAGACTTGTCAGTGACCAACCCCTCGAAGATCACGTCATCTCCACGGTAGCGCTCCATCAGTTGGTCTCGCGCTAGTCCGTCGCCCACGAGCACCAGCCGGTGGTCGGAAGGGAGCCTCAGTTGGCGAAAGCTCTCGGCCAGAGTATCCACATTCTTCTCGGGATCGAGCCTGCCGTGGTAGGCGATGAGCAGGCTGGCGTTGTGACGGGCCCTATACTCCGAGCCACCGGGCCGGAAGAGATCTGTGTCCACACCGTTGGGGATGACATGGATCCTCTCCCCAGGGACGCCGTATTCCGCCAGGAGCTCCTTCTGGGCGGAGGAGAACACGATCAACCCGTCGAAGCGAGCCAGCGGACGCGACCACAGGCGATACAGGATCCGGGCCCCACCGCTCCAGAGGGTCAGCCGCTCGTCGTATGGGAAATGGACCGTTCCCACCAACGGGACTCCCACTCGATGACAGAGTTCTGGCAGGCGGATATCGGATCAGAGAGAAGGAAAGGGAGACGTGCGCGATGTCTGATCGACGCTCTCTGAGGGTCTCCTCAATGCGCCGTCCTGCGCCTGGGGCGGTGATTAGGTCGTGGCTGAGGACCCGGAAAGAACCCAGACGGATGCTTGCAGGATCGCCATCCTCCTCGGACTCGTCCCCGTGGTAGAAGAAGGTGATCTCCGCGCCCCGGGTCTTGAGTGCTTGCGTGATCTCCTTCGAGTAGCTGATGAGACCGTTTCCGCGCTCCCGGACCCGATGACCGAACCAGGCAACCCTCACCGCTGAGGTCCTACCCCAGGATGGGGGGAACGACGATAAACCCGTCTTCCTGGCGGGGGGCTATGGCCAGCACTTCCGAGCGAGGGAGGGAGGCACCGGCCTCGTCCGGCCGGGTGACGTTCGCCAGAGGAACTGGGTAGGCGGTCGGGGTCACTTCCTCTGTATCCAGACCCTGGAGAGCCGCAAAGTGGTCCAGGATGGAGGAAAGTTCTCGGGAGAACCGCGTGACCTCTTCCGCGGTGAGGTAGAGCTTCGCCAGCTCGGCGATCTGCTCCACCTGAGCTGGGTCGATCTTCACAGTCGCGTGGCGACCTCAGAGAGCAAGATCAAAGCGGTGGAGCATTATACCAGCCTCGCAGCGGAGGCACAACGAACGCCCTGTCAGAGGCAGGGCAGGCTCAATCGATGGCGGGGCGCACGGACCAACAACCGCGTCGCTAGCCATAGTTCCTACCACGCGAGGCGATCGGATCATCGGGATCGGCGCACTTGGATTCGGTCTAGGTCCTTCACAACGGACGCATGGGGAAAGATCGGCACAACCTCCTCCAGGATCTGCTGAGGAGAGTAACGACGGGAGATATGATTCAAGTAGAGGCTCCCTACGCCCGCCTTTCGCGCCAGCTGGGCGGCCTCCTCCACCGTGATGTGGCCGTAGCGCTTGGCGAGGTCCCGCTCCTCCTTGAGGTAGGTTCCCTCCACCACCAGGGCATNNGTCCAGCCGACTCACGTCGCCGATGTAGACCAGCTTGGTACCAGCGACCGGGGGTCCGAGAACGTCTTCCGGCCCCACCTCCTTCCCCGAGGACAAAGTGATGGCCTCCCCGCGGACGAGGCTCCGCCGCTCCGGTCCCGCCGGAACGCCCAATGCTTCCGCGCGCTCTTCGAGGAATGGTCGACGCGTCTTCTCCTGCAAGGTGAACCCGAAGGAGTCCGGGCCTCGGTGTTGGACTGGGAACGCCGACAGCTGGAATCGGTCGTCTTCCAGAATCACCCCTCGCTTCAGCTCGATGTAGGAGATCTCCAATGACGAACGCGCCCCTCGCAGGACCACCCCCTCAATCAGGTCTCGTACCCTTTCCAGGCCCCAGGCGCCCCCGTAGATCTCGAGCCGATCCGTCGCCTCCCAGCGAGCGAATGTCGACACCAGCCCGCCTAGGCCAAGGATGTGATCGAGGTGTCCGTGGGTGAGGAGGACTCTGCGCAGCCGCTTGAACCCCAGACCGCTCTTGAGGAGCTGGCGCTGGGTCCCTTCGCCGCAGTCGATCAGGAAGCGGTAGCTCCGGTGAAGCACCACCGTCGCGGTCAGGTTACGAGCGATGGAGGGTGCAGACGCAGAGGTGCCCAGGAACACCACCTCAAACACCTGTTGCTCCCTCCTCGCTGGACACGGGCAGGATGCTCACCCTGCCGGGACGGCCCTGCTCGCCCTCGATGACAAGACGCCGCTCCAGAAACCTCTGAGTTACCCAGGCATTGGTCAGGAGGTGCGGGGTGATCCGTTCCGTGGCGAGGTGTGACGGCCCAGATGCCAACGCTAGGGGCACCACCAGTTGATCGGCCAGATGCTGATCCACTGTCGCTCCGCTCCCATGAAAGGACAGAAAGCCATCAGCCGCCTCTTCCCCCACCTGCTCGGCCGGCTTGCCTCTCCTTCCGAGCGCGCTGAACGCGGCGGCGCTTCCCTCATAGCGGGCCAGCACTTCGACGAAACTGCCCCGCCCTACCCCCGAGGCCTCCACCACCTCCGTCTCCGCATCGAAGCCCGCCTCGGCCAGCCGCGCATGGGCCCGCTCGGCCTGCCGTCGGGCTACCGCCGCCGGCAGATTGCAGGCTGCGGAGAGCACTCGGAGCTCAATGAGGTCCGCTCGCTTTGAAAGATCCAGCCCACGGAGTTCGCCCCCTCCAGCGATCTCCATTCGAATCTCGCCCCTTCCCACCGGGTACCATCCCCAGCGGACGAGCTCGATGGTTGCCACAAGTCCGGCTCGTTTCAGTGTGGGAAGATAGACCCCCGCTGTGTGATGGAAGGGAGGGCTCCAAGCGACGTGGGTCCCACCCCTCAGCTGGACCGTGGATGGGCCCCGGGCCTTCGCCAGGACGGGAAGGACGGCCTGCAACACCAACGTCGTCGCACCAGCGCTCCCTCCCTTTCGAGCCTCGCCCACATCCCATCGGTAGTTTCCCGGGCGCGGTCCACTTTGAGGCTGGAAGCGAAGGCTCACCGAACCCAAAGCTGCACCCTCCAGGCGAGCCCGGCAGACCCGTGCCACGGCCCGAACGGAGGTGAGGTGCTGCGCAGCCAGTCCCGGCCGCTTGCGTCCGGCGCGGATGTTCTCTATCAGAAATCCCTTTCCCGTCAAGGCGGAGAGTGTCAGGGCGGTCCGCAGAATCTGCCCGCCCCCCTCTCCTCGACCGCCATCGATCCCGATCAACTCCGGCTGGCTCGGGGCTTCGCNNGCTTCGCGTCCGGCCTCCTCGGGGCCACCCACCCGGCCTCACTCCTGTCCCGCCTCGAGCAGCGTTCCCAGCCCCGGGCCGGGCACCGTCAGGGCTTTGGCGACCTGTCCCTCTTCGGTCCCCGAGACGAAGAGGACCCGGATCTCTGGCCTGCGAGCCACGAGATCGGCCATCACTTGCACTTTCGCCAGCATCCCACCCGTCACATCCACACTCCCAGAATCAGATAGGATGCCCTCCAGATTCGGGACGTCCTCCGGTCTGATCCGCTCGATAGGACGCGCCGTCGCATCGTGCCCGGGGCCCTGAGGGAGCACACCCGCCACATCACTGGCCAACACAATCCACTCGGGCCTTAGGATCCCAGCCAGATACGCGAAGACTGCCTCGGTGGAGACGATGGTGGTCCCGCGGACCTCGTCGAAGGCCACATCACCGTAGACAAGCGGCACCAGTCCATGGCTCAGAGCCCTCTGAATAGGTTCCGTGGAAAGCGATTCCAGCCGACCGTCGTGGCAGCGCGCCGAGGCCGATGGCTGCAGACTCAGAACGGGCACCCCTGCCTCCAGCAGCGCATCGCACACGAGCCGGTTCAGCCGGGCTGCCGCCGCAGATGTCTCAGCAAGCCCTCGCCAATCCCCCTTGCCCTCAAGTCCGTCATGGATCCCGTGAAACTGGGCAGGATAGTGACCAAAGGAGCCGCTTCCGTGGCCCACGAGCAGGGCTCCGTCCGGGCTATGTCTGCGTGCCTCGCTGATCTCGCGGGCCAGCCGGGCGAGCACAGTGGGACGAGGCATGTCCTGGCGATCCTTCCGGGTGATCAGGGAGCCTCCCAACTTCAGGAAGGCGAGACGAGGAGGGCCGGTCTCAGACCAGGTGCTCATCGGAAAGCCGTGCCCCCGGTCCAGAGCGGGCTTGGATCACCCGTTGCACTCCCTCGATGCCCCGCAGTCGGGCCGCTGCCTCATCGCTCTCCTCCTCAGGAACGAGGACGTGCACATTGGGACCAGCGTCGATGGTGAACCAGGCGCCAAGCCCCTCCATGCGCCATCTGCGTACGGCCGTCATGACCGCCACGGTGGCAGGTGTCCAGTAGAAGAGACTGGGGTCGGAAGTCATCATCACGGCGTGCATGGACAGGGCGTCCCGTTCCATCAGCGATCCCAGCTGCGGCAGGTCGCGCTCCCGGATTGCCTGGCGCATGGGTTCGATGTCCAACTCCACCTGACGCACCCTCGCCACCTGAAGGGGACTCGTAGCCGCTAGTCGATGGCCATCGGCCGAACCGACGGGCTTGGGTGTTTCTCCCACCACAGCGACACAGTCGCACAACGCCCAGTGATCGGGAGGCGCCAGTTGGTAGGCATATGAGTCCTCGTGGCTGCTCCCCGCAACCCACTCCACGAATCCGCCCAGCATCGAACGCGCCGCCGACCCCGATCCCAATCGGGCCAGGCTCGTCAGCTCACGCTCCTCCAGCTCCAGGCCCAGGGCCGAGCTGGCAGCCAGTGTCAGGGCAGCGAACCCCGAGGCCGAGGCCGCCAACCCTACCCCGCTCGGGAAGTTGCTTCGCGAGACAACCCGCCCCCATCGCTCCTCTCCCGCGAGTCGCCGAATCCGATCCAGATGTGTGGCCACACGCGCATGCGCCTCGTGGTGGGGCTCAACAGCGTCCAGTTGGATCAGGTCCCGCTCCAGATCTCCGTCGAAGGCCACCGTGGTGGTTGTGGTCAGACGGTCCAGCGTAAGGGCGATGCTTCCGTTCATCGGCAGGCGAAGTGCATCGTCGCGATTTCCCCAGTACTTGATCAGGGCAATGTTGGCCCCAGCGATCGCCGTCGCCTTCACACCTCGTCCCCCGCCTCATTCTTGTGGGTGAAGTGGATCGCCAAGGCACCATCCTGAGACACGGTCCGGTGTCGCCACCGGGCAGGCACCGCCGCCAGATGTCCCGGAGCCAGTGCCCGGCCCTCGGAGGCATCCTCCAGCCGAAGCTCACCCGAATGGATCAGCATGAGCCGATCGTGGCCATACCGGTGCCACTGTCCCATGCCCTGGTGAATCCTGAGCTGAGCGACCCAATCATCCACCCCTACGAGCCGCCTCCCTGCGGGTGCATCTCCCAAGTCCTCGGCCACTCCCTCCAGACTGATCTTCTCCAGCTGCCCCTCTTCCGCCAGGACAAACAGCTTCCTGCGGCCATCCTGTCGATCCGCGTGGATTCGCCTTTCGAACAGCAGCACCACGGAACGACCCGGCGATGCGGAGCGGTGGGCCACTCCTTTGGACACCACGGCCATCTCGCCAACGCCCAGTATCTGCTTGCCCCACTCGCTCTCCAGGGAGATCTCTCCTTCCAGGACCAGGAACATCTCGTCCTGGTCAATGTGCTTGTGCCATGGAACCGCCCCCTGGGTCAGGACGATCCGGGCGGCAAAGTCGCCGGCTCGGGCCACCTCCGCCAGGGCTTGCGGTCCCTTGAGTCTTCGGGCCACGGCCCCGAGGTCTACAACTTCGACGCCCACTACCCCACCCGAGTAACGGAGACCCAGCCTGCACCCGCCGCCTCCAACGCTTTCGCCACCTCCCCAGCACTGTCTGGCCCCGCCAGGGCGACCACACAGCCTCCCCGACCCGCGCCCGTCAGCTTCGCTCCGGCCGCTCCGGACGCCCTGGCGGCAGTCACGAGTCGGTTGAGAGGCTCCGAGGAGACCTCGAGCTCGATCAGAAGCTGGTGGTTGGCATCCATCGTCTTTCCCAAGTCGACGATCGCTCCCTGCTCGAGCAGCCGGACTGCCTGTTCCGACAGTTCGCCGATCCGATCGAAGACGCTTTCGTAGCGAGATCTTGCCTGACGCCAGCCTCGCCTCACCTCTTCCACGATCTTCCTCGTGGGACTCTCCACCCCCGTGTCCCCGATCACGAGAGTCAGTGGGGTCCCCGGATCCACCGGCAACGGGGGTCGGCCCTTGGCGAAGTGGATCGGGCGCTCCAGTGAGATAACTGTGTTGTCGATTCCGCTGGGCATACCGTGGTAGGCCACCTCCGCCTCGTACACAAGTTCTGAGACCGAAGCGGCAGGCAGAGACCGGCCGAGATGCAGTGACACACCACGCACCAAGGCCGTCGCCACGGCAGCCCCACTGCCGAGGCCGCGCGAGATCGGGATATCGGACCGAAGGGTCACGGTGAGAGGCGGGAGAGAGATCTCGAGGGTATCTGCGGTTCTCCGCAGCAGATCCACCAACGGGCGGACGCGAGGATCGGGTGCGCCATCCCCCAATCGGTGCTCCAGGCCTAGGTCCTCCGCCCGCAAGGTCACGGCTTCGGCCGCCTGTTCCACGGTCGCCCAGGCCCGCACCCTATGCACAGGGACGGCTAGTGCCGGGCGTCCGTAGACGACAGCGTGTTCGCCGAATAGTATCACCTTGCCCGGGGCATCAGCCTCGGTGACCGGCCTCTCCGTCTCCCTGGGCACCCTTTCCCCCGACGCGCAGTCCACTCAGCTCCACAGCAACCCCCGCGCCGTGGCACTGGGGCAAACGCTTCGCGCCAACATTCACGGCGCTCCGCGCACGATGCCTGCCCTTCGCGCACGAT
>JABAOD010008442.1_pt4 | contig 13504 bp, 9 predicted proteins | sample 7062151 | NCBI WGS metagenome assembly JABAOD01 (sample SAMN14538626, study PRJNA623070) | marine sediment metagenome | biome: marine biome [ENVO:00000428]; feature: marine pelagic biome [ENVO:01000023]; material: deep marine sediment [ENVO:00002113] | place: India: Gulf of Khambhat ...
CTGGTTTCCTACGCTACCTGAGGCCGAGGTAACAGGCCAGCACCAGAGACGATCTCCTCCACCCTCTCTTCCCACTCGATGGCCATTACGTGGACCCCGGTAATACCTTTCATCTCCTTCACTTCCTGGATCTGTTCGATGGCAATCTTGATGCCCTCAGCGGCTTGCTCTTTCTTTTCCACTCCTTTCAACCGGTCGATGTAATCTTCCGGCACATCCAAGCCGGGCACGAATTTTTGCATGTAGCGGGCCATACCAACGGATTTCAGTGGAGTGATCCCCGCCATGACGTAACATTTTTCCGTAAGCCCCAGATCATTAGCCTGTTGCATGTAGGTGCGAAATTTTTCCATGTTGTAGATACACTGGGTCTGGATGAAATCCACCCCGGCCTCGACTTTTTTTGCCAGACGGGTCACCCGGAACTCAAAGGGATCGGCAAAGGGGTTGACTGCTGCACCAATGAAGAACTTGGGGACGCCCTCCAGCTCATGGTCGTTGATGAGTTTGCCCTCGTCCCGCATTTTCTTCAGCGTGGCGATGAGCTGCATGGAGTCGATATCAAAAACATTCTTGGCCTGGGGGTGATCACCGAACTTCTGGTGGTCGCCGGAAAGACAAAGCACGTTCTTGATACCCAGGGCGGAAGCTCCTAGCAAATCAGCCTGAATGGCGAGCCGGTTGCGATCCCGGCAGACCATTTGCAAGTTGGGCTCAAGGCCCATATCCAGAAGCAGGCGGCAGACGGCCATGCTGGCCATCCGCACCACTGCGGTCTGATTATCGGTGACATTCACCGAGTCCACCATGCCCACGAGATACTGGCCCTTCTCGTGAATGACCTCTGCATCAGCACCGCGGGGCGGCCCCAACTCGCCGGTGACCGCAAAATGACCCGCAGCAAAGACCTTTTCCAAATTGCTTTCTGCTTTCATTCTTTCAAATCCTCCCTGACCATTTTGCGAGGACCGCCGTCGCGGCTGGAGGTCCAGTCTTTGAACATAACGACTTTAGCCATGTTGTCCAACTGCCCCAAACGACTCATGCGCTCATAGATGAGATGCCAGACGCATTCCGTCTCGGGACTTATCTCGCATTTGCCCCCAGCAGATCCGCCGCAGGGACCATTCATCAGACTCTTGGCACAGCGGGCGATGGGGCAGAGGGCGCCAAAGTTATGAATGCCACAGGAACCACAGGCCTGGCAAAACTCGGCCCACACCCCGTGCTCCAGGGCACCGCCAATAAAGGTGGTGTTGAGACAGGGAAAGACAAGCGCATCCTCGTAGCGCTTGGCGATGTACTGAGGGCCCACACTGCAGGCCATTGAAAGTACTGCATCGTATTTGTTGTTGGCTAGTGGTTCCTCCAGCTGATCGACATACTCAGGGTCGCACTGGCGCTCCAAGGTGATCTCATCGATCTCAATCTCACGGCCCTCTTTCTTGCGGGCAATTTTCAGGGCCGAAGCCAGAATGCCCACCTCTTTCTGACCTCCTGAGCAACAGACGGTGACACACCCTTTGCACCCGGTGAGCAGAATCTTGTTGAAACCCGTCACCATTGCGAGAATCTCTTCTATCGGCTTTTGCTCCGCCACAACCATTGGCTTGTACCTCCTTGCCACCACCTCCAGGAGGTGGCAACCCGTATGCTCCATCCCGAAACATCTTAAAAGAAGAACCGCGGTTGCTAGGCCGCCTCAGCGCCGGATTTGGCCGCTGTACCCACTGGGCTCGGGCCCAGGTCCCGGATGCGCTGGGTGAATTCCTGGGCAATCTCGGCAAACCGTGTGCCTTGAGCCGCGCTCAGGTTGTACATCTCCACTCTTTCTGGTTCCATGCCAATCGCCTCAAGCACCTTCTTTACGTAGGCTACCCGCTTCTTGGCCTTCAGGTTTCCCGTGAGATAGTGGCAGTCTCCTTCCAGACAGCCGGCCACATAGACCCCATCGGCACCATCTTCTATGGCCTTGAGCAGGTGCAGAATATCCACTCGACCAGTGCAGGGGACGTTGATAACCTTCACATTACTCGGATAATTCAGTCGCATGGAACCTGCCAGGTCCGCGGCCGAGTATGCTCAGTACATGCAACAGAATGCCAGAATCTGCGGCTCAAAATTCTTCATTGTGTTCTCCCGTTGCAAAACTCCTGTTCACTATACCTCCCAGGGGATTTCTCACTGTATTCTAGTGCCGCCGCTACATGCCATACTGCTCCTGTCTATCTCACAACAGCAAAGCATCGCATTTGGCGATCAACTGCTTGTCAGTAAAATGCTGCAAGCTGATGGCCTTGCCCGGACACTCCGCCACGCACGCACCGCAGCCACGGCAGCCAGCCGGGTCAATTACCGCAGCTCCTTCCTCACCGATATAGGGCACCTCATAGGGACAGGTACGAACGCAGGTGAGGCAGACGGCGCAAAGATCCGGCTCCACCACAGCCTTCACCGCTTCCAGGGTAATCACATCTTTGGCCAAAACTGTGGCCGCCCGGGCTGCTGCTGCCTGTGCCTGGGTGATGGCCTCATCAATTGGTTTGGGGTAATGGGCCAGACCGCAGAGGAAGAGGCCGTCACTACCCAAATCCACCGGTCTCAGCTTGGCATGTGCCTCCATGAAAAAGCCGTCGATATCCTGAGAGACTTTAAAGTTCTCGGCCACCTCTTTCGCCTCATTGGGGAGAATGGCGGCTGCAAGAACTAACAGGTCAGTGGGAATAAGGACTTCACGCACCAAAATGGTATCATGGACCTGAATGTTCAATTGGCCGTCCCCGTTGCTCACCTGAGGCTTTTTGTCCAAGGTATAGCGCAGAAAGAGGACCCCTTTCTCGCGGGCCTCTTTGAAAAGATCCTCCTTGAAGCCATAGGTGCGCATATCTCGGTAGAGGATGTAGATATCCATCTCGGGCTTGAGCTCTTTCAGCTTCAGCGCACTTTCCACAGAGTGGGTGCAACAAACTTTGCTGCAATATGGACGATCAGGCTCCCGCGACCCCACACATTGAATGAAGGCCGCCGTATCAATGTCCTTGAGGGCCTCGCCATCATCTTTCAACCGTACATCCAGATCCAGCTGGGTAAGTACCCGGTCATCTTCTCCGTAAAGATATTCTGTGGGCTGCAGCCCTTTACCACCGGTGGCCACGACGGTGACACCGTGTTGTATGGTACTCCTTTGAGCTGGCTCGTCCACTTTTGCCAGAATAGTCTCAAAGTTCCCGACGAATCCGCTGTTTCCAGCGACTTCGGTATCAAGGTGGACAGTAATATCTTTATGCTCGAGAACTCGCTCCATTACCTGCTTCACATAGGTGCCAACATCTTCACCTTTCCAGGTTACCCGCAGTTTCAGGGCGTTGCCCCCGAGTTTTTCTGTCTTTTCCACCAGGTGCACGGGAAACCCCTGGTCTGCCAGGGTCAGAGCAGCCACCATGCCGGCTACACCGCCCCCCACCACCAGCGCCGTTTTGTTGAGGCCCAAGGTAACCGGCTGCAGCGGGTCAAGTAAAGATGCCCGAGCCACTGCCATCCGCACCAGGTCTTTGGCCTTTGCCGTAGCGGCTTCAGGGTCACTTTGATGCACCCAGGTGTTCTGGTCGCGGATGTTTGCCATTTCAAAAAGGTAGGGATTCAGCCCCACTTCACGGATGGTCTCTTGGAAGAGGGGCTCGTGGGTGCGGGGCGAGCAGGCGGCCACCACCACCCGGTTGATATTCTTCTCTGTGACCGTCTCGCGAATCTTCTCTTGGGTGTCCTGGGAACAGGTAAACAGGTTTTCGGCCACATAGACGACGTGGGGCAGTGATCTGGCATATTCGGCCACCGCCGGCACATCCGCCACCCCGCCAATGTTAATCCCGCAGTTGCAAACAAAAACCCCCACGCGGGGTTCCTCCCCTTCCACGGAACGTTCGGGCGGAAGCTCTTTTGTTGTGGTTTGGGTAAAGCGGCTTTCCGCCAGCGGGGTAGTAGCCGCGGCCGCAGCTGCACTCGCTTCCATCACCGAGATGGGAATGTCCTTACAATCCCGGAAAACACCGCACACATAAATGCCCTCGCGCGAGGTGTTCACCGGCGCAAAACTGGTGGTCTCTGCAAAGCGGTAGTTATTCAGCTCAACCCCCAGACGCTCCGCCAATTCGATGCCATCAGCAGACGGCTGTATGCCCACCGAAAGCACCACCATGTCGAATTCTTCTGCTTGCAGCGCACCGTCTTCTTGGACAAACCTGATCATCAAGTTGTCGTCATCAGCCGGATCAATGGCATGTATGCGAGAGCGGATAAAGCGAACCCCATGCTCCTCTCGGGCACGATCGTAATACTTTTCAAAATCTTTGCCGTAAGTGCGCATGTCCATGTAAAAGATCGCCGTGTCCAATGGCTCGGCCAGATGTTCTTTGGCCACTATTGCCTCTTTTATGGAGTACATGCAGCAGACTGCAGAGCAGTAACCGTTGTCGCAATCATGGACATTGCGGGATCCCACGCATTGGATCCAGGCAATCTTCTTGGGTTCTTTCTGGTCGGATGGCCGCAGCAGATGACCCTGATAGGGACCAGAAGCACTGAGAATGCGCTCGAATTCCAGGCTGGTAACTACATTTGGATGGTGGTCGTAAAGATAGGTATCTATCACGGAAGGGTCGAAGGTGTCCGCCCCGGGCGCGAGAATCACTGAGCCCACCTCCAGAGTGATCTCCTGCTCCTGCATGCTGTGCTCCACCGCCTCGGCCTGGCAGGCGGCCACGCAGGCAAGGCATTCGCAGCAGGCCATACAGTTCAAACATCGTTCTGCCTCAGCCCTGGCCTGTTTCTCGGTGAGTCCCGGCTCCACTTCGGCAAAACCCGCCTTCCTTTCTGCCATACTAATTGCGGCGGGCTCAGCCCGGACCCTTTTCTCTATGTCTTCAGGAATGGGTACAAAATTCTCCTGTGGAACTTCCATGGGCTCTCGGCCCTCTCGCAGGTCTTCGCCGCGGATGTAGCGGGAGATGGAAATGGCCGCCTCCCGGCCTGCGGCCACCGCGCCAATAGCCACCCAGGGACCGGTGTGGGCATCGCCGCCAGCAAAGACACCCTCCACATTGGTGGCAAAGGTCACGGGATCAGCCTCGATTGTTCCCCACCGGCTCAGTTCCACCCCCGCAGTGTCGGCCAGAAAACTAGAATCTGGAGTTTGACCGATGGCGGGCACCACCCACTCGGTCTCGACGATAAACTCGCTGCCCGGTACCGGTATCGGCCTCCGTCTGCCAGAGGAGTCCGGTTCTGCCAGCTCCATTCTGATGCACAGAACCCCAACCACCTTGTTGTCCTTGGTGAGAATTTGTTGGGGTGCGCTGAGATATTGGATGTCTATCCCCTCGGCCAAGGCCTCTTCCACCTCGCGTTGCTGGGCAGGCATTTCAGCCCGGGTGCGGCGATAGAGGATGATGACCTGCTCAGCTCCCAAACGCATGGCAGAGCGGGCCGCGTCAAAAGCCACATCACCGCCACCAACGATCACCACCCGTCCATCGAATCCCGTCAGTCCGCCCAGATTGACCTGTCGGAGAAAGCCAACGCCGGGAATTACTCCTTCAGCGTCCTCACCCGGAATGTTGAGCTGCAGATTACTGTGGGCGCCGATGGCAAGAAAGACCGCCTTGTAGCCTTCCGCGATGAGCCCGTCAATGGTTATATCCTGACCCAGAGCGGTATTGAGTTTTATCTCCACGCCGAGTCTGGTGATGGCCCGGATCTCCTGGTCCAGAACCTCGGGCGGTAGCCTGTAGTCTGGGATGCCCACCCGCAGCATGCCGCCGGCCCTTCCTCGGGCTTCGAATACGGTACACTGATACCCCTCCAGGGCGAGAAAGTGGGCGGCGGTCAAGCCCGCCGGACCGGAACCAATGACGGCCACCTTCTCTTCCCGTTTTTCAATATCGGGCACAGGTAGGGTTTCAATATCCACCTGATCAGCCACAAAACGCTTCAGGGCACAGATGGAGACCGGCTCATCCACCTCGCCCCGCCGGCAGGCCGTCTCACAAGGATGGGGGCAGATTCGACCGATAACGCCAGGAAAAGGCCTGAGAATAACCTCCATGGCTTCCCGGTACTTGCCCTGGGCTATGAGGGCCACATATGCATGGGCGTTGACATGGTTGGGACAGGCCTGAGTGCAGGGAGATCGATCCCGCTTGTCGATCACATACTCCCCTGGAATGGCCTGGGCGTAAGGCTTAAAGGCGGCCTTTCTGGGGCCAAGGCCCTGGTCGAACTCACTGGGCATTATCACCGGGCAGACCTCGGCGCAATCACCACAGCCGGTGCACTTGTCCAAGTTTATGTATCGCGGCTGCTGGCGGATCGTTGCCTGTAAACGGCCCTGTGAGCCGGTAACGTTTTCCAAAGCGGCACAGGTAAGGAGGTTAATATTTGGATGCTGCCCACATTCCACCAGTTTAGGGNNCACATGGAGCAGTCATTGGTGGGAAAGGTCTTATCCAACTGCGCCATCACCCCACCGATGGCCGGCGACTTTTCCACCAAGTGAACATAAAAGCCTGTATTGGCTAGATCCAAAGCTGCCTGGATCCCGGCGATGCCCCCGCCCGCCACCAACACTGAGCCTACTACGCCGTTTCCTGAACGGGCATTTTCAGCGCACATGTGGAATACTCCTGTAAGGGCTGATTCTTGGTCGAAGGTTTTGCTGTGCGAATATCAAGCTGTAATCCAATCTACTCAGGAGCACAGTCGGAGAGGCTTTGTATTATATCTCAAAATGCAAGTGAGGAAAAGCACATATTGGTGCCAAAAAAATATCCAAGTGCGATAGCAATCAAAAAAGCACGTTCATATCCTGAGCGACAACCACTGGCCCCAACACAGGTTTTGCAACCTAGATAGACCCGCCAATCGGATTTACTTCCCGGTGAGGCTTTAGGTCTTGGTCCCTTGAGACAGCATGACAATCAATAGTGCAAGGAACGGGTGTTACGCTGAACGAACTCGTTACCGAACAGGTAATGCAAGCTGGCCTGTCAACCAGAACGTTCGGAGCAATTGGCCACCGGTCAACCAGTCAGTGGCGGCTAGCCTCGGGCCGTGCTTCCAGTCCGGAGGCAGGGCCATAAGCCCCGGCTTCCGGCTCAGAGAGCCTACAGCTCTGGCAGAGGGAAAGCCGCTCCCACCAGAAAACATCTCTTTCGTCGTCTCCCTGAGTCCGCATGACCACAAGGGAGACCACCCGGAGCTGAGCGAAGCGCTATGCGAGCTTATGATGTATCTTGCAAGCCTGGACCGTGTTTTTCATCAGCATGGTGATGGTCATTGGGCCAACGCCGCCCGGCACCGGGGTGATGGCCGAGGCAACCTCAACCGCCTCATCAAAGGCCACGTCACCCTTGAGGATGCGTTTGCCGTCCTCAGTGCGACCCACTTCGTTGACACCCACATCGATCACCACCGCTCCGGGTTTGATCATGTCCCCTTTGACGTATTCCGGAACGCCGGCGGCAACAATCAAGATATCAGCACGTTTGGTATGGAAGGCCACGTCCTTGGTGCGGGTGTGCACCACGGTTACGGTGGCATTGGCAGCAGGTCCCTTCTGCATGAGCATGGCGGCAATGGGCTTGCCCACGATGTTGGAGCGGCCAACCACCACCACCTCCGCACCCTCAACCGGTGCACCTGAGCGAGCGAGCAACTCCTGGATACCGAAGGGAGTACAGGGGCTGTAGTAGGGGTTACCGATCAAGAGCTTGCCCACGTTGGTGGGGTGAAAACCATCCACATCCTTGTCCGGATCGATGGACAGCAGGACCTTCTGATCATCAATGTGTTTGGGCAGGGGAAGCTGCACGAGGATCCCATGAATTTCCGGGTCCTTGTTGTACTTGTCGATAAGGGCCAGTAACGCCTCCTCACTCAAGTCAGCGGGCTGATTATCCTGAATCGAGTTAAAACCTAGTTCATGGGCGGTCTTTTGTTTTGCGCGGACGTAGCTCTGGGATGCAGGGTCCTCCCCCACCAGGATGGTTACCAGGCCAGGGACTAGGCCATGCTTTTCCTTCATCTCCTCCACATCATTTTTGAGTTCCGCCCGGATCTCTTTGGCGACCTCTGCGCCTTTGAGCAGCTTTGCAGCCATAGCCTCCTCCTCTAAAAATGGCAAGGCAGGGCGCTGCCGCCCTGCCTGCCAACTTTCGATAGGCCTCAAACTGGCCTTATTCTCTAGTTCTCGGCCTGTGTTTGTCCATCTTCAGGACCGGTCTTCCCTGAGGGACGGCCTGCTCAGGCAATTTCCTCTAGAACAGTCCCGTAACCTTGCCGGTTTTCACATCCACATCCACTCGGCGGTAGGCCGGATCGGAACTGGTTCCCGGCATCAGGCTGATGGTGCCACAGCAGGGACAGAGGAACTTGGCGCCGGAGAAGATCAACACGTCGCGAACTGGGAGAGTCCACCCCTTGGGCACACCCTTCACCGCTGGATCATGAGTGAGGGAGAGATGGGTCTTCACCATCATGGTGGTGTAGTCATCATACTTGGGATCGGACTCGAGCATCTTGGCCTTGGCTTCAGCCTCGGGGGTCCAGGCCACACCATCGGCACCGTAGACGTTTTTGGCAATGGTCTCGACCCGGTCACGCAGCTTCATGTCCAAGGGATAGAGGAACTTGAAATTGGTCTCATCCTCGCAGGCGTCGATGACCGCATCGGCGAATTCAAGAGCGCCGTCGCCGCCGTCGGCCCAGTGGGTGGAGATAGGAGCACGCGCACCGGCTTCCTCGGCATACTTACGAACCAGGGCTTTTTCCTCCTTGGTGTCAGTGTGGAAGGCGTTGATGCACACCACCGGGTTGATGCCGGACATCCGGATGGTATTGATGTGGTGCACCATGTTCTGGACACCTTTCTCCAGCAGTTTAAGGTCCTCTTTCTGGTACTCTGCGGGCAGGGGGAGGCCAGCCACCACTTTGGGACCGCCGCCATGCATCTTCAAAGCGCGGATGGTGGTGGTGAGCACAGAAACGTGCGGTTTCAGCCCACTGTAGCGGCACTTGACGTTCCAGAACTTCTCGAAGCCGATGTCGGCGCCGAAGCCGGACTCGGTCAGGTGGTAATCAAAGATCTTGAGACCCACGCGGTCGGCGATGATGGAGCTCTGGCCCACCGCAATGTTGGCAAAGGGGCCGGCGTGTACCATACAGGGCTGGTATTCCGCGGTACACATCAGGGTGGGGTTGATGGTGTTGCGCATCCAGGCGGTCATGGCGTTGCCCACTTCCAGGTCGCCGGTGGTGACCACATTGCCCCGCTTGTCGAAGGCCAAGGTGATGTCATTAAGCTTTTCGCGCAGGTCGGGAAGATCGCGCACGATGGAAAGGATGGCCATGAGCTCGGAGCTCACCGCGATGCCGAAACTGGACTGCATCATGAAACCATCATACCTGCCGCCAATACCAATGATGATGTTACGCAGGGCCTGGGCACAGAAGTCCAGAATCCAGCCCATCTCTACCCGGGTGGGGTCGATGTCTAGCCTTGGCATCCGGGTGAGGCGCTGGAGCTGTTCATCGTTGTAATTGCGCTCGTGCTGCATCCTGGCGGTGAGGGCCACCATGGCCAGGTTGTGGGCGTTCATGATGTCGTTGATATCGCCGGTCAGGCCCATGGAGAATTCGGTCANNTCATTGATGTCACCGGTAAGGCCCATGGAGAACTCGGTCATGGGAATGAGCAGGGAATTGCCGCCGCCGGCAGCGGTTCCCTTGATATTCATGGTGGGACCTCCGGAAGGCTGCCTTAAAGCGCCGCCGACGTTGACGCCGCGTTTGCCCAGACCCTCCATTAGGCCGCAGGAAGTGGTGCTCTTTCCCTCTCCCAGAGGAGTGGGAGTGATAGCGGTAACCTCAATATACTTGCCGTCCGGCTTGTCCTTCAGTCGCTCTATGATCTTCATGAAGTCCAATCGGCACAGTCTTCCCATAGGGATAACTTCGTCTTTTTCCAGGGCCAGTTTTTCCCGCCATTCATCGGGAGTTGGCATGTTCTTTTCAGCCGCTTCAGAAATCTGCCAGTCTGCCATCTTTACTGCATCATAAGCCATTGGAACCTCCTTACCTCCTTAGTTGATATAGATGTTATTCATGGTGTATTCACCCAATCGCTGCCGTCATCACCCCCTTCGGACTCTATTGTTTCTCTCAGAACCTGGTCTGTTTCCCGGGTCCCGGGACCCTCTCAGCAACGCGTCTTAAAAAAACAGACGTATGAATCCAGGTCCTGGAAGTAAGTCATTCTCCTATGTAGAGCGTGTTGAGAATCTTACGGTTAGAACTCTTCGGCGCACATCAACAAAAAAAGTTGCGGTTGTACACACCTGTAGTTTCCTGACTGTGTTCACCGGTCTATGATAACCGCGACACCGGCAGGTTTTTCATCAAACTACAATGTCTCAGATACGCGTAAAATGGTGCGAACGAAAGCCAAAGAACGCTTTTGGAGGACTTGGTAGCAGGGCTACCTCGAGAAAATACATTCTTTCACATTGTTTTATCAGAGATTTGAACCTTTTTGTCAAGACAAAAATGAATTCCTCCCCTTGAGCACTAGTTTTAGCGGCAAAAAACCGATTGAACTTTCCGTTGTTTTTCTCTATAGTAACAGCGAGATTCCTTCAGAGAAATCAATGAGTTTATAGACGTATAGGTCCTTACAACGAGTCCCTACACCGCCAGCCCGCATTGTTCACCAAACGCCTACTGCGACGGCAGACATGGCGAAGCCGGGGTGGACGAGAGGTTTGCCCATGGACTCCCTGTGGCTCCACCTGCGCAGGGTTTTGAAACAGACTCTGGCCGCTGATCAATTCTCGCAATGGATAGAGCCCCTGAAGGCCACCTCCGTGCAAAGCGGCCACCTTATCTTACAAACTCCCAGCCGGTTCCACTATTACTGGATTCAAGAACATTACCTTGCATTAATCCAGTCAGCCTGCCGAAAAATAGACAGCTCTGTCCGGGTTCTCCTTCACATGCCTGATGCCCGCCGCACATCCTCCAGAACCCTTCGCCCATCTATTGGCAATGTGCCACTCACAACAAGCTTCCAGTCTTCTCAAACCTTTGCAAATTATGTGGTGGCGCCCTTTAATCGCTTTGCCTTCGCTGCAGCTCAGGGTGTTTCTCAGGACGGCAGTCCCCAGTTTAACCCTCTCTTTATTGAGGGTCCCCCAGGACTAGGAAAGACTCATCTTCTCAATGCCATCGGCAATGCCTGGCTCACAAATAACGATGGAGCCGCAGCCTATTTGAGTTGCCGGGATCTCCTTCTGTATGGTCCCTCAATACCCCCTGCCCCATATGAAACACTTTGGCAGTCCCTGGGCACCATACGGGTACTTCTAGTTGACGACGTTCATCAAGTGCCAGCGGAGGGTAATTTCCAACAACATCTGCGTGAAATTTTTAATTGGTGCTATGATGCAAGGACACAAATGGTCTTTACTGCCACACGTCTTCCACACCAAATCCCGGATCTAGCCGTGGGCCTTCGCTCTCGTCTGGGCTGGGGGTTGATAGCGCGCATTCGTGAGCCCGATGTTGACGGTTGCTATCAAGTGATCGAGAATTTTTTGGGCGCAGCTGGAATGCCAGCTGCTCAAGATATTTGCCGCTATCTTACCGAACAAGGTCCCCTGAATTTTCACGAGATCAAAGACTTTGTAGAAAAGTTGCAAGAGATTGTTGAAAAGGAAGGCTATCTGCCAAACCTCAAGGAGAGACCCCTAACCGTTCATGGAAACACTTCTCCAAGACCGGAAAGACCTTCCATAAAGGCCATCCAGAAGGAGGTTTGTGCCGCTTACGGTGTATCCTTAGAAGCACTGCCAGGTGCAACCAAATCCCGTCCTCTGGTAATTGCTCGTCAAGTGGGGATGTACCTGAGTAGAAAACTGACCGGTTCGACCTACGCTTCCATTGGTGGTTCCTTTGGTGGTCGTGACCATTCCACCGTGATATACGCCTGCCGGAAGGTGCGTGGTGAAATGAGAAGAAATCGAGCTTTTGCTGAGCGGATCGTTGAAATTGAAAAAAAACTTTTAGAACCTTATAAGGAATAACTTTTAGTAACTTCAAGGCCCTAGGGTGATTATCTACATATGTACAGACCCTATGTTTTACAACTAAAACTACTCTTATCTAATAATAATCTAAACCGGTGATAAGGAGAGGTAATGGAACTCACCATTCAACGAGAAGAGCTTGTCAGGGGATTACAAAAATCACAGAGTGTAGCGGAAAAACGCAGCTCTNNACCAATTTGGAAGTAAGTTTTACCGGAAGCCACGAAGCCAATGTAATCAAAGAAGGTGCGATAACGATTCAGGCACGTAAGTTTTATGAGATTGTCAAAGAGCTTCCTTTTCCAGAGGTACGCATTACCGAGAGGGAAAACCAGTGGTTGAATATCTCGAGCGGTAGCACCGAATATAATCTGGTTGGACTGCCAGCGGATGAATTCCCCCAGGTCATGAAGTATGAGGATATAAGCTGGATTGATGTGGATTCGGCCCTCATCAAGGAGATGATAGACAAAACAATCTTCGCTGTTTCCACCGAGGAGACTCGATACAATCTTTCCGGAATCTATTTTGAAAAAGTGGAAACCGAGGATCCCATTGGCCTAAAGTTGGTGGCCACCGATGGCCATCGACTCTCCTTTATTCACAAACCACTTCCAGAAGTTAGTCAATTTGCTTTTGAGAAAGGAATCATTATTCCAAGAAAAGGCATGCAGGAGCTCAGCCGTCTTCTCGAAGAAAACGAGCAGGTGCAATTGGCCTTTCAAGAGAATAATGCCATTTTTAGAAAAGGCGAATCCACCTTGATTATGAGAATCATCGAAGGCGACTTTCCAGACTACCATACAGTAATACCCAAAGACTGTAAGCGAGTGTTGGAAGTAGAGCGATCAAGGTTCATGGAGATGCTCAGACGCATGTCCATTATTTCAACTGATAGGTACAGAGGCATTCGATGTAAGATTCATTCCGACCATATGCAAATCATCTCCAATAATCCGGAGATCGGCGATGCCAGGGAAGAGATTCCCGTAACGTACCAGGGTGAGGAGATGACTATAGCGTTCAACCCACGCTATTTCATGGAAACCCTGGCGGTTATGAAAAGTAAGGTCGTTTCTGCCAAGATGATCGACGAATCCAGTGCCTGTATAATCTCTGGCGAAGAAGACGAGGGATTCTTTGCGGTGGTTATGCCCATGCGTCTGTAACGCTGGTGCGGAATTTCGCTCTGGCCGCTTTCACGCTAACCTCGCTGAGATAGAGCAGTGCAGGTTCTCCCATATTCCCACGGTGTCATTGACAAAGTCCGTTAGGAACCCGTGTCTCCCCATATCGCAGATCCCGCTGGCGGAGATGGGAGGGGACAAAAACAAGAAAGAGATTGTAAGTATACTAAAATACTTCAATTT
>JABAOD010015412.1_pt1 | contig 13503 bp, 9 predicted proteins | sample 7062151 | NCBI WGS metagenome assembly JABAOD01 (sample SAMN14538626, study PRJNA623070) | marine sediment metagenome | biome: marine biome [ENVO:00000428]; feature: marine pelagic biome [ENVO:01000023]; material: deep marine sediment [ENVO:00002113] | place: India: Gulf of Khambhat ...
TGGCCGCTCCTGGCCGTCCTCCCGGCCCTCGCGGGCTGCGCCGGTCATGCCCGGACCATGGCGGATGTGCGTGTCGCCCTCGCCCACAACGATGTGGAGGAGGCCAGGGCGATCCTCGCCGAGGCGGGGCGGGGCACCGACGACCTGCTCTTTGCCCTCGAGGACGGCCTGCTGCTTCATTACGCCGGCGACCCGGAGTTGAGCAACCAGCGCTTCGAGTTCGCCGAGGCCCGCGTCGATGACCTTTACACCAAGAGCATCACGCGCGCTGCCCTCTCACTCGTCACCTCGGATCTCGTGCTCCGCTTCGAGCCCCGGGGGATCGAGAACTTCCTGGTCAACTATTATCGCGCGCTCAACTACCTGGCGCTGGATCAGCCCCAGGAAGCGTGGGTGGAATGGCGCAAGCTGGCGATGAAGCTCCAGTTCAGCCGCGAGCAGAGCGAGGCGCCGTATCGCGACCCGCCGTTCTTCAACCACCTCGTGGGCCTGGGACTCGAGCTGGACGACCCCAGCAACGCCTACGCATCGCTGCGCCGCGCCGAGGCTGGATATCTGACACGGGGCGCCGCGACGCCGACCGACCTGGTAGATGATCTGGTCCGGTTGGCCGGAGCTTTGGGTTTTGCCGACCACGTCGAGGAATACGAGAGTCGCTATGGCCATCGCACCTCGCGGTCGTCGAGCGCCACCGAGTTCTCGCCGCCCGGCGCCTCGGCCGCGCCGCCGTCGGACTGGGGCGAAATCGTGTTGATGGTTGAAGACGGCTTGGTGGCGCCCATCGAGGAGGTGCAGGTCTTTATCCCGATCACCACCGAACGGGCGAGCCTGGTCTACACCGGGAACAAGGAGGCACGCCTGCGTCTGGCCGAAACGTTGGCTCAGGAGTATGGGGCGGGTCGTTATCACAAGGTCAACAAGCGGTGGGGGCGGCGGCCTGAGATCGCCTACGTGCTGCCGCTGTCGTTCCCGGTCTTCGGCCGCGGGGTCACGGCGGTCCGGCGGCTGGAGGTGGCGGCGGCCGGCGACACGGTGGCCGGGCGGGTGGCGCTCGACGTGAGCGTCATGCAGGGCGCCGCGTTCGAGGACCGGCTGCTGGGGATGTACGCCAAGACCATCGCGCGGGCCCTGATCAAGTCGGTGGCCGCGGCCAAGCTGAAGGAGAAGGCGGAGGAAGAGAGCGGCGAAACCGCGGGTGATGTGGTTGGCGTTCTGGCCAACGTGGTGAATGTGCTCACGGAACGGGCGGACACCAGAGCCTGGCTGGGCCTGCCCGATCGGATTTGGGTCTCACGACTGCGAGTGCCACCTGGGGCTCACGAGGTCATCGTGTTCCGCGGGGGCGGTGCCCCGGTCTCACTCGGCGAATTCGAGGTGCGGCCGGGCGAGCGCCGGTTCGTGAGCTACCGGGTCTTTTACTGAGCTCTACGGCTTTCCTGCCACCCTGTCTCAAAAGTGCAGGTGCAGCTCCACGCTTACCCGGTGCAGGTCGTTCGTGTCTCCGGCGTTGTCGAGCCGTGTGTAGAACGTTGACACCTGTACGAACGACGTTGGAAACGTCTCAACTCCAACGCGAGTCCTCGTCCGTTGGTCCTCGGGCGTATTGGTCGCCTCGTCCCGGATGCTGACGGTGGGCTCGTGATAGCCGTGAGACACGGTCAGGTTCACGCCCTGGCGCAAGAGGTAGTTGCCTTCGACGTAGGTGACGAGCTGGTCGCGGTCCGGAGTCGCGGGCGCGTCGAACGAGTCGAAGACAAGATCAGCCTCTCCAAGGACCGTCACTGGTCCGACAGTGAGGCCGCCGAACGCCCCCACGATCTCCCGCTTCGAGTCGGGTGTGCTGTTTCGTGATGCCGAGGCGCCGATGCGAAAACGCTGCGTCACCACCACGGCCGAGCTGGTCAGCATCTTCTCGCTGTTGCTTTCCGCGGCGCCCGTGCTCCCGTTGGAGACGGCGAAAGACCAGGTGAGGGGGCCCGGCTCGAGACCGATCTCCAAGCCGATGTCGGGTGTGCTGTACGTGAAGCCCGTGACCGTTCGGAAGAGCGCCCCCTCATCCCAAACGCGCCAGCCGTAAGGCAGCAGAAACTTCCCGAGCTTCGCGTATCCTCGCACTCGCCCCTCCCATGCGACCAGGCCGAAGGCCTCCCGGGTAAAGGCGCGGTCCGGTCCCACGGTCTGGTCCACGTAGAGCGCGAGGATGTTGTTAATGAGGTTCGCCTCGAGCTGTATCTGCGCCTCATTGATCTCCACTTGTGTCCGCGGGACGGCCTCCGGGTTCGCGTCCGGACGGTCGATCGCTAGGGACGAAAGGGCGCGCAGGTCGAAGCCGATCGCTGCCCAGTCGTTCAGTTGGCGGTTTCGCACTTCCAGGCTCTTGATGGGTAGCTGCGTCTGGGCCCACACGCTGCCGAAGCCGCTGCGGCCGCCGCCGCCGGTCCGGTTCACATGGCACACCGAGCACTTGAGCCCGATTCGGACGGCGATGTACGGCTCCGCTCCGGCGGTAGCAGCCAACGTCGTCGAGGAGACGGCTGCAAGGGTGAACGCGATCGATCGGTGAAATCTACGACCCATGACAGTCACTCCTCTCATCGAGTGGAGGTGGACTTCATCGGACCTGTTGGCTCAAGTCGACGTCAGTTTCGCGGCGCGCCCTGTTCGACCCATGTGCGAATCGTGCCGATCTGTTCTGCCGAGAGGCAGCAGTTGATCAGGGGCATCCGATCGCCCACGCCACCGACCTGGCCCTGGGTCCCCTGAATCTTGTGGACCAGGTAGCTGCTATCGGGCTCCCCCGGCTCGATGCGGTCCAGACCGGGGACATCGACCGAGGGCACATTCACGATGTTGTCGTAAGCGAGCCCCGCGCTGAGGTTCATCCCTTGCCGGGGTGATGCCCCCGCGTGGCAGTTGGACAACGCGCAGCTGGCGGTGAAGATCGGTTGGACGTCGTTGGAAAAAGAGACCTCGCCGTTCCCGTCACCGTCGGGGGGAGCCGTCCCCTCACCCGCGCAGGCGACGACGCCGGCCAGCATCCAGACGAACACGGTTCGCGCACAAAGTGAGTCGATCATCGCTCCTCCGGCTTCTGTTCTACGAGCTTTGCCGCCGGTTCCCGCCGGATCACCGCGCTCTTCCGCGCGCTCGGGCCGGGCCCGGCGCTTCCTCGGGGATCGATACCCCTCGCGTTCTTCCTTCGACCGGTACCACTCTTCCGCCGCTGATCTCGTAAACGGTATCAGCGATCGCCAGAAGCTCGGGCTGGTGTGAGACCGCGACCACCGTAACCTTCCCACGAAGACCGCGCAGCGTTTCACAGATTCCGGCCGCCGTTGAAGGATCGAGGGCCGACGTCGGCTCGTCGAGGATCAGCAGCTCGGGCCCCCGCGCTAGGGCCCGGGCGAGGGCGATCCGCTGCCGCTGCCCGCCGGACAGTTTCAGCCCACCTTCGCCGACTTCCCGATCGATACCCGCTGGCGAGTCCGTGAGGAATTGCTGTGCCCCAGCGCTGCGCAGCGCCTCCTCGACGTGCTCGCGGCCGATCTCGGGGCTACCGAGGGTCACATTCTCCCGAACCGTGGTGTGGAACAGGAGCGTCACCTGCGGTACGTAGCCGATCCGCCGGCGCCACGCCGCCGAGTTGAACCGGCCCAACGGCACGTCATCGACATAGATCTCGCCGTGCGTAGGTCGAAGCACACCTACGATCAGATCGACCAGGGTCGTCTTGCCGACGCCTGATGGCCCCGTGATCAGGACGAATTCCCCTCGGCGTATCGTCAGGTAAACGTGGCTGAGAACCTCTTGGTTTCCGTAGGCGAAGGAAACCGAGTCCAGCGAGATCCGATTCTGGAACCGCGGCGCGCTAACGCCGGTGGAAGTCGCCTCGCGGCTGGCCTGCACTTGCTCGATGAGTTGATGTAGCGATTGGAACGCGCTCTCACCGACCACCATTGCTTGATAGTGAGACTGGATGTTACTGACTCGCGTCATCAGCCGGTAAAAGACCAGCATCAGCACCAGTACGAGGGAGAGGTTCGCGCCTCCCATGACAAAGAAGCCGTACAGGCCCACCGCCACCAAGAACACGAGCAGCGGCTCCTGAAAGGCGCGAAGATACTCCGTCGCCAGGACGGTCCGCCGCTGTGCTTCGTTGAAGGCGCGGGCCTCCTCCTCCAGCATCGGCAGCACGTCCACTTCCCGCCCCATCGCCTTCAACGGCTTTATGCCCGACACCAGCTCGGTCAATCTGCCGGCCAGAGACTTCATCACCGTGGTCTGCTGGCCTCCCGCACGGCGAGCCTCCTGAATGAACCAGCGAAGGGCGAACGCCATCAGTATCCCGACCGCCACCACCAGAAGCGAGAGGCGCCAGGAAACTAGAACCACGACGACGGCGAGGTAGATCAGCGCCTGGGTCGCGCTTGCCATGACCAAACACGCTTCCCGATATGCCCATGAGGCCCTGCTCGCTTCCGTACCGATCGCGTTGGCGATGAACCCGGCGGGCTGCTCCGTGAAATGGCTCCAGCGCGCTTGCAGCAAGCCGCGAATCAGTTGGAGCCGAAGGTCGGTTGCTACTTGTGCGACGGTGAAGCCCACCTGCTTGAGCGCCAGCCACAGAACAGCACCTTTCAAAGCCATCGCCGCCACGATCAGAGTCAGCAGCACGCCCAGTCGCGGCGGCACATCGAAGAGAGAGAGCAGTGCCAGGATGGCCCGGGTCAGTGCAGATTCGCTGCCCGCTCCGTCCCGCATCGCCAGCTCCAGCACCGGGAGGAGGGTGGCGATGCCGAGACCCTCGGCGAGCCCGGCGAGGATGAGCAGCAGCACCATCACCGCCGTGCGCCCCGGATAAGCACGCAGGAAGTAACTCACGAAACGGAGCGTGCGTGGGTTGAGCATCACCCACGTGCCAGGCGACGCCGCCGACCCTCGTCCCCGGCAACGCGGAGGCTCACCGGAGAGCACCACCCGCGCTCACCTGCACGCCCAGCGCGGCCGTGAGCGGGGACCCCTGACGGTCGAAAGCCGTTTCGTAGTTGACATCGAACAGGTTGTCGATGCGCGCGTAGAGCCGAGAGCGGTCCGATAGGTCGAAAGTCGCCCGCAAGGAAGCCAAAAAGTAAGGGTCCAGCTCCACACGCTCACCGGCGAACCGCTCGGTCAGCACCGCCTGCTCGCCTACGAACCTCCCGCGCAGGAGCGCCGTCAGGCGGCTCAGCGGCGATACCTCGACGAACACGCTCCCGACGACCGACGGGCGGAACGGAAGCTGTTCGCCGACCGGGAAGTTGTCCGCCGGGAGTCCGGTGTTGTCCAGAATCTCCGTCTCGATCCAGGCGCCCTCGGAACCCAGCAGCCAGCGATCCGATGGCCGATACTCCACCAGCCATTCGAGTCCCTGGGCCCGGCTTTCGCCCAGATTCCGGTTGATCTGCTTGGTCGAGTTCTCCTCAGCCACCGTGCGGATCAACCCGTCATAGCTCTGGCGGAAATACGTGAGCCCCACGGCGAACGCTCCGCCGGCATCCGTCACGTCGGCGCCGAGTTCCCAGCTCGTGCTCGTTTCCGACTCGAGGTCCGGGTTGGAAGCGATGAACGGGTTGTCGAGGAACTGTTCCTGCAGGTTGGGCGCCTTGTAGGCTCTTCCAACCGCTCCGCGCAACGACAGCACATTGGGAATAGGCGTGACGCGAGCGCTCGCTCGGGGTGTCAGCTCGACCGAGAGACCCTCGTATTTTTCGATGCGGGTGCCGACTAGCAGGTTCAGCCGCGGGATGAACTCCGTCACGACCTCCACGAAGCCCGCGACGCTGTTGCGCTCTAGCTTCTGTACGCCTTCGCCGAACTCACCCGACGTACGGTCTTCCAGATCTTCACGCTGCCACTGCGCGCCGTAGGCGAGCGTTAGGGCGCCTGCCGTCCTGCCCGGTAAGAACTCATAGCTACTGTGATATTCGACGGTACCGCGGCGGAAGTCGCTGTCCAGCCGAAAGTCCGCGTCGAAGATGGAGAAGTCGAAATTCCCCGCATCCGCGACGTCGTCACGCTTGTCTTCGAAGACGAAGGGCTCCGTGACCCAAGACGCTTTTACGGTGTGGGACCACGCGTCCGTGGCCCTGAACGTGCCGCTCACCGCGCCTAGGGTTCGGTCCTGCTCGATGCGCGCGTTTGGATCGAGCGGGACCCGCGTGGCTCCAGGATCTCGGACCGGAAGGTCGGACTCCACGCCGACGTGCCGAAAGATCCCCTGCAAAGACCAGCTTTCCGCTGGCGTGAGGTCCAGCCGCACGTTGCCCTCGAGCGTCCAGATGTCGTTGGGAAGGGCGTAGATCCCGCGGCTGAACGCACCACCCAGACCGCCTGAGTAACGCAACACATTCGATCCGCCGGAAATCTCCCCGCTCGCGCGAAAACTACCGCCCTTCACCGTGGCCTCACCGCCTTCCAACGTCGCCTGGAAGCGCGGGGGACCAACCTCACCGCGCCGTGTGATGAACTGCACCACGCCGCTGACCGCCGATGAGCCGTAGAGAGCGCTCTGGGGTCCTCGCGCGACCTCGATGCGTTCGAGGTTGCTCAGAGTGAACCCCTGCATGTCGAAGAATCCCCCTTGCCGGTTGAGCTGCACGCCGTCCACCAGGATCTGGGTGAACACTTCCTCACCGCCGCGAAGTCGTACTATTGTAGGCCCTCCCGGCCCGACCGCTTCGTCGATGTAAGTGCCCGGAAGCGTGCGCAGCGCATCCGTGACATACATGGGCCGCTCTAGCGAGAGCTGCTCCGGGCCGATAAGGGAGAAGGCGAACCCCGTGCGATGCGCCGGCAACGGAACTTTGCTGACCGTGACGACCAGGGGCGCCAGGGTGGCGACCGGCACCCGGGATGTGTCTTCGACCGCCGCCGTGTCCGGTTCCTGACCGGCAACGGGGACCGCCAAGACGGCCGTCAGGATCAGCGCAGCGAACAAACGTGAGGCCATGCTGACATCCTCTCTCGTGAACAGGGTGCGACTCGTCCGGTTGGGGACAGTCAGGGCGAGATGACCCGAACCGACCGGGAAAACGCCGAGGCGGCGCTGAGCTGGACGCCGGTCATTCTGCTTTTCATCGCCAATGTCCTCTTCGGCGCCGGGCTCTTCTCCCACGCTTTCCTTTACAACTTCTATCTGGACGGCCTGCGACACAGCGAGACGGTGATGGGCCTCGCCGCGGCTGCTCTGACCGCTGGCGGAGTCACCGCGCTGCTGCCGGCAGGCATCGTGGTGGACCGTCTCGGAACGAAGATCGCGCTGCTCGCGGCGACGCTCTTCGCGACCTGCGGCCTGGTCGCCGGTGCACTCGCCATTCGGCCGCTCATCATCTACGCCGCCGCCTTTCTGGCGGGCGCCGGCACGGCGACATGGCGCGTGGCTGTCGGGCCCATCATCATGCAGCTCACCGCCGCCGGTATGCGCACCCGCGCCTTCTCCTGGAACGTCGCCTTGCTGGTCGGATCGGGAGCCGTGTGGACGGCCGCGAGCGGAATTCTGCCGGGCTGGCTGGAGACCGCCGTCCAACTCGATCCTGTGAACGCCATCCGCGGCGGCCTGATCCTGGGAGCCATCGGTACTGCGGTGAGCGCGGGGCTGTTCGCGCTCGTCGGGGACAGGGGGCGGCCCGCGCGTGCGGACCCGGTCCTCCCGGGCGTTTCCCGCTCACCGCGGCGCCTGCTCGAAGGGCTCGCGATCCCATCGACCGTGGCGGTGCTGGTCGTCTTGGTCGTCGTCTGGATGAGCGCCGGCGGTCTCGTAATACCGTTCTTCAACATTTTCTTTCTCAGAGCACACGGACTTGCCGTCGACCGGGTGGGATACATCCTTGCCCTCTCACAAGCGCTCACCGCGGTGGTGATCTTCGGCAGTGGCGAGATCGCCACCCGCCTGGGTCCTCGACGAACTCTAGCGGTGTGGATGTTTCTCTTCGCTCCGACCTTGTGGGGGCTGGCCGCCGCGTCGGCGGTCGGGCTCGCGATCGTGCTGTTTCTCATCCAGGGCCTCGTCCCCCCGGCCACCAACCCGCTCATCGATCAGATCCTGCTGGAGCAGGCGCCTGAAAAACAGCGCGGCGCCGTCTCCAGCTGGCGTAACGGCGCCACCGACGTGAGTGGCCTGGCGGGCGCCAGCGCGGGTGGTCTCATCCTCGAGCGCGGCTCGTTCGACACTTTGTTCGGTGTCGCCGGCGCCGTCGCCCTGCTCGGGGCCGCCAGTCTGATCATCGCCCTCCGCCGACTGCGCGATCGTTAAACCTTTCGTTCCGCAGGAGCTCCTCCAGTCGGAGCGCGTGCGGTGACGCGGGACCGGATCGCCCGAATCAGTCGAAAGAAACGATCGGCCGAGACGCGCCGTCGGAGTGGCGCCGGATAGTGGAACGGCCAGACCGTGAAGAGGGCGAGACGCAGGTAGTCCAGTGGCCCTCGGGCCCACATCAACGCCTCGGCAAAGGAGAACCGGTCGATCTGTTGGGCCGTCGCGGGTTCCAGCCGGGCCAGCAGCCGCCGCATAGCCGGCGGGGCATCACCCTCGAGCTCGGCCAACACATCGGGCCTGACGGTACCTGGAAGCAATCGCTCGGTGAGGGCGAACGCCGGATAAACGAGGCGAAGCCCGTCTAGCCTCCGGAGCAGCGCCAGCAGCGCATCCAGATCAAGGGTGCTCTCGTCCCGCCGCAGGACCAGCGCCAGTTCGACCAGGCGCGTCATTGGGACGCGCCGCAGCTCCTGGGCCGTGTGCGCGGCCAGGTATGCGGTCAGGAGCGGCTGCGCCAGCACCCGCGCCGCGCTGCTCGGACCGCGCCAGCGAGGAAGCTCTTCGGGGCGGGGCGATCCCAGGGCGAGGGTGCGTATGCCCAGGAAGTTGCGGTCGAGGCTTGTGTGCACGTCGAGAGTGTAGGGGTTGTCGGCATGCGTCAGCTCGATCGAGCGCAGCGTTCGCGGAGCGGCCGGCGGCACCCAATCGCACTTGAAGGGCCGGGATACTCTCGTCGCCAGCACCGGCTCGTACCCCGCGTCTTTCAGCGCCCGTTCAACGCGCTCCAGGTCTGCGGGGGCCACCAGCACGTCGATATCCGCCAGCGGTCGCGTCCCGGGCTCCGGGTAATAGACCCACGCCGTATGCATACCCTTGATCACGGTCGTGGAGACTCCCGCGGCGCTTAGCACATCGACCGCCCTGAGGAGCTCGGCCTCGAGTCGGTCGGCGCGACGACGCCCATGCTCCAGGTGCAGCCCCAGGAGCGCAGCCAGCTCCGGCTCCGTCTCGAGTCGACCCTGCTCGATCCAGAAGCCCAACAGCGGTCCCATGCCCGCGGTAAACGCTGCGGTACCCAAGGCACGCGCGTCGCACTCGACCGGCACTGCCAGTTGGCATCGCGACTTCGTTCCGGTCAGAACCGCGCGAGTGGTCCGCTCGATCTCCTGCAGCCCGAGCCGCCAAGCCTGGACGGGCACGTCCGGCCAGACGTAGCCCGGCATGCCTTGACGCCGCGCCCAGCGAAGTCGTGACGCGATTTCCTCGCTGGATTGATCGCACGCGTTAAAAGGGAGTGTACCAGGTCGGATCGAGTCGGAAACTCGCAAGTGCTCGTCTCTCGTCTAGCGTCCGATAGACGGATATCTCTGTTTACTTATGATGTGAGGGCAGTTAATCTCGGTCGCCCAGAACGGACTGTCAACCAACGACCTGGTGTGTACGGTGATTCCACTGTGTTGAATCTTGGTCACTCTCGCGTTTGGACGCCATGCGTGTCGTACAGGTGAGCTCTTACATCGATCCGCTGGCGCGCTCTCCGGAGCAGTTGCTCGCCGCATGGCCCGCTCTGGTGGATGTGGCCGTGGCGGCGGCGCGCACGGACGTAGAGGTCTGCGTCGTGCAGGCCGCAAGAGTCGATGCGCAAATCCGCCGAGACGGCGTGACTTTCCGCTTCGTGACCGAACGACCGGTCACCAAGGTGCGGCGTCAACTCGGCCACTGGGCCTTTCCCTTGCCCCACAACTCGACACGGCAGCTGGCCGAGCTGCGGCCTGACGTGATTCATTTTCACGGCCTCTCGTTCCCGCTCCACGTCCGGTACTTGCGCCGCCATCTCCACGTCCCACTCTTGGTGCAGGACCACGCCGACCGCGTTCCACCTCGCTGGCGCCGTGCTCTTTCGCGCCACGGTCTCGCGGCGGTGTCCGGTGCCGCGTTTACGGTCCATTCTCAGGCAGAAAGATTCATCGAGGCTGGGGTGCTTCCGGCCAGCGCGTTGATATTCGAGGTCCTCGAGTCGTCCAGCCACTTCACGCCCGGGGATATGAGCGAGGCGCGAGCCGCTACAGGACTTCGCGGCGACCCGTGCTTGCTCTGGCTCGGCCATCTCGATGCCAACAAAGATCCGCTGACAATCCTCGCGGCTCTGAGCCGCATCGCCGCACAGCTGCCGGATCCCCATCTCTGGTGCTGCTATCTGACGGCGCCACTCCTGGCTCAGGTCCGCGGGCGTATCGACCGAGACGCCCAACTGAGAGGCCGCGTCCATCTGCTCGGCCGGCGGCCGCATTCGGAGGTGGAGCGGCTGCTGAGAGCAGCGGACTTCCTCGTTCAGGGCAGCCACAGGGAAGGGAGCGGCTACGCCGTCATCGAAGCGCTGGCCTGCGGCACGACGCCGTTGGTCACGGACATTCCGTCCTTCCGGCGGATAACGGGTGGGGGCACCTTCGGAGCGCTTTCACCCCCTGGCGACGTGGCTGCGATGTCGGACGCTCTGCTGCGGTGGTCACGGCGCGACCGGCAACACTTACGCAGGGCCGCCCGCGCTCACTTCGAGGCCACGCTCTCGTTCGATGCCTTGGGCCGGGAGCTGCGGACGGCCTACGAGGCGTTGGTGGCGAGAGGATGACGAGGATCGCTCTCGTCGTTCCGGGCGGAGTCGACCGAAGCGGCAAATATCGGGTCATCCCGGCCCTGGTTTGGCTCGTCAAACGGCTGGCCCGCCGCTACGACCTGCAGATCTTCTCTCTGCACCAGGATACGGGTCCCTCTCCGTATCCACTTCTCGGCGCGACGGTCCACGCGGTCGGGGGTGGCGGGCGCGTTCGCACCCGGGCGCGCGCGTTGCGAGAGATCGTGCGCGTGCATGAACAAAAGCCCCTGGCGCTCCTCCACGCGTTCTTTGGTGCCCCGGGCGCGGTCGCGTCCTTGGCCGGCCGCCTACTTCGCCGGCCGGTTCTGCTTCACCTCGTGGGCGGGGAGCTGGTCGCACTTCCCGACATCGGGTACGGGGGGCGTTGCACCCTTCGTGGTCGCGTCCAGCTGCGGTTCGCAATGAGCACCGCGGATCGAATCGCCGCCCTCAGCGAACCTCTGCGGGACCTCGCCGCGGAGTTGGGATACCCGACGATTCGTCTGCCCTTCGGGGTCGACCTTGAGGAGTGGCCGTCGCGACCGCCGCGTCCCCGCGATGTCAGCCGTCCGGCGCGGCTGCTGCACGTGGCGAGCTTGAACCGGGTCAAGGACCCGCACATGTTGCTGAGAGCGACCGCTCGGCTCGCCGCCCTGGGCTCGCCGTTCAGTCTCGATGTCGTCGGGGTCGACACGCTCGAGGGGGAAATCCAGCGGACGGCGGCGAGTTTGGGACTGTCGGACCGGGTTCGCTTCCATGGTTTCCTGACTCAGGAGCAACTCCGCCCGCTCGTCCAACAGGCGGATGTCCTTCTCGTCTCCTCCCGGCACGAGGCGGGCCCGGTCGTCCTGCTGGAAGCCGCGGCCGCCGGCGTACCGACGGTCGGCACGGCGGTGGGCTACGTTAAAGAGTGGGCCCCGACGGCGGCCGTGGCCGTTCCCGTGGGAGACGACCGCGCACTTGCGAGTGAGACCGCGGCTTTGTTGTCGAATGATCTGCGGCGCCGGCAAATCGCCGCCGCGGCGTGGGACCGGGCGCTGCGTGAGGACGCGGACCATGCGGCGCGATTGGTACTTCAGACCTATTCAGCGATACTGGGAGGGGACGGCGGCTGCGATGCGTGACCGACCGGAACTCGACATCGAGGCGATGTTCGAGCAGAGGCTCGAGCTCGTTCACCACACCGTGATCCCGGTGCTCGGATTCCCGGTCCGCTATGAGTCCAACTCGCCCGAGGTTCTGGCGATCGCCGAGGAAGCCTTCGGCAGCTGGCGAGTCCTCAACTTGTCGCCGGAGCTCTTGTCATCCGATCGCCCGAGGGTTCGCGTGCTGGTGCAGGACGGTGACGAGGGCTGCGAGGACCACGCGCCCATCCACCACTCCATCCCCCGCTTCGAGCTGGTGACCTTCGAGACCCCCGGCAGCCGTGGCGTTATGGATTCCAGGCGACGCGAAGCGGTGGCGCACGTGACCGCCGGGCTGGTCAGGGATCGGCATCACTTCCGCTACGGCATGCTCGAAGCGCTGACCTTGAGTCTCCTGACACGGCTCGACCGCCAGCCGTTTCACGCGGCCGGCCTCGCGCGCGGGCGCTCGGCGCTGCTTCTGGTGGGCCCGAGCGGCTCCGGGAAGAGCACGCTCTCCTACGCCGCGCTGCGGGCGGGCTTCAAGCTCTTGGCCGAGGACGTGGTCTACTTGCAGGGGCAGCCACGCTTGCGGGTCTGGGGGATGCCCGGGTTCTTGCACCTGCCGCCGGAGGCGCGCCGTTTCTTTCCGGAGCTCTCAGGACGGCAGCCCACGCTGTTGGCGAACGGTAAGGTCAAGTTGGCCCTAAGAGCGCGCGAGGTCGGTGAAGTTTCCGCACTTCCCGTCGCCGAGCGGATCGGTATCTGCCGGCTGTCCGGTGCCGGCTCCGGGTCGGGCGTTGTGAGGCTGAGCCCTGAGGAGCTTGAAGCGGCGGGGATGGCGAGCCGGGAGCCGGGGTTCGACATCTTCGCCGACACGATAGGTCCAGTCCTCGGACGGGTCATACGAGAAGGTGGGGGCTGGAGGCTGCGCCTAGGAAGCCGGCCGGCTGAGGCGCTCCCGTTTCTTCACGAGATGTTCGATGAGCTGGACTCATCGACGTAGCGCGCCGCTGCCCCACCCGACCTCTGCGCGAGTTCACGCGGCGGCGTCGGGGAGACAACGGTCTTAGCTGATAGCCCTCTCTCTTCGTTGCCGACGGTCCGCCGACCAGTGATCGACATGGATAGAGCTTCGGCTGGTCCGCGATTCCCGTGACCGCATTGCACCACACGGCGCACCGAGCGCCGTCCGCCCAACCGACCTGGCTTCAAGCTACTACGACCAACCGTGGTTCATATCGCAAGTTCAAAGGTTCGAGCCGTCAATCATCGATGTGTTCGGCCCTAACCTGCCTACGAGTAGTGTGTTGGTGGTTCCGCTCGCCTCGCGGTCGTACAGCGCGGCGCGAACGGTCTGGACCTTCTGCAGCCTCTTGCGATGGTGCCCGGAGTGGCCATTGTAGGAACGAGAGCATCAAGGGAAGACTGTGCCTGGAGCAAGGATTAGGTTC
>JABAOD010010087.1_pt2 | contig 13500 bp, 11 predicted proteins | sample 7062151 | NCBI WGS metagenome assembly JABAOD01 (sample SAMN14538626, study PRJNA623070) | marine sediment metagenome | biome: marine biome [ENVO:00000428]; feature: marine pelagic biome [ENVO:01000023]; material: deep marine sediment [ENVO:00002113] | place: India: Gulf of Khambhat ...
CCGCCAGCGGACCAGGAGACCAGCGCCGTCGCTCCGGGCGCCAGGACCGACCGCGAGGCGCTGCCACCGGTCGGCTACGGCACTCTGAGACAAGATGATTTCACCGTCGCCTTTGCATCCGGCGACGTACAGATCAAGCTCACCCCCCTCCACGAGTCGGTGACCCGGCTCGCCGCGCCCGATACCTATCAGCGGCTGCACGGTCTGGTCGAATCTCGTGCGAGCCGTATCCGGGAAGCGAGCCTCAACGCCGGGCTTCGTAGAGAGCCGCTGGTGTTCCTCGTGTCCTTCTTCACCTACGCGCGCCAGGCCGAGTTCGTCCCCACAGATCTGCAGTTGGTGAGCCAAGGCATTCTCTACCGGCCCATCGGGATTCTGCCGCTCACGCCGGAGTGGGGCCGACAGCAGCTCAAGCAGGAGGAGAGCCAGTCGGCTCTCTACCTCTTCGATCCCGAAATCGACTTGCAGGTTGTGTTTCAGGTTGAGTACGGACGCGGCGGCGACCGGGCGCTGGGCTGGGGGTCGATCATCCGCATCCTCGAGGCGGAGCGGGCGCGGGTCATCAGCCGCGCGAAATAAGGCGGCAGGCGCGGTGCTTGCACCGCTCAGACGTCGATCTCGTACTCCTTCAGTTTTCGGTAGAGCGTTCGTTCGCCGATCCCAAGCTTCTCTGAGGCGCGTCGCCGATTCCCTCCCACTGACTTGAGGGTGGCGATGATCGCCTCGCGCTCCAGCTCCGCCATCGTCATCCCCGGCCGGAAGTAGATCGCGTCGTCCTCTGAGCCTTCCCTGTCTGCGACGGCTCCAAGCCCGATCACCGATTCCTCCACGGCGACGCCGCTTTCCACCGGCTCAGCGATTTCGCGGCCAGCCGCCGGGCGCGCCCTCTCTGCCAATCCGGACTCGCGCACGCCCGTCAGCTCCGGATGCCGGCGCCGGTAAGCCTCGAACTCTCTGCGCAGATCTTCGACATCGAACTTGAGCTCCACGAGCGTCCGAAATATGAACTCCACCTCGGGCATGGTAGCCGGAACCGCACCTTCCTCTCGCGCCTGGCTTTGCAACACCGGCGGCTGCGGCACGATCTGAGTCGGCAAGCTGCGCTCGACGCCGCGCCGCACCTCGGGAGGGATATCTACAGACCGGATGACGGTTCCAGGCGCGAGCACGACCATGGACTCGACCAGGTTGCGAAGCTCGCGGACGTTGCCGGGCCAGTCATAGCGAACCAGAATGCCCAGAGCGTCCTGGGAGATGCCCTTGAACTCACGCTGGTGCTCCCGACTCAACTCCCGTATGAACTCGTGCACGAGCAACGGGATATCTTCACGCCGTTCCCGCAGCGGCGGCATGTGGATATGGAGCACGTTGAGCCGATAATAGAGGTCACGTCGAAACTCGTTCAGCTCGACGGCCCGGCGAAGATCACGGTTGGTCGCCGCGATCACCCGCACGTCGACCCGGATCGAGCTGCTGCCGCCGACCCGCATGAACTCACGCTGCTCTAACACTCTCAAGAGCCGCGTCTGCGGCCCGACCGGCATCTCCGCGACCTCGTCGAGAAAGATCGTGCCTCCGTTCGCCAGCTCGAACATCCCTTTCCGCAGAGAGCTGGCCCCGGTGAAAGCGCCTTTCTCGTGGCCGAACAGCTCCGACTCGAGCAGCGTCTCCGGCAAGGCGGCGATGTTTACCGGGATAAACGCTTGGCCGCGCCGCTGCGAAAGCTTGTGAAGACCCCGAGCCACCAGCTCTTTCCCGGTTCCGCTCTCACCCGTGATCAGCACGGTCGAGCCCACCGGCGCGATCTGGGCGAGCCGCTCGATGACCTCTTGTATCGGCGTGGAGTTCCCGACGATGCCGATCTGGGCCTGCAGGAGCTTTCTCTGCATGAGACGGCGGACGACGAGAGCGACCTCTTCCGCGTCGACCGGCTTGACGAAGTGCTCGTCGACACCCAGCTCCGCCTTCAACCCCGCGGACACAGCCTCCCCTCGCTCGAGAAGCGCCACGACCGGAATGTGGCGGCCGTCCCCTGCCACCTCGGCGATCAGCGCGCGCGCCACAGGATCGCGGATCGCGCCGGTCAGGATCAACGAAGTCTGACCCTCGTCAACCGTCCGCAACGCCTCTCGAGCGTCATCCCGGCTGGACACGAACCGGACTTCGTCCTCCGGCTCGAAGGCCGCCTGTAGCTTTGCCGCCGACTCCAGATCGGTCGTGCTTATCAGGATGCTCGCCATCTCTCGATCGCGTTGGGCGCCGCTGAATCACAACGCCCGCACCTGATCCGCGCCTTAGTCGTGCTCGGTATCGCCATGTAGAAGGTCCACAGCATGGGGAACGATACGCTCCAGAACATCCAGGCCCTCTCGCACCGCTTGCCCGCTCCCCGGTAGGTTGACGATCAGCGTGCCGCTGCGAGCCCCGGCCATACCCCGGCTCAGCATCGCGAAAGGAGTGCTCGCCAAACCCGCAGCGCGAAGCGTCTCGGCGATGCCGGGCGCCGGTCGTTCCAGTATCGACGCCGTCGCCTCTGGGGTTACATCGCGAGGACCCAGCCCCGTTCCGCCCAGCGTGAGAATGAGATCGACCCGCTCGCCGTCCGCCCACCGACAGAGCGCCGCGGCGATATCCGCCGTCTCGTCCGCAACCACCTCCCGCTCGACCAGCGTCCAGCCGTGACGCTCGACCCAGGCGCGGGCCGTCTCTCCGGCACGATCCTCGCGCACGCCGGCCGCGACGCCGTCGCTGACCGTCAAGACTGCGACTCGAATCACCGTTTGATCGAGCCGCCTTTGTAGAACGGCATTCGCGTCACCTCCGCCGGCACCGGGCGACCCCGGATCAGGATCTCGATGGCCGTGCCCGGCACGGCACGCTCGCGCGGCAGGTATCCGGTCCCAATGCCCACCCCGAGGCTCGGGCCGACGGTGCCGCTCCGGACTGTGCCCACGACCTCACCATCGCAGCGGATCTCATATCCCGGCCGGGGAAAACCCCGCTCTTCGAGCATGAAGCCGCTCAGCTTTCGCGACACACCCTTTTCTTTCTGCTCGAGAAGTGCCGTTCGACCAATGAAGTCCCCCTTGTCGAACTTTACCGTCCAGCCCAGACCGGCCTCCAACGGCGTCGTCTCGTCGTCGATGTCGTTCCCATAGAGGGCGTAGCCCAACTCGAGGCGAAGCGTATCCCGCGCGCCCAGCCCCGCCGGCTGAAGGCGATCACCGCCAGTCTCTAACAGCCCGTTCCACAGCTTGGTCGCAGACTCAGGATCACAGTAAAGCTCGAATCCATCCTCTCCCGTATACCCGGTACGACTCACCACGCACGGCTCCCGCAACACCTTCCCCTCCACAAAGCGGTAATACCCGATCGACGACAGATCCACGTCCGAAAGCGGTGCAAGAATCGCCTCGCTCTCAGGCCCCTGCAGGGCGAGCAGTGCGACGTTGTCACTGTCATCCCTCAGCTCGACGTCGCCAAAGCCGAGCCCGTCACGGCTGCGCCCGATCCAGTCGAAGTCCTTGTCGATATTGGCCGCGTTGACCACCAGGCGGACCCACTCGGCGAAGCGATAAACCAGAAGATCGTCGACGATCCCACCATCCTCCCGGCACATTACGGTGTACTGCGCCTGACCCGGCTCCAAGCGCGAGACGTCATTGGTGACGACCCGGTTCACGAATTCCAGCGCTCTGTCGCCTCGCAGCGCGAATTCGCCCATGTGAGACACATCAAAGAGCCCGGCGCTCGTACGAACCGACTGGTGCTCGGCCGAAACCCCGGCGGGGTACTGGACGGGCATCTCGTAACCCGCAAACGGAATAATCTTGGCTCCGAGCCTCACATGCTCGTCGTACAGCGGCGTCCGCTTCAGTCTCTCACTCATCCGCGTCCTCTGCCATCAGTTTGATGAGCAACGCTTTCTGGACATGCAGTCGGTTTTCCGCTTCTTCCCACACCCGGCTCTGCGGTCCGTCGATCACCGACGCCTCGACTTCCTCACCCCTGTGGGCGGGAAGACAATGGAGGAAGATCGCCTTGCGGTCGGCTCGGCCCATGAGCGCCTTCGTAACCGCGTAGCCGCTGAGCGCCCGACGGCGCTCCTCAGCCTCGCCCTCCTGACCCATCGACGCCCACACGTCCGTCGAGACGACGTGGGCGCCTTCCACCGCTTCTTCCGGTCGCCGCAGCAGCGCCACCCGGGTCGTGGCCTTGGCTGCCGCCAAGATCTCTGGCTGCGGCTCATAACCCTCCGGGCACGCTAATCGCAGCTCGAACCCAAAGATCCGGGCCGCGTTCAGCCACGAATTGGCCATGTTGTTCCCGTCGCCTATCCAGGCCACCCGCAGCCGTGAGAGATCTGACCCGTACTCCTCCACCGCCGTCATCAGGTCCGCCAACACCTGGCACGGGTGCAGCAAGTCGGTCAAACCGTTGATGACCGGAACCGTCGCGTACCGAGCGAGTTCCTCGACCTCCGAATGCGCGAACGTCCGGATCATGATCCCGTCCACATAGCGCGAAAGCACCCGCGCGGTATCTGCAACGGTCTCCCCTCGCCCCAGCTGCAGGTCCTGGCTCGACAGAAAGAGCGCGTGGCCTCCCAGCTGATAGACACCGACCTCGAAAGACACGCGCGTTCGAGTCGAGCGCTTCGCGAACAGCATGGCCAGCGTCTTGCCCGTTAGCGGCTTGCCCCTCAATTCGCCGGTCTTGAGCCGCACCGTCGTCTCGAACAAGCCCTCGAGCTCGCGCTTCGAAAAGTCCGTCAAGGCGAGGAAGTCTCGCTTTGAACCCGGCCCCAACTCCGCCTCCGTGTTGGTGTGGGTCTGAAANNGATCCGGCCGGCAGGGTCCCAGGCTCTTGCGGAGAGATCGGGCCGAGCCGGGGGCGAGGAGAGCCTTATGAGGGGAGAACGGTATAAAACCGCTATAATATGTAGCGGCGCAGGTCCTCGTCTTTGACGATCCTTGCCAGACGGTCCTCTACCAGCATTTCGTCGACGACGATCTTCTCACGGCCCAGCTCGGGCAAGTCGAACATGATGTCCTCGAGCAAGGTCGTGAGTACCGTGTGAAGCCGTCGGGCGCCGATGTTCTCCATGCGCTGGTTGACTTCGGCGGCGATGCGGGCGATCGCTGCCACGCCACTCTCAACGAAATCGAGCGCCGCTCCTTCTGTTTCTACCAGGGCGCGATACTGAATGAGCAGCGCGTTCTTCGGCTCGGTGAGAATCCGCACAAAATCCTGCTCGCCGAGCGAAGACAGCTCGACACGTATCGGGAAGCGACCCTGCAACTCGGGTATCAGATCGGAGGGCTTTGCTGCATGGAAAGCGCCGGCGGCGATGAAGAGGATATGGTCTGTGCGTACCATTCCGTACTTGGTTTGGACGTTCGACCCCTCAACGATCGGCAGGAGATCGCGCTGCACACCGCCGCGCGAAACGTCGGGCCCTCCGGCGGTGCCGCGCTCGATCGCGATCTTGTCGATCTCATCCAGGAAGATGATCCCCATCTGCTCTACACGGTCGAGCGCTTCGTTGACGACGTCGTCCATATCGATGAGCTTGTCGAGTTCATCCGCCAGGAGAATGCGGCGCGCCTCGGAGACGGTCACCACCCGTTTCTTGCTGCGCTTCGGCAGCATCTCCTGCAGCATTTCCGAGACGTTGTAGTCCATCCCTTCCATGCCCGGGAACTCGATTGCGGGGAACGTCGACTGCGTGACCTCGATCTCTATCTCCTTGCTTTCCAGCTTGCTATCCCGAAGCAATGCTCTCAGCTTCTCGCGCGTCCGCTTCCTTTTCTCTCTCCGCTTGTCTTCGTCCTCCACCTCAGACGGAGCGTCGGTCCGCCGATCGACCGCCTCGCCGCGAGAAGACACAACGAAGCTGGACGGCACCGCCAAAGGTTCGTCGTTGCCAGGGAGCAATAGGTCGAGAAGTCGCTCCTCGACGCGCTCTTCGGCGACTTCCTGCACGTCGTCCTCGCGCTCGGTCCGCACCATGTTCACCGCGATATCGGCGAGGTCACGAACCATCGACTCCACATCTCTCCCCACGTAGCCCACTTCCGTGAACTTCGACGCTTCCACCTTGATGAACGGCGCACCGGCGAGCCGGGCCAGACGGCGAGCGATCTCGGTTTTGCCGACTCCGGTCGGACCGATCATGATGATGTTGTTCGGCACGATCTCGTCCCGGAGCTCATCGGCGACCTGCTGCCGGCGCCAGCGATTGCGGAGCGCGATGGCGACCGCCTTCTTCGCCGCATCCTGGGCCACAACGTACTTGTCCAGCTCTGCCACGATCTGCCGCGGCGTCAGCTCATCCTGCGGCGCGGCGCTGGGGCGCGGCGCCGTCTCTCCTGTCGAGTAGGTGGGTAGTGAATCGTTCATCGCTTGTCGGGGCCGAGCTCGATCACGGTGATCTCGGTGTTGGAGTAGACGCAGATCTGGCCGGCGATCTCCAGGCTTCGCCGGACGATCTCCTGGGCGGACAAGTCGGTGTTGTGGGAAAGCGCTCGTGCCGCCGCCAGCGCCATAGGGCCGCCGCTGCCGATCGCCACGATCCCATCATCCGGCTCAATAACCTCGCCGCTACCCGAGAGAAGAAAGGAGTTACGGGCATCGATGACGGCCAGTAGCGCTTCGAGCCGCCGCAGCACCCGGTCGCTGCGCCAGTCTTTCGCCAGCTCGACCGCCGCCCGCGGGAGATTGCCCGGGAAGCGATCGAGCTTTTCCTCGAACTTCTCGAACAGCGTCAAGCCATCGGCCACCGAGCCGGCGAAGCCGGCGAGAACGGTCCCATCCTTGAGCGAACGGACTTTTTTGGCCTGGGCTTTGACCACCGTATCGCCTACCGTCACCTGACCGTCACCGCCCAAGGCGGCCCGCCCATCGCGTCTCACTGCCACGATCGTCGTACCATGCACCTTCAACTCAGCCATCGCTGGTCTCGATCCTCGGTTCAGCCTCGCGGGTGCGCTTGTTTGTACACTTGCTTGAGGCGCTCCCGAGATGTGTGAGCGTACATTTGCGTGGTCGAGAGAGACGCGTGTCCTAAGAGCTCCTTGATCGCCATGAGATCCGCGCCCGCGTCCAGCAAGTGCGTGGCGAATGAGTGTCGAACCGAGTGTGTGCTCAGTCCACCCTCTTCCGCGACCGCAGCGATGAGCCGCGTGACGATACGCTGAATCTGGCGGCGTGACAGCCGCGCTCCACGACTCGACACGAACAGAGGATCCGCTGGCCCCGGCGTGCCGAAACGCTCCTCGCGCACCATCTCATAGGCCCGAATCGCCCGACATGCCTCTCGGCCGACCGGCACGATGCGTTCTTTGTTCCCCTTCCCACTCACCCTGACCCGCCCCGTCGACAGATCCAGATCCGTGAGCTCCAGCTTGTGAACCTCTGACAGCCGCAGGCCGGCCGAGTACAACAACTCCACAAGTGCTCGGTCCCGAACGCTTTTCCAGTCGGACTCCCCGTTCCGCGGCGTCGCCAGCTCGAACAACCTGGACATCTCACGCTGCGTGAGATACCCCGGCAGCACACGGCCGTGCCTCGGCGCACGGATCTGTCGCGCCGGGTTTCTCACGATCAGCCCCTCTCGCTGCAAGAAGCGAAAAAACGAGCGAGCCGAGGAGAGCTTACGCGCTATCGACCTACGCTTGAGCTTCGACATCGACAAGTGGCTCAGGTAGGCTCGGACCGCCAGGCGATCGACATCGACCCACTCCCAATCGCGGCGGTCGTAATAGCCGTCCAAGAAGGACACCAGATCGCCGAGATCGCGCCGGTACGCCTCGGTCGTATGACTCGACAGCTGGCGCTCCGCCGTCAGGTGCTCGAGGTACGCTCGCAGGTGGTCCCTCACCGCTTCGGCTCCGCCTTTGCCGGTGTCCGGGAGCTAGCCGCCGGCGGAGGCCGGCGCGCCGGCGTTGGCCCTCACCCAATCGCGCATCGCCTCCAGGGCCCGCCGCGCAAGCTCCTCCCGCCGTTCCCGCTTGCCACGCACTTCCTTCGGCAGCGCGTCGAGAAGCCCAAAGTTGGCGTTCATCGGCTGGAAGTTACCAGAATCCGCCTCCCGGAGGTAGCGCATGAGGCCGCCGAGCATGGTCGTGGCGGGCGGGGTTGCCGGCTGCAAGCCTCGCTGAAGCCGGTCGATGTTCATGGCCGCCAGTAGCCCCGTCGCCGCCGACTCGATGTAGCCTTCCACCCCGACGAGCTGGCCAGCGAAGATCACGTCCGGGTGCCCGGCGGGTGATCCGTGCGCAGTCAGGAGTCGCGGGTAGTTGATGTAGCTGTTGCGATGGATTTGACCGAATCGCAGGATCTCGGCGTCCTGCAAGCCGGGGATCAGTTGGATCACGCGTCTCTGCTCAGGGTAGCGCAGTCGCGTTTGGAACCCGACCAGGCTCCACATATTGGCCGCGCGATCCTCCTGGCGTAGTTGCACAACCGCGTGAGGGATCTTGCCGGTCCGCGGGTCCCTCAGCCCGACCGGCTTGAGCGGGCCGAAACGGAGCGCGTCACGGCCCCGGGAAGCCAGTACCTCGATCGGCAAACAACCCTCGAAATACGGCACCTGGTCCCACTCGTGCGTGTGATAGATCTCCCCTTCTATCACGGCCTGGAGGAGGCGGTCGTAGCCGTCCGAATCGAGAGGACAGTTGATGTAGGCGGCGTCGCGGCCCTTTCCGTACCGAGAGGCGCGGTACACCTGGCTCGCGTCGATCGATTCCGCTGCTACGATCGGCGAGATGGCATCGAAGAAGTACAGGCCCTCTCCACCCAGCCGCGCCTGGATCGCTGACAGGAGGGCTTCCGAGGTCAGGGGCCCGGTCGCGATGATCGCGGGAGGTCGAGGCAGCNNTCCGAGAAGAGCCTGCGGTCCACCGCCAGCGCCGCACCGGCCGGAACTCGAGCCTGGTCCGCCTCGCGCAGCAGCAGTGACCCGAGCTCGCGCAGCTCGGCTTTCAGCAGACCGTGGGCGTTGCTGGTCTCCTCGGACTTGAACGAGTTGCTGCAGACGAGCTCGGCCAGGGCGTCCGTCTGGTGGGCCGGCGTGTTCACGCGGGGCCGCATCTCGTAGAGCACGACATCGTAGCCGTGCTCGGCGAGCCACCAGGCCGCCTCCGAACCGGCCAAGCCGCCGCCGACGACTACAACCTCAGGCACACTCTCGCGGATGCGGACGCGTCGGTTCAGCGGCTGCCCGTACCCGCTGCCTCGGCGGTCTCAGGAGAGAACTCGTGCTCACAAACCGCGCATTTCAAGTAGTCGCCCTTGCGCTTCGATGTCTTGAGTAGTGTGACCCCCGATCCGCATTCAGGGCAAGGGCCGTCGGTGGGCGTGTCCCAAGTGGACCACTCGCATTCCGGATAACGAGCACATCCGAAGAAAACGCGACCGCGCCGAGTGCGCCGTTTGACGATCTCGCCCTCCTCGCAGCGCGGACACTCGAGGCCCAGAGTGAGAGGCTGAGTGTGCTTGCAGTCCGGGTAACCGGTGCAGGCGAGAAACTCGCCGTACCGGCCGGTTTTCACCGCCATGGGAAGGCCACACTTGGGACACCTGGCGTCCACCGGCGCGGTTGCTCGATCCTTGTCGATCGGCCGCGTGAAACGACAATCGGGATAGTTCGAGCAGGCGACGAAAGGACCGTACCGACCGCTCTTGACTCGAAGCTCTCCACCGCACTGTGGGCACTTCTCATCGCCGAGGTCCACCTCGGGGGGTTGATCGATCGGCCGGGTGTTGCGGCAGTCCGGATAGGCCGAGCACCCGAGGAAACGGCCGTAGCGGTTCCAGCGCACGATCATCGGAGACCCGCAGAGTTCACAGACCGCGTCGTCAGCCTGGACGATCTCCTTGATGATCTCCGCGCTGCGTTGCTCACCTTCTCTCAGGCGGTCGGCAAAGCGCCCGTAGAAGTCGCTGAGCACCTGTTGCCACGGAAGGTCCCCGTCTTCGATGCGGTCCAGACTCTCTTCCAGATTGCTGGTGAAGTCGACATCGAAGGTGTCGGGGAAGACGCGGATCAGGACTTGGACGACGGTCTCACCGAGTGGAGTCGGCACGAAGCGCCGACTGTCCAGCTCGACGTAGGCCCGCTCGACCAGAGTCGAGAGGATCTGCGCGTAAGTCGAGGGCCGGCCGATACCCAGTTTCTCCAGCTCCTTCACGAGGCTCGCCTCGCTGAAACGCGGCGGCGGTTCGGTGAAGTGCTGGTTCTTGTTCAATTCGAGCAGACGGATGACTTCGCCCTCCACCAGGGCCGGCAGCGCCTCCAGATCGTCCAGGCGCCGGCCCTCGCCCTCCTCGTGCTCTTCACGATAGAGGCGAGTGAAGCCGTCAAACTTCAGCACCGAGCCAGTGGCGCGGAACTGGTACGTACGTTCGTCTCGGCCGGTGAGGTCGAAGTCCGCGGTCGTCGTATCGTAGACCGCGGGCGACATCTGCGAAGCCACGAAGCGGAGCCAGATCAGCGTGTACAGCTTGAGCTGGTCCGCATCGAGGTCGCCCTTGAGCGATTCGGGCGTCCGGTTCACCGAGGTCGGTCGGATCGCTTCGTGCGCCTCCTGCGCGCCTTTCTGCTGCTTACCCAGGTAGAGACGCGCCGAGTTGGGGATGTAATTCGAGCCGAATTCCCGTTCGACGTAGTCCCGCGCCACCTTGGCTGCCGACCCTGCGATCCGAGTCGAGTCGGTGCGGATGTAGGTGATCAGACCGATCGCCTGACTCCCCACTTCGACACCTTCGTAAAGTTGCTGCGCCACCCGCATCGTCCGCTTGGCCGAGAACCGCAGCCGCTTCGCTGCTTCCTGCTGCAACGTCGACGTCGTAAACGGCGCCGCCGGGTTCTTCCGTCGCTCCCTGCGGCGAATTCGCGTGATCTGGAACGGGATCTCTTCGACGGCATCGACCACCGCGGTGGCAGCGGCCTCGTTCGGCAGATCGGGCTTGACCCCGTCGATATGATGGAGCTTCGCGGTGAAGCGGCTCGAGTCTTTCTGCAGTAGCGCCTCGACCGACCAGTACTCCCGAGGCTCGAAGCGGCGTATTTCCTCCTCGCGCTCCCAGATCAGCCGCAGCGCGACGGTCTGGACGCGCCCAGCCGAGAGGCCAGGTCGGATCGGTTTCCAGAGGAAGGGGCTCGCTTTGTAGCCTACGAGCCGATCGAGGATGCGCCGCGCCTGCTGCGCGTCGACCTTCCGCAGATCGATCTGGCCCGGGTTCTCGAGTCCTTGGGCAACCCCTTCCGGCGTGATCTCTTCAAAGAGCACGCGCTTGAAGCGTCGGCCGTTGCGAGTCTTATAGCCCAGTTGGTCGGCCACGTGATAGGCGATCGCTTCACCCTCGCGGTCGGGGTCCGTGCCGAGCAAGATCTCCTTGGCGGATTTGGCGGCCTGCTTCAGCTCTTTGATGACCTTGCCCTTGCCGCGAATCGTCACGTAGTGCGGCTCGAAGCCGTTCTCGATATCGACGCCCAGGTCGCTCTTGGGGAGATCACGGATGTGACCCACCGACGCCTTGACAACGAAGTCGTCGTTGAGATACCGACTGAGCGTGCGCGCCTTTGCCGGCGACTCGACAATCAACAGCTTCGAGCCATTGCCGGCCGAACGGACGCGCGTGCCTCGCTTGCTCTTTGCCTTTGTCTTCTTCTTTTCAGCCATATGTCTTGACCCGCCCACCGCTTACCCCGACCCCGGGTCCCCAAGTTCCCAGGCTCGCCCCTGGCGCTGAAGATGGCTAACAGGAATCAACCGCTTGTCAACAGTCGTCGGGCAACGGCGGCCTGGGTGAGCGAAAGCCGCCCGACCGTCCTCCGCCGCGCCCCGGGGCGGGGACGCTCGTTGCGGAGGTGGGCCTGGGCGGCTTGCCGGACCGAGCCCGTGGCGGTCGGCGCGGCCCTCGATGGCTTGGCCGACGACGGCGCGGTTGGAGCCGTCTCGCCCGATCGCGGGGCGCCCGCGATCAGGGAATGGGTATGATGTCGCTGCTCTTCACGGGGATGACGACCACGCCGTTGGCCGTTACACCGTAGAGCCTCAATACGACGCTCGGCGGATCCGGGGGCAGACGCCGCGTGATCCTCAGTGGCCCGACGATCGGATCCCTGATCAATATCTGGCCACGCGAGAAGCTGAAGAAATGCGTGTCCACCATTTCGATTCTCGCGTCACCAGAACCCAGGAACGACAGGCGCTCGCTATCGACGGTCACGCTGGCCTGATCGTGATCTGGGTGCAAAGCCGCGCCCACACCAGTCGGGCTGATGTTCTCGTTGATGCCCACCAATCTCAACACGTTCGGGCCTCCGGGCTGGTCGGGCCCGAAGAAATACGCGTTCGTACCGCGGGCGACCCCGAGGCTGCCGTCGTTGTTCAGCCCCAACCCGAACACCTTTTGCTCGGCGTTCCCCGGCAGGTCGCTGACCTGCAGCGTGTTGGTGATGGTCTGCGTCGCCGATCGATACATGATGATACGCCCGGCGCGGTCGGGGGTGTCGCCCTCGCCGAACGCGATGAATTCCCTGTCGCCGCTGGCCGCGACGAACGTCGTGTCCTGAAGCGCGATGCTGCCGATGTCGAGATCCGAGAAGATATCGACATCCCAGCCCGCCGTGGCATTCTTCGCCGCGACGCTATCCACGACGTTGATCAGCGCGCTCAACGTGTCTGGGAAAGCCGCCACGCACGACCGCGCCGCCTGGCTCGGGTCGCCCCGCGTGTGGTCACAGACTTTGAAGCCGCGTGCTCCCGCGATCGGGAATACCGAGTCGGCATTGACGATCTGGATCTCGGGCCGCGTCGGGGTCCTGCGCGCGGCGTACGAGATGAAGAAACGCACCTCCCTCTGGAAGGGATCGTACTCTCTGATCGTGCCGGGAAGGTCGATCAGTGCCGGCACCGTCGAGTACATGATCAGGCCGTTCGCCGCCTGGGCGAGAAACTGCGGCCGATCGGAGTACTCGAAGAAGATGACGGGGTAGATCGGCACCAGATTGGGATCCCGATCCTCGATCACCCGGTACACCTTCAGGTCCTGTGTCTGGAACCGGTCCACCTCGCCCGCGATGGCCGGGGCGCCGACGACGCGCGGCCCCAGACCCACCACCGAGATGTTGGTGCCACCGGAGTTGCTCACCAGGAGCTGATCCTCGCTGAGGTCGATGTTCAGACCCCAGGGATTCGAACCGACGGGCACTCCCCTGGCGAACACCTCGTTGCGTAAGTCGAAGGGACGCACGATCCCGAAGTTGAAGTCGGAGAGCATTAGCAACTCGCGGATCGTGTCCACTTCCGCATCGGAGATCAGCGCCCCCTGCGGAAAGCCCACGGTGCGCCCGGCGACGATCAGTCGTTCGACGAAGCCGCCGGCGACACCGATCGCCTGGATCGGGGCGGCCGTCGTGCAGCGAAGACTGTTAGCGGAGCCTTCCGGATCCACCGTAGCGCCGCAGTTGGGGCTTGGCGACGCCGCGTC
>JABAOD010007886.1_pt1 | contig 13495 bp, 12 predicted proteins | sample 7062151 | NCBI WGS metagenome assembly JABAOD01 (sample SAMN14538626, study PRJNA623070) | marine sediment metagenome | biome: marine biome [ENVO:00000428]; feature: marine pelagic biome [ENVO:01000023]; material: deep marine sediment [ENVO:00002113] | place: India: Gulf of Khambhat ...
ACGCTGCCGTGACGCCAGCACTCGGCGACCGCGGCGAGATCGATATCGAAATCATCGCGGCCCTTGAGCAGCGCGAAGCCCTCGGCGTAGGCCTGCATCATCCCGTACTCGATGCCGTTGTGGATCATCTTCACGAAGTGGCCGGCGCCGTGGCGGCCGCAGTGCAGGTAACCGTGCTCGGCGGTGCCGCTGCGCCCGCTGCGCGCGGCCAGGCTCGGCGCTGCGTCGCGGCCCGGCGCGAGACTGGCGAATACCGGCTCGAGGCGCTGGAAGTCTGCAGCGTCACCGCCCACCATCAGACAGTAGCCACGCTCGAGGCCGCGCACACCGCCGCTGGTGCCGACGTCCATGTAGCGAAGACCTTTCGCCGACAGCGCTTTGGCGCGCCGCACGGCGTCGCGGTAATGGGAGTTGCCGCCGTCGACGATCAGGTCATCGGGCTCGAGCCCGTCGGCAAGGGCCGAGAGCGAAGCGTCCACGCGATCGGCCGGGATCATGATCCAGACGCTGCGCGGCGCATCGAGCGCCTCCACCAGCGCCCCGGTCGATGCGGCGCCGACGGCGCCTTCGGCGGCGAGCGCCGCGACCTGATCCGGGTCGGTGTCGTAGACGGCGCACTGGTGTCCCGCGGCCATGAGCCGCCGCACCATGTTGGCGCCCATGCGCCCGAGACCGATCATGCCGAGCTGCATTGCACTTCCTCTCTTCGAGATCTTGTGTGGGCGCGGCAGATGGGTTGTACTCGTGTCCGCGCCGGGCGCCTGGGCACGCGGTGCCCTGCTCGCGCCGACTTTATCACACCCGCTCTTCGGCACCGGCAGACACGATTGGAGCGGGCGGGGAGCGGGCGCGGGCATCGCCGATGATCAAGACCACCGACGCCATTATCCAGCGGGCAGGCCGCGGCGACGCCGTCGACGACGACGAGGCCCTGGCACTCGCCGCCTGCGACGATCTGCAGCGGCTCATGGCAGCGGCGTGCCGGCGCCGGGACGCCGTTCACGGCGCTCGGGTCAGCTACTCGCCGAAAGTCTTCATCCCGCTCACCAAGCTGTGCCGCGACGTCTGCCGCTACTGCACCTTTGCGCGGGCGCCCCGCGAGGTCGCGTCGCCGTACCTTTCCGTGGACGATGCGGTTGCCATCGCCGCCGAAGGCGCCAAGGCCGGCTGTCACGAGGCGCTGTTCACCCTCGGCGACCGCCCGGAGAGCCGCTATCGGATCGCCCGAGAGGCGCTGGCCGCACTGGGATACGGCTCCACCATCGAGTATCTCGCCGTGGTCGCCCGGGCCGTGCACGAGGCCACCGGGCTGCTGCCCCATGTGAACCCCGGCGTCATGAGCCGCGCGGAGCTGGCGATGCTGCGAGCGGTTTCGGTATCCGCCGGGATGATGCTTGAATCGACGGCAGAGCGTCTGTGCGAGCGCGCCGGCCCTCATCACGGCTGCCCGGACAAGCAGCCGCAGGTGCGCCTGGCGAGCATCGACGCCGCCGGCGCGCTCGCCGTGCCGTTCACCAGCGGCATCCTCATCGGCATCGGCGAGACGCGCCGCGAGCGCATCGAGTCCCTGCTGGCGCTGCGGGCGCTGCAGGCGCGCCACGGTCACATGCAGGAGATCATCGTCCAGAACTTCCGCGCCAAGCCCGGCACCGCCATGGCCGATGCGGCGGAGCCGAGCCTCGAGGACCACCTGTGGACGATCGCCGTGACACGCCTGGTGTTCGCCCCGCAGATGAACGTCCAGGCCCCGCCGAATCTCAACCCGGGGGCTCTCGAGGCGCTGCTCGCTGCGGGCATCAACGACTGGGGCGGCGTCTCGCCGGTGACGCCGGATCACGTCAATCCGGAGGCGCCCTGGCCGCAGCTCGAACGCCTGCGAAGTGCCACCGAGGCCGCGGGCGGGGAGCTGGTGCCGCGCCTGGCGGTGTATCCGCGCTACGTGCGCGACGCCGCCCGCTGGCTGGCGCCGCAGATGCGCGCGTCGGTGCTCGCGCGTTGCGACGCGCAGGGCTTCGCCAGGGAGGACGGCTGGGTCGCCGGCGCCGAGTGCGCTTCGCTGCCGGCGCGCCCCCTGCGTGGCCGCGGCTCGTTGCGCGCCGGTGAGCTGGAGCGCATCGTGAGGCGCGCGAGGGACGGGCGCGAGCTGCAACAGGACGACATCGTGCGCTTGTTCTCGGCGCGCGGGCGCGAGGTGCACGCGGTGCTCGACGGCGCCGATGCCCTGCGCAGGGAGGTGAACGGGCGTCGCGTCACCTACGTCGTCAATCGCAACGTCAACTACACCAACGTGTGTTATTTCCACTGTCGATTCTGCGCGTTCTCCAAGGGAAGGAATGCCGAGGATCTGCGCGGCATGCCCTACGATCTGGATCTCGACGAGATCGCCCGGCGCACCCGCGAGGCGTGGCAGCGCGGTGCCACCGAGATGTGCCTGCAGGGTGGCATCCACCCGGACTACGACGGTGAGACCTACCTCGAAATCTGCCGCGCTGTGAAGCGGGCGGCGCCGCAGATCCACGTGCACGCGTTCTCGCCGCTGGAGGTCTGGCAGGGCGCGAAGACCCTGGACCTTCCGGTTGCGGAATTTCTGACAGAGCTCAAACGGGCCGGTCTGGGCTCGCTTCCGGGAACCGCAGCCGAGATTCTCGACGACGCGGTGCGTCGCATCATCTGTCCCGACAAGATCACCGCCGCCGAGTGGCTGGAGGTCATGCGCGCAGCGCACGCCATCGGCCTGCGCAGCACCGCCACCATCATGTTCGGGCACGTGGACGATCCGCGCCACTGGGCGCGCCACCTGGTCCGCATCCGCGCGCTGCAGGCCTCGAGCGGCGGCTTCACCGAGTTCGTGCCGCTGCCGTTCGTGCACATGGAGGCGCCCTTGTACCGCCGGGGTGGGGCGCGGCGCGGTCCCACCTTCCGCGAGGCGCTGCTGATGCACGCGGTCTCGCGCCTGGCGCTGCACCCGCACGTGACCAACATCCAGGCTTCGTGGGTGAAGATGGGACCGGACGGCGCGCGCGCCTGTCTGCGCGCCGGCGCCAACGACCTCGGCGGCACGCTGATGAACGAGTCCATCACCCGCGCCGCCGGCGCCGCCTTCGGTCAGGAGTTTCCGCCCGCTGCCATGCGGCGCTTGATTACCGATCTGGATCGGCTGCCCTGCCAGCGCACGACGCTCTACGAGCAAGCGCCCACCGAGCGGGCCGCCGCGGCCATGGGCGCGGCGCCCCTCGAGGCTGTCCACAATGCGCCGCCGCGCCGTCGCGCCGGCGGCGCTGAGCGTCGGCTGGTGCGCTTCGGTCAGGGCTGATGTCGACGCCACGTGCGGCCGTCACGCTGACGGCGATACCGGGCATTCCGGCGATTCGGCCCGGTGACGACCTCGTCGCCATCCTTGCCGACGCCATGGTCGGCGCCGATCTCGCGCCGCGCGACGGCGACGTGCTGGTGGTCACCCACAAGATCGTCTCCAAGGCGGAAGGTCGCTACCGCAGCCTTGCGCGGGTGACGCCGTCGGCGCGCGCCCGGGAGCTCGCGCGGGCCACCGGCAAGGACGCGGCCCTGGTGGAGCTGATTCTGTCGGAGTCCCGCGAGGTGCTGCGTTATCGGCCCGAGCTGATCATCGCCGAGCACCGCTCGGGCATGGTCATGGCCAATGCCGGCATCGATCATTCCAACGTGCCCGGCGAGCAGGGCGAAGAGCGCGTGCTGCTGCTGCCCGAGGACGCGGACGCGAGCTCGGCGTCACTGCGCACGGCGCTCGGCGCCCGCTTCGGCGTGACCGTCGCGGTGGTGATCAGCGACAGCGTCGGGCGCGCCTGGCGCAACGGCGTGGTCGGGCTCGCCATCGGCGCGGCGGGGCTGCCGGCGCTGCAGGATCTGCGCGGCAGGCTCGATCGCGAGGGGCGTGCGCTCAATGTCACCCAGGTCGCGCTCGCCGACGAGATCGCCTCGGCGGCCCAGCTGCTCATGGGCGAGGCGGACGAGGGGCGTCCCGCGGTGCTCGTCAGAGGCATCGCCTGGAACGAGCCGCCGGCGGCGGCGTCGGCGCTGATTCGCGATCGCGAGCAGGATCTTTTCCGGTGAGCGCGACGGCGCGGGTGGTCGCCATTTCCGGCGGCATCGGCGGCGCCAAGCTCGCCCTCGGCCTGTATCGGGCGCTGCCCGCCGACAGCCTCATGGTCGCCTGCAACACCGGCGACGATTTCGAGCATCTCGGCCTGAGCATCTCGCCGGATCTGGACACGGTGCTGTACACGCTGGCGGGCATCGCCAATCCGGACACCGGGTGGGGACGCGCGGGCGAGACGTGGACGTTCATGCAGGCGCTCGAGTCTCTCGGTGGCGAGACCTGGTTTCGCCTCGGCGACGCGGATCTCGCCACCCACGTGGAACGCACCTGCCGTCTCGCCGCGGGTGAAAAGCTGAGCGCCATCAGCGAGGACTTCTGCACGCGACTCGGCGTGCGCGCACGCGTCGTGCCCATGTCCGACGAGCCCGTGCGCACCATGGTGCATACCGACGAGGGCATTCTGCCCTTTCAACGCTACTTCGTTCAGAACCGGTGCGAGCCGCGCGTCACGGGTTTCAGCTTTCACGGCGCCGGCGACGCCCATCCCTCGTTGCCGTTGTGGGAGGCGCTTCTTGCTGACCGTCTCGAAGCCGTGGTGATCTGCCCTTCAAACCCGTTCATCAGCATTGACCCCATCCTCGCGGTGCCGGGACTCAGGGGCGCCATCGGCGACTGTGGTGCGCCGGTGGTGGCGGTGTCGCCCATCATCGGCGGTCGCGCGGTCAAGGGACCGACGGCCAAGATGATGGCCGAGCTCGGCATTCCCCGCAGCGCCCGCGCCGTCGCCGAGCACTACGAAGGATTGCTGACCGGCTTCGTGCTCGATGAGAGCGACGAGGGCGCGGTCGGCGATCTCCCATGCCTGACCACCCGTATTCTCATGGAGACCGAGGAAGACAAGACGACCCTTGCGCGCCAGGTGCTGGATTTCGCCGGCGCCATCGCCGACAAGGTCCGTTGACGATTCCGAAACGCGTCAGCGATCTGCGAGCGGACGGATCGCCTCGGCAAAATGCTGCATGCTGCGCAGGGATTGCTCCAGAGTCTCGCGCTGAAAATTCAGCGTCAGATCGCGTACGCCGAGCTCGGCGAGTGCGGCCATGTCTTGTGCAATCTGCTCGGCGCTGCCGCTCAGCATGAGCCGCTCGCCGGATGCGGCGGCGAGAGTCTTGGTCTCGTCGAACCAGTTGGCGAAGAACGCGAGCCCCACGCTGTGCGGATCCCGCCCGTTTTGCTCGGCCACGCGGCCCAGTTCCTCCAGCCCCGCCGCGAAGCGCTTCACGGTATCGAGGGGATGACGCGGATTGTTGCCGATGGGAAACCAGACATCGCCGTATCGCACCACGCGCCGCAGCGCCGCCGGACTCTCGCCGCCGACCCAGATGGGCGGATGCGGCTGCTGCACGGGCTTGGGCAGAAAGCTGATGTTCGAGAATCGCACGTGCTTGCCGTCGAAGCGGGGATTGTCCTCGGTCCACAGAGACTTGAACGCCTGCAGATACTCGTCGGTGACACGGCCGCGTTCCTCGAACGGCGGCGCGCCGAGAGCCTCGAACTCCTCTTTCATCCAGCCGGCGCCGACGCCCAGTATCATGCGTCCCCTGGAGAGCACGTCGATGGTGGCGACGATTTTCGCCGTGTGCACGGCGCCGCGATGGGGGATGACCGTCACCGACGTGAGCAGCCGCGCCGTAGCATTGATCGCAGCCAGGTATGCCAGCAGGCTGAACTGATCGAAGCAGGCGCCGGATGCGGCGCCGGGAAATTCGCCGGAGGCCGAGTAGGGATAACGGGAGTCGATGCTTCGGGGCACCACCAGGTGATCGGGCACCGCCAGGTGCGCGAAGCCGAGCTCCTCGGCACGTCGGGCGAACGCTTGCACGCTCTCCGGCGTCGCCAGGGGGCCGCGGGTGGGAATCGTCAGTCCGACGTCCATGATAGTATCCTCGCCAGCTTCGGGTTCGATCGTGTCGGGGTCATGCTAACGGATGTCGAGAGGCGCTTTCTAGAAGCGCAACGGGTTGCGCGCCTCGCGACGGCCGATGCCGCCGGTCATCCTCACGTGATACCCATCTGCTTCGTCGTCGACGGGGACCGACTGTACTTCACCATCGACGAGAAGCCGAAGCGAAGCCCGTCGGTGCGCTTGAAACGCGTATCCAACATTCGCGAGAACCCTTTCGTCGCGCTCGTCGCGGATCGCTACGACGAGGACTGGAGCCGGCTCGGCTGGGTCATGGTGCAGGGCCGCGCCGAGGTGCTGGACAGCGGCGACGAGCATGACCGGGCACAGGCCGGTCTACGGGCCCGTTACCGGCAGCTGCGGGATATGCATATCGAAGCGCTGCCGGTGGTGGCCATTCATATCGAGCACGCCGCGAGCTGGGGGAGTCTCGAAACGTCATCGGAAGGTTGAGATCCATGGTTCGAATCGCCGTTTCCATCTATCCGGAGCATGCCGAGTACGCCGACATCCGCCGCGCCGCCGAGGAGGCCGAAGCGATCGGCGTGGATGTTGTCTACACGTGGGATCATTTTTACCCGCTGATGGGAAATCCCGACGGCAAGCATTTCGAATGCTGGACGCTGCTGGCCGCCATCGCGGAGGCTACCGAACGGGTGCAGATCGGTCCGCTCGTCGCCTGCAACAGCTACCGCAACCCGGAGCTTCTCGCCGACATGGCGCGTACCGTTGACCACATTTCCGGCGGGCGCGCGATTCTCGGTATCGGCTCGGGATGGTTCGAGAGGGATTACCGGGAGTACGGCTACGATTTCGGCACCGCGGTGAGCCGTCTCGAGGATCTCGAGGCGGCCATGCCCCGCATCAAGAGCCGGCTCGAGAAGCTCAACCCTGTGCCCGTCGGCCGCTTGCCAATCCTCATCGGCGGCGGAGGCGAAAAGCTCACGCTGCGCATCGTCGCCGAGTACGCCGACATCTGGCACGGATTCGCGAGAGGCACCGACGCGCGGGGCGCGGCACGGACAGTGGCGCACAAGAACGCGGTTCTCGACGATTGGTGCAGAAAGGTCGGACGCGATCCCGCAACCATCGAGCGATCCATCGGCGTCGACAAGGCATTGATCGACGCTGCNNGCCGCAGGCGCGGACGAGATTCAGATGGGCGTGGACGGTCCCGACTACGACTTCGCACCAGTGAGGGAATGGCTCGACTGGCGCGATCGGAAAAACAAAGGCTGACTTCGAGGGAAACGAGGCAATGAAGTTCGGTTTCTCACTGGTCGTGCGGGGCAACGACGCGACGCCCGATGCATTCGCGCAGATCGCGCAACGCGCCGAGGCGCTCGACATCGACTCCCTGTGGTGCAGCGCCCATGTGATTCTGCCGCCACAGGTCAAGTCGGGCTACGTGCTCATCCCGGGACGCAAGCACCCCGAGCACTGGAAGGAGTGCTACTGGGAGCCGTTCACCGTGCTCAGCTTTCTCGCCGGCCTCACGCGCAAGTTGACCCTCGGCACCAGTGTCGTCATCGTGCCGATGCACAATCCGATTGAGCTCGCCAAGCAGGTGGCGGAGGTCGATCAGCTGAGCGGTGGGCGCTTCGTGTTCGGCATCGGTGTCGGCTGGTTCGAAGAAGAGTTCGAAGTGCTCGGCCAGAATTTTCGCAACCGCGGCGCGCGCACCGACGAGGCCATGGATCTCATGAAGGTGCTGTGGGGCGACGATCCGGTCAGCTTCGAGGGGCGCCACTACCGGGTGGAGAATGCCTGCTTTGCGCCCAAGCCCCTGCAAAAGCCGTCGCCGCCCATCTGGGTGGCCGGTGGCAGCAGAGCGGCGCTCAAGCGCGCGGCGCGCATCGCGGATGCCTGGCACCCCGTGCGTCCGACATTCGAGTATCTCCAGGAAGCCCGCGCGGACCTCGACCTTTATGTCGAGGAAGCCGGACGAGAGCCGGGCAGCGTCGCGATTGCGGTCAAGCTGCCGATCGTTTTCCAGAACGGGCCGCCGCGCTCCGACGAGCCGCCGACCCACGGACGCCCCGTCGACATCGCCGAGGCCATCGAGCGTTACCGCGAGGCCGGCGCCAGTCATCTGGTCATGGATTTCGTGCCCGAGACTCTGGCAACGGCCCTCGACACGATGGAGCGCTTCGCTCAGGAAGTGCGCCCGTTGCTCAGCCCCTGAGAGGACGCCGGCTAGGCGCTGCGTGCGCGGCCGGTCGAGTCCGCGTCGCTGTCGGGCATCTCCAGGCCGAGCTTCAATGAGGCGTGATAACGCAGGAACTCGCGGCTTTCCTCGCGGCCCATGTAGCGTTGCAGAATGGTTCTGTCGGTCTGCAGCAGGTCGACGAGAATCAAACCGTCGAGCGCATCGCCGAAGTTACGATCGAGATTGAAGCCGAGCAGGAGCCCGCCCAGCTTCAGGTACTGGCGCAGCAGAATCGGAACGCCACGCTGTCCGCTCTCGAGCTGTCCGACCACATCCGACATGGCGCCGACATCCGATAGATCGGTGAGCTCCTTGCGTTGCCAGAAAGTCGCAAGGCGGCGCTGCAAACCCGTGCGCGGCCGGACCTGACGCGCCAGCTCAACCGCAAACCAGTTTTCCCTGAGAAATTCCACCATGAACTGGCGCGACACGGCGTGGTAGTCGTTGCTGATACTCACGGCGCCGAACAGCCGGCAGTACTTCGGATGCAGCGTCACATACTTGGCGATGCCCTGCCAGAGGAGCATCAGCGCCGTATGGCTTCTCTGATATTCGACACGCACGAACGAGCGCCCGAGCTCGAGGGAATCGTGCAGGCCTTCGATGAACGGGCGCTTGTATTCGAAAAGCGAGTGGGTATACAGACCGCGAACGCCAAACCTCGAAAGGATCGCGTCGACGGGTGCAAAGCGGTAAGCCCCGACAATCTCGCGTTTACCGCCGTGCCACAGGAAAAGATGCAGGTAGCTCAGATCGAAGCGATCGGTATCGGAGGCTCGACCGGTTCCCTCACCGACCTGTCGGAATGTCGTCTCGCGCAGCCGGCCGATCTCGGTAAGGATGCTGGGGATCTGCTCAGCACTGGCGTAGGCGGCATGGACGGACCCGCTCTCGACGAGCTTCTGCTCGTCGGGCAGCGCATTGAATTCTCGCTCGAGCAGCGCCGGATCCACTGCATCCACGATCGGCGCCGTGAAAGCAGGCGTGCCCGCGGTCGCCGATTGCACCGTGGACCGGCTCTGCGCGGGTGCGACGAGCTCGGCCAGGCTGTAGGTGCGCAGGCGCAGGTATCGCGCGAGCTGCAGCGAGGACGCGAACGCCCTGACACGGCTCGGCGTGACCGGCGGGCCGAAGCGAATATTGACGCGGTGGTGACGCTTGTTGAGGAACTCGCGGGCGAGCAGCGCGGTGCGCAAGCGCGGGTGGATGCAACCGAGGAGTTGAAAGAGCAGGGTGTTGCGCCCGCCGACGAACGCCGGGACCGCCGCCGATTCGGTCCTTCGCAGAATGTAACCGACACTGGGTCGCCAATCGGGATCGGTGATGCGAGCGCGGCGGAACTGAAAATGGGACACCTCGCCGCTCGGAAAGATCAGCAGCGCCCCGCCCTGCCGAACCCAGCCGACGGCGTCGCGCAGAGGCTGAACGTTCTCCCGGATCGCACGCTTGGATTCGAAAGGATTGACCGCTATGAAGAGCTCCCTGAGCTCCACGATGCGCTGCAGGTGCGCGTTGGCGAGAATTTTCAGATCCTTGCGGCGACTGAGGATGATCTCGGCAAACAGCAGCCCCTCGATGCCTCCGAAAGGGTGATTCGCTGCAATCACCACCGGGCCGGACTCGGGAATGTATTCGAGCTCGCGGGGCTCGGCTTCCCACCGGACATCCATCTCCGCCAGGGCCGCGTGGAGAAACTCCGCCGCGCTGCCCGCAGCCGGAATGGCCTGGTAACAACGGTCCAGGCGCCGCAGGGCGAGAACGCGATCGAGCGCGCCACCGATGAGGGCATCGAGAGGCTTGATCCCGGTAACGCGCAGCCCGTCGCGAAGCGTCAGCGACTGCCTGGCGGCGAATGCTTCAACCGAGTTCAACCCTCAACCCTCTGGCCGTGAAATGCTCCGCGTGGCCGGTTGCGGCGGCGGGCTGCGTGCAGCCCGGGAAGATCCGCGCGAATGCTAAGACATGCAGGCGTATTTATCCACGCATTTCGTCCGCGGGGCAGGAGATCCCGCACCGGTGTCGCCGTCGGCCGGTTGTATCAGCAACGCCGCGGCGGGCTCGAATCGTCCTCGAAAGGCGGCGTCTCGCCCTCGGGCACCGCCACCTGGAAGGCCACGAGAACCATCGATATCAGCGAGTAGTAGCCGAGCAGGACCACCAGCTCCACCAGAGCCGCCTCGCCGAGGGCGGCCGCCGCGGCGTCGTAGAGGGCGTCCGCAACCTGCTGCTCGTCGAGCAGCGAGCGCGAGAATTCGTGCACCAGTCGCTCGGCCTGGTCCTCGAGCGGCGGCGTCTCGCGCCGGCGGATGGCCGCGATGACCGCATCGGGCACGCCGCAGCTGCGGGCGATCCGCGCATGTGCCCACCACTCGTAGTCGGCCCTCCACCGCGCAGCCACACAGAGCACGCCGATTTCCCGTTGCCGCGGCGAGAGCAGGCCCTCGAAACGCAGCTGCTCGCCGAGTCGCTGCACCGCGTCGCCCACGTGCGGCGCGTGCAGCAGCGCGTTGAAAGGGCCGCGCAGGCCGCCGGTCGGCGTAATGTGCGCCGAGCGACCGTCGCCACCGCTTCGTTTGCCGGTGGTGATGGCGTCGAACAGCGCACGTTCGGCGTCGCTCAAATGATCGCGTCGGAGCTCGCCAAGTCGACTCATGCCTGGCGCGCGTCTCAGCTGCGATAGCCCGTGCCGTCCAGCCTCTCGAGCTGGCGCAACAGGGTCGGCCATTCGCGTCCCGCCTCGATGAAGCCCCCTTTTGCGTACATCTTCAATCCCTGGGCGATGGTGCGCTCCTGCGTCGATGCCGAAATCGGGTTCAGCTCCGAGCCGCCGGAGAGGGCGTCGATCTGGATGCGGCAGGCGGTCTCGATCCGATACATCCACACGAAGGCTTCACCGACGGATTTGCCCACCGACATCAGTCCGTGGTTTCTGAGGATGAGTATTTTCTTGTCGCCCAGGTCGCCGACGATGCGCGGGCGCTCGTCGGTGTCGAGGGCGGCGCCTTCGAAGTCGTGGTAAGCGACCCACCCCATGAGCGTCAATGCCTTCTGCGAGCAGGGCAGCAGGCCGTTCCTTTGCGTCGCGACAGCGGTTCCGAAGCGGCTGTGCGTGTGGATGATGCAATTGGCATCGGGCACCGCCATGTGCACGGCACCGTGGATCACGAACCCGGCCGGGTTAGCCGGGTAGTCGGAGGGGCCGATGATGTTTCCCGCGTGATCCACCTTGATGAGAGAGGACGCGGTGATCTCGTCGAAGAGCATTCCGAAGGGATTGAGCAGGAATTGATCCGCGACCCCGGGGACGCGCGCCGAGAAATGCGTGTTGTTCAGATCCGTCCAGCCATAGAGCGCCGCGAGGCGGTAGGCGGCGGCCAGATCGACTCTGACCTGCCACTCTTGATCGGACATTCCCGTGGGCGACGTACTCGGTTTCGTGGACATGTCGGGATCCGGATGAGTGAAAGGCTGGAAGACCCTCGCAAGGTTCTCTACACGCGCTCATCAGCGATACGCCATCGTAGCGCCTTCTCGCGGCTAATCGTCGTCGTTCAGCTGACTCCGAATATCGTTCATGATCTCCTGCGTCGCTTCCGCGCGCTCCTTCTCGCGCGCCCTGCGACGGGCTTCCTGCTCGGCAATGCGCGCCTGGCGGGCGCGCACATCGACCTTGCTCACGGTTGGATTGGGTGTGCTCGCCCGGAACTCCGTCAGCTCTGAGGCGAGCTGCTCGCGAAGGTTCCTCAAGTCCCGCTTGCTGAGCGGCTGGGTGTCGTTGGGATCCCGGTAGAGGGGCGTCGGCTCTTCCTGCTCCCTCTCGGCGGCATCGAGCACGTCCAGGTAGCTGAGGATGCCGACCATCTCTTCGCCCTGCATGACAATCAGGGCGCCGATTCGCTTGTCCCGAATGATCTTGACCGCCGCGGACACCGTCGTATCGGGCGTCACCGTGATGGGCTCGCGCACCATGATGTTCTCGACCGTGGTGGGCTCGGTCACCAGAAACTCGTCGACGCCGGACTCTGCGTCTTTGAAAAAGGCTCCTACGCCGCGCAGGTCCCGCTCGGAAATAATGCCCACGAGCTTGCCCTTGTTGTTCAGCACCGGCAGGTGACGGAACCCACCATCGCGCATGAGCTCGTAGGCGACGTTCACGGGGGTGCCTACCGGCGCCGAGACGACCTGGGTCGACATGAAATCCTTGACTCGCATGGCTTACCCCCTGATGCGCCCGTTGTGCCCCCGGGGCGAAGTATACGACGGACGGATCGTGAGATTTACCCGCATTTTAGTTACTGTGGCAGGACCGCACAGTTCTGATTGAATCTCGGCGGGCGATTGCAGACATTCGGTTCCGGGAGGGAGTGCGCATGACGGCAGATCAACCGAGACAGCCCTTGAAGGTTTACTGGCAGCCGGGTTGCTCCAGCTGCCTGAAGACCAAGGAGTTTCTGATCGCGAACGATATCGAGTTCGAATCCATCAACGTGCTGGAGGACGAGCGCGGCTTCCGCGAGCTGGAGGCGCTCGGCCTCAGGCTGGTGCCCATTGTCGCCCGCGGCACCGACTGGGCCAACGGCGCGGTGTTTCGCGACGTGGCCCGGGTGGCGGGCTTCGAGTGGGCAGGCCACAGGATGCTCGCACCGGAGGCGATGGTGGCGCGCATCGACCGAATCCTCGAGGCCGCGCATCGGGGGGCGGGGCAGATCCCCGCCGCCGAGCTCGACACCCTGCTTCCGGGACGCCCGCGCTCGTATCGCCAGCTCGCCTACCACATCTTCCAGATTCCGGACGTGTTCCTGGATCACGTGGAGCACGACGCCCCGTACACCTACGAGGCGCTGGTGAGCCGCCTGCCGCCGGAGCTCGAGACGCGCGAGGATCTTCTGGACTACGGCGAGCGGGTCCGCGACCGTCTCAACGCGTGGTGGGCAGGCGCGGGAAGAGACACCGACTTCACCCGTCCCGGCGAGGTCTACTACGGCGACGTCAGCCTGCACGAGGTGCTCGAGCGCACCGCCTGGCACTCGGGCCAGCACGCGCGCCAGCTGATGCTGACTCTGGAGACGCTCGGCATCACCCCGGAGGATGCGCTGGTGGATGCGGATTTCGAGGGGTTGCCCATGCCGAGCAACGTCTGGGACAACGAGAACAGCTTCAGCTGAGTGGCAGGCGCGCGGCGGCGGTGACACGCAGCGCGCCGCGGCTGTACCCTGCGGGCATGTCCTCGAGGCCGTTTCACCCCGCC
>JABAOD010000951.1_pt4 | contig 13494 bp, 14 predicted proteins | sample 7062151 | NCBI WGS metagenome assembly JABAOD01 (sample SAMN14538626, study PRJNA623070) | marine sediment metagenome | biome: marine biome [ENVO:00000428]; feature: marine pelagic biome [ENVO:01000023]; material: deep marine sediment [ENVO:00002113] | place: India: Gulf of Khambhat ...
ATGTATGCCGACGTCAACCAGATGTTCGGCGATATCGTGAAGGTAACCCCGTCGTCCAAGGTGGTTGGCGACATGGCCCTGATGATGGTCAGCCAAGGCCTGACCCGCGACGACGTCGAGAACCCCAAGACCGAAGTCGCCTTCCCGGACTCGGTCATCGACATGATGCGCGGCAATCTGGGCCAGCCTCCGGGCGGGTTTCCGGACACCATCATCAAGAAAGTCCTGAAGGACGAGAAGCCCAACACGGAACGCCCGGGCAAGCATTTGCCAGCGGTCGATCTGGAAGAGGTGCGCGCGGACCTGTCCAAGCAGCTGGAAGGGTTCGAGGTCGACGACGAGGACCTGAACGGCTACCTGATGTATCCCAAGGTCTTCCTTGATTACATGGGCCGCCACCGTACTTATGGTCCCGTCCGCACCCTGCCGACCCCGGTCTTCTTCTACGGTATGGAACCGGGTGACGAGATCAGCGTCGAGATCGATCCAGGTAAAACGCTGGAAATCCGGATGCAAACCGAGGGCGAGACCAACGACAAAGGCGAGGCAAAGGTCTTCTTTGAACTGAACGGTCAACCACGTGGTGTTCGCGTCATCAACCGCAAGGTACAGGCAACATCAGCGGTCCGGCAAAAAGCTGAACTGGGCAATGCTAACCACATCGGCGCGCCGATGCCGGGCGTCGTGGCCACTGTGGCCGCGCAACCGGGGCAAGCCGTCAAACAAGGTGACCTGCTGCTGACCATCGAAGCGATGAAGATGGAAACCGGCATCCATGCCGAACGCGACGCGACGGTCAAAGCCGTCCACGTCACCCCCGGCGCCCAGATCGACGCAAAAGACCTGTTGGTCGAACTGGAATAGAAAGAAATACACTCATCGGCCCACGCGGGCCGGTGAGCCTCTTTTCAACACCGTTGAAAAAATCACGGTTTTGCCGAATAATCGCTGCAAAGGACCGGTAAACTCCGGCAAAGCAACGAGGCAGAGCAATGAAACGTCCCACATATTTTCTGTTGGCATTGATGGTGGCTGTATCAGCCCCTGTCGCAACGATGGCTGGCCCGATCGAGAAGGCTTGCCTGCGGTCTGACCGCCCCGGCGTGACCCGGGCGCGCTGCGGCTGTGTTCAGGATGCTGCGAACCTAACCCTGACCGGCAGCGATCAGAAACTGGCCGCATCCTTCTTCAAGAACCCGCAAAAGGCTCAGGACATCCGCCAATCGGACCGACGCAGTCACGAAACTTTCTGGAAGCGCTACAAGGAATTTGGCGCAGCCGCCGAAAGCTTCTGCGGATAACCCTGCTGAATCCGGGCAATCAGCCCCTCGCTGGCCGCCTCTATAAGGTCGAGAGCGTGTTCGAACCCGCCTGTGTAATAGGGATCGGGCACTTCCTGCTCTTCCGACTCTGCAAATGACAGAAAAAGTTCGACGGGAATCTCGTTTTCGAGTGGTCGCATACGTTCCAACGCCGTCCAGTTGGAATGGTCCATCGCTACGATCAGATCGAACCGGTCAAAATCCGCGACATGCGCCTGCTGTGCCCGCAAGGTCGACAGATCATATCCCCGACGCATCGCCTCGGCACGTGCTCGGCCATCGGGCGGGTCGCCCACATGCCACCCCCCGGTTCCGGCGCTTTCGACATATACGGGAAGCCCTGCCTCCTGCGCCTTGGTCTCGAAGACCACGTGCGCCATCGGGGAGCGGCAGATATTGCCAAGACAAACGAATAGAACGCGAGTAACCATGTAAACCTCCGTCGCGCAAAGGTTAGCAAAGGGTAAACCCATGGCAAGTATCGTGATCCTTACCGGAGCGGGGATTTCCGCCGAAAGCGGTCTGGGGACTTTTCGCGACAAGGATGGATTGTGGACACGCTACGATCTGAACGAAGTGGCCACTCCCGAAGGTTTCGCCCGCAATCCGGCGCTCGTGCACGAATTCTATAACGCGCGCAGGAAGAATGCCCGCGAGGCCAGCCCGAACGCGGCACATGAAGCTTTGGCGAGACTAGAAGAAGAACATCCGGGAGAGGTCCTGATCGTAACGCAAAATGTCGATGACTTGCATGAGCGCGCAGGCTCTAAAGCAGTCTGGCACATGCACGGAGAATTAACCCGCGCTCTCTGCGCCGATTGCGGCAATCGATGGCAAGCTCCGCTGGTTATGGCCCCCGAAGATCCCTGCCCCGCTTGCAAAGCGCCACGCACACGTCCAGACATCGTCTGGTTTGGCGAGATGCCATATCGCATGGATGCGATCTGGGACGTATTGCGGGACGCGGCCCTTTTTGTCTCAATCGGGACGTCCGGAACGGTCTATCCTGCTGCGGCGTTCGCCCAAGATGCTGCTCGGGCCGGAGCTGAAACTCTGGAACTAAATCTTGAGCCATCGGAGATTTCGATGGATTTCCACAGTTCGCGATACGGTCCCGCGTCAGAGATCGTGCCGCAGTGGGTACACGAACACTTGAATATTTAGTCCGGGCCAACCTTAGTCGGCCCGGCAAGAAGCTACTGGGCCTTCTTCATTCCATGGCCACCATGCATGCCGCCCATAGGCTTGCGCTCTAGGTCGACGGGAATCTCAAGCGCGACCTCACCGGCCTTTTCGAAGGTGAGCACCACATTGACAAATTCACCATGCTCCAGCGACCCCTTCAGCCCCATGAACATCACGTGGTCCCCACCACGTTCCAGCGCGTGTTGTCCGTGGGCCGGGATCACAAAGCCTTCCTCGACTTCCATCATCTTGGCGACACCATTGTCGTCGATTTTGTGGGTGTGCAGCTCGACACGCATTGCAATGTCAGAGCTTGCCGAAACGAGGCGGTCATCCTCGGGGCCAGCGTTCTCGATGACCATGAAGGCAGCGCCGGCCTTCGCCATTCCCGAGGACACGCGGGCATAGGGATCCTGAATGCTAATACCATTGGCTAAGGCAGGAAGGGCGGCAACGCTGAGCGCAGCGGCGGCCAGCAGCGATTTGATCGGATTCATTTGTTTTCTCCGTAGTTGATCTGAATTCTTAATGGGGAATCAGATCAGCGACGGGGGCCCTCTCGCTTGCGGCGCACCGCGGTATTCGTCGGGATCAAAGAGAATTGGCTCGACCCGGGGCAGCACTCGCCCGATCTCGGTCAGCCCTTCCGGGCGCGGAGCCTCTGCCAGATCAACGGCGAACGAAGCTATGCCGTCGGGACAAAGCGTTGGACCGGTGACCGGTTTACCGCTTTCATCCAAGTAAATGACGTGGGTTCCAAATCCCGAACAGATCACCGCTTCATAAGCGGGATCGGCCTGTCCACGCGCATAGGCCAGCGCCAGCGAAGCCACAATTAGGCATAGCGAAAGCGCTAAGGCAATTATTGGGCGGATCCGGGTCATACCTCGCAGATAGTCACATATTCAAAGATTGTGAAGCGACAAAAAGAAGCGGCCCCGCCAAATGGCAGGGCCGCATTCATGCAATCGCTAAAAAGCTTAGGCGGTTGCCTGGGCCTTTGCGATGTCTTTCTTGATTTTCAGAGCTTTAGCAGACAGCTCGGCATCCTTGGCCTTCGCCAGGAATGCGTCCAGTCCACCCCGGTGGTCCACCGTGCGCAGTGCCGCAGCGGACACACGCAGTTTGAACGAACGGCCCAGAGCATCAGAGATCAGGGTCACGTCGTTCAGGTTCGGCAGGAACCGGCGCTTGGTCTTGTTGTTGGCGTGGCTGACATTGTTGCCAGTCATCGGGCCTTTTCCGGTCAGTTCGCAAACGCGCNNCTTGTCTCGATAATAGATCAGGCGCCGCAATTGCAGCGCCCCAAATTCCGTCCGGCGTGATTACGGCGAAAGACGCAGGGCGTCAAGTGATTCATTTCACTGCTTTGAGAATAACATCTTTGCACTCTAAGCTGACAGCGACATGATGATATGGAGACCCTTTTGATGCTTAACCGTCTGTTTTCCGCGCTTTTTACGCTGTTCTTTCTAACCGCCGCCGCCGTAGCCGATACGGCGAAAGTACAAGTTCCCGCAGATACGACTCTGATTGTCCTGCGCCACGCCGACCGCGATGGAGAATTGTTAAGTGACAAAGGCAGGGAGCGGGCAGCCGCGCTGGTCTCGGCCCTCGAGGGCATTGCCATCGATGTCGTCTATTCCCCCGGCATCCAGCGCAATCTGGACACAGCTGCGCCTCTTCTTGAAGCCCGCGACATGGAAGTGACACGCATTCCCCATACCAAAGCCGCCGAGATTATGTTTGGTGAAAGCGCGGGTAAAACCTTTGTTTGGGTTGGGAACAAAGGTAACCTGCGCGGCATATGGGAAGACATCGCCGCCCCGGGAGAGCCTCCGTTGAACTACGGTGATCTGTTCTTTGTAACGGCGGGCACCAATGGACAGGTGCAGGTCGAACGCCGCCACCACGGCCCCAAGGACTAATCCCTTCGCCTAGCTTTTGAGGGCGGCCAGCATTTCCGCCGCCGCTCCTGCCACCGAAGCTTCACCCCCGGCCACTCGGTCGCCAAGCGCGGCTAATCGCGCCCGCATATCGGGGTCGTTCTCCAATCGGGCCAGCAGGCCGAGACGAACCTCTTCTTCGAACCATTTCCGCGACTGGTCCGCGCGGCGCGCGTCGAAATGACCATTTTCACGTCGCCAAGCGGCCAGCGCCTGCATCTCGTCCCAAGCTCTTTGCAGCCCCTCTTCCTCTAGGGCAGACACGGTCATGGCCTTTGGGAAATCTTCTGGATCCTTCCGGCGTTTACGCAGCAGGCGCAGGGCACCGGCATAGTCCGCGCAGGTGCGGATTGCGGTAGCCTTCAGGTCACCGTCAGCTTTGTTGACCAGAATGATGTCGGCCATTTCCATGATGCCGCGCTTCACACCCTGCAATTCATCTCCGCCCGCCGGGGCCAGCAAAAGGATGAAAAGGTCCGTCATATCGGCAACCATGGTCTCGGATTGGCCAACACCGACTGTCTCGATCAGGATCACGTCGAATCCCGCTGCTTCGCACAGAGCCACCGCATCGCGGGTGCGCCGCGCAACACCTCCAAGCGCCGATTGGCTGGGTGATGGGCGAATGAAGGCATTGCGGTCTCGCGACAGGCGTTCCATCCGCGTTTTGTCCCCGAGAATCGAACCTCCGGACCGTGCCGAGGAGGGATCGACGGCCAACACCGCCACGCGCAGACCCAAACCCGTCAGCAAGCAACCAAAACTCTCGATAAATGTCGATTTGCCCACGCCCGGCGTACCAGACAGACCAATCCGCAGGGCCTGTTTCCCGTTCCCAACAGTCTCCAGCAACTCAATCGCCTGCGCCCGGTGATCCTCGCGCCCGCTTTCGACCAGCGTGATGGCACGGGCCAACGCACGGCGTTCGCCGGATTTCAGACGTGTGGCAAGATCGTTGATGTCCATGCTCTGCTCCCTCGGGTCGGGCCATGTGATGCCTTGAGGCGTGGCGCGAGTCCAGAGGCAAAGCCCCACTGGCCCCTTGCGGCGATTTCGCCCATAACGCGGGTGATGCCGATGCAATTGCCTATAGATAACGCCATTCCAGATCTACTGAACGCCCTGCGAGGGGCGGGCCGCGCTGTGCTTCAGGCGCCACCGGGCGCAGGTAAGACAACCCGAGTTCCGCTGGCGATATCGGACGCGAAGCTCTGTGAGGGGCGCATCGTCATGCTGGAACCCCGTCGACTGGCGGCCCGGGCGGCGGCTGAAAGGATGGCTCAAACGCTTGGCGAGAATGTCGGACAGACCGTAGGCTATCGCATCCGGGGCGAAACCAAGGTCAGCCGCGACACCAAGATCGAGGTCGTCACCGAAGGCATCCTGACGCGGTTGCTACAGTCGGACCCCGAACTGCCCGGCATCGGAGCGGTGATCTTTGACGAATTCCACGAACGCTCGCTGAATGCCGACCTTGGGCTGGCCCTGGCGTGGGAAGTCCGAGAGGCGCTGCGGGACGACCTGATCCTACTGGTCATGTCCGCGACGCTGGACGCCGAGCCAGTCGCGAAGATGCTGGACGATGCGCCAGTTATCACCTCTAAGGGCCGCGCCTTTCCGGTGGACACCCACTGGCTCGACAAGCCTCTCCCAAAAGGTCAGCGATATGAACATTCGGTAGCCGCGTTGGTTGAAAGTGCTGCTGCCGAGACCGAGGGCAGCATTCTTGTGTTCCTGCCAGGAGAAGGCGAAATCCGCCGGGTTGAAGCGCAATTGCATTTGCCGTCCGACTGCACCGTTCGACCTCTTTTCGGCGCAATGCCCTTCAAAGATCAACGGGCTGCGATTGAACCTGCCACAATAGGCCGCAAGGTGGTCCTTGCGACCTCGATTGCAGAAACCTCGCTGACCATCCAAGACGTACGCGTGGTGGTGGACGGCGGCCGCGCGCGAAGGGCTCGGTTCGATCCCTCATCGGGCATGTCCCGTTTGGTCACCGAGCGGGTAACCAAAGCCGAAGCCGAACAACGGCGAGGCCGAGCGGGCCGTGTTGCCGAAGGCACATGTTACCGACATTGGACAAAGGGTGAAGAGGGTGGGCTTCTCCCGTTCCCTCCCGCCGAAATCGAGGCCGCGGACCTCACGGGCTTGGCACTGGAGTTGGCGCTCTGGGGCGCCGCGCCGGGAGACCTTGCTTTCCTCACACCACCACCAGAAGGCGCGATGGCCGAGGCACAGGCGCTACTCACCCAACTCGGCGCCCTTTGTGATGGCAGGATCACCGAGCACGGACGGAAGTTGGCCTCCCTACCCTTGCATCCGCGCCTTGGTCACATGATCGCGGTGGCTGGCAAGCAAGCCACTCCGATCGCGGCACTTCTGGCCGAACGCGATCCGCTGCGGAGCGCTCCCGTCGATCTGTCGCTGAGACTCGAAGCGCTGGACGACCTTCGTCGTTTTCTCGATCGTCGTCCCTTTCAACCGAACCGACAGGCCCTTGACCGGATCAAGGCCGAAGCCAAGCGGCTCGCACCCAAAAAAAGCCCCTCGGAAACAACAATGAGCCCCGCCGAGATGGCCGCCCTCGCCTATCCTGACCGGATCGGACTGCGCCGCAAAGGCGATGCGCCACGGTGGGTGCTATCCGGCGGTAAAGGCGCAGTCATGGACGAAGCAGACCCGATGGCGGGTCAGCGACTTCTGGTGGCGCTGGACCTTGACGGCGACACGCGGGAGGCCCGCATTCGCCTTGCCGCTGATCTGACCGAGGCCGAACTGCGCGGCCTTTACGCGGACCAAATCCACTGGGAAAACCGCTGCGAGTGGTCGAAACGCGATCGCAAAGTGATTTCCCGACAGCAGGAATGCTTCGGGGCCTTGGTCCTAAGTGACCGCATCTGGAAGAACGCACCAACCGAGCTTATCGCCCATGCCATGCTGGATGGTATTCGCGATCTTGGCCTGCCTTGGAGCGACGCCGCTCGTCGCTACAGATCTCGCGTGATGCTGTTGCACGAACAAGGTGCTGAACTTCCGGATATGTCGGACGAGGCCCTGATGGAGGGGCTGGAGGATTGGCTTCTACCTCACCTGTCTGGTGTGAAAACTGCAGAAGCACTGAAAAAATTCGATATCCTGAACGCCCTTCGTGGAATGCTTGATTGGAACCAACAGCAAACACTGGATCAGCAGGCTCCGGCGCATTTCGAAACGCCGATGGGGCGGCGTACGCCGATCGACTACGGTGGCGACCACCCACAGATCACCCTGCGTTTGCAGGAACTCTTCGGTGTCACACAGCACCCGACGGTTGGACCAAAGCGGCTGCCCTTGCGGATCACCTTGCTGTCGCCCGGTCAAAAACCGGTGCAAACCACGATGGACCTGCCCGGCTTCTGGGCGTCCAGCTATGCCGACGTGCGCAAGGACATGCGTGGGCGCTATCCGAAACATCCATGGCCCGAGGACCCGACACGGGCCGAACCTACTCTACGTGCCAAGCCACGACGCTAGGCGCGACGGGCGCGGCGGCGGGTAGCCATGTTCAGCCCCTCGACAAAGGCCGCAAATCCCATCGCGGAGTAGATATATCCCTTGGGCACATGCGTCCCGAACCCATCCGCGATCAACACCATTCCGATCATCATCAGGAAGGCCAGCGCCAGCATCACCACCGAGGGGTTCTCGTTCACGAACCTGGTGACCGGAGACGCGGCGGCAAACATCACTCCGACAGCCACAACCACGGCGATGACCATGATCGGCAGGTGGGTTGTCATGCCCACTGCTGTCAGAATGCTGTCCACGGAAAACACGGCGTCCAGAGCTATGATTTGAACTATTACCGCGGCGAATCCCGCTGTTGCCTGCCCTGCCTTGAAGACCGTCTGCGCAGGTTCCGGCGTCACTTTGTGTTGGATCTCGGTCGTGGCTTTCCAGACAAGGAACAAACCGCCCACGATCAGGATCAGGTCGCGCCATGAGAAGGCCGTTTCAAAGGCTGGCTCTCCGTGGTCATCCAACCCGCCCCGAAGCCCCAAGTCAAAGACCGGCTCGGTCAAACCTACGATCCACGCGATCACCGACAACAGCGCCAGCCTTAAAATCAAAGCAAGTGATATCCCGATCTTCTGCGCGCGCTCCTGCTGCGCGGCGGGCAATTTCCCCGAGACCACAGAGATAAAGATCAGATTGTCGATCCCCAGAACGATCTCCATCGTGACCAGCGCGATCAGCGCGGCCCATGCCTCTGGTGTGGTAAACAAATCGAGCATCTTTCAAACCTTTCGCAGACGCAGCACTCCCCCTATAACTGTTCGAGGATTTCAGCCGCACAAGAGCACCCCGGGCGAAATATGCCGCAGCTGCCGCCCTTGGACTTTCTGGAAATGCGGGTCAAAATCAACTGAAACAAGGAACAGAGGCAAACATGGCGCTGATTGACGATTTGGCAGAAGACCTGGCCCGGGACGCGGTGGCACTGTCCAAGAAGGTCGGTGACGACAAGTTCCCCGAAGATCTGGGTAAGACCATCGGCACGACCTCGACTACCTTGGAAGAAGCTTACCTGACGGCACTGCGCCTCTTCCGTGCAGAGGAACGCGCACGCGATATCATTGCCGCCCGCGAGGCGCAGGCGGCAAAATCAAAGGCCGATTAAGCAGCGGTTAGCCCGCGAGGCACCACTTCATCACCGCCTTTTGGGCGTGCAAACGGTTTTCGGCCTCGTCGAAAATGACCGAGTGCGGGCCGTCCATGACTGCACTGGTGGCCTCTTCGTCCCGATGCGCTGGCAGGCAGTGCATGAAGAGCGCATCTGATTTCGCGTGGCGCATCAGCTCTTCATTGACCTGATAGGGGCGCAACAGGTTATGGCGGCGTTCACGAGCCGATTGCGGGTCATGCATGCTGACCCATGTGTCGGTAACAACCAGATCGGCGCCTTGAACCGCTTCGACGGGATCGCGCACGATCTCAACCGAAACCCCTTTGGTGCGGGCCTCATCAATAAAGCCCTGCTCGGGGTCCAGCTTTTCGGGGCCTGTGAAGGTCAGGTCAAATCCAAACTGTCCCGCCGCGTGGGCGAAACTGGCGAAGACGTTGTTTCCGTCACCGGACCAAACAACCTTTTTGCCAGCGATCGGACCACGATGTTCTTCGAAGGTCAGGATGTCAGCCATGATCTGGCAAGGATGGGTACGATTGGTCAGACCGTTTACAACTGGCACGGTGGCGTATTCCGCCATCTCTAGCAGAGTTGCCTCCTCAAAGGTCCGGATCATGATCAGGTCGACATAGCGCGACAGAACCCGCGCCGTGTCGGCGATGGTTTCGCCATGACCAAGCTGCATGTCATTGCCAGACAGCACCATCGTCTGCCCGCCCAACTGGCGCACACCCACGTCAAACGACACGCGGGTCCGGGTCGAGGGTTTCTCGAAGATCAACGCCACCATGTGCCCGGCCAGCGGTTGGTCATCGTCAGCGGCGGCCTTAGGACGTCCAGCGCGAGCGTTCTTGATCGCCTTGGCATCCTCGATCATGTGCCGCAATTCGGCGGGGTCCGTCTGGTTGATATCCAGAAAATGTCTCATGTCATTGTCCCTCGCAACCTAGGCCTGTTCTTCGACCTGTTGAGCCGCCTTTTCCAACCGGGCCACAGCTTCGGCGATATCTTCGTCGGAGATGTTCAACGCCGGTAGAAAACGCACAACATTGTCGCCCGCTGGCACGATCATCATTTCGGCGTCATAGCTTGCCTTGACCACATCGGCATTCGGCACTTTACATTTTACGCCCAGCATTAAACCCGATCCGCGTACACTTTCGAAAATGTCGGGATGCGACGCCACAAGCCCCTCAAGCTTCTGGCGCAAGAGGCCCGCCTTGCGGTTCACTTCTGCAAGAAATGCGGGTTCAGCCACGGTTTGCAGCACCTTCAGCCCGACGGCGCAGCCCAGAGGGTTACCACCATAGGTCGAGCCATGCGTGCCCGCGACCATGCCGCTCGCGGCATCCTCCGTCGCCAGAACGGCACCCAGTGGGAAACCACCGCCAATACCCTTGGCAGACATCATGACATCCGGAGTGATACCGGCCCATTCATGTGCAAAGAGCTTTCCGGTCCGGCCAACACCGCACTGAACCTCGTCCAGCACCATCAGCACACCGGTCTCGTCGCAGAGATCGCGCAGACCTTTCAGGCAGGCATCGGGCAGCGGACGAATACCGCCCTCGCCCTGAACCGGCTCCACCAGTACGGCTGCAACCTCGGGATCCTGCATGACCTCGCGCAGGGCGTCATGGTCACCAAACGGCAGTTGTACGAATCCGGGCAGAAGCGGTCCAAAACCCTTGGTCATCTTCTCACCACCCGATGCGGCAATCCCGGCCGAGGACCGACCGTGGAAAGACCCTTCGAAAGTGACGATCTTCACCCGCTCTGGCTGGCCCTTATCGTGCCAGTACTTCCGAACCATCTTCACCGCCAACTCGCAAGCCTCCGTGCCCGAGTTGGTGAAGAACACAGTATCTGCAAAGGTCAGGTCGACCAGCGCATCAGCCAGCGCTTCCTGCTCGGGAATGGTGTAGAGGTTCGACAGATGCCAGACCTTGCCCGCCTGTTCCGTTAAAGCGGCCACCAGATCAGGGTTTGCATGACCAAGCGCATTCACCGCGATCCCGGCGCCCATGTCCAGAAAACGTCGCCCATCCGTTGTCTCCAGCCAAGAGCCCTGACCGCTGACAAAGCTCAGTGGTGCACGGATATAGGTCGGCAAAAGCGAAGGGATCATCGCGGTGTTCCTTTAATAAGAGCCCCGAGTGGTGCCTCAGGTGCATCAGACTGTCAACGATTGGATGAGGTTAGGCGTGCGAACACGCCGAATGAAACGTCAGGCGCGCAGGGCGCGACGTCGCGATCGGGCGATATAGGTGCGTTTCATCATGCAGGCCGGATAGCGCGAGCTCGCCGCGCTGTCCAGTTGTTTTCGCAACTTAGTTGCCGCCAAGCAGCTTGAGAATGCCCTTCTTGGCCTCCTCTTCCAGCTTGTCTTTCAGGATATCCTCGGGGGAGCGTTCTTCCTCGACCGCAGGCGCAGGTTCCGGAGTAACAGCCTCCGCCTCAGGGGCAATCTGCGGCTCAGGGGTGGTCTCTGCCTCAGGTGTCACCGCTGGCTCCACCGGTTCAGTGGGTTCGGGAACCGGAAGTCCGAGTTTCTTCGCCAAGTCCGCCTTGGCCTTATCCTCGAGCTTCTTCAGCTCGGATCTGGCCTTTTCCTCTAACGCTTGTTTCTTGGCCTCCAGATCCAGTTCCTGTTCAGCCAGCGCCTCTAGGTCGATGTTGAATTTGGGATTGGCCCAAGTACCTGAAATCAACAGGGGAACCTTAAAGCCGTCGCCATCATCGCCACCTTTGAAGGCGGTTGGCGTCACACGATAATTCAGCGTTTGCTTACCAAGCCCAATCTTGCCTAGTCCCGCAGCATTTAAAAGCGGAGCAAGGAAACTCAGGTCTTCGTTCTGCAAGACACCATCCTTGATCGAGAAACTCGCCCCGATGCTTTCAAAGATCGTCTTGTTGTTGCTACCGACATAGGATGTATCCAGATTCCTCAGCATTCCACCAAGGTCAAAGCCACGGATCTCCCCCTGCCCTAACGCCACGCTGCCAGATCCGGAAAGAGAGTTCATGATGGCGTTCATGGATGAACCCGATCCCAAGAATTTCAAAGTGAAATCACCCGTCCCGAGAAGCCTGTCGTAGTCGGCAAGGTCGTTCAGCAGGCTTTGCGTCGAGAGCCCCGCGATCTTCAAATCGCCTCCGACTGACAGGCCCCCTCGGCCATTCACGACCACTTCACCCGTGATCATACCGTCATAGGCCTGTACCTCGCGCAGGGTTAGCACCAGTCGACTGTCAGTCAGTCGTGCCAGAACGCGGGTTCTACCCAATTGCGTGTCACCAAGATTTACACTGCTGGCCGCAATCGATACTTCTGCATCCAACAGTCCAAGCGGGCTAACGTCGATCGGATCCGACGACCACTGGCCACTGGCGCTGCCGCCGCCGCCACCGCCCGAGTTGCCACCCGTGAAGGCACTCAGGTCCAACGCGCCAGCACTGAAATTACCCGTCAGGAACGGCTTTTCCCTGAAGACCAAATCTGCCGAACCATTGATCTGGTTGTTATCAAGCGTCAGGACAGCCTCTCGCAAATGCAGGCTACCCTCGGGCGCATAGGTCACCTGCCCCTTGGCCTTGAGCAACTTTCCAACATCAGCAGGTAGATCCAGCGCTGGTTGACCTGCCACGGCGTTCAGCGCGCGCAAGTCGGACAGATCGGCGTCCAAAGCACCCTCGGCTGCCACGGGCGAAATGCCGGCACGCCCGTCGAATGCAATTTTCGCGTCACCAACATGCACAGTGGTTTTCAACGGTGCCACGCTACCCGTCATGAATTCTTCGAAAGAGGCGATCGACAGATCCGCCCGCACCGCTTGCCCATTGACCAACGCGTCTAGCGAAAGATCCGCAGGTCCGGCAAAATCAGGGAGTGTCAAGTTCGCGTTGACGCCGGCAATCAAGGTTTCGGTGCCCGCAGCGCGGTCAACGAAACGAACGGTCCCGCCCGAGATCAGGGCGTTGTCAATGGCGACGGCAACGTCGCTTGCCTCGCCAGACGAGCCCGGCGCTGCGATTGCACCTCCGTCGTCCCTGGTTTCAAACTCCCAGTTCGCACGTCCATCCTCGGCGCGCTCCAGAAGAATGACGGGTTCGATCAGCTCCAACTGGCTGACCCGGATATCGCCACCGATAAGCGACTTCAGATCCAGCCCCACCGACATCGCCTTGGCAGACACCATATCCTCGCTGTCAGACCATTCAGCATTGCTGATGGCCAGCCCGTCCGTCGTTAGGCCAATCTGCGGCCAAAGTGACGGTTTAAACCGCCCCTCGAACCGCACTTCGCGGCCCGTGGCGGCTTTGATCTGATCTGAAGCGAGACCAGCGATCTGATCGGCCGGCAGCAGGAACAGCG
>JABAOD010001002.1_pt5 | contig 13474 bp, 10 predicted proteins | sample 7062151 | NCBI WGS metagenome assembly JABAOD01 (sample SAMN14538626, study PRJNA623070) | marine sediment metagenome | biome: marine biome [ENVO:00000428]; feature: marine pelagic biome [ENVO:01000023]; material: deep marine sediment [ENVO:00002113] | place: India: Gulf of Khambhat ...
ATCTACGTCAACGGCGAGCTGACCATCGAGGGATTTGCGCCGGGAGACATCGCCGGGCCGCTCGAACTCCCGGCCGGGAACTACGACTTCGCCATCACGGCGGCCGGCGACCCCATCGACAATGCGGTACTCGAGGGTTCGGCATCACTGCCCAGCGGCATCAACGCCACGGTGGTCGCCCACCTCGACGCCGACGGCAACCCGGCGGTGGCAACGTTCGTCAACGACACATCGGAGACCGACGCAGGAGAAGGCCGTCTCGTGGTCCGTCACCTGGCCGCCGCCCCCACCGTCGACATCCTCCTGGAGGATGGGACCGAGGTGTTCACCGGGGTCTCCAACCCAAATGAGGGAGCGGTCGATCTGGCCGCCGGCACCTACTCCGTCGTCATCGCACCTGCCGGCGCGGGGGTGGATGGCGGCGTGTTCGGGCCCGCCGACCTCGCAGTAGAGGAGGGCACGGTTCGGATCGTCTACGCGACCGGCGATCTCGAGGCGGGCACCTTCGACCTGGTGATTCAAGACATCCAGGCGGCCGCGGCGGCGGCGCCCGAAGCCGTTCCTGCCGGCTCCGGGGACCTGGCCGGATCCGGCGTGAATCCGTGGCTGGTGACACTGAGCGTGTTGGCGGCCCTCGGGCTGGCCGTCTCCGCTCGCATCGCATTTGCCCGCAATCGGTAGGAGCCCGGCATGCGCTCGGAGGGACCGCCTCGGGCGGTCTCTCCGGCGCTCGGCTGTTCTGGGTACCGGTCTCGAAAGCGTAGAGTGGTCATGTAGATGTCTGGTCGATTAGCACTCGTGGTCGCCGCCGGGTGCGCTTTCGTGCTTGCCGGGGCGCTGGCCGGTTTGTCGGCCGACCTCGATGGTGTATCGGCCCACGTCGTCGAGCCCTCGGGCGTGGTGCCCGGTCCGACCGTGGATGTCAACCGCGTCGGAGCAGAGGCCCGGGATCCGGGAGAGACAGCCCGGCCGGCGGAGTGGCCGGAAGGGCCGGCACGGCGTCCCGAGGTCCCCGTGCGCAACGGATTCATCGGAGAGCTGGAGCCCGACCGGGGCCCCGCGCCGGTCCGCCTCCACGTGGGCACCCTCTCCATCGATGCCCCAATTGAGCCGGTCGGCTACGACGCCGAAGCCGAAGCAATGGAAGTGCCCCGCTCGGCCGACGTCGTGGGTTGGTATCGTTTCGGGCCCTTGCCCGGGGAGCAGGGATCTTCGGTCCTGGCCGGCCACGTCGACTGGAACGGACGGGGAGTGTTCTTCGACCTGTATCTGCTCGAGGTCGGCACGGTTATGACCGTGGACTACGACGACGGATCCAAGCGCCGCTTCGAGGTGGTGGCCAGCCGCCAATACCGGAAGGAGCGGCTTCCCATCGACGATCTGTTCAGGCGGGATGGAGAGCCGGTGCTGGCGCTGATCACCTGTGGTGGCTCGTTTGACCGGGCTACGCGGAGCTACACCGAGAACGTGGTGGTCTACGCCCGGCCCTTCGATTCCTGGAAACGGTCTGCCTCGGCCGCCTGAGCATCAGCCCCGGTACCGGCGGATCGCCGCCGCCATGTCCGCGGCGTTCACCGCCAAGGCCGAGGCGTCGCGGCGCAGGGCGTTCAAGGCCGCTTCCCGCAGCGCCCCGGCCAGATCGGCGAACGAGAACCCCTCGGTGGCTTCGACCACCGCATCCAGGTCGACGCCGGGGTCGAACGGCACGTCGGTGATGTCGAGCAGCGCCCGCCTCCCTTCGGGGCCGGGGAGACCGAGTTCGATGTGCACTTCGAACCGGCCGCCCCGCAGCAGGGCAGGGTCGATGAGATCCTTGCGGTTGGTGGCCCCGATCACCACGATGTCGCCTCGGCCGGAGACCCCGTCCAGCTCGGTGAGCAGGGCGGCCACTACCGAATCGCTCACGGTCGTCGTGCTCCGCCCCCGGACCGGGGCCAGCGCGTCGACTTCGTCGAAGAACAGGATGGCCGGGGCCACCGCCCGGGCCCGGGCAAACACCTCCCGCACCCCTCGTTCCGACTCGCCGACGAACTTGTCGAGCAGTTCGGCCCCCTTGACGGCGAAGAAGGCGGCACCGGACTCGTGGGCCAGGGCCCGGACCACGAACGTCTTGCCGGTGCCCGGTGGACCATGCAAGAGAATCCCCCGCGGTGGCTCGATGTTCATTCGTTCGAAACGAGCCGGATCGGTCATCGGCCAGATGACCGCTTCGGTGAGGCGCTGCTTGACCTCGGCGAGATCGGCCACCCGTTCGAATCCGTAGGTTGGTACTTCACCGAGCTGGACGGTGCCCAGGGACGGGATGGTCTCTTCGACGGCCTCCACCATGGTCTCCTGGCTCACCCGGGCTCCGCTGCGAGCCACCTTGGCCGAGGCATGCACGACGGCGGCCAGGATGTCGACTCCCGAGAACCCGGCGGTCCGGGCGGCCAGCTGGTCGTAGTCGATTTCCGCGTGGGGCACCCGGGCCAGGCCGGCTTCGAACAACATCCGGCGACGGTCGACGTCGGGAGGAGGAATCGACAGGCTCCGGGGGAGCAGCGGCGACCGGGTGATGCTGGCATCGAGGCGGGCGGCCGACGAGACACCCAGCACGCAGGCCAGACGGGGCCGCTCGGCCACGGCGTCGAGGAACCAGCGCAGGATGGCGGCGGTCTGGGTGCGGAACATGCCCTCCTCACCGGCGACCGACTCCAGCCGGTCGAGGAACACCACCCCCGGCGTCGGAGATCCCTTGGCCGCCTTTTCCAGCGAATCGAGGAGCCGCTCCGGCTTGAAGACCAGCTCGAGCGATAGCTCGGTCACGGTCGCCCCGGCTTGCTCGGCGGCGGCGCTCACGAGTTCGGACTTGCCGACGCCGGCCGGGCCTTCGAGGAGCACGCCGGCGACCCGCGGCAGCCCCCACGCCGCCGGGAGGTCGGCCGGCGAGGTGAGCAGGGCCAGCCATCCGGCCAGCGCCTCGAGCTCGGCGTCGAGGCCGGCGAGCAATGCCTCCGAGGTTGTAGGGATCGTCGTGGGCGCCGCCCTCGGTTCCTTCGAGACCGCCGTGGCCGCCTCCCCGGCGGCCACCACCACGGTGGCGCCGCCCACCAGCGCTGGTCCGGTCGGGTCGACGGCGGCTATCCGGAGCTCGATCACCTCATCGGGGCCCCCGGCAGCGTAGGCGGAGTCCACCGCCACGGTGTCGCCCGGTGTGACCGGCATCCCCTGGAGGGCGTGCGCAATGGCCTGTGCGTCCAGGGGAAGAGTGTCGCCCTCGAGGACGACCCGGCCCGCCGGCGGCAGCAAGGCCCGGACGGCGTCGACGGTATCGCCGTCGGAGCATCCGGCGTTGGCCATGGTCCGGGGCCCGAGGGTGAGGGCGGTGGGCTGGGGAGGCTGGCCGGGACGGACCACCACGTGGGTCTTGCCCACCTTGACGACGCCGCCGCCGGGGAGGCCCATGGCCGCCAGGAGGGTGGAGTCGGCCTGGGCGAATGGATCGGATCCCGGTCGGACGACAAAGCGCATGGGGGGAAGTTATCAGTTGCCGGTTGCCGGCTGCTCACAACTCGATGCGCTCCAGGGCCGGAACCGGCCGGACCGATGAGGCAAAGACCCCGCTCACACCCTCGAGCACCACGTCGCCGTTCGAGAGCCACTTCCAGATGAGGTGGGCCTCCTCGGCGTCGGCACTGGATCGGGGTACCGGCGTCCACTCGCCCTGGGGCGGGGCGAGAGTGGTGAGGAGCGGCGGGGCCGCGCCCCGCCAGGCGGCCACCAGGCGGCCGCGCTCCAGCAAGGCGCCGTTGCCGGCGCCGTCGACCGCACGCACCAAACCGGCCTCCTGGAGGGCGCACCACGCCCGGCGGCGCTCCAGCGCCCGGGCGAGAGCTCGATAACGGTCCCGCAGCCAAGCCGCCTCCTCGAACCGACTACGGCGGGCGTGAGCCGCCACCATCTCGGCGAGAGGATCCAGGAGCACACGATGATCGCGCTCGACTCCCTCCAGCAGTCGTTCGATCACCTCGCCGTAGGTTCCTTCGTCGGCATCCCCCGAGCAGGGGCAGGTGGCCAGGCCGAGCTGGGCGAACGCGCACGGCGCCTGCCGAGTCCCCGGCGACCCGGTGCAGCGCCTCAGCGGAAGGGCGTCCCACAGCGCGGTGACGATCAGCTGGGCCGACTTCCTGGTGCGAAACGGCCCCAGGTAGAGAAGGGCGTCTTCACGCAGGGTCCTCACCATCGACAATCGAGGGAATCGTTCTCTGGTGAGCTTGACCCAGTGGTCGGTGCCTCGGGGCCGAGAGCGGCGGTTGTAGCGGGGGGAATGGGCGTTGATGAGCCGAACCTCGGTGATCGATGCTTCCAGCTCGGTTTCACAGAGCCGGTAGTCGATGTCGGCCAACTCCCGGAGCATGTTCGCCACGGTGCGCCTCCGGTCGCCGTAGAAATAGGCCCGGACCCGGGACCGGAGGTCCTTGGCCTTGCCCACGTAGAAGACCGTCCCGCTCCGGTCCCGGAACAGGTAGACGCCGGAACGTCGGGGCAGCCCGTCGGCGAGCCGGAGCTTGTGGTAGTGGGGAGTCCCGCGGGCGGAGGGGAGAGCCAGCAGGTCGTCGAGGTGGGTGACACCGATGGTCCCGGCTCGTTCCAGCAAGCCCCAGAACACGTGGGCCGTGGCGGTGGCGTCGTCGAGGGCCCGGTGAGTCGGGGCCACCGGCGAGCGGAAGTAGGCGGCCAGGGTGGCCAGCTTGAGGTTGCGCACCTCGGTGCGTATCAGGCGCCGGGCCAGGGCGGCGGTGTCGGCCGACCGGTTGGGCAGGCGCCCATACCCGAGCCGCTCGGCGGCGGCATTGAGGAACGACAGGTCGAAGCGGACGTTGTGGCCGACGATCACCGCGTCGCCCAGGAACTCGAGGAAACTGGGCAGGGCTTCCTCGATCTTGGGGGCCTCGACGACCATGGCGTGAGTGATCCCGGTGAGCACGGTGATGAACGGGGGGATGGCGGTCTCCGGATCGACCAGCGTCTGGAAGGTGCCGGCCGGTTCGCCCCCGATGAACTTCACGGCGCCGATCTCGGTGATCGCACAATCGGCGGGAGAGCCTCCGGTCGTCTCGAGATCGACCACACAGAACGGCACTTCCGACAGGGGCGCCCCGAGGTCGTCGAAGCTGCGCTGGAGCGGGATCGCCACGCCCTCGTCCTCCCGGCCCGAGGAGGAGACGCTACATCGAACATATGTTCGATGTCAAGGAACCGGCCGTTGGAGTGGGGGTGACGCTCTTTGACGGACTGCTTCGTAGAGGACGATGGCGGCCACCGCAGCCGCGTTCAGGCTGTCGACGGCTCCTGCCATAGGGAGGCGAATCGCCATCGACGACTCCAGCCACCGGGGTGACAGGCCCTCGGCCTCGCTCCCGATCACGATGGCGGCCGGCCCCCGCAGGTCCGCTTCGGCGTACGGGAGCTCGCCGGCCGGGGTCGTCGCGAACGCGGCGATGTCGCCCTCGGCGAGCCACCGGAGGCAGGCATCCGAAGTGGTGACCGCCAGCGGCACCGTGAACAGGGCTCCCATCGAAGCTCGCACGACGTTGGGGTTGAACGGGTCGGTGACCGGGTCGCACACGACCACTCCGTCGGCACCGGCGGCATCGGCGGTCCGCAGCATCGTCCCCAGGTTGCCCGGTTTCTCGATGGCCTCCACGACCAAGAGCAGGGGATTGTCGCCGATCTGGAGGCGGTCGAGGCCGGTGGAGAACTGGCAGGCCACCGCCAGCAGACCATCGGGGTGGTCCCGGTACGAGGCCTTGGCAAAAGCCCGGCCGCCGAGGTCGACTCTCTGGGCCCCGGCCGCCTTTGCCCGCCGGGCCAGATCGGGCCCCAGGCCGCCGCGTAAGTCCTCGCACACGTACAGCTCGGTGATCTGTACCCCTCCGGCCAGGGCCCGCTCGATCTCGCGCTCGCCCTCGATGATGAACAGGCCGGCTTCGTCGCGGGCCCGGCGCCGGCGCAGCCTGACGAGACGCTTCACCCGCGTATTGGTGGGACTGGTAATAGGTCCGTCAGCCATGACGGTTCATGCTCCTCCACGTGCAGGTTGGGCCGCGGGCTCGGCCCGGCGGTCCGGCATCGGGGCTCCGCCCCGACTACCAGCCGGCTCCGCCTCCACCACCGCCGCCGAACCCCCCACCGCCGCCGAACCCCCCGAATCCGCCGCCGCCCCAGTTGAAGCCCCCCCAGGATGCTCCGCCACTCGAGCCGCCGCCGAAGCCGCCGCCGCCGCCAAAGCCGCCCCACCACGAACGCCGGTCGCCCGACCAGGAGCGGTCTCGGTACACCGGTTCCCAGCCGTAGGAGCCGCTATGGCCGCGGGTAATGACCCAGTGGTAGAAGAGCAGGGTGAACGGATCGAAACTGCCCAGATCGGGAGGCAGGGGCCGGCCCGTCCAGGTATCGGTCTGTCGCTTGGTCCCTTCGTGGGCCAGCTCGGGGGCGAAGCGGTCGGCGTCGTCGATCTTGGAGCGGGCCAGCGCCTGGCGGGTGGCCGCATAGGCGAGGGCAAACTGTCGAGGCCCGCGCGGGTCGGATGCCCCGAAAGCGGCGGCAACATCGGCGTAGGCTCCTTCGAGTCCGAGTCCGGCGAGGGCGCGGCGCGCCTCGAGCCAGCGGCGCAGAGCCTGGGCCGGCTCCAGAGAGATCGCCAGGATGCCGGCCACGGTGCGACGGGTCTCTCCGCTCACCTCATGGGCGGCGAGTTCCTCGACGAGACGGCCATACACTTCGGGGCCGTCGTCGCGGCGGCGCAGGAGGGCGGCCGCTATCGAAACCGGTATCCCCAGTTTGCGGGCCTGCTCGCGGATCGCCGAAATCACTGCCCGATCTTGGAGTCCGGCCAGGGCGTACTCCACGGCGGCGTCGGGCTCGAATCCGGAGCTGCGATTGGAGCGGTAGGCGAGCAGGAACTCGTCCACCGCATCCTCGTCGCGGTTCAACAGCAGGAGGGCCGCTACTGCCGGAATAGCCAGACCGTCCCGCTCCAGGACCGCGCCCTCTTCCTCCAGGCGTCGGCGGACTTTCTCGTACCGTTCCAGGGCGGCCCCCGGGTCCTCGTCGAGGTCGGCCAGGGCAGCCGCTACGGCCGGGCGGGTGGTCGACGCCGGAAGCTGGTCGTACAGCTTCTCCAGGGCCTCGGTCTTGCCCCGGGCCACCGCGTATACCGATTCGAGCTCCTCGACCGATTCCGTCACCGACAGCTCGGGATCGAGAGCGGGGCCGGCCCGGAGCAGCCGCTCTCCGAGGTCGGACAACGTGACGTGACCGATCGGGGTCTCCACCAGGAGATCGGCGATTGCCTGCCCGGCCCGGCGACGGGCGGCGGCCACCCGGTAGGGGCGGAGGGCGTCCACCAGTCGCCGCAGTTCTTTGAGCTGTACGTCGAATTGCTCGCGCCGGCCCACCGGTACTTCGAGTGCATTGCCGGCCGTAGCCTGGACCGATTCCTCGAGTATCGGTCGCTCGCCACTCACCCGCAGCTCGAGAGGCATCTCGGTCTCTGCGACCAGGCGCTCGCGTTCGACCACCTCGAGCATTCCCAGGCTCCACAGGGATCCGAGCTCGGATTCGGTACCCGCCGCTCGGCCGTCTTGGAGGGGGCGCAACAGCCGAAGCGCCGCGACGGTGGAGGGCGGCGTGCCATCGAGCGGTGGGGGCCCGACCGTGAACTCATCGAGTCGGGGAAGCTCGTGGCCGGCCGGCTCGAGCCGGTCCAACTCGTCGTCGATCAGCCGGGATCGCCGCTTGCGTACCCGCCCCGCCCGCTGGCTGCGAGCTGCGCCGGTGCCGATTCCGGCTCCGACCACGGCCACGATTGCCAGAACGGATATCACTCCGATAGCCGACGGACCCTCTTCTTGCTCTGTGTCCGGTGGGCGGGGGACGGTCACCGGGACGGTATCAGCGGTCGTGGGGCCGCCTTCGGCTTCGAGAATTGCCTGCTGCAGACCACCCAGCACCGCCGAGAGCCCTCCATCGAAGTCGCCGGCACCAAAGAAGCTGGTGGCCGAGCCGGCGATCCGGTCGAGGCCATCGAGGACGAGTCCCGTTCCGGTGACGATTTCGATCCGGCGCTCCGCCAGCGCCACTAGCACCACGATGCCATCGTCGAGCTCGACGGCGCCCACGCCCCAGGCATTACCCAAGTCCTCGGCGAACCGGCGCGGATCGCGGGACCCGGTGTCGGGCACGGTGACGACGGCAATCTGATGGCCGTAGGCACCCACCAGCCGATCGACTGCCTCTTCGAGGCGGGGCTCGTCCTCGAGTACGCCGGCCGCGTCGGTGACCCAACCGTCGCAGGTGTAACCCTCGAAGGGCGGGCACTCGGCCGGGTCCTGAGCCCGGGCCGGAAGGGAGATGGTCAGGCCCAACGCCAGGCCCGCTGCCAGCGCAGTCGTGCGGCCCAGTCTCATCGTGGCGAACGCTAGCGGGCCACGCACCCCTCTCGGCCGGCCGCCGGCTGAGTAGTGCGGGGATGCTCGTCGGCCGATCTCAAAAGGAGAGACGGCGGACCGAGCGATGCTCCACGAGCTCGACGTCGACCGAGACGCCGATGCCGGGCCCCTCGGGGGCTTCCAGCCGGCCCTCCGCCAACTGCCACGGCGGGTCCACGAGGTCGGGGTCGAAGAGGCGGTCCGACGCTCCAAGGTCTCCGGGCACTGTGAAGCCGTCCAGAGTCGCCAGAGCGATGGCGTGGGCCCGGCCTACCCCGGTCTCCAGCATCCCCCCGATGCGGAGCGGGATGCCGGCGGCGACGGCAACAGCGTGCAGGGACAGGGCCTCGTTGATGCCGCCCAGCCTGGCGTGCTTGACCGAGATCAGATCGGCCGCACCGGTGTCGATGGCTCGATGGGCGTCGGCCAGGTCGGCCACGCCCTCGTCGAGGCACACCGGGGTGACCGCCTCCACGGCCAGGCGGGCGTGGGTGTCGACGTCTTCGGCGGGGAACGGCTGCTCGACGTACGCCAGGCCGAGATCATCCAGGGCCCGGAGTGCAGGGAGGTCGTCGGCTCCGTAGGACCCGTTGCCGTCGGCCCCCAGCGACAGATCGGGCTGGGCGGTCCGCAATGCCGACAGCTCGTCCCAGTCGTGGCCCGGAGCGATCTTGACCTTCACATGCTGGTAGCCGGCCGCTACACACCCGGCCACCTCCTCCAACAGGGCGGATGTCGATGAGTGGAGTCCGAGCACCGCTCCGGCTGTTATCCGTTCTCGACCGCCCCCCAGCAGACGCCACAGTGGCTGTCCGGCGGCCCGGGCCGACAGGTCCCACAGGGCTCCTTCGAGTGCCGCCCGCCCCGACGGGGTAGCAGCCTCGAGCGGGGAGTGGGGGTCGACCCGGCGACCGACGAGAAGCGGGCCGGCGACCGAGAGGTCCTTCCATGCCGCCTCGAGGGACTCCTTCGAGTAGCCGGGGATCGGCGAGCACTCGCCCCAACCGTCGATGCCCTCGCCGAGAAGGTGGACGAGCCCGATTCGCCGATGCTCGACGGTTCCACTGGCAGTCACGAAGGGAGTGAGCATCGGCACGGCTACGTCGTAGAGCTCGACCCGGTCGATGCGAACGGTCTTCATCGCCGGCTCAGCAACAGGCTCTGCAGTCCAAGCCCAAAAGGGCCGGCCCGGTCGTAGAGGGTGCTCGAGGCCAGTCCGATTCCCGGGTCACCGACATCGGTGTCCGCTTGGAGGCAGATCCACTCGCCGACCGGCCGGCGATACACGTACACGGTCAGGTCGGGGTTGATGAAGGTGAACTCGGCCGGATCGAGTACGGCGGAGAGGCCGTTGCCGAAGTCGGCGACGGCGGCGGCCCGCTGCAGTGGTGTGGCCTCCTCACCCGCAACGATGGGTACCCTGAGCCGGATCCACATCGTGGCGGGACCGTGCCCGTCGACATCGCCGGCGACCGACCGCATGTCCACTCCACGATCGTGGTAGCCCGAGACGGCAAAGCGAGACCACTCCACCGGGCTCCCCTCTTCTGGGCCCGGCGGGGCCGGCTTGGGGACCCGGGAGACAGGGGTCTCGGCGCCCAGGCGAAGTCGCAGACCGGACGCCCGGGCCACCGTCGTCTCCTCGGTACGCAGCGCGGCAGCGACCAGCTGGACCCGTCGCCCCCGCCGGACCACCCGGGCCGACGTGGAGAGCGGCNNAGCTGGACCCGCCGCCCATGCCGAACCACCCGGGCCGACGTGGAGAGCGGCTCCAGGGGCACCGGGCGCTCCAGCTCTACCGTGAGTCGCACCACCTCCATCGGGCTCTCGGTGGGGACGCCCTCGATGGCACGAGCCAGGAGGGCGGCCGGGGGCCCGCCGTGTTGGGCCCCTTCGATCCAGGGTCCCTGAGTGAGGGGGGTGGGCACCAGGGTGATTCCGTCGGTCACGAACAGCGCTTCGGTGTCGCCCACCATCGAATGCATGCTACGGCCCGGACGTGGTGCACTCCCGTCGGTAACGGTCTCACGGCGGCGCGCCGGGGTCGCCGCAGCCGTCACCCGTCCGGCATCACCGCCGACAGATATCGGGGCCCTCTCACGAAATGAATCCGTTGTCGGTGAGCCAGTCGGCCGCTACCTGGTCGGGATCGATACGGTCGAACCCGGCCCGACGGTTCATCTCGGTCAGCTCCTCGGTGGTGATCTCGGCGCTGACCCGGTTGACCAGGTCCTCGAGATCCGATCCGTAGGCGTCGAGGATTTCCTGGCGGATCACCGGGATCACGTTCTCGGCGGGCTGCAGGCCCTTGTCGTCCTCCAGGAGCACGAAGTTCCGAGCGCTGATCACCCCGTCGCTGGTGAACAGCAAGGCGACGTCGATGGCGCCGCCGTCGAGTGCTTCCACCGTCAGAGGCCCGCCGACGTCGAGGGCCTGGAAGGCGGCGAACTCGAGTCCATAGACGTCGCGCAATCCGATGAGGCACCGAGGACGGTTGGGGCACTCGGGTGGGCCCCCAAAGGTGAGCGCAGAGGCGATGCCCTCCAGATCGCTGACCTCTTCGAGGCCGAACTCCTCGGCGGTGGCCGCGGTGACCACGATGCCGTTCTTGTCCTGAGCCGGGGCCGGTTCGAGGACCGTCACCCCGCTCTCCTCGAAAGCCGAGGCGAGGGCTTCGGCGGTCTCTTCGGTATCGGAAGACGGCTCCCCCCCGAAGCCCACTTCCAAGGCGCTGCCGACGTACTCGGGCACGAAGTCGATTTCACCGTTCTCCAGGGCCGGCTTGATGATCTCCCGAGTACCGGCCCGGAGCTTGCGTTCCACGGCATAGCCCTCGGCCTCGAGGGCCTGGGCGTACACCTCGGCGAGGATCTCACTCTCTCCGAAGTCGAACGATCCAACAACGATGGGCGGCCCTTCTTTGGGCCCTGCGGCGTCATCACCCGATCCGCAGGCCGCCGCGACTAGCGCGACGGTCCCGAGGATCGCCCCAACGACGGCCTTGCGGAAGCCGGTCCGCATGGGTCTCTCCTTCTTTTCGACGTTGTGACGGCCCCGACGGGCCGCGGGAATAAGCTAGCTGCGCGGCTTGCCAATCCCAACAGAGCTCAAACGGCCGCCCGGACCAGCCTCCGTCGGCGGCGTCCCTGCAGACGAAGCCCCTTGGGCACCAGGCGCCGTTCCAGCACGGAGAAGAACAGCTCGGTGAACACTGCGAGGAGGGCCACGAGGAGCCCGCCGGCGAACACCTGGACGCGATCGCCCTGGGCGAACCCGTCGATGATGAATCGGCCCAGTCCTCCCCAGGCGACCAGAGCGCCCAACGTGGCGGTGGCTACCACCTGCACCGACGAGATGCGGACGGCCGCCAGGATGAGCGGCGAGGCTTCGGGAAGCTCGATATTCCACAGCACCTGTCGCCCCCGCATCCCCATACCGCGGGCCGCCTCCACGGTGGCCGGATCGGCTTCGTTCACTCCCGTGTAGCTGTTGGTGAACATCGGTGGCACGGCCAGGGCCACGAGAGCCAGCAAGGTCGGCCAGAAGCCCAGGCCCAATCCCAGCTTGATCGAGATCGGCAGCGCCAGCGCCACGATCCCGAACGACGGCACCGCCCGGCCGATGTTGACGACCGCCACCGCAGCCATACCGCCCTTGTGGAGGTGCCCGAGGGCAACGCCGATGGGAAGGGCGATGGCGCCGGCAACCGCGACGGCAACGGCCGAGAGCTGGATGTGCTCCCAAGTCCGGTTGAGCACTCCCTGTTCCCCCGTCCAGTTGGAGGCGGTGGTGAACCACTCGAAGACTTCGCTCAGGAATTCCATTGCCGCGCCTCCATCACTCGGTCGCCCGCCGCCGAGCCCAGGGCGTGAGCGCCCTCTCGACGAGTGCCAGGGTCACGTCGATTGCCACTGCCAGAGCCACCGAAAGCACCACCCCCACCACGATCTCGGTGGTGAAGAAACGCTGCAACCCCCGCAGGATGAACTTGCCGAGCCCGCCAAAGGTGATCAGCGACGTCACCGTCACCAGCCCGACCGTCGTCACCGCCGCGATGCGAAGTCCGGCCATGATCGCCGGAAGCGCCAGAGGAACTTCGATCTCCCAGAACAGCCGACGAGGCGTATAGCCCATGCCGAGCGCCGCCTCCCTCACTTCCGGCGGAACCGATCTGATGCCGGCGGTGATGTTGCGGATGATGATCAGGAGGGTGTAGCTCACCAGCCCGATCTCGGCCGTGAGGAAGGTCAGNNACAGGGCGAGGCTGGGAATGGTGTAGAGGATCCCGGCCGTCCACGTGATCGGGGGATACGACTTCGGAAAGCGAAGGCCCAAGATGGCCAGCGCCATCGAGAGCACGAATCCGATCGTCACCGCCACGAGGGTGAGCTGCAGATGCTCCCACGTGTTGGCCCAGATGTCGTCGAGGTGATCCCATACCCAACTCCAAACGACGAACGGCTCGTCGGCAATCTGGCCGGAGATCACTGCAGGACCTCCTCGCTGATGTGGTTGAGCGTGAGGATGCCCAGGTAGCGGCCCGCCTCGAACACCGCCGCCGCCCGGGTGTGGGAGCTGACCACCGCGTCGAGCGCCTCACGCAGGGTGTTGTCGGGGCTGAGCGAGGTGCGGAAGGGGCGCGGCGACAGCTCGGATACGGGCGAGTGGGAGTCCAGCTTGTCGCCGGGGATCCACCCCACGACCTCGTCGCCCTCGCCGACGATGACCCAGTCGATCCCATGGCGGCCCATCACGATGGTGGCCTCATCGGCCCCGGCCGAGGGCGGCACGACCGGGCCCGGATCAAGCTCGACGTCGCGAATCTTGATGAGCGACAACCGCTTGATGCCGCGATCGGTGCCCAAGAAGCCGGCGACGAACTCGTTGGCCGGCGATCGCAATACCGCCGCCGGCTCGTCGTATTGCTCCAGGCGACCGCCGGTGGCGAGGATCGCCACCCGATCACCGAGCTTGATCGCTTCGTCGATGTCGTGGGTCACGAA
>JABAOD010001413.1_pt5 | contig 13461 bp, 12 predicted proteins | sample 7062151 | NCBI WGS metagenome assembly JABAOD01 (sample SAMN14538626, study PRJNA623070) | marine sediment metagenome | biome: marine biome [ENVO:00000428]; feature: marine pelagic biome [ENVO:01000023]; material: deep marine sediment [ENVO:00002113] | place: India: Gulf of Khambhat ...
GCCGGCGCTACGCCCAGCGGTGCCGGGCGCGCGGCGATCGCGTGGTGGCCATGCTGTCGCTCGAGACGTTGGGCTGCTACTCGGATCGGCCGGGGAGCCAGAGCTATCCCTTCCCGTTCGGCCTGTTGTACCCGAAAACGGGCAACTTCGTCGGATTCGTCGGCAACCTGCGCTCGCGATCGCTCGTGCGGAGCTGCGTGCACGCCTTCCGCACGGCGACCCGGTTCCCGGCGGAAGGCGTTGCGGCGCCCGGGTATCTGCCGGGCATCTTCTGGTCCGACCACTGGGCGTTCTGGCGCGAGGGATACCCTGCCGTGATGGTGACCGACACGGCGCTGTTTCGCTCTGCGTACTATCACACCGCACACGACACCGCGGAGAAGATCGACTACGACCGCCTGGCCCGAGTTGTCGTGGGCTTGGCAGCCGTGGTCGAGCGTCTCGCTGGCCCGGGGTCGTCGCGCTAGTCGCGCCCCCCGATGGGGGTCCCGGGCGGGGACGGTATCGGCTCACTGCGGGCCGTCGCCGCGTCTCGGCGGCCGAGAAACCGCTCGACGTCGGCCCAGATGAGCAGTTGGTGCGCCGCGTCCTCCGGGAGCCGAGGCTCCTGACCCTGGATGCGCTCCAGCACACGCCTGAGGCCCCACTCTGCCGCCGCGCGCGACTCGACGGATGCCCGCTCTGTGCCGGCCACATCGATCAGGGCATCGACCACGGCGCGCTGCACCACGCGCCGCAACGCGACGTGCTCTGGTGCCGTGTACGTATCCCAGGTGCGGTCGATGACTCGCGCGATCACCTCCTCGGGACTCGGGAGGGTGGCGTCCCGGGCGCGGAATGCCGCGAGCCGAGCCAGACGTCGCGGATCCAGGAGGTTCTCGATGACCGTGGCGGCAAGCGTCCGGGCCACGCCGAGCTGATCGAAGGCGGGCGCGGCGGCCGAGCCGAATGCCCAATCGTTGGCCGGGACGCCGTACGCACGCGGAGCCATCATGCGCAGGATCCGCTCGGGGATGGCCAGGGCGTCCGGCTCGAGGGCGTCGAGCACCAACTCCAACGCACGACGTTGACGCACTTCCGGGATGATGGTGGTGGGAGGCAGGGAGTCCCCTCGGACGGCGTACCGGTACTCCATCCCGCCCACTGCCTTGATCGCTCCCTCCAAGGCGTATCGGTGGTGCAGGTAGACCGGGACGAACCGGTAGTTCAGCCAGACCATGGGTTCGCCGGCCTTCAGGGCGCCGGCGCCGAAGCGATCCATCAACGCCGCCCGTACTGCCTGCGTGCGCGCCAACTCCTCCACGGCGTCGGGGCCGTTGAGCCACTGCGTCACCTCCGGGAAGGATCCCCAGGTAGCGTTGTCGCCGTCGGTATTGAATCGGATGCCGCGGCGCATCGCCTCATCGACGATCGCTCGAAGTCCCGCAGGCTCGTCGGTCTCGAACTCGGTATAGGCGTACCGGATGGCGATCGAATCGTAGGCCCCGGGGCCGGCCCGGTAGGCGTCCGCGAGGCTGATCTGCCCGTCCACCAGGGCGATGAGCGGGCCGGGGTAATCCATGACGGACGCGCGCCCGTCACTTGCGGCGACGAAGTTGTGGGCCAGGCCCAGAGTATGGCCCACTTCGTGTGCCGCGTGCTGTCGTCGGCGGGCCATCGCGAACGCTTCGGCGGTGACGGTCGAGTCGAGCGACGCCAACCAGTCGCTCAGGTCGCCGGCGGCGATCCCGGCCACGGCGGGCTGCGCGCCCGCGTAGATGTTGTAGTCGGTCAAGGAGCGGTACGAGTCCATTCGTACGGCCGCCTTGATGATCTCACCGGTGCGCGGATCGACGAAACTCGGGCCGATCGAGAACCCGGGGTCGCTGCGATGGACCCACTGGATCACGTGGTACCGAGCGTCCATCGGGTCCATCTCGGCCGGCATGTCTTCCACCCGCAACGCGTCGACGAACCCGGCGGCTTCGAAGACCCGATTCCACCACTCCGCGCCCTCCCGAAATGCCGATCGGTAGGGCTCGGGAATGGCGCGGTCCAGGTAGTAGACGATCGGCGTCACCGGCTCCGAGCGCTCGGCGGCCGCATTGCGTTTCTGGAGCCGGTGGCGGGCCACGTAGCGCGCCTCGTATCGCTCATCGAGCGGGCGGGAGAAGTCGAAGAACGCGACGCTGGAATTGCCGATCCGCGGATCGGCCACCCGAGGGACGAACGCCGGTGCCGGCAACCGCACCAATGAGTGGTGCTGGCGCACCGTCACGCTGCCTCCCTCCGGCGCGTGCGCTCGGACAACTGGGCCCGGGCTCGTGGCGGTGAAGGTCAGCGCAACCTCGACTTCAGTGTTTGTAGGAAACCCCTTGGTGCGGGGCAGATGCACGCGGCTGCGGTCGCGATGCAGGCTGAAGCTTCCCTGACCGCGTTGCTGGAGCGTGGCAGCCACGTCCAGGTGATCGGCGAGGAAGTGCGGTGTAGCGTCGACCAGTACGCGACTGCCGTCCTCGGCGAGCACGTCGAAGGCGGCAACCGTCGAGAGAGGAAACGACTCCTCGACCGAGCGGGTCAGCGCGGAGTTGTCCGTCGTCACCGCGCGGAACCGCGGGTTCGTGAGCACGAGGTATACCTTGGGGCCGACCCGTTCGAACCGGGCGATCGCTTCGTCGCCGATCATTCCCCGATCGAGGCCCAGCTGCGTGCTGCCCATTCCCGTCGCGAGGGAGGTCAGGTAGAGAAACTCCTGATCGAAATGTGGGATCTCCAGCAGGAGCCGCCCTGTGGCGGGGTCCCAGTGGAGTGGAAAGTACCCGTCCCGCTTGTCGAAGCCCGACGTGTACTGCCTGATCGACGGTTGCGCCTCGAGCGGTGAGGCCATCCAGACGGCGGCCGCGATACACACGGCGAGAATGCGATGCATCGAACCCTCCAGGAAGCAGCGATGTGTGCGCGATGGGAACGCCAAACTTGCCGTCTGGTCGGCCGCAGGGGAACCCGCATACATTCGGTGTCCACCCTTGGGGACGGAGGTCGCACATGCGGGGAGCGTCGTGCGGAACGGTGCTGCTGTTCCTCCTGCTCGGATCTGCACCGCTGCAGGGACAGCGAGGACGCATGGTGCCCCGACTCCCGGCATGGCGCCCGCCGCCGTCGGTGGGGGTCCGCGGCGGCCATGACTTCGACTCCGAGCAGTTTGCGCTGGGGGTGCAGGTCCGGCTGCCCGTCGCCCCGCTCGCGGAGGTGCTGCTCAGCGGGGACTACTATTTGGGAGGTGACACCGCGGCCTGGCAGCTCAATCTCGATCTCGCCGCCGGGGCGATGGTGCCGGGCGTGTACGTGGGCGCCGGGGCCGCGTTGGCCCGGCGGGCGTTTCTCGTGGCCGACACGCACACTTTCCCCAAACGGACCAAGCTCGGACTGAATCTGTTCGTCGGGGCGACGCTGCCGCCGTTCATCCCACTGCCCGTGCGCCCGTTCGCCGAGGCCCGCTGGACGCAGGTGAGCGGGTTCGACCGCCAGTTCGTCGTGGTCGCGGGCGCGAGCGTGTACCTGGGACGCCCGCCACCGCATCCAACCCGGTAGGCGTGGCCGCGCCATCCGCCGTGCACGGCGACGCGGCGGTGCCCCGACGGCTGGTACGCAATGAGGACCGGATGGACTCGCCACCCGGCCCTCTGCCACCGCCTGGAAGGAAGACGGGCTACTGCGGCGGCAACAACACCTTGTCGATCACGTGGATGACGCCGTTGGAGGCCAGCACATCAGCCTGGATGACGGTGGCGTCGTTGACCTTCACCCCCATTGACGCGTCGATGGCGATGTTGGCACCCTGAAGCGTGGTGGCCGACGTCAGGTTGACGACGTCGGCGGCGAGCACGCGCCCGGCGACCACGTGGTACAGCAACACGTCGGTGAGCGCCGGAATGTCTTGCAGCAACGCGTCAACTGTGCCCGCCGGGAGCGCGGCGAACGCATCATCCGTCGGGGCGAAGACCGTGAACGGCCCGTCGTTGGCCAGCGTCGGATCCAGGTCGGCCGCTTGGACCGCGGCGACCAACGTGGTGAACGATCCGGAGTTGACCGCGGTGGTCACGATGTTCTCGAGCGCGGGCTCGGCGGGATCATCACACGCGGCGATCCCCAACGTGGCGACGGCCAGTCCCGCAAACCCTGCCTTCTTCGCGAACTTGGTCAGCATCTTCACCTCCAGTGTGAGTTGTAACTCGTTGAAATTGATTGTGTTACGTCTTCAAAGTCCGCCCAGTGGAGTTTCCCTGTCTAACTTGTGTCTAAGAACATACAGGCTGTCAGCCTTATTGTCAAGTAGATATCTAATTCTTAGCTAGACAAAGGCTGTACAAGCAGTCTTCGTTGCGAACGGGGATCACGCCACTACGTTGGTGTGTCTGGCATCGGAGGGTCGCGAGTGGACATGCTAAGCAGCGTGTTGGTGGTGCTGCTGGCTAGCACACTGCTTGTTCTGATCTGGGTGGTGGCGCGCGGGATCGGCGGTCGCGCGTCGGGGATCGGACAACAGCTCGGCGAACTGCGCGCGCGACTGGACCAACTCGTGTTGGCGCAGAGCGAGTTGCCGAGGACCGTGGCCGAAGGAGCGGCGGAGCAGGCCAGGTCTCTGGCCGATGTCCGGGAGCGCCTCGGGCGGCTCTCGGACGCCACGGTCCGCCTGGAAGCGCTGGGCGAATCCGTGACGGAAGTGCAGGAGCTGCTCAAGGTGCCCAGGCTGCGGGGCACGCTGGGCGAGGTGTGGCTCGAGGAACTGCTGCGGCAGGTGTTCCCCGCCCGGCTCTATGAGATACAGTACGCGTTTCGCACCGGCGAGCGGGTCGATGCCGTGCTCCGGGTGGGTGATCGGCTGGTGCCGATCGATTCCAAGTTTCCCCTCGACGCCTGCCAGCGAATGTTGGTTGCGACGGGTGATACCGTGGATCGGGAACGCCGTGCCTTTCGGCGCTCGCTAAAGGAGCACATCGATGAGATCGCCGAGAAATACATCCGCCCCGAGGAAGGGACCCTCGACTTCGCCGTGATGTACATCCCCGCCGAAGCGGTGTACTACGAGGCCGTGGTACGCGACGAGGCCCTCGAGGAGCAGGGAAGCCTGATCGGGTATGCNNGTAGCCTGATCGGGTATGCCCTGCAACGCCACGTGATTCCGGTGTCGCCGCACACCTTCTACGCCTATATAGCGGCCGTCCTGCATGGGCTCCGGGGGTTGGAGGTGGAGGAGCGGGCCAGGGAAATCGCGGTGGCGCTGGGGGCCCTGGAGCGACAGTTCGACCGATTTCGGAGGACGTTCGAGCTCGTGGGACGTCATCTGGACAACGCACTCAAGCAGTACCACGAGTCCGAGCGCCAGTGGCATCGGGTGCTCGAGCGGCTGGAATCGGCGAGCGCGCTGGGGGAAGGGCAGAGAGAGCCGCCACCGCCGGGGCTAGGGCCGCCGGGCGTCGACGACCTGGCTCCTTCCCACGGGACCCGCCCTGACGAGTGACTCGGCCCCGGACCCCGACTCATCCACCCACAGCGTTTCAGCGGAAGGATTCTTCAATGTCACTTCATTATCGGCTCACGCTCTCGACGATACCCGTACTCGTTGCGCTGTGCGGGTCTCCGGCGGCCGTGTCCGCGCAGGAGGCCCCGGCACCCTGGGGTGAAGGCGGTGCGTACGACGAGTTCGACTTCCGGGTCGGGGAGTGGGACGTCTTCACCCCCGATGGCCAGCGGGCCGGCTCGAACCGAATCGAAAAGGTGGTCGCTGGTTGTCTGTTGGTGGAGCACTGGACGAGTGCGACCGGGGCAACGGGGAAGAGCTTCAACTACTACCATCCGGCGCGACGGCAGTGGATTCAAGTGTGGGTGGACGGGCAGGGTGGCGTGATCGAGGTAGCCGGGCGATTCACGGATGGCGCCATGCGGCTGGTGGGCGAGCACGTCTACCCGGACAACCGACGGGAAGGCTTCCGGATGCGATTCACGCCGCAACCCGACGGGTCCGTAAGGCAATTCATCGAGCAGTCGAAAGACGAAGGTGCGACGTGGTACGTGTGGTTCGACGGCCGATATGTGCCAAAGCCCCGTGCGGACCCGTGAGCGGTTCGCGGTCGAGAGCCGCAGGGGCACGGCGAGCGGGCATCGGCATGATTGAGGGAACAGCTGGGACGCGAGCGAGCGAGCAGCGGTGATCGGAACTATGGGAGTGTGGAGGCGGATGTTATGAGCGACTATGTCGCGCAGTTGCTGGCGGGTGTGAAAGCGAAGAACCCCGCCGAGCCCGAATTCCACCAGGCCGTGCAGGAGGTCGCCGAGTCGGTGCACTTGGTGTTCGATCGGCACCCCGAGTACCGGACCGCGAAGATCCTCGAGCGCATCATCGAGCCCGAGCGCGTGATCCTGTTCCGCGTGCCCTGGGTCGACGATCGGGGCGACGTCCAGGTCAACCGCGGCTTTCGCATCGAGATGAACAGCGCCATCGGGCCGTACAAGGGCGGGCTGCGCTTCCACCCCTCGGTGAACCTGGGCATCCTCAAGTTCCTGGCCTTCGAGCAGGTGTTCAAGAACGCGCTGACCACGCTGCCGATGGGCGGCGGCAAGGGCGGCTCCGACTTCGATCCCAAGGGCAAGAGCGACGGCGAGGTGATGCGGTTCTGTCAGAGCTTCATGACCGAGCTGTACCGCCACATCGGCCCCAACACCGACGTCCCGGCCGGCGACATCGGCGTCGGCGGCCGCGAGATCGGGTTCCTCTTCNNGCCGCCGAGATGCTCGCGACCCGGGACGAGACCCTCGAGGGCAAGACCTGCCTCGTGTCCGGCAGCGGCAACGTGGCCCAGTACACGTGCCAGAAGCTCATCGAGCTCGGGGCCACGCCGGTCACGCTGTCGGATTCCGGCGGGTACATCTACGATGCGGAAGGCATCACCGAGAAGAAGCTCGCGTTCGTGATGGATTTGAAGAACGTGCGGCGCGGCCGGATCCACGAATACGCAGACGAGTTCAAGAGCGCGACCTACACGCCGGTGGACGCCAAGCAGGACCACAATCCCCTGTGGAATCACAAGGCGCACTGTGCATTCCCTTCGGCGACGCAGAACGAGATCAACAGCTTCGACGCCCGGAACCTGCTGGCGAACGGTGTCTATGTCGTCTCGGAGGGGGCGAACATGCCGACGGTGCCGGAAGGTGTGGACCTCTTCGTCGATGAGAGGATCCTCTACGGTCCAGGGAAGGCCGCCAACGCCGGCGGCGTCGCGGTCTCCGGTCTCGAGATGGCGCAGAACAGCATGCGCTACGCGTGGACGCGGGAGGAGGTCGACGGTCGGCTGCGGCTGATCATGAAGTCGATTCACGAGGTCTGCGTCCACACCGCCGAACGGTTCGACGTCGCGGGCAACTATGTCGTCGGGGCCAACATCGCTGGCTTCCTCAAGGTTGCCGATTCCATGATCGACCAGGGCATCGTGTGAACGGCTGGGGCGGGTCGAAGCGGGCTTGACGGAGGGGCGGGCCGCATATTCCCTGTTAAGAGGAGCGGGACAAGCAATCCCCGCGCCGCCCGTCATGTCCGGGAGACCTGAATGAGCGCAGCGAGTCGCGAGGCGGGGACGCACGAGGAGCGCGTCGCCAGGCCCATGGGGTTCCAGTACCTCATGTCCCACCGAGTACGGGACATCCTGCTGGTCACGAGCCTCTACGATTCGTTCATTCTCGCCGAGGACGGTCAACTTGGCGAGCTCATCCTGGGCGAGTTCCTCGACCTCAACCTGCGGCACACGCCGGAGCTGACGCGGGTCTCCACCGGCGTCGAGGCGCTCGCACTCGCCAGCCAGGAGCGCCGGTACGACCTGATCATCTCGAGTCTGACGCTCGGTGACATGAGCGCCACGGAGTTGGCGGCGCGCGCCGCGGACGCGGGGCTGCATGCTCCGGTGGTCGCCTTGGCGTACGACGCACGGGATCTCGCCACCCTGGAATCCACCCCAGACCTGAGCCGCCTGGAGCGCGTGTTCCTTTGGCAGGGCAACGCGACGATCCTGCTGGCCATCGTCAAGTACATCGAGGACCGCCGCAACCTGGCGCACGACACCGGGGAGATCGGCGTACCGGCCATCGTCCTCGTCGAGGACAACGTTCGCTACTACTCGGCGTTTCTTCCCGTCATCTATGCCGAGCTCATGCAGCATGCGCACAACTTGATGCCCGAAGGTCTGAACCTCGCGCACAAGCTGATGCGCATCCGCGCGCGTCCCAAGATCCTGTTGTGCCAGACGTACGAGGAAGCGTGGGAGTTCATCACCGCGTACCCCGACGAGATCCTCGGCATTATTTCCGACATTCAGTTCCCGCGCAGCGGGCATCTCGATCGGCACGCGGGCGTTGAACTGGCGCGCCAGGTTCGGGCGCTGCGACACGACATCCCGATCATGCTGCAGTCCAGCTGGCCCGACAACGCGGAGCTGGCTCGACAGGCGGGGGCCTCGTTTCTGTTGAAGGGGTCCCCGATGCTGCTGCACCAGCTTCGGTCGTTCATGGCCGACGGCTTCGGCTTCGGCGACTTCGTGTTCCGGCGACCGGACGGCAGCGAGGTCGACCGGGCGACCGATCTCCAGAGCCTAATGGAGAAGCTGGAGACGGTCCCCGCAGAGAGCATCGCCTACCACGCATCAGGCAATCACTTCTCGCGCTGGCTCAAGACGCGAACGGAGTTCGCGCTCGCGGAGCGACTCCGGCCGCGCAAGCTCACCGACTTCGACGGGGTCGAGGGCCTTCGCACGCACCTCATCGATGCGATCCGGGAATATCGCGTCGAGCAGAACCTTGCCGTGGTCGTCGACTTCGAGCGGGATCGGTTCAACGGCGCCGTGCCGTTCAGCCGCATCGGAACTGGCTCCATGGGGGGCAAAGCCCGCGGTCTGGCCTTCGTGAACTTCCTGCTCAAACAGCACCACGCGAGCGATCGGTTCCCCGGCGTCCGGATCGCGGTTCCACCGGCGACCGTGCTGGGCACGGACGTGTTCGACGACTTCCTCGACTTCAACGATTTGCGGGATTTCGCGATCGGCTGCACGGACAGCCAGCAGATCGTGGACCGTTTCCTGTCCGCCACCATGTCCACGGCGGTAGAGAAGGACCTTGCGGTCTTTCTGCAGTATGCGCGGCGCCCCTTGGCCGTTCGATCATCGAGCCTCTTGGAGGACAACCAGTACCAGCCCTTCGCGGGGATCTACGACACGTTCATGCTGCCCAACAACCACGCCGACCTGTCGGTGCGTCTGGCGCAGCTCGTGTCGGCCATCAGGCGCGTGTACGCCTCGACGTTTTCCCGACGCTCGAAGGCCTACCTGGACGGCACGCCCTACCGCCTCGAGGAAGAGAAGATGGCGGTCGTGGTGCAGCAACTCGTCGGTGCCCACCACGGGGGGGTGTTCTACCCAGACTTCGCCGGCGTGGCGCGGTCCCACAACTTCTATCCGGCCCCGCCGTGCAATTCCGAGGACGGCATCGCCGCCGTGGCGCTCGGCCTCGGCCGGACGGTGATGGACGGTGAGCGGTGCCTGCGGTTCTGCCCTCGGTACCCGCGGCATGTGCTGCAACTCTCGTCGGTGCAGGATCTCGTGCACTACTCGCAGCGGGAGTTCTGGGCACTCGACCTCGGACTCGATACCGGCGTAATCGACGCCCCGGCGGACTCCCGCCTGCTGCACCTCGGCCTCGCACACGCCGAGGAGCACGGGACGTTGCACACCGTGGGCTCCACCTACTCGCGCGAGAACGACGCAGTGTATGATGGCCTGTCGCGCCACGGCGTCCGACTCGTGAGTTTTGCCCCCGTCCTGAAGCACGAGATGTTCCCGCTCGCCGACATCCTGGCGTTCCTGCTCGACATCGGCGAGGAAGGTACGAGCGCACCCGTGGAGATCGAATTCGCGGTCAATCTGTCCACGCCGCCGGGATCCCCGAAGGAGTTTGGGTTCTTGCAGATGCGACCCCTCGCCCTGTCGCGGGAGTTCGAGGAGCTGAACATCGGTCCGTTCAGGGACGAGGATCTCGTGGTCCAGAGCCCAAGCGTGCTGGGTCACGGGCGGATCGACGACCTGCGGGATGTCGTGGTCATCGACTACCATCGCTTCGATCGCTCGGCCAGCAAGGAGGCGGCCGGTGCGGTTGCGCAGCTCAACGCGGAACTCCGCGGTCAGCACATCCCGTACCTCCTGATCGGGGTCGGACGATGGGGCTCGACCGATCCGTGGCTCGGTATCCCCGTCACATGGGACCAGATCGCCGGGGTACGCGTAATCGTCGAGGCGGGATTCAAAGATCTGCGTGTGACCCCTTCGCAGGGAACACATTTCTTCCAAAATCTGGTATCGAGCAACGTCGGGTACTTCACCGTGAACCAGGACATCGGTGAGGGGTTCGTGGATTGGGAATGGCTTGCTCGGCAACCGGCGGTGCGAGAGGCCAAACACGTACGCCATCTGCGATTCGACCAGCCGTTGACGATCACGATGAACGGGAAGAACAACCGCGGCGTGATTGTCAGGCCCGGGGCCCGGTCATCGTCGGGCGGCGGAAATGGTATGTTGATCGGGGGCGGGTTCTAGCGCGTCGACGCGCTTCAAGTCCTCGGGGTCGTCTTCTCTCTCACATTGGCCAGCATGTCCGCCGTCATCGACGCCAGGTCGTATGACGGTGCCCATCCCCACTCGGCCCGCGCCGCACTGTCGTCGATCGAATTGGGCCAGGAATCCGCAATCGCCTGACGCACCGGATCGGGGTCGTAGTCCATCGTGAACCCGGTCACGTGAGCGCGAATCGCGGCGGCCAGTTCCTCCGGCGTGAAGTTCATGGCGGTCACGTTGAAGGCGTTACGGTGCCGGAGGCGACCCGGATCCGCTTCCATGAGTCGGATCGCCGCGTTCACGGCATCCGGCATGTACATCATGTCGAGACGCGTATCCGGTCCCAAAAAGCACCGGTAACGACCATGGCGGATCGCGTCCTGAAAGATCTCCACCGCGTAGTCGGTGGTGCCCCCACCGGGGGGCGTCATGTGGGAGATGATTCCGGGAAGACGGACGCCGCGGGTGTCGACACCGAAGCGGACGTGGTAGTAGTCACACAGCAGCTCGCCAGCGACCTTCGTGATCCCGTACATGCTCGTGGGCCGCTGAATGGTGTCCTGGGGTGTTCCGTCCGCAGGAGTGCTGGGGCCGAACGCGCCGATGGAGCTCGGGACGAACACGGCACACCGGTGCTCGCGCGCCACCTCGAGCGTGCGGTAGAGACCCCCCATGTTGATGTCCCAGGCGACCTGGGGCTTCTCCTCCGCCACGGCCGAGAGCAGGGCGGCCAGGTGGTAGATCGTGTCGATCTGATAGCGTCGGACCGCATCGTGGATCTGGCGCTGCGACGTGCAGTCGACCAACTGGAACGGTCCGTCGTCTCCCGCTCCCAGCTGAGCGACGCGAATGTCGGACGCCACCACCTGGTCGCTCCCGTATCGAGCCCGGAGTGCCGGCACCAGTTCGGACCCGATCTGGCCCAACGCCCCGGTCACGAGGATTCGCTGCACCGTTCCTCCTGGAGTTGCCGACCGCGGATGGTCGTCACGAAAGGAGCTTGCGGTCCTTGGCGGCCCGCTCGAGCTCGTGCTGGAAATTGGGATGCGCGATCCGGATCAGCGCCTCGGCGCGTTCCCTGAGGTTCTTGCCGAACAGATTCGCGGCTCCGTACTCGGTCACGACATAGTGCACGTCGGCTCGGCTAGTGACAACTCCGGCCCCTTCCTTGAGGCAGGGGACGATGCGGGACGTTGCGCCGCCGCGCATGAAGTCCCCCTGTCCCCCGAACCTCAAGTGGATGTAGGCTCCGATCGAGTCGGAACAGCCCTGCCCGTCAGATCGATCTCGATCGCGGCGTTGATCGCGACCATGTTGTCATTCCGTGCCACGATCTCCGGGTCGTTCACGTGGCTCACCGGATGTCGGAGATCATCTCCGTGTGAACGCCGAGCTCGAGCTTGGCGGCCTCGGGCCGCCGAAGTTGGATGTGCTCCCACACCCCTCACCATCCCCCCAACGCCGGCACGGCACCGTGCCGGGCGATGCGTCTATGTCAGCCGGCCGAGGGACTCGACGGATCCTCGAGCGCCCGCTCGCCCCAGATGAACGCTTCCTCGTTCAATGCCAGCATGGCACAATCCTTCTGTAACGTCTCGCGAATCGCCGCCAGAAAGCTCTCCCGCGGGAACACCTGCGAGGCGGCCCGCAGCGCCCCGAGGGCCACGACGTTCTTGACCATCTTCTTGCCGAGGTCGTCCGCGATCTGCGTGAACGGCACGCCGTAAACGCGAACGCTGGGATCGAGCGACGGCGGCGTGCTGACCACCGTACTGTCGTACAGAACGATCCCACCTCGCTGAACCGTCGGGCCGAACTTGTCGACGCTCGGGGCGTTGAAGGCGACGAGAATGTGCGGCTCCGGACAGGCCGGTGACAGGACCTCTCCGACGGCAACGTGCACGTCGGCATACGACGTCCCGCCGCGCGATTCCGGTCCGTAGCTGGGGATGTACGTCGAGTCGTAGCCTTCGTTGATGGCCGTACGCGTGGTGAGGAGCGCAATGGTCTGCGCACCGTCACCGCCGGCGCCGGCAAACTTGATGGCGATGTCCTCGGCGTGGATGTGATCGGGAAAGCCCTTCCCGAATCGTTCCGGTGCCTCCGTCCCGCCGCCAATCGCGCTCGCCACTCGGTCGGGTTCGAAGCTCGGCGTGCCAAGCTCGAACCACGGTGCGACATCCAGGTCCTTCTTCACCCCCAACGGGAACATCGGGACCATCTCGTCCCGCACCCATGCCTCCGCCTCGACCGGAGTCATATGCAAATGTATTGGGCACTCCGACAGCACTTCGACGAAGCCAAGCCCGCGGTTCTCGACCTGCAGGCGAAGCGCTTTGAGGATGGCCTTTTTCGCGCGGGTGCGCTGCTTGTTGTCGAACAGCGCGACCCGTTCCACGTACATCGGCCCGTCCATCTGGCCAAGCGTTTCGGCCATGCGGAGCGGGTGGCCCGTGAGCCGGCCTCGCCCTTCCGGCGTCGTCGTGGTGCGCTGCGCCATGAGGGTCGTCGGCGCCATCTGCCCGCCGGTCATGCCGTAGATCGCGTTGTTGATGAACACGAACGTCATGGGCAAACCCATCTGGGCAGCCTGCATGATCTCCGCGAGACCGATGGCGGCGAGGTCCCCGTCTCCCTGATAGCTGATCACGATGGACCGGGGATTCGCCATCTTGTGCCCCAGGGCCACTGCCGGTGCGCGGCCGTGGGCCGCCTGGGTGTTGCCCACATCGAGGTAGTAGTACATGAAGACGGCGCATCCCACCGGCGAGATGGCCACGGTCCGATCCTCCACCCCCAACTCCTCAATGGCCTCGGCGAGGAACTTGTGCAC
>JABAOD010004421.1_pt2 | contig 13454 bp, 9 predicted proteins | sample 7062151 | NCBI WGS metagenome assembly JABAOD01 (sample SAMN14538626, study PRJNA623070) | marine sediment metagenome | biome: marine biome [ENVO:00000428]; feature: marine pelagic biome [ENVO:01000023]; material: deep marine sediment [ENVO:00002113] | place: India: Gulf of Khambhat ...
TTACAGTTGGCGATCAAGTACGGCAACGCCTCGTACACACCCGGCAGATCCTCCCCGGGGAAGCCGCCCTTCATATAGGTATAGGCCCCGAGACCCAGGAATACCGCGTCATACTGCTCCACCAGCTGCGCGAACGGCAGGTCCTTGCCGACGTCGGTATTCAAGACAAACTCCACACCCATCTCTTCCATGAGTGCGCGGCGGGTCAGCACGATCTCTTTCTCAAGCTTGAAAGGCGGTATGCCGAAAGTGAGCAAGCCGCCGACTTCGGGATAGCGATCGTAAACGACGGCCTTCACGCCATTGCGCACCAGGATATCGGCACAAGCCAGACCGGCCGGCCCGGCGCCGACGATAGCCACGCGCTTGTCAGTGTCCTTGACGTCCGACATATCCGGTCGCCAGCCGGCCTTCAGCGCCTCGTCGGTGATGTATTTCTCGATCGCACCGATGGTGACGGCGCCAAAGCCGTCGTTCAGCGTGCACGCGCCCTCACACAGCCGGTCCTGGGGACAGATGCGCCCGCAGATCTCCGGCAGCGAGTTCGTCTGGTGCGAGAGCTCGGCCGCCTCGAACAGATTGCCCTCGGCGATCAGCTTGAGCCAGTTCGGAATGTAATTGTGCACCGGGCACTTCCACTCGCAATAGGGATTACCGCAATGCAAGCAGCGGGCCGCCTGCGCCGCCGCCGTGCCGGCGTCGTATTGGCCGTAGATCTCGCTCCAGTGGCGTACGCGCGTCTCGAACGGGAGCTTGTCCGGATCTTGGCGCGGTAGCTCGATGTAGTGCAGCGGGTGGATGGCCATGGCGAACTCGTGAGGTGGGAGGCGTAAGGCGTGAGGTGTCTGGAGGACACTATCTCACGAGGTCAGGCTGCCTCACGCAGGGTATCGATCAGCGCGCCGAGGTCAGAGGCGACCGGCTTGATCAACCAAAACTTGCCGACATAATCGTCAAAGTCCTCGACAATCGTTTGCCCCCAGGGGCTGCCGGTCTCGTTGGTGAACTCCTCGATGATGCGCCGCAGGTAATTGCGATGCGCTTCCATGCTTTCCGTCGTCAGGCGATGGATGTCGACCAGCTCGTGGTTGTAGCGGTCGACAAAACTGTTGTCGAGATCCAGGACGAACGCGACACCCCCAGTCATGCCGGCCGCAAAGTTCACCCCCGTGCGCCCGAGAACGGCAACCACGCCGCCCGTCATGTATTCGCAGCCGTGATCGCCGACCCCCTCCACGACAGAAGTGGCGCCCGAGTTACGCACGGCAAAGCGTTCGCCGGCGATTCCCGAGGCGAACAGCTTGCCGCCGGTGGCCCCATAGAGGCAGGTGTTGCCGATGATCGCCGCTTCGTCGCTGCGGAAATGGCTCCCGGCGGGCGGGTAGACTACGATCTTGCCACCCGCCATGCCTTTGCCGACATAGTCGTTGGCATCGCCTTCCAGCGTGAGATACAGGCCGCCGGCGTTCCAGGCGCCGAGGCTTTGCCCGGCCGTGCCCTGCAAGCGCAGAGTGATGGGAGCATCCGCCATCCCGTGATCGCCGTAGCGCTGCGCAATCTCCCCCGACAGGCGCGCGCCGATCGAGCGATCGACGTTGCGGACGCGGTAGCTCAACTCGCCGCCCAACTTCCCTTCAATCGCCGGCAACGCATCCTTCACCATTTGCTCGGCCAGCTCGCCCTTGTCAAAGGGCTCGTTGCGCGCGACCTGACAAGACTGTGGCTTCTCGGGCGCAACCCCGCCGTCCGATAAGATCGGACGCAGGTCGAGACGCCTTTGCTTGTCCGTGTCTCCCTCCAGGATCCTTAGCAAGTCGGCGCGACCGGTCAGATCCTCTAAGCGCCGCGCCCCTAGCCGCGCCATCCACTCGCGCGCCTCCTGCGCCACGAAGCGAAAGTAGTTCATGATCATTTCCACCTCGCCCTTGAAGTGGCGCAGGCGAAGGACGTTGTGCTGCGTCGCCACCCCGGTCGCGCAATTATTAAGATGGCAGATGCGCAGGTACTTGCAGCCCATCGCGATCATCGGCGCGGTGCCGAAGCCGAAGCTCTCGGCGCCGAGGATCGCGGCCTTGACCACGTCCAGGCCGGTCTTGAGGCCGCCGTCGGCCTGGAGGCGCACCTTGTCGCGCAGATTGTTCGCGCGTAGCGTCTGATGCGTCTCGGTCAGGCCCAGCTCCCAAGGCGTGCCGGCGTACTTCACCGATGTCAGCGGGCTTGCGCCGGTGCCGCCATCATAGCCGGCGATAGTAATTAGGTCGGCATAGGCCTTGGCCACACCCGCGGCGATCGTCCCCACGCCCGGGCCAGAGACCAGCTTCACCGATACCAGCGCCCGCGGATTCACCTGCTTGAGATCGAAGATCAGCTGCGCCAGATCCTCGATGGAGTAGATGTCGTGGTGCGGCGGCGGCGAGATCAGCGCCACCCCGGGTCTCGCATAGCGCAGCCGCGCAATCATTTCGTTGACCTTGTGACCTGGTAACTGACCGCCCTCACCCGGTTTGGCGCCCTGCGCGATCTTGATCTGCAAGACCTCGGCGCTGACGAGATAGGCCGGCGTCACCCCGAAGCGCCCCGAGGCGACCTGCTTGATCTTGGAGGTACGTTCCGTCCCATAGCGCTTTGGATCCTCGCCGCCCTCCCCGGAGTTCGAGCGCGCCCCCAGTCGATTCATCGCCTCCGCGAGGGTCTCGTGTGCCTCCGGCGACAACGCCCCGAGTGACATGCCGGCGGAGTCGAAGCGCGGCAGGATCGCCTCGATGGGTTCGACCTCCGCAAGCGGGACTGCCTCGGTGTCTTCACGCAGCGCCAGCAGGTCGCGAAAAACCATCGGCGGCCGGTGATTGACCAGGTCTGCAAACGTCTTGTACTTCTCGTACTCCCCGGACTGCACGGCCGCATGCAGCGCCGCCACCACGTCCGGATTGAACGCGTGGTACTCGCCACCGTGAACAAATTTCAGATACCCGCCCTGTTGGATCGCTTTGCGTGGATTCCACGCGTTGCGCGCGAGCCTTACCTGATCCGCGTGCAGGTGCGCGAAGGTCGTGCCCTGCACGCGGCAGGGTGTACCGGCAAAGCACAGGTCCACGACCTCCTGGCTCAGGCCCACGGCCTCGAACAGCTGTGCCCCGCGGTAGCTGTCGACGGTGGAGATGCCCATCTTGGAGATGATCTTGTAGAGCCCCTTATTAATGCCCTTGCGATAGGTGTGCGCCACCCGCACGGCGTCGCGCGTGGCGATCTCGCCGGTACCGATCATGGCGCGCAGGCAGTCATAGGCGAGGTAGGGAAAGATCGCGGTCGCGCCATAGCCGATGAGCACGGCAAAGTGGTGCGGATCCCGCGCGCTGCCGGTCTCGAGCACGATGTTCGCGTCCAAACGCAGGCCTTCCTGTATCAAACGATGATGCAGCGCACCGGTAGCCAGCAGCGCGTGCATCGGTACCCGGTCCTCGCCGATCTCGCGATCGGACAAAACGATGATGGTCTTGCCCGTGCGCACCGCGGTTACGGCTTCGTCACACAGCGCTTTGACCGCGTCCCGCAGGTCGCCGTCTATCGAGTAATTAAGATCAATGACCTGATGCGCATAGTTCGGATCGCAATCAGACAAGAGTCGGTTGAACTTGCTCACCGAAAGCACCGGCGAATCGGCGACGAAACGTGTCGCGTGCTCAGGGGTCTCCTCGAATAAGTTATGCTCGCGTCCGAAGCAGGTCTCTAGCGACATGACGATCTGCTCGCGCAGCGGATCGATCGGCGGGTTCGTGACCTGTGCAAACTGCTGGCGGAAGTAATCAAATAGCGAACGCGCCTGGCGTGAGAGCACCGGCAACGGCGTATCGTCACCCATAGAGCCGATTGCTTCCTGGCCTGCTTCGGCCAAGACCCGCAGGATCTGGTCACGCTCCTCGAAGGTAACGTTAAACATCTTTTGGTACGCCGCCAGCTGCCTCGCCTCCAGCGGCACGCTTGCCGACTCCTCCTCCATCAGCGTCGCCTCCAGGCGACGCGCGTGCGTACGCAACCAGCGCTTGTAGGGCTGACGGTTCTTCAACCGATCGGCGATGTCGTCAGGCAGCAACAGCTCCCCGGTTTCTGTGTCGGCGGCAATCATGTCGCCCGGCTTCAGGCGCCCCTTGGTGACAATCTGCTGCGGCGAGTAATCGTGCGTACCGACCTCGGTGGCAAGCGTGATGACGCAACCGCTATAGTCGCCGGACGCCTGCGTGCCATCGCCGTGACGGGTGATAACGTAGCGCGCCGGCCGCAAACCATTTCGATCCAGCACGCAGGCGGCGTAGCGGCCGTCCGTCAGCACGATGCCCGCGGGACCGTCCCAGGGCTCCATGTGCATGGAGTTGTATTCATAGAAGGCGCGCAACGCACGATCCATGGTGTCGACGTTCTGCCACGCCGGCGGAATCAGCAGGCGCATCGCTCGGAACACATCGACACCGCCGGCCAGGAGCGCCTCGAGCATATTGTCGAGGCTGCATGAATCGGAGGCCGACATCGAAACCAGGGGCCATGCGTCCTTGAGGTCGGGCAGCAGCGGCGTCGAGAGCTTGTGTGCGCGCGCCAGCGCCCACAGGCGATTGCCCTGGATGGTGTTGATCTCGCCGTTGTGTGCCAGGTATTGGTGGAGAAACGTTGGTGAAAGACGCACAGGGTCGATGCCATGCGCTCATCGTTCAGATCCGGATAGAAAACCGGCAGGTTGTCCGGCATCACCAGCCCCTTGTAACAGATCACTCGGCTAGAGAGGCTTGGTACATAGAAATCTGCGTCCTGCGGCTCGAGCGCCTTCTCGCAGCGGCGTCGGGCAATGTAGAGCCGGCGCTCGAGCGTCGCTTCGTCCATGTTAGCGGGCGCGTTGACGAAGACTTGCCAGATCTCCGGCAAGCTCTTGAGCGCCTCGGCACCGCACGCCTCCGGGTTCGTCGGTACACGGCGCCAGCCGCAGATCTGCATCCTCTCGGCCGCGAGCTCTTGCTCGAGCTGCCGGCGCGCGCGCTGTGCGGCCTCGGCATCGCGACCGAGAAAAAGCATCCCGACCGCATACAGATCTCCCAGCGCGATCCCCTGTTCCGCCGCCATCGCGCGCAAGAATCCGTCCGGCTTTTTCAGCAACAGACCGCAGCCGTCACCGGTCTTGCCGTCGGCGGCGATAGCGCCACGGTGAGTCAGCCGTGCCAGCGAGCCGATGGCGGTGCGCACCAGCCAGTGGCTGGCGCCGCCATCCATGTGCGCCATCAGGCCGAAACCGCAGCCGTCTTTCTCAAACTCCGGGCGATAAAGCCCGTTAGTGGATACGTGTGGGTTGGACATGGTTGACAAACTAGCCTGAATCCCTGGAATCAGGGCAAAAGCCGAATGAGTATACAGAGCGCCCGATAGGCGTTCAAATCAATTCGGCGGGAAAAACCTTACCGCTCGTGCTAGACCTGCCCACCCGCCGCGGCGCTAGCGACCCCAAGTGAGCTCAGCGGGATTGAACAGGCGCGCGTGCTCCTGAATCGCATAGCGGTCGGTCATACCGGCGATGTAGTCGGCGACCACGCGGGCGCAGCCCGCGGGCGTGCCCTGACGCCCGGGGAGCTTGCCTTGATATTGCGGCGGCAACAATCGCGGGTCCGCCATGAAGGCGTCGAATAACTCCTTGATCAGACGTGCCGCCTTGCGGCTCATACGCCGCACGCGATAATGGCTATAGAGATTTTCCCTGAGGAATCGCTTAAGCCGCAGCACCTCAGCGGCGACGCCCTCCGAGTAGGCAAACAACGGCTGGCCTGCCTGGCGCACCTCGTCAACACTTTGCACCTTCGCCGCCGCCAACGACTGTGCCGTGTGCTCGATCAGGTCCACGACCACGCGATCGATCATGTGGCGTACGGTTTCGTGCACACGGCGGCGCACAGCGAGATCCGGGTAGCGTCGTTCGAGCGCCGCGTACTCCCTGGCGAACAGCTCCACCTCCATCAACTGCTCGATATCGATCAGCCCGTAGCGCAGGCCGTCGTCGACGTCGTGATTGTTGTAGGCGATCTCGTCGGCGATATTGGCGAGCTGCGCTTCGAGGCTGGGCTGTTCGTTCTCAAGGAAGCGCTTGCCGAGGTCGCCGAGCTCTTTGGCCTTCTCGCGCGAGCAGTGCTTGAGTATGCCCTCGCGCGTCTCGAAAGTGAGGTTGAGACCCGGGAATTCGGCATAGCGCTCCTCCAGTACATCGACGACTCGCAGCGACTGCAAGTTGTGCTCGAAACCGCCGTACTCGCGCATGCACTCGTTCAGTGCATGCTGGCCCGTGTGCCCGAACGGCGTGTGCCCGAGATCGTGCGCCAGCGAAATGGCTTCGGTCAGGTCCTCGTTGAGCCTGAGCGCACGCGCCACCGACCGTCCTATTTGCGCGACTTCCAACGAATGCGTCAGGCGCGTGCGGTACAGGTCGCCCTCGTGATTGACGAACACCTGGGTCTTGTACTCGAGGCGCCGGAACGCCGCGCAGTGGATGATGCGATCGCGATCCCGCTGAAACTCGCCGCGATAGGCCGGCGGCGCCTCCGGATAGCGGCGACCCCGCGTGTTGGCTTCGCTGACGGCATAGGCCGCAAGACCGCCGCTTACTGCTGACTGCGACACTGCTCCAGCGTCTCGCTCAACGGGGTCTGGTCGATATTATCGCTCACCACGGCGGCGCCGATGCGCTCCAGCAGCACCAGTCTCAGGCGTCCCGACTGCACTTTCTTGTCGAGCGACATGAACTCCATGAACCGCTCCGGCGTGATGGCGGCCGGTGCCCGTACGGGCAATCCGGCCCGGGCTAACAAAGTCTCGATGCGCGCCAGCTCATTTGCCTGTAGCCATCCATAGCGGTGCGAAAGATCGGCGGCCATCATGATACCCGCAGCCACCGCCTCGCCATGCAACCAGGTGCCATAACCGAGCGCCGCCTCAATCGCATGGCCGAAGGTATGGCCGAGGTTTAGCAGTGCGCGAATGCCCGCTTCGCGTTCGTCGGCGGCCACGATGGCAGCCTTTATCTCGCATGAACGCAGTATGGCAAAACTAAGTGCCTCGGCATTACGCGCAAGTAACTGATCAACGTTAGCCTCTAACCACTGGAAGAACTCCGCGTCGTGCAGCAGGCCGTATTTGATGACTTCGGCAAGACCGGCGGACAACTCCCGGTCGGGCAAGGTATCCAGGGTGTTCGTGTCGATAACAACGCAGCGCGGTTGGTAAAACGCCCCGATCATGTTCTTGCCGAGCCGGTGATTCACCCCGGTCTTGCCGCCGACCGAAGAATCCACCTGCGCCAACAATGTGGTCGGCAACTGGATGAACGGCACGCCGCGCAGATAGCAGGCCGCGGCAAAACCTGTCATGTCCCCGATAACCCCGCCACCGAGCGCCAACAAAGTCGTGCGCCGATCGCAGCGTTCGGTCAACAGGGTCGTGAAGACCTTGTCGAGCGTGTCCAGCGTCTTGTACTGCTCGCCATCAGGCAGCACGATGGCCAGCGGGCGATACTGCGCGAGTGTGGTCTCACAGACCTGCAGATAGAGGGGGGCGACGGTTTCGTTGCTGATGATAGCGACACGGTCGCCGACCAAGTGCGACACGATCAGCTCCGCGTGCGCGAGCAGGCCAGCGCCGATGTGTATCGGATAGCTACGCTCGCCAAGTTCGAGCTCAAGCGTCTTCATGAGCGTGCAGCGACTGCAACGCTGCCAGTATCTTGCGTGCGACCGACATGGGCGAACGTCGACTGGTGGCCACCGTCACGTCCGCCGTCGCCCGGTAGAGCGGATCGCGCTCCTCCATAAGGTCCTCGATCCGCTGGCGCCGGTCCGCCGTCTGCAGCAGCGGGCGTGCGCGATCCCGGCGCGTGCGCTGCGCCAGCGTGTCAATGTCAGCGGCAAGATAGACCACCGTGCCGCGTGCCTTCAGCAAGGCCCGATTCTCTTCCTTGAGGATCGCACCGCCACCGGTGGCGACGACGACATTTTCCCGTCGCGTGAGCTCGTCGAGCACTGCACTCTCGCGCTTGCGAAAACCGGGCTCACCCTCGATATCGAAGATCCAGGCGATACTGGCGCCGGTACGCTTCTCGATCTCCTCATCGGCATCGTAGAAAGACTTGCCGAGAAGCTCTGCCAGATGACGTCCGATCGTGGACTTACCGGCGCCCATCGGCCCGACCAGAAAAATGTTACTCGGAACGCTCATCGCCGGCAGGTATGCCAGCACCGCAGCAATAAATCAAGCGCGCCGCGAAAGCGATCGGCGAGCGCAAGCTGCCGGACAAGACAACGCTTAACTGAGGGTCAGCTCTTCGGACAAGATCTTCGGCGTCAGGAAGATCAGCAGCTCGGTCTTGGCGTCCGACACGGACTTGTTCTTGAACAACCAGCCCAGCACCGGTACGTCGCCGAACCACGGCACCTTCGTCACATCATCCTGCATCGTCACGCTCGTAGACGCCGCCGATCACGACGGTCTCGCCGTTGTCGAGCAGCACCTGGGTCTTGATCTCCTTGATGTTGAGCAAGCCCAGCACGGGATCCACAAAGTTGTCCTTGGTAATGGTCACATCCAACAACACGCGATCATCGGGCGTGATCTGCGGCGTCACTTCGAGCTTCAGCGTGGCTCGCTTCGTGACCACCGAACCGGCACCCAGCACGGTCGTGGTAAAAACGCGCTCTTCGCCCTGTTCGATGGAGGCCTTCTTCTGGTTAGCCGTAATCAAGCGCGGGCTCGATATGATCTTGCCCATGCCCTCCGATTCGAGTGCAGACAGCTCAAGACTCAGCAGGTTACCCGTACCGATTCTTGCGAGCGTAATACCGATCGATGCCGGGCTGCTGGTGCCCAGTATCGCCGCCGGCAGGTTGACGTTGAGACCGTCGGCCGTGAGTAGCCCGTCGAGGCCAACGTTCGAGGCCTGGTCGACCTGTACCGTGTCGCGGGTGGCGCTGCTCTGGACGCCAAACTTCGCGCCCAGGCTTCGGCTAAAGTTTTCCGTCGCCTCGACCAGTCGGGTTTCGATCATCACCTGGCGCACTGGCTGGTCGAGCTGGGCAATCAGCTTGCGTATTTCAGCGATCTTTTGCCGCGTATCCTGAATGAGGATCGAGTTGGTGCGACTGTCCACGGTGACCTGGCCCCGCGGCGACAGCAGCGTGTTCGAGTCGACCTGGGTTCGCGCGAGCTCCTCGCCGGTGCCGGTGGGACCAAACACCGGATGCGCGAAGGGATCGGTGACCGCTTGCGGTAGCGCCTTGATCGACTTCAGCAGGTTGGCGACTTCCTCGGCTTTGGCATAGTTGATCTGGATCAGCTCCGACACCAACGGCTCCAAATCGAGCACCGTCCTGGTAGCCTCAAGCGCCGCCTTTTCCTTGGCCGCGACTTCCGCCGCCGGCGCAACGGTAATGACATTGCCCACGCGGCGAATCGCCAGATTCTTACTATCGACGATGATGTCGAGCGCCTGATCCCAGGGCACATCCTTGAGCCGCAACGTCAGATTGCCTTTCACCGCGTCACTGACGACGAAGTTCAGACCCGTGAAGTCCGCCAGCACCTGCAAGGCGGCACGCACATCGATATTCTGAAAATTCAGCGAAAGCTTCTCGCCCGAATACCCGAACTCGTCAACCTTGCGCTCCGGTTCCTTCTCCAGAATGGGTCGCACGTTCACAGTAAAGACATTGCCCGCTTGAAAGGCGGAATGCTCGAAGCGCCCCTTCGGCGAGATCACCATGCGGGCATTGCGCCCGACATTGAAGGTATCGATCGTCTGCACGGGCGTGGCGAAATCGACAACATCGAGACGGCGCTCAAGCTCCGCGGGCACGGCGGTGTTGAGAAAGTCGACCACAATCTGGCCCGCCTGTTCCCTGAGATCGATAGGGGCAGCGGCATCCGACACGGTAACCTGCACCTGGCCCTCGCCCTGGGTGCCACGGCGAAAATCGATGTCGCTCAATCTGAATTTGCCCACCTCGCGCGCCTGCGCAAAGCGGGTGGCGGGCTGCGGCACGGCACCGCCGATGGCGCGCACCGGTGTCTCTAAGAGAATGGCAAATTCGTCCCCTTTGGCCGACGTCGTGTACGGCACGGGGCGAACCAGGCTCAGCACGACGCGGGTGCGATTGCCGGCCTCGATGGCCGTCACGTTCAACACCGCACCCGCGCCAACGCGTACGCTCCGGCTAGGCAGCTTGACGCGCGTGTTGGGAAAGTCCAGCGCTACACGCGGTGGGTTCGTGATGCTGAAAGAGTTCGGCTTCGGGGGCGGTCCCGTCATCTTCAGGGTAATCTGCACGCGATCCCCTGGGAGCGAGGCGTGGCGAATCTCCTCAATGGCAATAGCGCCATCGGCAGCGGCGGGTTCCGCAGGCGCTGGGGCGACCGCCGGTGGCGGTGCAACGGGTGCCTGCGCCGCCGCAGGTTGCGGGCCGGCGTTCGCGACCACCCGGTAACCGTCGTCGGTTTGCGCGACCTCGAGCCAACCTGGCTCGCTTAGCAACAGATCCACGTTGACGGCCGTCGCATTGTCTGCCAGATAAGGGTACACCCCTTTAACTTTGCCCCGGCGCTCGAGCTCGCCGGCCGACGGACCCAGCGTGCTGTTGGGAAATGTAACTCGCAGTCGCTGACCGCCCTCAAGACTCTCGGTGGTGTACGTGGCGTCGCCCGTTATCCGGATCTGCAACACCGATCCGGGCGCGTCGTCCCACGCGAGCGACTCGATTTGCGCCGCGTAGACGCTGACACTAAATAACGCGATGCACCCAAGGATTGAGGCCCCGATAAAGCGAGCGGCGATGGCTTGAAGCGCTGTGCGCAAAGCTGGTCCGTTCATAAGCTTGTTCTCATTCCACAAGCGCGAGGTTAGCCTCGCGTTCTATCCACTCACCCAAAGGATTCTGAATGAGCTCAACCAGATCCACCCGGTTCTCCGTTATCTTCTTGACACGACCGAAGTTCTGGCCCATATGGTCGCCGATCTTGGCACGATGCACGGCACCATCCGGTGCCAGGATAACCGCCCAAGACTGATTCGCACGCGTCAACGTGCCCACCATTTTTAGCGCGTCGAGCGGGTATTCTTCGAGCGGCTCACGGCGCCGGTTGGGGTCGGGCCTTGGCCCACCTGTCGCTGTGCCTTGCGGCTTTAGATTAAACGCCGCGAAAGGGTCTGCGAGATCGCCGGCCGTATAAATGAATGACTCGTGCGTCTTGATTTCGGGTAACGGCTCGACGCGCGGCTTACGCGAGTTGCGTTCGTTTTTCACCCATTGCCGCAGGTCAGCGGTACCGTCCGTACCGCAGCCACTCAGTCCGAGAGACAACAACCCTAGCACAGCGAGAAGCGCTGGTGCCCTCATCTCCGTCTCCGTCTCGCCCTCTTCTTACCCTTCTTCGCCTTGGCCAGCTCGGCGATCTCGTTCTCGTCGAGGTAGCGATAGGTTTTTGCCTTGGCAGTCATGAGCAATTTGTTCGTTTTCTTCTGCGACACGATGGCGATGTCCCCAAAGGTCACGATCCGCGGCAATGCGGCAACGTCACTCACGAAATTGGCCAGCTCGTGATAATTGCCGGTTACCTTGATGCTGATCGGCAGCTCAGCATAGAACTCCTTGGGGTTTTCCTTCTCCGGCTTGAACAGCACGAACTCCAGGCCGCGTCCCAAACCGGCCTGAGTGATGTCGATCAGCAAATCGGGCACTTCGGTGGTATCAGGTAACTGACGTAATAGGCTGCCAAAGGTCTGGCGCATCTCTTCCATTTGCTCCTTGTACGCATCCAGATTGACGGCCAATGCAACTTTACTGCTGTACGTCTTCTTGAGCTGCTCCTCCTGCGCCTGCGTGCTCTTGTACTCTTCCCACTTCGGCTTGACGACAAACCACGCGCCTGCCCCTAGGATCACGAGGCTCAAAATGATGATCGCGCCGATCTTTACCGGCAGCGGCCAGGCGCCAATGTTGTTTAGATCGATATTTCTCAGATCGTCCAAGGTCATGGCTATCGGCCTCTGCGCCTGCGCTGCGCCGGCTGCGCGGGCGCCTCCTCTTTCCGCTCGCTCGCCTTCGATGCCTGCTGCACTTGCAGCTTGAAGGTGCTCACCCGATCGCCGCTTTTCTCCTTGACGTTGATGATGTCGAGATTCGGGTTAGCGAACCACTCGGAAGAATCGAGGTTACGCATCAATGCAGAGACGCGGGCGTTCGACTGTGCCACGCCTTGCAGCGTAAAATTCTTCCCACTCTGTTTCATATTGCTGAAGTACACGCCTTCGGGTAGCTTGCGTACGAGATCGTCAAACACGTGCACGATTTGGGTACGGTCGCCCTGCAACTGATAGATCACGTTCATGCGCGAAATCAGCGCCTGGCGCTGCTTCTTGAGCTCCCTGATCTCCTGGATCTCCTTCTCGACCTTGGCAATCTCCTGCTTGAGGAACTGATTACGGCGGTTTTGGTCGTCGATCAGCTGCGTTACGTGCAGATGCCCGTAGAACACGGCGATGGCCATGAAGATCCAGGCGCCGATTGCTACGGTGAGCAACTGACGGTCCTGTTCCTTGCGGCGAATCTCGCGCCACGGCAATAAGTTAAGGTGCGTGGTCACTGGTCAAAGCTCCTCATGGCAAGCCCACAGCTGATCATTAAAGACGGCGCATCGTTGGCCAGCATCTGCGGCTTGATGCGCGAGGCCAGCGACATGCTGGCAAAGGGGTTGGCGACCATAGCGGGCACACCCAGACGCGCGGCTACCATTTCGTCAACACCTGTTATCTGCGCGCAACCGCCGGCCAACAACACCTGGTCGACGCTGTTGAACGGGCTCGATGAGTAGAAAAACTGCAGCGCGCGCATCGCTTCCTGGCACATCGCTTCCATGAACGGACGCAACACATCGGTCTGGTAGTTGTCCGGTAGACCGCCTTGCTTCTTCGCAAGCCCCGCCTCTTCGTAGGAGAGGCCGTAGCGGCGCTGAATCTCCTCGGTCAACTGGCGCCCGCCGAAGGTGTGGTCGCGACTGTACACCGAGCGGTTGTTGTGTATCACATTAATATTGGTCGTCGTCGCCCCCACATCCAAAACGGCAACAGTCTTCTCCATACCCCCGCCCGGCATGTGCTCGGCAATGAGCGCATAGGCGTTTTCCATGGCATAGGTTTCGATGTCGACGACCGCCGGCGTCAGACCGGGCCCCTCGATTACAGCCACATAGTCGTCCACAATCTCCTTGCGGCAGGCGGCCATGAGGACCTCGATCTCTTCGGGGTTGTCCTCCGCCGGGCCCAGGACCTGATAATCCATGTTGACTTCGTCGAGCGGGTAGGGAATGTAGTGATCGGCCTCCATCTCGATCTGAGTTTGCAGCTCGGCGTCGTTGAGGTTTGCCGGCATCCTGATAGTCTTAGTAAT
>JABAOD010009062.1_pt2 | contig 13452 bp, 15 predicted proteins | sample 7062151 | NCBI WGS metagenome assembly JABAOD01 (sample SAMN14538626, study PRJNA623070) | marine sediment metagenome | biome: marine biome [ENVO:00000428]; feature: marine pelagic biome [ENVO:01000023]; material: deep marine sediment [ENVO:00002113] | place: India: Gulf of Khambhat ...
GTCATGTCCACAAGTGATTCAATTGTAGCTTGTTATTGACATCGACATCAAGCCTTCTGTGAGGTCCCGAACGGCCTGGCCCAACGCTGCGCCAGCGTCGGGAGGCGCAAGACGCCGCAATGGATCAGCACCGTCACCAGCTGGCGAAGCGGCGCTTGTTGAGCCCGAGATGGGGGAGTATATTTAACCGGGTTAAATATCCCGAGCCGCTCCGTCGGCTTCCCTCCCAAAACGGTCCACGGCGCGGTGATCCGTGGTGCTCCGGATGCGCAGCGGAGGGCAAGCCATGGCCGATCGCAGGCCCAGCGAACGCGACACGCAGGCGCTCAACGACTTCCTCGGCAGCGCGCAGATCTTTACTAGTGCCGTGAACGACCTCATGACCGCCGAGTTGAAGGAAGCGATCGGCGGCGACATCACGTACTCACAGATCAAGCTGCTCAAGATGGTGTCGCTCACCGAGGGCTACACGGTGAGCAACGTGGCACAGTTCCTCGGCGTGAGCACGGCGGCAGCGAGTCGTGCCGTCGAGCGCTTGGTGCGACGCGATTTGGTCAATCGGGTCGAGGACGCGGCAGACCGTCGCGCCGTCCGGCTCTCGCTCACGCCGAAGGGTCAGAGCGTGCNNGTACCAGCAGGCGTCCTCGCAGGCGCTTCTGGCGGCGTTTGGAGACCTGTCGGCCGAACAACTCCGACAGACCGGTGATCTCCTCGATCGGCTCTCAATGAGCATCGTGGAGCGCGGCAACGGTGCAGAAGAAGTGTGTTTCCGGTGCGGAATCCACTTCCGCGACCGTTGCCTGCTGCGCCGGAATCAGAACCGCAGCTGCTTCTTCCACCTCCATCAGCGGCGATCAGGGGGATCGGGGGATGAGGGGACGACGGGAAACGGCGGTCGCCGCGCCAAACGGGGTGCCAGCTAGTCGAGTGACACCCTAGCGCTGCCGCTGGCCGGCAGGCGGAGATGCCGGGCAACGAGCGGGATCGGGCATTCGCGACAGAGGAGGGCGTGGAGTTCCACTGGCTGACGCAACCCGTCCGCTTCCTCGGTGACGACGACGGCACGGTCCGGGGTATGGAATGCGTGCGGATGGAACTGGGAGAACCGGACGAGTCGGGACGGCGCCGACCCATTCCCATCGACGGATCCGAGTTCGTCATGGACGTGGATACGGTGATCTCGGCGCTCGGATATTGGCCGGACCCCCTGGTGGGCGAGACCACGCCCCACCTCACCACGCACGACTGGGGACTGATCAGGATCGACGAGTCCGGCGCCACCAGCCGGCCCGGCGTGTTCGCGGGTGGAGACGACGTGCTTGGGCCGAGGCTGGTCGTGACCGCCGTCGAGCAAGGGCTACGGGCCGCCAAGGCTATCCACGCTCATCTCAGGGGGCTCGACGCATAGGGGCTCCGGACGGAATCGGCCCTCCCCGACCACCCCCGCGGGCGGTAGCTTGGCCGGATGCAGCGACCTCCCGAAACACGTTGCGGCACCGTCGTGCTCGCTGGCCGGCCCAACGTCGGGAAATCGACGCTCCTCAACGCCCTCATCGGTTCTGACCTCGCCATCACGAGCCCGAGACCGCAATCGACCCGTCAGCCCGTCGTGGGCATTCACACTGCAGGCACCGTCCAGCTGATCATTGTCGACCCTCCCGGACTGCTCGAACCCCACTACCTCCTCCAGCAGACGATGGTGGAGGAGGCCATCGAGGTGGTGCGGCGGGCCGATATCGTGTTGCACATCGAACGGGCCGACGAGCCCCCTGGGCCTCCCCTCAACGCGCTGCTGCCGAGCGGCACGCTCGGTTCCCAACCGGTGGCCGCCGTGGTGACGGCCATCGACCTCGTCGCACGACCGCCACGGCCTCGGTCGGCCGTTCCCACCTTCTACGTCAACGCGCCTGCCGGCGACGGATTGCGGGATCTCCTTGCCTGGTGCGCCGCCAACGTGCCCTCAGCACCGTTCCGTCACGATCCGGAGAACATGAGCAGCCAACCCGTACGGTTCTTCGTTGAGGAGTTCGTGCGCGAGGCGGCCTTCGACGTGCTGCAGGAGGAGGTCCCGTATGCCGTGGCGGCATTGGTGGAAGAGTTCCGGGACAACTCGGACCCACTTTATATTCGAGTCACGATCTACGTCGAGCGCGCATCACAAAAGGGCATGGTGATCGGTGAGGGCGGCCGCACCATCCGTCAGCTTGGCGCCACGGCGCGACGGCGGATCGAGTCCTTGCTCGGGCAGCGGGTGTATCTCGATCTGTGGGTCAAGGTGTTGCCTCGCTGGCGGAAATCCCCCGAGTTGCTGCGACGGCTCGGATTTCGCGTCCCAACCGTGAGGAAGCCATGAGTCTCTCCCCCGAATTGCTCGAGATCCTCGTGTGCCCCAAGTGCAGGGGAGATCTCGAGTATCGACAGGAACCAGCGGAACAGCTGGTGTGCCGGGCGTGCCGTTTGATCTACGCGGTCGAGGACGACATCCCCATCATGCTGATCGATGAGGCTACGGCGTTCTGAACCGATCGCGTTCCTGATCCTGCTCACGCTCGGGCAACCGGCGCGTGCGCAGGTGGTCGCGGATCCCGAAGAGGGTGGTGCCACGTTCCTGCTGCTACCCGTCGGCGCCCGGGCGTCGGCGCTGGGACAGGCAGCGATCGCCGACCACGGGAGTCCCGAGGCCGCCTTCTGGAACCCGGCGGGCCTCGCCTCGCTCGGGTCGGGCGACGTCGCACTGCACTACGCCTCGACGTTCGCGTCCGACAACACGGCGCTGTCGGGGAACTTCACCATCGGGCGTTTGGGGGTGATTGGCGCGGCCGTGTACCTGGTCGATTTCGGCAGCCAGGAAGTAGTACCCGGTCCCGGACTGCCGATCGGCAGGCTCTCGATCAAGAACCTCGAATTCCTCGCGTCCTACGCGACCGAGCTCACGAGCGATCTTGCATTCGGTGTCAACTACAAGCTGATCCAGTTTCGACAGGATTGTTCCGGGGACTGCTCGACGGCCCGTTCGTTGGTCGGTACGACGCACGGGGTGGACGTCGGGATGCAGTACGTGATCGGGGCCAACGACGATTTGCGCCTTGGCTTGGCAGTTCGTCACGCCGGATTCGCGCTGCAATTGGAGAACCGCGACCAAGCCGATCCGCTGCCGACCAGGGTGCAGATCGGCGTGGCCTACCGCGTGACCCTCTCCCACCCCCCGGGCCTCGAGCACGGCTTCGATGCACGATTCCTGGTGGATCTACAGGATGCCTGGGGACAATACGACAACCCGGATGCGCGAATCGGCGTCGAGTTCGGCTACGGCGAGATCGTTCGCCTGCGCTCCGGATACGCGCTCCTCCACTCGGAGACGTCGGGCCCATCGGTGGGGGTCGGTCTTCGGTTCGGGCGATTGCAGCTTGATTTTGCCCGCATCTTCTACGACTCCTCCAGTTTCGACGAGCCGGTGCACATCAGCCTGCGAGCGAGCCTCTAGCATGTGGCGGGGATGCTGCCTCGGTGCCACGCTCCTGTGCATCGTGCCCGGGCCGCGGCTCGCTGCCCAGATCGCAACGACGCCGTGGCAACCTCCGGCCCCTCATGCAAGGCTCACACCTACGGTCCCCGACACCAACCGTCCCGCGCTCTGGATCCCACCGGTCGCCTCGGCTGTCGTCCCCGGGATCGGGCAGTTCCTGCACGGGCAGAACCGGGGTGCCCTGTATGTAGCGATCGAAGGACTGTTCCTGATTCGGTTCCTCGCGTTTCACGCCGAGGGACGGCGGGAGAGCCGGCAGTATCGCGATCTCGCGTACACCGTGGCTCGCGCGCCGTTTGTGCCGGTGTCGCGGGACACGGTGTTCGAATACTTCGAGCAACTCGCCAAGTTCGTCGAGAGCGGACCGTTCGATACGGACCCGGGGCCTGCCCTGGTCCCCCCACTGGACGAAAACACGTACAACGGCAGCATATGGGCGCTGGCCAGACAGACGTTCCTGCCGAACCCCGACTCCATCGCGGACGTGGATTCCGAGGAATACCAGCGCGCGCTCGAGTTCTACCGACTGCGCGCAGTGGGACCGAATTTCCTCTGGTCCTGGCGTAATGCCGGGCTGGAGCAGGATCTCTATCGCCAGAGCATTCGCCGCAGCGACGAGGGATTTCGGCAGGCAACCCAGCAACTCGGTCTCCTTCTTGCCAACCACCTGATCAGTGCTATCGACGCGCTGATCACTGGTCGGCTGCGCGGTAGCACCCGGGCGGTGGATGTCCAGGCCGCCGTGCTGGGTCGCTCCGATGGTCGGTGGCAGGCGGTCGCGGCCGTCGCGGTAAGGTTCTGAGTTCAATTGACTTGCCAAGAGACGGCGCCTAAGTTTTGCTGAATTCTGCAATTAGGAGCTGCAAGGGAGATCGGTGCGGACGCGTCCGACAGTAATCCACTTCTCGCCCCTTGAGCGTCCGATCCCCGACCTGATTTCGGCCTGGGCTCGCCTGATCGAGTATTCCGTCGTCCACATTTCCGAACAGAGCGCCGTGGAAGTTGCGGCGCTGCGCAATCCGCCATCGTTGATCGTCATCGATGCCGACGGTGCTGGTGCGGACGGCATGGGCCTGTGCCAGGCGCTCAAACGCGATCCCTACACGGCGATCGTCCCCATCGTCGTGGTGTCCGGTCGGCACAGTGCCGCGCGGGTACGCGAGTGGTTCGACGCGGGGGCGGACGAGGTGCTCACCGCCATCGTCGGACCGGACGAACAGCGGAGCCGTCTCGGGGTGCTGCTGGCCCGAAGCGAGCGAATGGTCGGCGTGCATCCGTCGACCCGCCTGCCCGGCACGATCGAGATCGAGCGGGCCATCCGGGTCCGTCTCGAGTCGGGGGACCAGTTTGCCGTGTGCTACGCCGATCTCGATCACTTCAAGGAGTTCAATGATCGCTACAGCTACTATGATGGTGATCGCGTTATCTTGATCCTGTCGCGCATCCTTCGCGACGTCGTCAAGGGATTGGCGGGGGACGACGGCTTCGTCGGCCACATCGGCGGTGACGACTTCATCATGGTGCTGTCGCTCGGGGAGGTGCAGGACGTCTGCGCCGAGGTCATCGCCGTGTTCGACACGCTCATTCCCTACCAGTACAGCGCGCAGGATCGGCGGGCGGGATACTTCTTCGGCAAGGACCGGCGGGGCCATCTGCACCGAGTTCCGCTGATGACCCTCTCCATCGGAATCGTCACGAACGAGCGGCGGCGGTTCTCACACCCAGCCGAGGTGAGTGAACTGGCGACGGAAATGAAGAGTTATGCCAAGACACTGCCTGGATCGGTGTTCGTAGTCGACCGGCGGCGGGATGCCGGGCAGTAGTCGTTGGAGGTCGCACGCATGAACGTACGCTGTCACGCCTGCAAGACGGTCTATCGCATCGACCCGGCAAGAGTCCCTCCGGGAGGAATTCGCGCGCGCTGCGCCGCATGCCCCGAGATCATCGATATCCCGGGCGCCGGGCCCGCGGAGCGACCGGCCATCGCGGACGTCTCGAAGGCAGCCACGCCGCCGACGCGGCCCATCGAGCCGCTGTTTCGGCCAGCGGCACCCGTCCCCCCGGTTCACGCTCCCGCGAGGCCGAGCCCCGCAGCCGTAACTGCTCCGGTTACGAAGGCGCCGAAGGTCAAGGTCCCGCGACCCTTCTCAGGCGCTGCCGTGGTGCCGCCTCGGCCACCACCGGCCGTCGGCACTCCACCTCGGAAGCCGGTGCCCCCGCTCACGCTGGAGAAGTCGACGCTCGACGCCGCCCCCGCCGCGGCACCTGAGCGGCCTATCGCGCCCGTATTCAAGCCGTCCGGAGGTCGGCGTCTCGCGGTCCCGCCCGTTCCGCCGGCCGTCGAAGGAGACGAGCTCGCGAAACCCGCGGTACCCGGGGTACCGGCCAAGCCACCGGTCTCCGAGCCTCCGTTCGAGATCCCGACCGCGAAGCCCCCTGCGTCTCCAACGGCACCGGTGCGTGAGCCGCCACTCGAGTTTCCGACTCCGAGGCCCTCACGAGCGGAACCCGAGACCAAGCCCGCGACGCCGACCAAGCGGGCGCCGGTCAACCCGTTCCTGACTCGTGACCCGCGACAGAAGGCACGGCGGCTGGCCCGGGCGCTGGTCTCGGACATGATCGTCTATCAGCCCGACAAGCGTCAGCAGGCCCTCGCGGCAGGCAACCTCAAGGAGGCCTTCGACGAGGAGATCAAGAAGAGCTGGGAGGAGTACGTGGAGCAGGTGGGGGAGGAGCTCGCCAACTCGACGCCGTATTTCACCGACGCCCTGAACGAGATTCTCGCGGGAGGCCAGGAGCTCTTCTAGGGGCGGGCGCCGGTCGCGCAAATGCCGGATCCGCTTTATCTTTCGAGCGCCGACGAGCCGTCGCCCTCCGGAGGGGGGAGGCGGCTCGGTGTATGACAGACCACCGGGTTGGAGCACCGATGCTCGAAGACGCCGTCGAACGCCTGTCCGATTTGGAAAACCGCCTCGCCGAACTCCGAGGGTATCTTTGACCTCGAAGCCAAGACTGCCCGCCTAGCCACCCTCGAGGCCTCAATGGCCGCGCCGGGGTTCTGGGACAACCCGGAGCGCGCCCGGTCGGTGGTCGAGGACATTCGCCAACTCAAGCGTTGGACGGATCCGTTTGCCGACCTCTCGCGCCGCCTCACGGACGCACGCGAACTCGCCGACCTCGTCGCGCAGGATCCCGATCCGGAGCTGGAGCGCGGCATTGCCGACGAGGTCTCGAAGCTCGCGCGCGGAGTCGAGGACCTGGAGCTCCAGGGCATGCTCCAAGGCCCCGACGACCGCCGCGACGCATTGCTGACGATCCATCCCGGCGCGGGCGGAACCGAATCCCAGGACTGGGCCGAGATGCTGATGCGGATGTACACCCGCTGGGCCGAACGCCACGGGTACGAGGTCCACGTGCTTGATCTCGTGTCCGGCGAGGAGGCCGGGATCAAGTCGGTCGCCATGGAAGTCCGGGGCGACTACGGGTACGGGTATCTGAAGGCGGAGAAAGGCGTGCATCGGCTCGTCCGCATCTCGCCGTTCGACGCGCAGTCACGCCGTCACACCTCATTCGCGTCGGTGTTCGTGTATCCGGTGGTCGACGATGCGGTCGAGATCGACCTGCGGGATGAGGACATCGAGATGGAGGTGTTTCGCGCTTCCGGCGCCGGGGGCCAGCACGTGAACAAGACCTCGTCGGCGGTGCGGCTGCGACACGTCCCGACCGGGATCACGGTCTCGTGTCAGCAGGAACGCAGCCAGCACAAGAACCGCGCGACCGCGCTCAAGATGCTCAAGGCGGCGCTCTATCAGCGGGCGATCGAGGAGCGCGAGAAGAAGCGGGCCGAGATCGAAGCGACCAAGACCGACATCAGCTGGGGCAACCAGATCCGGTCGTACGTGTTCCAGCCCTACACCATGGTCAACGACCACCGGACCGAACTGAAGATCACCGACGTGCAGGGCGTGATGGACGGCGATCTCGACCTGTTCATCGAGACCTTTCTCAAGAAGTTCGGGAGCCGCGCCGCATGAGCGGAACGGATCGTTCGTTCGTGGAGGAGGCGCGTCGTGACAAGCGACGCGAGCTCGAGGCGCTCGGCATTCCCACGTACGCGTATCGGTACGAGCGGACGCACACGGCGGTGGAGGCGCTGGCGGCGATGGGCGGCGACGCACGGGCCCATGTGCGGGTCGCGGGCCGGATCGTGTCTCGCCGTGGGCACGGCAAGACCACGTTTGCGCATCTCGCAGATCTATCGGGGAGGGTTCAGGTCTACTTCCGCCGCGACGAGTTGGGCGACGCCTACCGCCTCGTGGAGCTTCTGGATCTCGGAGACGTGATCGGTGTGGCGGGCTACATGTTCACCACCAGGACGGGGGAGATCACCGTGCACGCCGAGGAGGTCGCGCTCCTGAGCAAGGCCCTGCGTCCGCCGCCGCTCGGAAAGGAGGATGCTGAGGGTGAGCAGCACTCGGTGCTTGCCGATACCGAACTGCGCTACCGTCAGCGGTACGCGGACCTGATCGCGCACCCCGAGCATCGCGAGGTGTTCGAGATTCGGGCCGACTTCATCCGGTACCTCCGCGCCTTCCTCGACGTCCGCGGATACCTCGAGGTCGAAACGCCGGTGCTCCAGCCCCTCTACGGCGGGGCGCTCGCTCGGCCGTTCACGACCCAACACAACGCGCTCGAGAGCACGTTCTATCTCCGTATTGCGACCGAGCTGTACCTGAAGCGCTGCATCGTCGGTGGCTTCGAGAAGGTGTACGAGATCGGGAAGGATTTCCGGAACGAAGGGATCGACCGGCTGCACAACCCCGAGTTCACCATGCTCGAGTTCTACGAGGCCTACGCCGACTACCACGATATCCTCGGCATGGTCGAATCGATGATTCACGGGTTCGTCATGGAGCGCTTCGAGGACCCGGTACTCGAGCGGTTCGGTACGCGGTACGACTTCACGGTACCGTGGCCCCGAGCCGCCTACCTCGACCTGATCGAGCAGCACGCTGGCGTCAGCGTGGACCGGACCGACGATGACGCGCTGCGGGATCTGCTGCGGCGGAGGGACGTTCCCGACCTGGACCCGCTCCCACGCTGGAAACTCGTGGACGAGGTGTTCAAGGAGTACGTCGAGCCGAACCTCCTGCAGCCGACGTTCGTGGTGGACTTCCCCCTCGCCATCTCGCCGCTCGCCAAGCCGAAGCGCGGCGATCCGACGCTCGCCGAGCGGTTCGAGTTGTTCGTGAACGGGTCCGAGGTCGCCAACGCGTTCAGCGAACTGAACGACCCCGACGACCAGCGGGCGCGCATGATGGCGCAGCGGGCGGCGCGTGATGCGGGAGACGAAGAGGCGCACCAGCTGGACGAGGACTACCTCTGCGCACTCGAATACGGCATGCCACCGACGGGCGGCTGCGGGATCGGCGTCGACCGCCTCGTGATGCTCTTCGCGGGTGTGTCGTCGATCCGTGACGTGATCCTGTTCCCGACGCTGAAGCCGACGTCATGAGTCGCCTCGACGTCACGATCGCCTCGCGCTATATGCGGAGCCGCCGATCCTCGCGGCTGGTGTCGCTCATCACCCTTATCGCGATCGGGGGGGTGACGGTGGGTGTCATGGCGCTGATCGTGGTGGTCGGGGTCATGAACGGGCTGCAGAGCGAATTGCGGGAGAAGATCCTTGTGGCCAGTCCCCATCTTCGGGTCCTGACGTTCGGGCGCGGGTTGCGGCTCGACGACTGGCAAGCGGTGCGCGAGCAGGTGCTGGAAGATCCCGAGGTGACGGCCGCCGCCCCCTTCGTGCTGGCACAGGGGCTGATTTCGGCGGGGGCCGACTACGCCGAAGGGGTGTACGTGCTGGGCATCGAGCCCGATACTGGCCGGCGATCGGTAACCGCGCTCCCGCAGCATTTCGAGTCTGGTGATCTCGAGTTCCGCACGACCGCGGAGGACGTGGATGGGGGCGTCATCCTCGGCCGACGGCTTGCCGAGCGGCTCTCGGCGTTCCCCGGGGATCGCGTGACGCTCCTGGCGCCCGCGGGGAGCAAGTTCAACTCCGCGCTCGGCGCATTCATCCCCAAGTGGTGGACGATGGAGGTGGTCGGGAGCTTCGAGACCGGGATGTACGAGTACGACAACGGCTATGTGCTGATGAACCGCAGCCTGGCGCAGCGGTTTCAGGGACTCGACACCGCGGTGTCCGGGCTCGAGGTGAGCGTGCAGGATGCGTGGCAGGCCCCCCGCGTCGGGCGGCGGCTGGAAGAGCGTCTCGAGTACCCGTACCGCACCCTCGACTGGCAGACACAGAATCAGACGCTGTTCTCGGCCCTCCAGCTGGAGAAACTGGCGATGGGGACGATTCTACTGCTGATCGTCATTGTCGCCGCGTTCAACATCGTCAGCACCCAGACCATGCTGGTGCGGGACAAGACACGCGAGATCGGCATCCTCAGGGCGATGGGCTTCCCGGTGCGCCACGTCCGCCGCGTGTTCATTCTCCAGGGGGCCGCCATCGGCCTGGTTGGGACGACTCTGGGCACGGCACTGGGCCTACTGCTCGCGCGCCTGGTGGACCGCGGGCACATCATCGACCTCAACCCGGCCATATATTTCATCGATCACCTGCCGGTCAGGGTGGATCCGCTCGATCTGGCCGTCATCGTCGTCGCCAGCATCAGCGTCGCGATCCTGGCCACGCTCTATCCCGCTCGGGAGGCGGCCACCCTGCATCCGGTGGACGCGATTCGGTACCAATGAGCGTGCTGCTCGAGGGGCGGGGCGTTCGGAAGAGCTTCCGAGGCGGCGGGAACAGCGTCGTGCCCGTGCTGACGGACGTGAACCTGACCGTGGCGCGGGGCGAAGCCGTGGCGGTCGTGGGAGCATCGGGGGCGGGGAAGAGTACGCTGCTGCATCTACTCGGGGCGCTGGATGCGCCGTCGGGCGGTGACATCCTGCTCGAGGGAGTGTCCTACGCGACGCTGACGGGAGACGGACGCGACGAGCTGCGCAATCGCAAAGTCGGATTCGTGTTTCAGTTTCACCACCTGCTGCGGGAGTTCACCGCGCTGGAAAACGTGATGATGCCGCTGTTGATCCAAGGATGGCCGGAGAGCCGGGCGCGGGACCGTGCCGCGGATCTCCTAGACGCCGTCGATCTCTCGCCGCGGGCGAAGCATCGCCCTCCGGAGCTGTCCGGCGGCGAGCAACAGCGTTGCGCGGTCGCACGGGCGATGGTGCACGAGCCGGCGGTGCTGCTGGCTGATGAACCGAGCGGCAACCTCGACGCGTTTCACTCCGACCAATTGCACGATCTCCTGTTCGCCCTCGTTCGAGACCGGGAGACGTCGTTGGTGATCGTGACGCACAACCGGCCGCTGGCGGAGCGGGCCGATCGGGTGCTGCACCTCGACAAGGGGACGCTGCACGAGATTGCCCGAGAGGCGGTGCGCTGATGCAGTGCGACAACTGCCACGAGCGGCCGGCGGCGATCCATCTCACGCAGATCGTGGATAACTCGGTCACGACCGCACACCTGTGCGAGCAGTGCGCCTCGGAGAAAGGCATCAATACGAGTTCGAGCGTGGCCAAGCTGCCCCTGGCGGGGTTCCTGGGCGTGGCCGGGAAGGGCGTCGCCGCCGCTCTCCCCGCGGGAGCCGACGCCGATCCGTGCGACTTCTGCGGATCGACGTTACAGGACTTCCGCGAGACCGGCCGTTTGGGATGCGCGCAGTGCTACGCGCACTTCGAGCCGCAGCTCCGCGAGCTGCTGCGCCGCATCCACGGCTCCTTCCATCACGTGGGCAAGCTGTACCTCGATGCGGAGGCCATCGTCGCGGACGACGTTCCCAAGCTGCTCGCCGAGCTGCGCGATCGCCTGAAACGCTCCATCGAGGCCGAGAACTTCGAGCTGGCCGCCGAGCTGCGCGACCGGATCCGGGCCCTGGAATGACGATCGACCTCAGTTTGCTTCCGGACGGCGGCATGTCCTGGCTCGATGCGAGCGGCCCGGACAGCGATATCGTGCTTTCGACCAGGATACGGTTGGCCCGCAATCTCCAGGGGCGTGCGTTCCCGGTACGCGCGTCCGCGGAGAACCTCGTGGCCACGCGCGACGAGGTCATCGACCTGACACGCCAGAGCGGGGTGCTGCATCCGGTCACGATGTTCCGGCTGGATGAGCTGGACCTGCTCGAGCGGCAGGTGCTGCACGAGCGGCACATGATCTCACGCGAGTTGGCCGGCCTGGAGCGCGCGCGACCCGTCCGCCAGGGAGCGGCCCTGCTCACCAACGGCGAGCTGGCCGTCATGGTGAACGAGGAAGATCATCTCCGGCTTCAGAGCCTCCGGTCCGGATTCGATTTGGAGCGCGCCTACGGGCAGCTCGAGCGCCTGGATACCGAGATGGGACGCCGGATTTCCTTCGCCTTTCACCCCGAGTTTGGCTACCTTACCGCGTGTCCGACGAACGCCGGGACGGGACTGCGGGCGTCGGTGCTGATTCACCTGCCGGGCCTGGTGCTCACCAAGGAGATCGCCAAGGTGCTCCAAGGGTTGTCACAGGTCGGCCTGACCTTCCGCGGGCTCTACGGCGAGGGCAGCGAAGTCGTCGGGAACTTCTTCCAGCTGTCCAACCAGACCACGTTGGGGAAGTCGGAGGAAGACCTCCTGGATCACCTCGGCACCATGGTGCGGCAGGTGGTCGAGTACGAGCAGCGGGCGCGGGCGGTGCTGCAGCGTGAGGCACCGGCGGTGATCGCCGACAAGGTCTGGCGGGCGTACGGCCTGCTGCGCTATGCGCGAAGCCTGTCGTTCGAGGAGGCCATGAACCTGCTGAGCGGCGTGCGCCTGGGCGTGGGGCTGAACCTGATTCGTGACGTGAGTGTATACACGTTGAACAAGCTGCTGATCTTCACGCAGCCGGCGCATCTCGCCGAGCGTGAGGGACGGGCGCTGTCCGACCCGGAGCTCCCGATCAGCCGCGCCACGTACGTGCGGCGCCTCCTCGAGGAGGATGCCGTGCGGCGCGGGCCGGCCGGTGGGGCCGTATGAAGCTCGCAGCGATCCTAACACCGAGAGTGTGATCGTCGATGAACGGCTACAACTTCACCGATCGTGTCCGAAAGGTCCTCCAGATGGCTCGGGAGGAGGCCGCCCGACTGCACCACGAGTACGTGGGCACGGAACACATCCTCCTGGGGCTGATCCGCGAGGGAGAGGGCGTGGCGGCCGCGGTCCTCACCAACTTGAGTGCGGACCTCGACGAGATCCAACAGAAGATCGAGGAGACGGTCAAGAAGGGGAAAGCGCCGGCACCGGAAGGGCCTGACCTGCCGTACACGTCCCGGGCCAAGAAAGTGCTCGAGCTCGCCATGAGCGAAGCGCGCGAGCTGAACCACTCGTACGTCGGCACCGAGCATCTCCTCCTGGGGTTGCTCCGGGAAGAGAAGGGGATCGCTGCGCAGGTCTTGGGCGACGCCGGCATCAGCCTGGAGCAGGCCCGGGCAGAGACGCTCCGATTGCTGGGATCCGAGATGCCGGCCGGCGCGAAGGGACCGCAGGCCGCGAGTTCCGGACGTCCGGAGAAGAAGTCCAAGACCCCCGCGCTGGATCACTTCTGCCGCGACCTGACGGTGCTGGCGGGCGAGGGACAGCTCGACCCGACCATCGGCCGGCAGCAGGAGATCGAGCGGGTCATCGAGGTGCTGTCCCGCCGGAAGAAGAACAACCCCGTGCTCATCGGCGAGGCCGGCGTCGGCAAGACCGCGATCGTCGAGGGACTCGCCCAGCTCATCGCGGCGGGGAATTGCCCGGAGTCGCTGAAGCAGCACCGGGTCCTGGCCCTGGACATGGCGGCCGTCATCGCCGGCACCAAGTACCGCGGGCAGTTCGAAGAGCGGCTCAAGGCCGTGATGAACGAGATC
>JABAOD010006342.1_pt2 | contig 13446 bp, 10 predicted proteins | sample 7062151 | NCBI WGS metagenome assembly JABAOD01 (sample SAMN14538626, study PRJNA623070) | marine sediment metagenome | biome: marine biome [ENVO:00000428]; feature: marine pelagic biome [ENVO:01000023]; material: deep marine sediment [ENVO:00002113] | place: India: Gulf of Khambhat ...
TCATTCAACGGATCGAGCGGTTAGGCGGGCAGGGATTTCGGGATGTCCTCGACACCCGAAGCGCTCTCCCGGCGGAACCGTGGCGGGCTGCTGTCACTGCTGGCGGCTCCCTCCAGCCACACTTGGTACCAGGCGATGGTCTCGCGCAATCCCTCTTCGAGACTGTACTCGGGCCGCCAGTCGAGAAGTCGCTGCGCCTTGCTGCAATCGAGGTATTGCTCCCTGATCTCATTGCTCGCCTGATTCAGAACCGTGGGCTCGAGGGAGGTCTTGCCCATGAGCTCGAGAATCTTGTCGACGACTTCGAGCACCGACAGCGGGGTCTCATTTCCGAAGTTGAAGGCTTCGCCGACGAAAGCCGCGTCCGGCATCCGCTCCGCCAGGCGCAGATAGGCGTGCACCGCGTCGCGCACGTAGAAGTAGTCGCGCACGAACTTGCCGTCGCTGCGGACAATCGGCGACTCGTCACGCAGCGCGGACCGTATCGTACCCGGTATCAGCCGGTTGAAGTTCAGATCTCCACCACCGAACAAGTTTCCGCAGCGCGTCACGGCGACCGGCACGCCATAAGTGTGGTGGTAGGATAGCGCGATCAGATCGGCGCACGACTTGGAGACGTCGTAGGGAAAGCGACCCTGTAGAGGTGTTTCTTCCGTGTACGGCAGCCGGTCGTGCGATCCGTAGGCNNTTGGACTCGAAGGTGGAGAGCGCCGAGCGCGCGGCCGTGCCGACTATTGTCTGCGCGCCGACGTGGAAGATTGTATCGATCTCGTACTCGTTCAGGGCACGCAGCAGCACCGCGTAGTCTTCCAGGTCACCTCTCACCACTTGGATCGCCGACAGCGTGTCCGAGGTCACGAGCCGGCTGTTGGGTACCCAATCCCGTATCAGGCTCGTTACCGTCGCGCCGCTTTCCACCAGCTTCTCCACCAGCCACGACCCGAGTAACCCGGTCGCGCCGGTGACGAAGACGTTCCGGTCGCGCCAGAAGCTCATCGCCACACCTTCCAGGGCGCGTCTCCGCTATTCCAGAGCGACTCGAGCAAGACCTTCTCACGCAGCGTGTCCATGGGCTGCCAGAAGCCATCGTGTCGGTAGGCCATCAGCTGGCCGTCGAGCGCCAGTCGTTCCAAGGGCTCGCGCTCGAGTATCGAGTCGTCTCCGTCCAGGTAGTCGAACACCCCGGCCTCGAAGACGAAGAAGCCGCCGTTGATCCAGCCTTCTCCCGTCTGAGGCTTTTCCGTGAACTCGCGCACGCTGTCGCCTTCGACCACGAGACCGCCAAAGCGTGCGGCGGGCCGTACGGCCGTGATCGTGGCGAGCTTTCCGTGGGCGCTGTGAAAGTCGACAAGAGCGCCCAGGTCGACGTTCGCCACCCCGTCTCCGTAGGTGGCCAGGAACGAGTCGCCGTCGAGGTACTGTTGAAGCCGACGGATTCGGCCGCCCGTCATCGTTTCCAGCCCGGTGTCGATCACGGCGACCTGCCAGTCGATACCGTTGTTGCTGACGATGTCGACGGCGCCGGTCCCCAGGTTGACGATGTAGTCGGAGTTATGGATGAAGAAGTTGCGGAAATACTCCTTGATGAACTCGCCCTTGTAGCCGCAGGCAATGTAGAACTCCTTGTGCCCGTAGCTGGCGTAGATCTTCATGATGTGCCAGAGGATCGGCTTGCCGCCGATCTCGACCATCGGCTTGGGCCGGACCTCGGTCTCCTCGGCCAGCCGCGTGCCGCGTCCACCCGCGAGAATCACGACCTTCATTTCACAGAACCTTCGGCTCGGGAATCGGGACGATGAACTGGCCGCCCTGCGATTGGTATTCTTGCTGCTGCCTCACGATCTCCTCGGCGAAGTTCCAGGCCAGGATCAGCGTGTACTCGGGCCGCCGCTCGAGCAGCGTCGAGACGGGCAGGACCGGGATATGCATGCCAGGCGTGTACCGCCCCACCTTCAGTGGATTCTTGTCGGTCGTGTATGGGAGTATGTGCGTGTCGATCTCACAGTAGTTCAACAGCGTATTCCCTTTGGCCGGCGCGCCATATCCGGCGAGGGTCTTCCCGGCTCCAACTAGACTCTGCAGCATATCGCGAAGGGCTCGCCGGTGGCCCGCCACTCGTTCGGCGAAGAGCTGGTACCGCGAGAACGCCGTCAGACCGTCGCGCGCCTCGCGCCGGGCCGCCTCCGCTACCTTCGGCTCGTGTTCCGCGAAGCGCTCCGTGGGTCCCGCGTAGACACGGACCGAACCGCCGTGCACCGGAACCCGGTCCACCTTGACGATGGAGAGGCCGACCTCTTGGAACAGCCGCAAGAGCGTGGTTATCGAGAAGTAGCAAAGGTGCTCGTGGTAGATCGTATCGTATTCGAGGCGCTCGATCATCTCGGCCAGGTACGGGACCTCGACGATGACGAGTCCGGCGGGATGGACGAGGTCCTTGCATCCGAGCAAGAAGCCCTGCATCTCGTCCACGTGGGCCAGCACGTTGTTTCCGATCACCGCCTTCGCCACACCAACCTCGTCGCGCAACTCGCGTGCGGTTTCGCGATTGAAAAACTTGTTGACAGTCGGCACGCCCGCGGCCTCGGCCCGCGCAGCGATGTTCGTCGCCGGCTCGACCCCGAGTACCCTCGTCCCACACGCCTGGAAACGCTGTAGCAAGCTCCCATCGTTGCTGGCGACCTCGACAACCAGGTCCTCCGGGCCCAGACCGAGCAGGTCGACGACGGCCGCCGCGTACTCGGCGTTGTGAGTGGCAATCGTGTCCGACGTCCCCGTCATGTAGATGTAATCGCGGAACAGTACCTCGGGATCGATGACGTCCAGCAGCTGAACGAGCGAGCAGGTCTCGCAGAAGTAGACATCGAGCGGATAGTAGGGCTCATCGGCGAACTCCGCCGGTGACTCCAAGAACGAGTTCGCCAGTGGCTGCGGGCCTAGCTCGAGAAAAGGCTTAAGCCGGTCTCCACCGCAGACGCGGCAGGACGTTCGCTTGTGATGAGCGGCTCTTGCCCGCTCGGCCTCGGCGGAGGTCCGACCTTGTGATCCGAGCGTCGCGTGCGCCTGGAGTCGCGCTTCCCTCATTCTTGTACTTCAGTTGGCGCCGGCACGGGCGACATCGGTTTCAAGCTGCTTCGACCTTTCCTGCAAAACATCGAGGTTCGGGACCTCAGCTCGCCATCTCGCCAGCTCGCCCGAGAACCTGTACCTCAGCAGCTTCCAGAAAAACTCCCAGGCCGTCGCCGCCCGTACGTGCGAGAGGCCGCTCCCTCTCATCCGGGCAAAGGCGTTGAACTCGAGTACACGCACCCCCAGATAGTGCGCCTTGATCAAGATCTCCGGATCCAGGAACCAGCCGGTCGACCGAAGCTTCATCGCCAGCAGCACGTCGCGCGGTAGGAGCTTGGGGTTACCGTTGATGTCCAACGAGCGGAGTCGCGGCCAGAGAAACCGCACGAAGAGGTTGTACGAAGTGGAAACGATCTTGCGCAGCAAACCGTCCATCCGAAAGCGGCGGCGCACCTTCGCGACGATCCAGCCGTCGGCCGCCATGGCCGCTTCGAACAGACGCACCACATCCTCAGCGTCCACTTCACCGTCTGCCGGTATGAACCCGATCCACGGCGCGTCGCAGATCGTGATCCCGCTCAGCGCACCGAATCCATAACCCTGGTTGACCTCTACGCGGTATGGGGTCACGCAGCGGTACTCCGCGGCCAACTCTCGGATGATCTCTCCGGTGCGATCAACCGAGCCATTGTCCACCGCCACAATCTGGAGGCGGTGGCCGGCGGTCTCGAATGCCTCCGCCAAGCGCGGAATCGAGTAGCGGATGGCACTCTCTTCGTTGTAGCAGGGCATGACCAGCGAGAGCTGCGGCCGGTCCTCCGGGCGTCCTGGCTCCTCCGTCGATCTCACTTCCGGCTCCGGGAAGGGATGGTTTCAACTCCCAATCGCTGGTGCGAGCGGGAGCAAGCCGGGTGCCAGCAAGCTCTCGCCTCGCCCGGCTGACAGGCTCGCCAGAAGCCGCCCCGGTCGTCGGTTCTTGGCGCGGCAGGCGGGTAGCGAGCGGGTCGAGCGCCGGTTTTGCGACGGAGTGTGGCGTCCAGGCCACACCTTCCTGGCAGTTGCGGGTGAGGTTTGCTCGAGACCCGTCCCTCGCCCCCCCCAAACCGTGAGGGGATCTGAGAGCTGAGATGAGACGAAACGGGTCCGCTATGGCGAGTCTGCGTTGGCGGTTGTCGTGGCGGACCGATCGAACTGGAAGTTAGAGGAAGACCCCTCGGCCTCCGGAGCTTCTGGCCGGGTGCTTTGGGCGAACAGCGCGATGAGAAGGAAGGGCAGATACCACTCGACGTACGTGCCGCCGGCGTGACTTTTCCAGATTTGAACGGCCGCGCACAGAGCGGCGATCAGTCCGGCGAGCTGCGGTACGGTCCGTCCTCGCGCCAGGAAGAAGGCGCCGAGCGAGAAGAGAGCGAATCCGATGAAGGTCGGCTTCGTCAGGGAGGTCGAGCCGAGCAGTGGCGAATGCAGGATGGAGGCGAGCGTCGGGTGCGTGCCCCAAAAACCGAATGAACTCGAACCGTACTCGCGCAGCCCCGTGCCTTCTTGATGCAAGAAGGTACTTTCCAGAAGCAGGCTGAAGGGGTGTTCTCCGCCCAGCGAGGGCGTGAAGGCGAGAACTACCAGCGCGATGGCAGCGCCGGTCAGCGCGTAGCCGGTCGTGAAGAAGGCGGCTCCCTCTCTGCGCCAGACGTAGTAGCCGAGCCAGAGCGGGAACAGGAAGATGGGATAGAACAAGATGCCTGCGGCGACGGCGAGCAGGACTCCCGCGACGACGGGCTTCTCGATCGAGAGCAACGCGAGGAGAATCACGGTGACCGGTGCGATGTGCGAGATGAATCGCAGTCCCGTAACCACCGGGCCCTCGCTGCCGAGTCCCACGAGATACGGGCTGGCGGCATAGACCGCCACGCAGCCGAGCGCCAGCGGCAGACCCGATCTTCGCTCAACCAACATGAAAAGGGCGAACAGCCCGAGCAGGTAGAGAGCGAAGCAGGTCAGCTGAGTTGCCGCGACCGGAGGGCGGACATAAGCCGGGTCACCAGGGTCGAGCGACGGGTCGTTTCGGTGCGTTCTCAGCAGCCACTGAAAAGGAACGTGCGCCGCGTACAGCAGCGGCCCATAGGTCGCGGCGGCGCCGTACGCCGGCGCGTCCGGTCCCTTGAGTCCGGGATCGCCGTAGGGTAGCACGCCGGTCTCAGCCCAGCGGTTGGCACCGAGGTTCGAATAGAAGCCGGCATCGTCGGGTGGCCGACCGAACGTGACGGCGAGGTTCATGACCAGCAGCGCGGCGAGAAGCGCCCACAAGCCCTTGTTCGGGATCGTAGTCCGCCACTCGATCGGGCGCCATCTGTGAGCCAGGATCACGCCCCAGGCCGCGTATGAGCCCGTAATCAGGAAGATGGCCGTGAAGGCAAAGGCGAGGCGGTCGCCCTCCCACCGCATGACGTTGATGAGGAACGGCGCCAAGATGAACAGCCCGGCCAGTGAGAGGTTTCGTCGAGACCATGGCCGGGCCCAGTCGCCGAAAACGAGGAACGTGACCAGGACGCCGATCCAGAGAGCACCCCCCTGGTCCGGCGCGAAGAGGTCCAGGGCGTTAGCTAACATGTCGCGGCGGGGCTGGGGGGGAACCCACCGGATCGGTGCGGTATCGGCTGCCGCTCATCTCGAATAGACGTTCAACGCTCACGGAACCTTGCCGGTTGACCCTTCTGGACTGACAAGCGTGGCCGCGGAGAGCACAAATTGTGCCCTATGACGGCCGACGGTGGCAGCCGGGGCTGTAAACGCTTGCCATTCGTTTTCGCCCGCAGGCGTCCGCCGCCTCCCTGGGGAGGATCGATGGGCCGAGAACGTGTGGTAACCGATGAACGCGCTCCCGAGTCGGGCCGGGGAAGCGCGAGGGTCCGACTGGTGTGGCTCGATCGCGACAAAACTAATATCCGGCGGCTGAACAGGTCTCCGATCCCGCCCAGCGCCGGAGCTTCGAGCCGCAGACCAGAGCTGCAATGTCGATCGTGTAGTTTCCTGCTCGCCGCCCGAGGTTGCGAAAGATCGTTTCCCTCGGGATGGCGTAGAGCGGACTGCGGTAGTCGGTACGAAGAGGCCGAAAGCGGTCTTTGCGCCAGCGGTCGATGTCCTTGACGTATGCAGAGGCGAAGCCTGTATCGCCGACTCTGAGGAAACCGATAGGCGGCTCTTGGGAATGGAGCTGGACGACGTAGTTGATGTCGGCCGTCCCGCCGAAGAGTTCGGAGTAGTACACGATCGGGCCATCGGCGATCACCAGTTCTTCGGCCGGATCTACCGCGGCATGGCCGGGAGAGAAGAGTGTGAACAGAATGTCCTGCATTTCCTGGGCGGGGTTACGGCCCGCCGCGAGCACGCCCTGGCGGTCGATTCGAACATCAAAGGAGCGGGCCAGAGTCCGCAGGGTGCGGTTGACCTCGAAGTGACGTGGCAAGGATAACCAGAGTGCGAGCGTTGCGGCCACGGCGGCCGACCCGACGAGCCAACGATGGCCAGCCCGCGTCAGGTGGAGCCGCCAGAATACGGCCAACGGAAACAACATGGCCGGAATGAAGTGATGCAGCACGACGAAGGCGACGACATAGAAGAACAGGAAATACCCCACCGTGATGACCGTGAGGGATCGCGCGACGGGGTCTTGCCAACGCCAGGCGAGCAGCGACAACCCCGGCAGGATTCCGCCAGGCACCAGGATGAATAGGAAGCGGGAGAGGTCGTCGAGCCTGAGATAGGCGAGTCGGTAGGCCACGTCGAAGTGAGTGGACACGGTCTGCGTCCCCCCCGAGGCCCAGGGCACAAGCAAGCGCTGATAGAGGAGCATGAGGAGAATACAGGCGGCGATGCCGATGCCGACCTGTACGAGCCTGCGAGCGGAACTCTCACGCGCCGCGATCGCCAATCCGAGACCTAGCAGTCCGAGGAACAATAGTGCCGTGGGGCGACCGAAATAGGCGGCCAGGGCGAAGAGGAGAAACCAGCGGAACTGACCGGCCCAGATGAAATAAGCCGCCGCGACCATGCAAAGGACCGGCAGCGTCTCGGAGGCGGCGACGTTCAGGTCCGCGTAGTACGGATCGTAGCTGGCGTTGTAGCATACGGTCACGGCGTATACGCCGAGCCCCAGAACCAGAACGGCCTCCTCCGCGACCCGCAGCCGGCGTGGCGAACGCCATTCGATAAGCGCGAGCAGCCCAAAAAAGAGAACGACGATGTTCAGGATAAATGGCAGGCGCACGACGCCCTCGCCCCGACCGAACAGGAGGGCGAACCAGCTGATCGGATACGCCATCGTGATCCGGCCTTCGCTGCCAGGGACGATCTGCTCGTTGACATATAGGGGCAGGAGATTGTCGACGAGCGACCAGCCGATCTCGAGTTCCTCCCAGCCATCCCCGTTGAGGTCCTGCCAGAATATCACGGGAAGCAGGAGACACGTGAGCAGGACGGCGATCGCGACGACCCAGGCCAGACGGCGCCGGCCGCCCGGCAAGCCCACGGGCCAGGAGACCCGGTCGCCCCGCCGAACTCGCAGGGCCAGGATGCCCCAGGCCACCGCGCTGGCGAAAACGGTGACCGCCACGACGGTGCCGGCGCCCAATGGGCCCCGGAGCAGCTTCAGGCCGGATGTGGCAGCTATATACCAGAGTAAGGCGATCCCAAAGCCTTTGAGCATGAGCACGTTGAGGCTGTCGGTTCGTCCCGCCGCCAGGACGGCCAGAATTCCCGGGGCCAGAAAGAGGCAGATGGCCGCGATCACAACCAGCGGGGTTGCCAGGTAGAGGAGCCCCGCCTGCTCGGGGACGAAGTAGGGGTGGGATGGCAGCTCGAACGGATAGAGAGACGTGACCTGAGGGATCACTCCGCGGAGCCCGACCACCAGCGCTGTGCTGAGGATGAGGAAGAGAGCCAGCTGAATCAGCTGGCGCGCGCCGACGTCCGCAGATGTGGTGTCAGCGGCGCCGGCCGCGAATCCGTCATTCGCTTCCGCGGGGACCGGCTGGGTCACCTTCAGCGCTTGGCCTTTCTCGGGTCTCGGGTCATGGCCGACGGGTCGGGGTGAGCATTGTTCGGGCCGCGGAGGCGCCGCGCCAGGGACAAGTGGTCCACGTCAGAAGGCTCTGGAAGCCACCCGCATGGCGTTGGCCATGAGAGTGAACGTGATGTTCTTGGCGGGGAGAAATGGGAAGGTCGAGCCGTCGATGACGTACAGATTCGGAAATTCACGGCTCCGGCAGTTCTCGTCCGTCCATCCCTCGGCGCTCCGGCTCATCGGCATCGTGCCGGCGTAGTGCACGCTGGCCCCCATGGGTCGAACATGGACCATCCCCGGAGGCACCAGACAGCCCAGCTTGCGAAGCGCCTTCCTGACCCCAGCCAGTGCCCGGCGCAGCGCCGCACGCTCGCCCGCTGCGGGCGCGTAGTGGATCAGCAGGCTGGGGTCGCGATCCGACCCGCAATCAGTCAGAGAAAGATAATTGTCGTCTCGGCGTGTATCGTGAAGGTTCACATTCACGACACCCAGGGCGGCGTGCAGCGAGCGCGCGATCATCGCCGAGCTTTTCAAGTCGAACGGCACCCTCTGGATGATCGGGTGCATGAGCGCGGTCTTCAGCGTGGTGATCTGGCCGTGTACATACTCGTGAGGCGCCCCCATCTCCAGCCCCAGACCGAGCTGGTGGTACTGGTAAGTTTCGTCTCTGAACTGCTCGCCGATCAGTCGCAGGTTGACGAACGGCACGAGCACCTGACGGTTGTCCATCAGACCCGGCAGGCGGATCACCTCGCCTCTAGCCTCGTAGATCGAGCGCAGCACGATCTTCGACGAGCAGAGCGTCCCCGCGGCCAGCACGAGTCGCTCGACCGGAAACTCCTGGCGCTGGCCGTCGGCAACGGACGACGCGACGACCGACGTGATCACGTTGTCCCGCCCCACTCGGAAGTGCGTGACCTTCAATCCGGGCAGGTAAGTGAAGTTCGGGTGGGTCAGACATTCTCGCAGCGTATGCGAGGGCGTGTAGAGCGAATCGACGGGACAACCCCAGAGACACCGCCCCAGGTACTGGCAGGCGCCGCGCGCGCCGAGATCTCGGCTCAACGTCGCGACCCGGGTCCGCCCGACGTACAGGCGGAGTTTGGTGTTGAGGGCGTCGCGTTTCCGGGCATAGGTGTCCAGCAGCAGCTGGGAATGAGGGTCGAGCTCGAGCGGCGGCAAGAGGTTGGCGTGAAACGGCAGGAAGCGGGACAGATCATCGTCCATCCCGGTGATCCCGATGCGCTGCGCGACCCCGGCATAGTACGGCTCGATCTCGGCGTAGGAGAAGGGGAACGACGCCAGATCATCCTGGTTGAACGGATAACACCCCGCCGTCCACACTTCCGCCAGTCCGCCGCGCGCGAAAGAGAATAGCGGAGCGAAGCCCACGGCGCCGTAGTTGAATTCGCCGGGCGCCTCGAACACGTAGTTCTTGCTTGGTGGAAAGCCGTAATACTCGCCCTCGGTGTCCGGGCGAACGACACCCTCGTAGCCCTGGCCGAGAAAGTACGCCACCGGATCGTCGAGCTCTTCCTTCAGCGCGTTGAAAGGCAGGCGCGGGTGGATCGCGGCCGGGGGTTCGTACCCGACGTCGATCATCGTGACGTCGTACCCTTTCTCCACGACGGAGAGGGCGAAGTGCGCGCCGCTGGCCCCGGAGCCGACGATCAGAACGGAGCTCATCGCGAGCCTCTTCGATCCAATGCGCCGAGTATCAGGTGAGCTGGGAGCAGCACCAAAGAGCCGAGCAACAGGCTGATTGACGCGGCGACGCCGTGGCCCGTCAGCGCGAGGAAGTGCCCCAGCGTCCCACGCCGTCTTACGGTCTCGAGCGCGCGGTAGAACGGAGGCGAGATTTCAAGAATGGCGAGCAGGAGTACCAGCTTGTGTCGCAGCACGGAGTGCGGTGCGAAAATGCGTGCGTAGGCGTCCGCGATACGGGTGAGCCTGCGATTGGCGCGGGCGACCGCGCCCAGCCAGCTCTCGAAGCGCGTTCGTTCATTCAGCCCCTGGCAGGCGCCGTGCGCCTGGACGTACTTGTCGATGACGTAACGGTCGGCCTCCTGTCCGGCCAGGTAGGCGGTGAAGACTCGACACTCGGCCTCGAGTTTCGTTGGATTGCTGTTCATCCGGCGAGACTCAGCTCCAGCATCTGCCGCACGCTCTTCAGGTCGGACCGCTGGGCTTCGAAAAGCCGGTTTGACCGGGCCGTCCCGTCAAAGCGGAAAGCGGAGAGCTGGCCGACGGTGACGGGCAGAAAGCGGTATGCCACCGTCTCGAGCGCCGTGAGCGCCGGCAACAGCGGGGCCAGGGGGATGTGAATCGACCGTCCGTCGGAGCCGCGCCGACGACGACGAATCTCCTTCAGAAACTCCTCGATCGACAACACGTCCGGCCCACCCAGCTCGAGGGTCGTGCCGTCGACCGATTGATCGGCCACGATCTTCATGATGAAGTCGACCAGGTCATCGACAAAGATCGGCTGAACCTTGGCTCGTCCGTTCCCAAAGATCGGAAGGACGGGCAATTCGGCAAGCTTACGCAATCCCTCGAGAACGGCGGAGCCGCTACCCACGACGATGGTGGGCCTGACGATCGTGAAGGGAATGCCGCAACCCTTGACCAGCTCCTCCGCCCGCTCTTTGGACTGGGCGTAGTAGTACCGCCGTTTGTCGGGATATTTCACGGCGATCGTGCTCACGAACACGATCCGCCGGACCCCCGCGCTTCGACAGCCCTCCAACAGCACTCGGGTCCCCTCGAGATTGACCTCAAAGTGTCGAGCCGGAGCGGCGCGACCGGTGGCCGCCGCAAGGTGGACAACGGTGTGCGCGCCTGACAGGGCTTCGCGGTAGCTCTGGGGCTCGAGCAGATCGCCACGCACCCACCGGATGCCGCTCGCCGCCGCAGCCCCGTCGTGGGCGGAGCGGCTCAATCCCACGACCTGACTTCCGGCTTGACTAAGGCGTGCAGCCAGTCGTGTGCCGATGAAACCGCTGAGACCGGTAAGGAAAAGCTTTGCCATCGGTGGCCTGCGCCCGCCCGCCCCGCGCTGCGCGGGTCGATGACGGGACTCGGATTCGCTCAGGGAGTTCGGCGGAGACGAGGGTCAGCACTGACTCGGGATGAGCGCAGTTCTGCGGGCGTGATCGCGGTGGCGCCCAGCGGGATGGCCCCGCCGCGGGTGAATGCGATCCTCGCATCTTCCTCATCGCCCTCGTCCGAGAGTCCGGCGACGCTGGCGGGTTCGTTGAGCGTCTCTTCGATCACGTAGAGCGGCCGCTGCTTCAACTCGTTGAACATCCGCCCGATGTACTCGCCCATGATGCCCGTACAGATCAGCTGTACACCGCCCAGGAACAGCAGCGCCACCATGATCGTCGCCCACCCGTGCACGGTGTTGCCCAGCCACTTCTGAACGAACACGCTGGCCAGGTAGAGGAACGCCAGAAATGACGCCGCGTAGCCCAGCCACGTCGCCAGCTTCAGCGGCGCCGTCGAGAACGAGGTGATCCCGTCCAGGGCGAACTTGATCATCTTGCGGTACGGGAACTTGGTCTCTCCGGCGAGGCGACGGTCGCGCACGTACGTGACGCCGGTCTGCCGGAATCCGATCCAACTCGTCAGCCCGCGAACGAAACGATCCCTCTCCCGCATGGCGCTCAGATGGCCCGCGGCTCGTCGGCTCAGGAGCCGGAAATCTCCTACATCGAGAGGGATCTCGATCTTGGTGAGCGCGTTGAGCACGCGGTAAAAGGCCGAGGCGGTCATCAACTTGAGTGGTCCCTCGCCGTCCCGGCGATCGCGGACGCCATAGACGACGTCATAGCCCTCTCGCCATTTCTCAATCATCTCAGGGATCACTTCCGGCGGATCCTGAAGGTCCGCATCGATCACGACGATGCAATCCCCGCGAGCGTGATCGACCCCTGCCGTGATCGCTGTTTGATGCCCGAAATTTCGTGAGAACTTCAGCGCTCTGACATGGGCATCGCGCTTGGCGATGGCCTGCAGCTTCGCGTACGTGTCATCCGAACTGCCGTCGTCCACGAAGAGAATTTCGTAGGAAAAGCTCGGGAGCGAGCGAGCGACCTCGGTGAGCCGCTGGTAGCATGCCTCGACGACCTCGGTCTCATTGAATACCGGAACGACGATGGTGAGAAGATGGTCTTCTTTCATGGCTTCGGCCCTAGATCAGCAATGGTTCGACTCGCTTTCGAGTACGCAAGAAGCACACCGGTGGTGGGAGGCAGAGGCGGCGGCGTTCATGGGAAATGGGCTAAACAGACGGGCGCCTTCGGGCGGGAGGGGCGCAGTGGCGGTCCGGGGCCGGACTGTGGCGCTGAGGCCACAAAGACCGGAGCCCTGCCCGAGAGAAACGCGTGGCGTCTGCGATTGGCGAACTACGAGATCTCGATGATCTCAGGTCACGCGTACGACGGATTCTCTACCCGTTAACGTAACCACTCGGCGGCGGAGGTCACGCGCGAACATCGTGCGCGTGAATTTCCCGAGCCCGGCTGGATGCTCACCGAAGGTCGCGATCCGACTTTCGATCAGAGCCTTCTGCTCAGCCTCTACCTTGGTTCCAAATACGCGCGGCTCTTCATACCGGTAATCATTCAGGCCCGCCGAGTAGCCCTCCTCGCGCCAGGTTTCGACGTCGTAAGAGGTACTCCAGCGTGGCGTCTTAGCGAGGCTCTCCGCGAAGGGCGAATGAAGGATGACGCAGCTCAGGTACTCGAACACGGTATCGACGAGCTCGCGATGATGGTCGGTCAGCGAACCGTCGAGCGACCGCTCGATCCCCAACTTGAGGAAATCCAGCGCGCCCTGCGTCACGTAGAAGCGACCGAGCATCGAATACTTGCTCAGGAGGTTACCGCCGAGCGTCCCATCCACGAGCCGGTCGAAATTCTGGTGAGCCCACTCTTCGCATTCCTCCCGCGTTTCGAACAGCTCCTCCTGGCTCTCGGTTACGAAGTCATCGATGACGCGGCGGAAATCGGCTGGCGCCTGCTGCAGCAGCGACTGAAGACGAGTGACTAAATCGAACGGTTTGATTCCGAACTGGCGAGCGAGCTCGAAGGCTTCGTCGAAGTTGCCCTCGTAGTGGAAGATGGTCAGTAGCAGGTGGAAGACACGCGCCTCCAGGTAGTCTTCGAAACTGAATGTCGGGGTGTCGACGACCATCTCCTCCGTCTCGACGACCGGTTCCCCCGTGTAGTTGCCTAAATTGCGTGCCACGATGCGGAAGCGCGTCCGGAAGCCGTGCAATTCTCGGCTTTCCGGGTTGCTCAACGGCGCTCCGTGCAGAA